>Ga0208951_1000764_pt1 | contig 14759 bp, 5 predicted proteins | sample GreLakmeMI27MSRF_FD_187702 | JGI IMG/M metagenome (GOLD analysis project Ga0208951, IMG submission 187702) | Freshwater lentic microbial communities from great Laurentian Lakes, MI, USA - Great Lakes metaG MI27MSRF (SPAdes) | ecosystem: Environmental > Aquatic > Freshwater > Lake | place: Great... | reverse complement strand
TCAAACCATTAATAGTCAGTATAGATATGTAATTGGTTCATTTACATCTCCATTGCAATCAACATTTGTAACATTTGCTAGCGGAACAACAAACCCTCTTGTCTCTTTGTATAATATTACTACCAATTATGTTGGTACGGGTGGTTTCCCTCCTGCAGGAAGTACAATGAGTTTGATTTCAAACAAACTTGCTAGCGATACTTTTGTATTTAATACTGCTACCGACAAGTTTAGATACCTTGCATCAGACACATTATACGCTAATACTACAGCAGGCATTAATTCATTATTAGCCTTAACTACTATAGCAACGCCTAATTTAGGTAGTGGTTCTTATAACTATGCAAATTTCACAGTACCTGCACTTGAAGACTATTTGTATTTAATATGGGACTTTAGGTCTTCTTCTCCTGTAGAGTTGTGTTATTCAGTAGCAAGTGCAGAAGACGCTTGTTGTGGATGTGTGTTAGCTGTTGTTTCATACAATTGTGAAGATGGAGATTGTGTAGACCCATTAGATGGCAGCGGGGTTTATGCAACCTTAATTGAGTGTCAAGCAGCTTGTGCCGCACCAACAACGGTTACATTAGATTGGACTGTTGGTCAGCAATCAGGAGGAGCATTGGTAATATTCAACAACGTAATGTCACAATTATTGAATGTAACATCTACTGCAGGAGGTGCTCAAAGTGGAACAATATATCCATTAATAAGCGAGTTACCTTACACCATCCGTGGTGAGTGGGTGTCAGGTTCAGGTAACATTATACAATTTAATTTATGTGATATAATAGGTAGTGGAACAATATTTACAAGTGCACCAATTACTAACGTAGAGGGTTATGAGGATTATTTGGTTACACCAACCCCTGTTCACGGATTAGTAAACTTAACTGCACAAAATGTAACGCTTCCTACTTGTCCTGTATAATTAAAATAAAATATAAAAAATGGCAACAAGTTCAGTATATTATTTAAATGCACCATCACTTGGTTCGGCAACTGCTGTATTTACAAATAGCACATTAGCAACTTGTGCTGCAGATGGATTCTATTCAGATGGAGTAATAGTAAGAGAGCAGGTAGATTGTGTACTATTACCACAACAAACTTGCCCTACTTGCGATAATGTTACATACAACTGTGATAATGGAAGCTGTGTAGACCCACTAGACGGTAGTGGAACATATTCAACGCTAGCTGAGTGTCAGGCAGCTTGTATATCTCCTGTAAACTACAACTATTACACATTTGAGGCTTGTAACGGAGGTTCCCCAATTGATTACAGAAGTATATTATCATTAGCGTTGTATGATGTATATGCATTCCAAGCGTCTCCTCCTGATAGAACGTGTTATACAATCACAAGTATAACAGCAGCATCTAATGTAAACGATTTACCAACATTATATGGACCTAAAGCAAATTGTGAAGATGCTGATTGTACACAACCTTAATAAACAACTATGCCAAATTATACATTATCATATAGCGATTTAGTAGCGGGATGGGTATCCTTCTACTCTTACAATCCTGACTTTATGATAGGGATGAACAACTATTTTTACACGTTCAAAGGTGGCAATCTTTACAGACATAACGTAAATGCTAATAGGAACACATTCTACGGCACTTTTACAGCTTCGTCTATACAAAGTGTGTTTAACACTGCACCCCTTGAAAACAAGCTATTTAAGACCATTAACATACAAGGGGATGCTGCTTGGGCTGCGACATTAGAGACAGACTTGCAATACTCGGGATACATAGACGTGAATTGGTTTTCAAAAAAGGAAGCTGCTTACTTTGCGTTTATAAGAAACAACTCAGTTGGCGAACTTGCACTTAGAAGTGTAAATGGTATAGGAAGAAGTTACCAAGTAACGGGTTCGGGAGCGGCTGTTATAGTTAAGTTTGTTGTAGAAATAGGAAGCATCATTAGTATTGGAGATTATCTGTACTATTCAGTATCTCCATATGTAACACCAATACTTGCGGGTAAGGTAACAGCTATAACTATTGACACACCAAATTCAATCAATCAACTTACTATAGATAGTACAATTTCAGGAACAACGCCTATACCAATACAAGATGCGTTTTTCTTGTACATCAAAAACTCAGTAGCTGAGTCTCACGGGGTGTTAGGACATTATTGTACATTTACACTATCAAACACATCTACAAGTAAAGTTGAGTTGTTTGCGGTGCAGTCAGATGTTATGAAAAGTTTTCCTTAAATTTAATATCTTTGTAAGAATATGGAATTGTATATACGAGAACTGAACGAAACAGACTACGATGAGATACTTGTAGGATGGTGGAAAGATTGGGGATGGAGTGCTCCTTCAAAGGACTTTCTTCCTCGTGATGGCAGAGGCGGTATAATGGTTTTAGATGATGAAGTTCCGGTTTGTGCAGGGTTTATGTATATCACTAATTCAAAGGTAGCTTGGGTAGATTGGATAATATCGAACAAGGAATATACGAAGAAGCCACAAAGAAAAGACGCCATTAAGTTATTGGTGTCAGCATTAACAGATATATGCAAGACGGCAGGCAGTAAATATGTTTACGCATTAATAAAAAACGAAAGTCTTATGAGTACCTATCAGGAATTAGGGTATGTAAAGGGAGATAATTATACAACAGAAATGATAAAAATATTATAATATGGCAGCATTTACAACTATTGCAGTAGGAATAGGATTAGCAGCAACAGCAGCTAGTACTACTATGTCTTTTGTTCAAGCGGGCAAGCAAAAAAAAGCACAGCGTCAAGCTGAGCGTGATGCGGATGAGGCAATGGATAATGCACGTAAAAAACTTGAAACAAATTTTTATGCCGCACAAGGTATAAAGAAAGAGCCATACGAATTAGAAAGAGAAGCATTACTTTCTCAAGGTGCTCAAGCTATTCAAGCCGGTGTAGAAAGCGAAAGAGGTGCGGCTGCAACAGCAGGTCGTGTTCAATTAGCACAACAACAAGGTCAAGCAGGAGTTAGAAGTGCAATGAGTCAAGAGATGATGGCATTAGAAAATAAACAATTAGCAGAAGAGAGTCGTTTACGTGATGTTGGTGTTCAATTAGATTTAGGTGAAGTAGAAGGTGCTCAATTAGCTGCATCAAATGCAGCCCAATTAAGAGCACAAGCAACACAACAAGGAATGCAAGGGGTGACAAGTTTTGGACAACAATTAGCTGCTGCAGCTCCTTTATTTGGCACAAGTGGAGCCGATGCAAGTCAGGTAAGTGCAACACCATTAGAACAACCTGAATATATGACTAGAGCAAGTTTAACTATGCCTGCTGCTCCTCAAACCATTAATCCAAATCTTCAGCCTGCTAATATTATGCCTAAAAATCAATATATTAATCCTAATCTTCAGCCTGCTAATATCAGTCCAATAGGAGGAGATGCTAGATTACCTTATCAAGGTTATCAAGCTCCATTGCCTCTTTATTTACAAAATCAACAAGGTTTTAGATTTAATAATCCATATACGTATAACAATCCTTTTGATATATACGGTAAAAGAAATTAACTATGGCAACATATTATAAATATGCAGAACGAAGTGCGGATAGTCAAGTAAATTGGGCTGAAGTAGGGAAAGGTATCTCTGATATGCTTGCTGACGAAGTAAAGATTCGTGAAGAAAAGAAAGCTGCAATTGATAAATCAACTCGTGAGTTTCAGCAAACTTTACAGAATGCCCCTCAGGGTCAGTTTCAAGATGCCAATAAGTTTACCAATGACTATGCTCATTCTATGATGGAGCAGCAAATGATTGATACCAAGTTATTAAAGTCGGGTAAAATGAAGTTGCAGGATTATACTTTAAGAAGACAAAACTATATAGACGGAACAAATACGTTATTTGATTTACAAAAACTATATCAAGAGAATTATAGACAAAAAATGGAAGGCGTTCAAACCGGAGAATTTCAACCATTAACAGGTGCTAATATGGCATCAGTTGAGGGATTTGGTGATTTTTCAAAATCAAAAGCCGTAATTGACCCTGCAACAGGAGTTGTAAATGTTGGTATATTAGAACCTGACCCAAACAATCAGGGTGTAATGAGGTTAACTAATGATGTAGTTCCTGTTAATGTTATTAGGGGAAAAATATTAACAAATATACCCGCTTTTAAAGTTGAAGAGGCAATGAATAGCACTGTTAAAACATTAGGAAATAGAATAAGAGTATTACAGGGTATTGCAACTCAAACAAACGCAGGAAGTATTACAAAATTAACAGGAGGGGCAATAGATTCTGCAAAATATCCTCAATTTAAAGATGATGTAGATAAGTTTAATAAAGCAGTAGACGAAACTGTAAAGTCTTATTTTGCAGACCCTTATCATTTATCATCTGTACTTACAATGCAATTAGACAAATATGATGGCACATCATTTACGTATGATAAAGAGTTAGCTAAAAAAGACCCAAGTAAATTGCTTTTAAAAATAAACCCAAGCACAGGTCTTGGTATATTAGATGAATCAGGTGCTCATTATAAAGCACAAGAAAAAGAGGCTCAGGATTGGGTTAAGACTCAATTGTTAGCTAAAATGGATAACAAAGTAGAGGTTGATTTAGGAGGATTTGCCCCACAACCAAGACAGCCATCTCAATATGAGTATGAGAGAGCGGATGCTAAAAAAACAGCAAGCGTTTTAGGTGAAAATATATCTAATTTAATGACAGGTAATCCTGCTCAAACTCAAGCTGCATTAGATTACTTCCAAGCAATACCAAATGTTGAAAAAGTAGAGAAAAATAAAGATGTTATAACTGTTACTACTAGAGGTAAAGATGGAGAATCAGTTACGCAATCATTAAAATTAAATGAAACTAATGCAAGAAATACAGGACAAGCATTAGCTAAATTATTAAATACTGATAAGTTACCTGAAGATATGGTTTCAGATTACGTTAATAAATTTAATTCAAATAAAAGAGTTAATTTAGTTGATAGTTATAAAGGTGGAAAAACAATAGAGTTTTTTGATGCACCTGTTAAAAAAGACGGAGTTGGTTCTAAGTACTAATTGATATAAAATAATAATATGAACGAGCAAGCAATACAAGATGCGTATAAATTATTTGTTGAACAAGGATATGGTAAAAGCATTGATGATTTCAAGAAATTAATTTCTACAAATCCTGATGCATTGAACGATTCTTATAATTTATTTAAGTCTCAAGGATATGCTAAAAGTATAGATGAATATAAAGGTCTTATGGGGGTTAGTTCTCAACCTCAGCCTAAAGTTGAAGTAAAAAAAAAAGAACAACCTATACCATTGGAGCCACAATTGGATACTCCAACTCCACAAGGTACTACGGATTTGTCTTCGGAAGATTCTTTATTGGCTTCACAAAAACCTGAAGAAAAAGATTATTTTACAGGAGCGTTTGGTGATGTATTAAGAGGTCTTGATAAGATTGTCCCTATTGGCATAGGTGATTTTGTTGATGATATGTCTCGTTCTGTTGCTCAGGGCTATAGACAAGGACGTTCTGCTAAAGAAGCAGATAGGCTTTTAATGAAAGATGCTAAAGCTACTCCTGAGCAAATACAAAAGTTTATTAATGCAAATAAAAATGCTCAATTACTTGGTCCATCTGCAGAAATGCAAAACTATCAAAAAATTTATGAGCAAGAAGGCAAAGGATTTTGGGGGGTTGTAAAAGGATTGGCAAATAACCCTTCTGTTATTCCTGAGGTTCTTACGAGTTCAATTACGGCAATGGCTACTAATACCGATGCCTTGGCAGCAGGTGCAGCAGGTGTTGGAGCGGGTACCGCATATGGTGCAGGTACAGGTGCATTAGCAGGTGGTGTTGGAGCAATTCCCGGTGCAGCAGCAGGAGCAATAGCTTCTGTACCTTATGCATTTGGTTTAGCAAGTAGTGTAGTAGAAATGGGTTCTACATTTGGCGAGTTACTTCAAGAGCAATTAGATGGGAAAGAAATGACTAAGGAAAATGTAAAAGCTATCCTTGAAAATCCTGAAAAATTAAATAGTATTAGAAATAGAGCAATTGCACGTGGTGCAATTATTGGAACTGTTGATGCATTTACAGGAAAACTTGCATCAGGAGTCGGTGCTAAAATTATAAGTAAATCTGCAGCCAAGTCCGTAACGGGTGCGGTAACAAGAGGGGCGGTTGTAAGAGCAATAGCAGCAGGTTCTGCTATTGAAGGTGCCGGTGGTTCTTTTGGAGAGGCTGCAGCAAGAGGGGCAATCGGACAAGAGATGGACGTATCTGAGATTGCACTTGAAGGTATTGCCGAATTACCGGGTGGTATTAGGTCGACCCTTCAAGCAAAATTGGCGAAACCATCCTATACTGTAAACGGAGATAGGGTTACAGCAGAAGAAGTTGATGAGATAATAAATACAATGAATCCGGTTGACTTAGCTAATACTAAGATTGAAATTAAAAATGACTACGAAGGTCGTCAGGCTAAAATTCAAAATAAAATTGTCACTCATTCGGTTAAAGAGCAAGTAAGACAAGGTAATCCTGATTTAAATGAGGCAAGCCTTGATGCTATTACCGAATTAGAAAAACAATTAAAAAAGTTAGAAGGTAATACCACACAAACAGGCAAAGATAAGGCTGCTGCAATTAGGACTCAAATTAAAGGCATTCAAGAGACTCAATTACAAGACGAAGTTGCTACTGAAGCAATCCCCGGTCTTAAAGAAGAATTAAGAGAGGAATTTAGATATGATTATTATGAAAGTAAACTTAATAGTGAATTTGAATCTGTAAGAGATAATGCAAAAGAATTTTTAAATGACCCTAAAGCCTCTTTTGAAAAGTCTATTAAACTTTTTAAAGATGCATTACAAGAAGAACCCGATAATCAATCTTACAAGGACTCATTAGATTATAATGAAAAAAAATTAGCTAAGTGGAATGAAATAAATAATAAATATAAAACAGAACAAAATGCCGTTCAAGAACAAACAACAGAAGGTAAAGCATTTGAGGAGTTAGTTGATTTAATTCCTACAGCAGATTTAAGAAGACCAAATGGCTCAATAGGTACGCAGGGGTTTACAGAGGAAAATCTTATTAATGTAGCAAGGTTTATTGCAAGTAAAATGGGCTTTGATATACCAATATTTGATGAAAATTTAGGTACAAGTAAAATAAAACAGGTAATTGAATATTTAAAAAACAATAAAGAAGCACAACAAAAGATAAAAGAGTATGTTATAAAAGACCCTGTTGTTACAAGTTTATTACCTGATGGTACTTATGAAGTTGAGGATGGTAACCATAGGGCAAATTTGTTAAACTTAATTGGAGTAGATGTTATTCCTACAATAGAATTAAATGGTAGAGATAAGCAAACTGCAATTAATGAACATAACGCTAAAGTTGAAGCAATAGAACAATCTCTACCCACCAAAGATGTTAAATCAACTGAAGAAGTGTCTTCAACGACACAACCAACAGATGTTCAGCAGGAAGTAACAAGTATGGAGACACAGTTTGGTAAGCAATTTCCAACTACACCAACTACTGACCAAGGCGTTTCCGTAACAAATAAATCTGCTGTTGATAACATTAAAACTAAAACAACAGACAAAGGAAGAGTTAAAGTTATTGAAGCTGCTCAAAGAGTTTTAAAAACACTTAAGTCAGTGCTTCCAAACTTTGACATTGTATTACACGATGACGAGGGAAGTTATAATGCAGCAATGGAGTCTTTGGGTAATAAGCAAGGACAAGGAACAAGAGGGAATTTTGCTATAAAAAGAGATGGTTCAGGTCGTATAGATATTAATTTAAACAGAGCAAATAGCAGAACAGTAGCACACGAAGTTGCTCACGCAGTTATGGCTAAGGCATTTAATGGTACACCTGCATTATATAAAGAATTTAGAGATAGAATATCCAAAGTTTTAAGTGAAAGTTCCAACAAGGAATTGATGGACTTTGCTAATAATTACACCGGAGATGTTACTTACGAGGAGTACTTAGCTGAACTAACTGCTGTATTAGAGCAACAAGAAGGAAAGATAGATACAACTACATTACAGAAGATAGCAGCTATTATAAATGAAATAGTATCGAAAATAACTAACGGCACATTTAAGCCTTTCGAGGACATTAAAGATACCAAGCAAGTAGTTGATTTCTTTAAGAGCATATCTGAGTCAATTCGTAAGGGAGAAGCGATAGATGTCAGTGGTATGGGAGCAGTAAAAGGTTTTAAAGCTGAATCAAAGTCACAAATAAATATCAATAAAGATGAAAAACAACAAGGAACAGCCGGACCTGTCGCAGGAAACAGACTCTTTAATAAGCCCATCACGAAAGTTAAGGAGATTGCTGACGGATATTACAAAAGAGTTTTCGGAACCGAAAGACCAAAGTTTGCAGGAACAAGAAAACTTGATGAAGCAAGAGGAAAACGCATAAGCGATGCTTTTATAGCAATGAAAAATACCCCAAATGACCCTGAGGTTAAGGCTGCATACGAGGCGTTGGCTAAAGAAACATTAGACCAATACAAAGATTTTGTAAAAGCGGGATTTACTGTAGAAATAAATAACGAAGAACCGTACAATAATTCTCAGGAAATGATTGACGACTTGAGAAATAATAAAACTATTAAAATATTTTCTACTGAATCAGGATTTGGTAGTGTTCCTATTACGGAAAAAGAAAGAAATAATAACCCATTATTAAAAAATTCAGGTTTTAAGGACATTAATGGTAACCCATTATTAATTAATGATGTGTTCCGTGCTATACACGATTTTTATGGTCACGCAGAGTTAGGTAATTCATTTGGTGTTAAAGGGGAAGAGAATGCTTGGAATGTTCACGCACGTATGTTCTCTCCACTTGCAAGAAGAGCAATGACTACGGAAACCCGTGGTCAAAATTCTTATGTAAATTTCTCAGGAGTAAATGAAAGGGTAGAAGCATTAAGAGGACAGGCAAGAGTATTGCGTGAAAAAGGAGATGAGAAAGGTGCTCAAAAAATAGTAGATAATATAATTAAAGAAGAAAAGTTTGCTGACCAAAAGATTGGTTTACTCCCTGAGGAGTTTTCTCAGTTTGACGAGCAAGATGCAGGAGATGTTACTATGCGTCCTGAGGGATTACAAGAAAGAGACCAAGAAACACCTATATCAAAGTCACAGATTATTGGAGAGAATGCGAAGATGTCGGCTGTTGTTAAAAATAATTTAGATAAAGCAAAGTTTTTAGAGACACAAAACGAAACGCCTAGTAATATTAAAATACAAACAGGTTGGGAAGTAGGCAAAGAAGGTAAATGGAGATATGAAATACCTGATGGTAAACTAAAGGATGTAGATATTAATGACTTAAAAAAAGAAACAGATACAGATGGCAAAGTCGTAAGAGTAGCTAAATTGTCTGATGTTTTTACTGCTCCTGATTTATTTGAAGCCTACCCTGAAGCAAAAGATTTAAAAGTTATTTTTAAAAAATTCACTAATAATACTCGTGGTACGTATGTATCATCAAGAGGTGTTATTGAGATTAATCAAGATTTAATAAATACTGATAGGGTACAAACGGACATTACAGTACTTCACGAAATACAGCATTATATACAAGAAAAAGAGTTATTTGAAAATGGTTCAAATCCTAATTATAGTAGGAAGTATATGAATTATATGCTAAAGGAACTTAAGAATAATGTTGATTATTATAAGGATATGTATAAGAATGCTGTAAATAAAACAAATACATACAATCCTGCTGATGTTAAAAAATTATTAGACGAAAGTACAAGCAAGTATAAAAAACTAAGAGAATTAGCTAATTATAAAGATAAAAAAGGCGAAAAACCTTCAGCTAAAAGATTGGCTACTGCTTATAATATATACTATAGAATTGCGGGAGAGGTTGAGGCAAGAAACGTAGGTAATAGAATGAATCTTACTATGGATGAAAAAAGAAAGTCATTGCTTGCAGAGACTGAAGATATAAATAGAGAAGACCAAATTCTATTTGAGAACGAACAGCAGTTATATAAGAATGAAGTTAAGCAGATGCAAGAAGAGTTCCCTTTATCTAAGTCGCAAGTAGAAGTTTACCACGGCACTCCACATAATGTTGATAAATTTTCTACGTCAAAAATAGGAACAGGAGAAGGCAATCAGGCATTTGGTTGGGGGTTGTACTTTACTACTTTAAAAAGCATTGCACAGCATTATGCCAATGTTCTATCCGGTTCCAACAATATTACTGTTGATGGAATTGGTTTAAAAGAACTTTTAAAGAAAAAAGGGTTAGAAAAAAATTACAAAAATGCTACTGAAGATGGCAATCCAAATTTAAATATATGGATAAAAGCATTAACCGATGTAGTTGCTGATGCAAAGACTAAATCAGATGCACTACAAAATATAAATGAAAAGATAAAAGAGGTAGAGGATAATATAGAATATGCTAATCAAAAAATAAAAGACAAAGAGTTTTTAGCTGATGCAGATATTAAAATGACCGAAAGTAGTTTAAGAGGACTCAATAGAATGTTACAAGACTATAATTTTCTTTATGATTCTATTCGTGATGTTGAAGACTATAAAGCTGATATATACAGAAATGTTTATGAGGTATCGCTTCACGAAGGCAAAACACCTAATCAATACACTTGGTTAGAGTGGGATAAGCCTATTAAAAAAGATGTTAGAGATAGAATATTAGAAAGGTTTATACAAGAAAATGAAATTTCAAAAAAGGAATTAAATAAATTTATAGAAGATGGCATACAATATATTGAGCCATTAGATACATTTGAATTTTTTGAAAAAACAGGCGTTCCTTATTCAACCGGAATGGCTATAGCAGAGTTGTTAGATGAGGAGTATGTTGCTAGTGGTCTTAAGATTTATGATGCAATACAGCGTAGTTTTAGTGCTTTTGGTAATTCCGCACAAAAAACATCTGAATTTTTATTACGTGCGGGTGTTGATGGTGTCAAATATCCTGCTGAAAGTGTATCAAGAGGAGCAACAAGTGAAGATGCAAGAGGTTTCAATTACGTTGTATTTGATGAAAATGCTGTTACTATTAAAGCAGTATCTAAGTCTCAAGTAGATGCAACTAATGTTGTAAATAAGATTGTTAAAGATGCAAGAGCACAAGGGTTCTCTGAAGAGTCTATTAGACTTTTCTTAGAGAGCAAAGGCTTAGATGCTAATGACATTAAAGCTGCAATGCAACCTGAAACTCCTGCTTCTAAAAAAGCTACCGTAACCGAGGCGATGCTTCCGGGATTTAATGCATTAATGAAAAAAATAGATGCGTTAATTGATGAAAATCGTTCTGACAATTCTGTTATAAGTTATTTAAAAAATGACAGAGCATACACAAACGCTACTGATATTCAAAAAGAGGATATGGTTCGTCAGGTAAGAGCAAAACTTGGTTTAAAGCAAAAGTCAGCCCCAACAGCGGATAGATTACTTGGTGCTATAAAGAACTTAGCCAAGATAACAATGACTGAAAAGCAGGCTCTTGTTAAGCAAATAAAGGATTTATCACGAGGTGGTAAGGATGCAAAGAAAGCAATTACTGAAGCGTACAAACAACTTAGCAAAGAAATTAAGGCTCTTCGTACAGAAGGAAAGTTGACGGTGAATCAAGCCGCTAATGTATTACGTGCGTTCAGTAAGGTTAATGTGTTAAGCCAAACGTCAGTAGATAGATTCACTGACTATATGACTAAGGTGTTTGCAAACGCAGAGTACGCTTCTAAATTATCTACAGCTAAGTCATTAAGAAGAGACATATCTAAGTTGTCAAAAAACAAAGATAAGAATGCCAACCTAAGAGACTTGGCTCAGCAGTTTGCTAAGATAAACCCATCAATGGTCGAGGACATCGATGCATACAATGATATGGCATCTAAGATTAAAGAGGCTACAAAAGGCTCTACTATTAGATTAGAGAAAGTAACTTTTGCAGAGACCGTAAATATTGAGAATGCATCTAAGTATATAAATGAGACAATCAAGGCTCAGGATGAGATGATAAGACAAGAAAGAATTGCAGAGATACAAGACTTAATGGGAATAGATGCATCTGAATTTAGTGCAGAAGATATGTTGGCTTTGTTAGAAGGAGAAAAGCCTGTAACAAAATATAACGAGGATATTGTTAGAGAAGCAATAAATAAGATGTTCAATATTTATTCTACTTTGATTAACGATACCGTAAGGACCGGAAGAGACCCATTCACTGACGAAGAAGTAAACTTTACCAATGCACAAAAGGATGTAGTTAAAAGATTTATGGATATGGATTTAAGTTTATTAAGTCCAAAAGAAGCCCTTCAAGCAGTAGATGCTCTTGCAAATTTCTTGCAAAATAGTTCTACGGCTCGTATGGAGAGTGTTCTTTCTAAATATACGGGTAATCTTAAGGCTAAACAAATAGCAGATAAGGGGATAGTAGCTAGTCCATTAATGAAGTATTGGTCTTCATTATTTGGAAGATTCCTTGCAGAGCAAACTACCAACTTAAATATTTTATTTGAAAAAATGTTTAAAGGATTTAATAGAGGCGGTATGGTTGAAGATGCATCAGGTGTAACTAAGTTGAAGAACAATAAGTCAATGGCTGAAAGGGAATCTAATAATATAGTAGACAAATATATAAGCCAATTTTATAAGAAAAAGGCTAATGGCGAGGCTTACAATACCGAAAACAATAGTGTTGAAAGAGGACTTACTGCATTTATGATGAGGAATGTTATTGGCACTGAAGCTGAAATGAAAGCAGAATTTAATAGAAGAAAAAAATTAATAGAGCAGTCTATTAAAGCACTTTCAGAAGGAAGCGAGAAAGAAAAAACAAAATCTGAGTTATACCAAAAGGTTTACGATAAAATCTTAAAAGATTCTGAGTCAATACAAAAAGTAAAAGATAAGACAGACCCAACTAACTTAGAAGGTATTGAGTATTGGATGAATGAATGGGCTAATAAATACGAGCAGTTATCTGACGTTTCATTAAACGTTTACAATAAGGTATTAGACAAAGACTTAAACTATACTCCTGATAGATTTGTAAAATTAGAATCAGAGACAGGCAATGTTGAGTTAAACAATGATGAATCTGCATTTTTCTATAACAGTGACGGTGTTATATATAAAAAAGAAACAGGCGTATTGATGACAGCGGTTAAACCTGAAACCCTTCCAACAAACATTGACAACGGAGAAACAAATATGTATATTGATTTGTCTTTTGATAAAAACAACTCAAACTCAATGTACGATGCTCTTGTTGACATAAATACAGCAGCACCTATAAGACAAATACAAGCATTCTTAAACTCACCTAGCTTTAAAAAGATAGTACCTGAAAGTGCTGATGCGAAATTATTGAAAGGAAGAATTGCATTGTACGTTCGCAACATTAGAAATAAAAACCCTTACTCAAATGATGAGTTGTCCTCTGCTGTTAGAAAGTTAAATAAAATTGCATCAATTGGTGTAGGTCAGGCGTTGGGTGGTATATTACAACCTGTTAAGCAGATGGTACCCGTGGCAATGAATACCATTGTTAATGCAGGTAGCTTAAATGTGAATGCAATATTTGATTCTGCTAAGAATGGTTTTATCAATAGAAGTGGGTATGCAATTTCAAATAGAGGTATTGAATCTCAAGCACAAGTTGAATCTTTAAATAAATTAATTGACGAGGCGTCTAAGACTACCGGAGATAAAATGTTTAAAGCTATTGAGGAATTGAATAGAAAATGGTTAGATATTTTCTTAGTTAAACCCGATGTAGCCATTGCACGTGCATCTTGGATTACTTATTATGAGCAATCGTTAAAGAAGCAAGGCATAGATACAAAAGGAATAGACTATAATACTCACGAAGTAAATGAAGAAGCTGCAGATTACGCACAACGTATGGTTGATAGACAACAAAACGTTTCAGATGCTGATTTGGCGGGTAAATTATTTGCAAACAAGGAAGCTACCAACCAATTATTTGTAAAAATGCTTATGCCTTTTGCAAGTTTTAGGATGAACCAAGCTGCAAGAGTAGGTGCAGATTTAGGAACATTAGGAAATAAAGCATCTACTGTTGACGATAAAAAAATTGCAGTAAAATCATTAGGTGGTTTTGCAGTGGAGATGGTTGTATTTAAAATGATTGCTGCAGGCTCAGGAATTTTATTAGGGTCATTGGCAAAAATGGCAATGGGCAAAGACGAAGATGATGAGGATTTCAAAAAAAGAGTTAACAATATTGTAAAAGGTCAAGCAACAGGAACGTTTACTGATTTATTTTCTCCGCTACCTATTGCAGATAAACTTGTTCAAATGGGTGGCAACGCATTAATTGGAGTTGTTCAAGATGCAATGAAAGTACCTCAAGAAGAGCAATATAATATATTTAGAGTAGGTAAACAAGATGCAATACAAGGACTTGGATTATTTGGTATCGCTGCAGATAGAGCAACACAATTATATGAAATATCAAAGTTGGCGTCAACCGGAAAGTACACTGATGATTTTGGGAAAGAAAAGAAAATATCTGAAAAAGACCAAAAGGCTCTTGGTTATTTAATTGGTCCTGCTCTTTTGACAAATGTAGGATTAGCACCTGTCGAAGTCAACAGCATTATAAGAAACTCTATTAAAGATTCAAAGAAAGCTACCAAAACTCCTGAGGAAAAGCAAAAAACGTTAGAAAATGCAGAGGATAAATTAAAGAGA
>Ga0208951_1000763_pt1 | contig 14768 bp, 11 predicted proteins | sample GreLakmeMI27MSRF_FD_187702 | JGI IMG/M metagenome (GOLD analysis project Ga0208951, IMG submission 187702) | Freshwater lentic microbial communities from great Laurentian Lakes, MI, USA - Great Lakes metaG MI27MSRF (SPAdes) | ecosystem: Environmental > Aquatic > Freshwater > Lake | place: Great... | reverse complement strand
CGGAGGCGGGCTTGGCGGGCGGCGCCTCGCTAGCGGCCACGGGGGGCTTCGTCTTTGCGGCGCTGCGAGGCAGCACCACGGCGCCAGAGTTTGCGGCCACCAGCGCGTCGCTGGTGTCGTCCAGCGCTTGCAGGAAGCCGTCCACCATTCGCGAAGTGCCTGCGCACCAAAACAAGCGCACCACGCAAAGAGCGCGCGAGAGTGCAACGAACAGCTCCGCGTCAGGCACAGACTCCCCGTGATGCCGCGCGAGAGCGACAGGCCCGAGACGCGACGGCTGCGAGAGAGCAGCGAAGGCGCACCCGTCAAGAAGTAGTCCTTGGTTGCCGGCGTCGCCACCCGCAGCGCCACCAGGCTGTACCCGGCGCGCGACCACTGCGGCGCGCCACGGCGCGTGAGGCGCGGCGCGGCGAGCGCGAGCGAGGGGACGCACCCGTACGAGTTTGGACCACGTCAAAGGGCTCAGCGCACAGCTCGCCGCGTTCCCTTGCAGCGTGATCCCATCCTTGCCCACGCTCACCTGTGCCTTGTCGTCCAGCACCGCGTGCGCGCCGTCCTTGAGCGTCAGCGTCCACACTTTGGACATCTCGAGAGACCGTGCAACAAAAGGCGCGGACTACGTAGGCGCTGTGCCAACGGAAAGCCACAGAGCGCGCGAGGAGCGCGCCAGGGAGAGCAGCGCACGCCTAGGGCGAGTGGTCGACTACAAGCCGGACAACGTATGCGTTTGTACGACCGCGGCAGCCGCCAGGCTGCCTGCCCCTCTCCTAGTAGCCTGTCTCTCTCAGCTCAAATGCTGCGTGCCTTGCGTCCCGCGGCCGCCGGGTGCCGGCGTCTGTCCCGACGCCGCTGCACCCGCTGCGCCGTGTCTGAGCCCGCCGCGCCGCCCTTGCCGGCCTCTCTGCCGCGCTCGGTGGACGGGCGCGTGTCGCTGCTGGGCTTGCGGCGGAGCGCGTTGGCTGGCTGGCTAGGGGAGATGGGGGAAGCCCCTTCTCGTGCCCCTCAGTTGTTCGCGGAGCTGTACAGAAACGCCGCGGGCGACGATCTGCAAGCCTTCACAGCCGTCTCTGCATCCTTCCGAGCGCGCCTGGCGCCGCTGGTGGACTGCCGCGCAGACCTGCGGCTCTCAGAAGTTGTAGCCGCTGCTGACGGCACGCGCAAGCTCCTCTTCACGCTGACTGACGGAGGCGGCACCGTCGAGGCGGTGTTGATCCCCGCGCGCAACGGCTCGCGCACCACGCTCTGCGTCTCCAGTCAGCTGGGCTGTGCCATGAACTGCCAGTTCTGCGCAACCGCTCGCATGGGCTTGCGCCGAAACCTCAGCGCGGCGCAGATCGTGGGACAGGTGCTCGCAGCAAAGAGGCTCCTGCTGTCTGAGCGCGGCGGCGCCTCCATCGGCAACGTTGTGTTTATGGGGATGGGCGAGCCCCTTCACAACGCTGATGAGGTGCTCACTGCCGTCGACATCTTGCTGGATAACACGGGCCTTGCGTTTTCGCACAACCGCGTGACCGTTTCCACGAGCGGCCTGGTACCGGCAATCCGCCGCTTCGTAACTGAGAGCAGCGCCAGCCTGGCGGTGTCGCTCAACGCAACCACGGACGAGGTGCGCAGCTGGATCATGCCCGTCAACCGAAAGCACGACCTGGCGGAGCTTCTGGGCACACTGCGCGAGTTGTACGGCTCCGAAGTTGCGCCGCCGCACCGCCGCCGCGACTCCGTCTTCTTCGAGTACGTGCTGCTGCAAGGCGTCAACGACAGCGACGACGACGCGCATCGCCTGGTGGAGATTGCGCGCTCCGGCATTCCGTGCAAGGTGAACCTGATCAGCTTCAATGCGCACCAAGGCACCCAGTTCAAGCCCTCCTCTCAAGCCCGGCTGCTCTTCTTCAGAGACACGCTTGCCAAAGCGGGCGTGACAGCCACCATCCGGGAGAGCCGCGGAGACGACCAGATGGCGGCCTGCGGGCAATTAGGCAAGCCGGAGGAGGCTGCGCTTTGGAAGCCGCAGCCGCCAAGAATGAAGCCGCCTGCCAGGCTGAGAGAGACTGAGCAATGAGTTTTGTGGCAGACTGGTGCATCTTTGGCAGACTGATGCAATTTTGGCCTAGGTTTTCCTGTCCCTCCGATGGCCGATTTCCAGGACCACGAGGACGACAATCCCTTCCTCAGCACGCCCATCGCGACCAGCGCGGCCCGGCCGGCGGCGTGGCCGGGGCTGGAGGCGCCTCGCGATGCGGGGGCCAACGTGGACTCCGTGCCGTTCATGAGCGCCTCCGCATGGGCGGGCTTGAGCAGCGCCGGGCTCACGCGCGGCGAGGGGTTGCTGGAGGGCGCCTCGCGCGGCTCGCCGCCCTCCCAGCGCGAGCTGGAGCGTCGCGAGCGAGCGGTGGAGGAGCGTGAACGGGCGGTCGCTACGCAAGAGAACCTGGTGCGCGAGGCGCTGCGCGGCCTCAAGCGCCACAACTGGCCTCGCTTTATGCCACTGCTCTATCACTCCATCGAAGACGACATCCCGGAGGCCAACAAGCGCACAGTGAAGATGGCGTATCTGGCCTGGATCTTGGCGGCCACCGGATACGCTTTCAACTGGCTCACGCTCACCGTCGCGTACTTCGCCAACGCGCACAAGACGAGCTTGAGCGATTGGTTCATCGCTACTCTGGTAGGCTGCATCGGCCTGCCTGCTTCCTTCGTCACCTGGTACATGGCGCTCCACAAGGCTGCCCAGACGGAGGGCGGGCTGATCGCGTACGGCCGCTTTTTCGTGCACATGAGCATCCACATCCTGCTGTGCCTCTGGATGGTGCTTTCACTCTCAAAGGTCGGCCAATTCTCAGCGGGCATCATCCGGCTTCTGGACTGGCTGGCGGCGCGCGGGGGCAGCCGGATCAACGTGACCTGTGCCTTCTTCGCGGTGGCCAATATCGGCCTCTGGTCCCTCTGTGGCCTCCTCTCGATCGCGGTGCTGCAGCAGGCGGCGGTACGCTTTCGCGCCGGCGGGGGCGTCTCCGAGATGCGCCGCCAGTCACGCCTCGCAACCGCGGCGGGCAACATCGCAGCGCGTGTGGTGTGATTCATCTCCTACGCTTTCTGTCCCTGTGTCAATTTGGGTCCATAAGCCAAGCGGCAAGGTCCCGCCCTAACGCCTGCGCAGCCTCCTCGTCCCCGAAGCGCAGCGGTCCCACGGCACGTCCAAGAGGGTTCTCGCCAGCGAGCTGCAGCGTGACGGGAGACAAGTGGTTGCCCTGGCGACGACTCATGGCGGGCGGCTGCAGCTTGCCTTGGCCCCCGGCTGGCCGCGCCGCCTGCAGCGTGGCCAACAGCTCTGCATTCATGTCCAGCTCGTCGTTGTCGTACTTGACCAGCAGGCAGCGTCGAGGCGAGTAGCGAGCGCCCGCGCGAGCCAGAGTCTCCGCAGGACTAGGGGTGAACTCCAGGCCAGCGGCGGCGGCGGCGCGCTCAGCCATGGCTCCGATGGCGGGCATGCTCCGCAACAGCGTGTCGAAGATGCGCGCGTCTGCGCCGCCCGAGGAGCTGTCTGCTCTTGATCGCACCAGCTCTCGCGCAAACTTCTCCACCAGGCGCACAGAGTCGCTGGCGCTGGCGTTGTTGAAGGCCAGCATGACTTGGCCCTCGTAGCGCAGCCCAGGCGCGGTGGCAAGCAGCAGCTGCAGCTTGGCGCCCAGCGAGTGGCCACAGCCAAAGAGCGGCAGCGTGCCTGGCGTGTATCCCTCCCGAGCGCACACAGCGCTCAACGCACTGCGAAGCTTGTCGGCCACCGCCAGCGCGCAGGCGTCGTGGTCCTGTGCCAGGTCGTAGGGAGTGGCCACCACCAGCAACCCACTGGCATCGCAGAGCGAGCCCAACAGCGCGTTGTAGCACAGGTGAGGGTACCCTCCCAACACGGCGCCTCCCGTGAAGTGCAGCACGCCCCAGGCTCGCCCCGGAGGAGTGCGAACCCACGCGCCGCCCAGCTCGCTCCACCCTGCCACCCCGCCCTCGGAGCGCAGCGCCAGGTCCGTCTGCTGCAGGCGCGAGCGCAGCTCGATGGCGGCGCCCACGCCCTCCAAGCCTGCGCGAGGCACGCAGCACCGCGCTCGGCGGCGCAACGACCGAGCGCTGCGAGCCGCCGGCGCCAAGCAGCAAGGCTGCGTGAGCTGCTGCATACGCCAGGTGGCACAGGCGAGGAGAAGGAAACCCAGAGGGTATGACCTGGCACAGAGAGGGCACACGACAGGCACGGCGAATGCCCACGTGCCACGTCACTCTTGTCGGACGACGACGACGGCGGAGGAGAGTGCTCCAGACGCACTCCTCCGCTCGGTTGTGGAGTATCAGACGAGGGCCACGGGCGTGGTGTGTGGTGGTGCTGGAGTGAGTGGAGCGAAAGAGCCTACACAGACTGACAAGCGCACAGCTTGACGAGCGCACAGCCTGCTCGTGCGCCCATGCACGCCAGCGGCAGCGGGCGCGCGGAGGCTGGCGCAGCCGGCGTGACTGGTGCGGCACCTCTGGCGCCAAGGGTGACACAAGTGCAAGCGGCTCTGCAGGCAGAGGCGCTGCGCCCGCCCCTCGACGCGGGCCTGGAGCCCAGCGCGCTGCAGGCTGCGGAAATACAGGAGGCTTTCCGCCGCGCGGCTGCTGCGCGGCTGGTGCAGGACGGGCGCAAAGCAACGGGAGACTCATGACGCTTCAGTTCAATGCACTCTACACGTATCGCTCTACGCCCGGAATGCAACGACGCAGCGCTCAGCGGTACATGCCCGACTGCGGCCCCACTGCGCCATAGCCGTCCATAATCTGCATGCCCGGGGGCGCCATGAATGCCGGTGCGACATACCGTCCCTCGTCGCGCGCGTCCATCTGCAGCTTATGCTGCGTCTGCATGCATGAGCAGACGGAGCAGTACGTGCAGTCCGCGCCCAGGGTGAGCAAGATACCCGCCTCCTCCAGCGCTGGGCTGCCGCTGATCTCCCCGGCGCAGCGGAAGATGCACGCCAGCTGCTCCATGCAGACCAGAAAGCCCACCAGGCAGTTGTCGCACTCGGTGTTCTGGATGATCATGGAGTCCTGGAGGAGGTAGCGCGTCGACACCACGCTGTTTGCAAAGCAAAGCGTGGTTTCCAGCGCTAAGCACAGCTCGGGGCACTTCTGCTCCTGGAAGCAGCCGCTGCAGGGCATGTGGCCCTGGCAGCAGAGGTACTGGCTGAGGTCGTTCTGGAGAGCGCGCTTGCGGAGGTGGTACGAGGCACAGGGAGCACACAGCGTGGCGCCCAGGCAGAACAAAGGGTCCGCCACAGGCGCAGTGTAGATCTCAGTTTCCCACAGGCCGGTGTAGTGCTGCGCGACAGCGGGGCGTCAGAGAGGAGGAAGGCGTGGGCGCGCGGATGGCGGTTGCGCTTTGCCTGCACCCGCTACGCGCCGCACAACGCCCGCGCCCAGGCTGCGCTTTGCTGCCACCCCGCCGAGCACTCCCAGCCACGCGGAGGTGTCCGCGGAGCAGCGCCTGGTGTGATGCGACCGCGCGCAACGCGCAATTCCTGAGCTTGCACACGCGCCTGCCTGCGCTTCGTGCCCGCCGCGCGCTTGCTTGGCTTGTCCGACATCGTGACCGGCTTTTGGTACACGCCAGACGGAGAGACGGCGAGGAGGCGAGTGCGGATGACGTGGCAGTCAACGCTCGAACGGACGAACGCTGGCATGTGGCATCACTTGCACTCGCCTACGCCGCTCGCGTCTCCCGTGGAGATGGAGGAGTCTTCGCCCTGGAGTGTCGCTTCTCTGCGCAGCGTGTCGCTGTCCTCTCCGCTGGCGGGCGCGCATCTCCCCATGAACCAGGGCGAGACGCATTTGGTGCAGGTACTCCAGGAGGCTTTGAGCGCGCGCGAGGGCGAGCTATTTGCCACGGTGGCGCGCTGCCGGGAGCTGACCGCGGAGTTCAGCGTCGCCGCGGGCGTGCTGCAAGAGCATGCGGTGGAATTGCAGAGCGCCGATCAAGCGCTGAGCCAGGCAACACAGGAGGCTGCTGACTCGAAAAAGGAGAACGCCAGCTTGCGGCGGGAGCTGGGCGTGGCGCGTGCCGACGCGCAGCTCGAGGCCTCCGCCGCCCGCACGGCGCGCGAAGACGCCGCGCGTGAGAGCGCCCGCGCAGACCAGGCCGAATCGGCTGCCAGGCGCGCAGCAGAGGCGGCCAGCTGCACCTGCGAGACGCTGCGGTCAGACCTGCGCGTGCTGTCCGCGTCTGCCGCGGCGGCGGCGGTAGCTGCCCGCGAGGCTGGCCGTGAGGAATCGGCGCCGCGGGTTCACGCGCTGGAGGCGCGCTGCGACAACCTGCAAGCCCAGTTGCGTACGGCGGACACGGTGCACGCGCAGCGGTGCGAGACGTTACAGGCGGCGCTGCGCGCAGTGGAGTCCGCGTCCGAGGCACAGCTCCGGCACTCTAAGGAGGATGCCGCTGCTGCCGCCTCTGCGCTGCAGCGTGCCCGGGGCGAGGCGGAGGAGGCTCGCACCGCCGCAGCAACGGCTTCGCAGGCGCTGCAGGCTGCGCGCGCAGGCCGCGACGAGGCGGTTGCGCGCCTCGTGCGCCAGGCTGCCGATTCGGGCGCTGCTGCGGCTGCATCCGAGGCGCGCCTGGACACCTCGCGCGCTGTCGCGGCGGCACTGGCGCTGCCCAACGCAGTCTGCGCGGCCCTCACGCGCGCTGTGGCCACGGCGGTGCTGCTGGGCCGGCTATGCGAGGCGCACACTCGCGCGCCCCCCGCATTGTCAACAGCCGCCGATGGGGCATCCGCCGAACGTGCCTGCGTCAAACGCTGCGTCAAAGCGCTCAGCGCCATGCGCTCTGCGGCGCAAGCTGCGCTGCATCGGGGCGATGAGGCTGCCGCTCAGGCTGTGGGCGCCGCCGCTGCGCAACTCTCGCTCTCTTCTCGCGACGAGGAGCTGCTTGAGGGCGCCATCCGCAACGCCAAGGACGCCGCTGCGGTGGCGATGGCGACGGCGCGGGCGGATGCGGTGCAGGGGGAGCCTTTCTGGGTGCCTGTCAGCGAAGAGCGAGGTGCTCCCAGGCTCATGCTGCTCCGTTCACCATCCCCGCCTGCCAGGCGGCCGCCGCCGCCGGCGCTACGCAGCCCCAGCCCGCGTGGCGCGCAGGGGTCTCCGCTGAGGCAGCGCCTAGAGAAGCTGCGCAGCGCATTGCAGTGAGAGTGTACCGACGATCGACGTTCGATTCGACGAACAGCACTCGCATCCCCCTCGCCAGCCTCGTCGGCGCCTATGGCGCACACCCACGCGTAGCAGCATCGTCATCTCCTGTGGAACTACAGCGCATGTCCAGCCCATGGGAAGTCTTTGGCTGTGAGGAGGTTGACGCCGCGCCTGCGCCCCAAGAAGAGCCTGCCGACGTGTGCGGCAGCGCGCATCCGTTCTTCGCGTCGCGCCTTTTGGGCGAGAGCAGCCTGGATGAGGCGGTGGCTGCGTTGGAGTCCTCCGCGCGTGCGCTTGCCGCCGACTGCGCCGCCTCGCTGCGCGCAGCCTGCCACGACCAAGCGGCGGCGCTGCTGCTCTCCACCGTTCCCGAGGTGGACCACCAAGTTGAGTTGTTTACAATGTCGACAGCAATGTCTGCGAGCGCCTTCTGCGCGCACGCGCTGGCGGTGCTGGAGACTTCGGGCTGGCAGCTTCCCGCCTGGGGCACCGCGCACGCGCTGTGTCGCTGCCGCTTGGCCGCGCACGCGCTGGCCGCGTCTTCCCCGGCGCAGAGCCTGCGTCACGCGGACGAGGCCCTCCTGGCTGCCTCTCGCGCCTCAGAGGACGGCTCCGTGGGCCCGCAGCAGCTGCGCCGCGCGCTGGGCGCAGTGCTGCACGCAGCCTCCGCGGCTTTGCCTCCGTTGGCGCCTTTCTCGTGCGTGTTCTCCGTTTTGGAGGACATCAGGTCGCCCCACAGCCTGCCCGGGGCGCCGGCGGCGGCGCCCGTGCCCCGGGCGTCGTACGATGCCACGTCACTGCGCACGTTTCTGCAGCGTCACGTGGTTCCAGGGCAGCCCCTGCTTTTGGAGAACTGCGCTGCCAAGTGGCCGGCGCTCTCTCGCTGGCGGGACCTGGGCCAACTCTGCAGCCGCTACGGACACCGCACGCTGCCGGTGGAGCTGTCTGGCGGCGCCCAATGCGCCGCGCACGCCGCCGCTCCGACAGCGATGCAGCACATGATGCTTTTGGAGCTCGTTCAGCGACATCTTGCGCCCAACATCGCCTCCGGGGGCGCATCCTGCGATGCCACTCTGACCGCGTATGTGTCTCAGCACGGCTTACTGACGCAACTGAGCGGGCTGTCGGATGACATCTTGGTGCCTCGACTGGCCTCATACACGCCGCTGCGCGCATGCAACGCGTGGTTGGGCAGCGCGGGCACCGTGACGCACCTGCACACGGACGAGGCGCATAATATTCTGGTGCAGGTGTGCGGCACCAAGCTGGTGCGCCTCTACCTGCCGTCAGAGGGGCTGGCACACGCGCTGCGTGCCACGCCGCACCCCAGGGCGGCGCCCGACGCGCTGCTCAACCAGTTCTCGGAGGTGCATGCGGAGGCGCCGGACGCGCGGGCACGCGCCGCCCTGCAAGCGTTTCCGCCGCCGCTGGAGGTGCTGCTGTCCCCCGGTGATGCGCTGTTCATACCCAAGGGGTGCTGGCACTACGTGCGCAGCCTGACGCCCGCGCTGAGCGTCAACTTCTGGTGGTAAAGAAGGACGTGGCTGCGGATCCTCATCCGTCGCGGGTGTCGTCGTACGTTTCTTCGTTCAGAGAATTCTTGCCACTCTCCTTATGCTGCCAGCCTGCCACGTCACTCGCGCCACGCTCCCTCCGCCTTTCCCGTGTGCTCCCGCTCAGCCTGCGTGGCGCTGCATGCCTGTGCAGGCGCTGTCTGCGCGCCTTATCGCCGCCGGTGTGCCCTCTTCGCTGCTCACTCCCGAGAGCGCGCTGCTCCTCGCTCTGCTCGCCTTCTTCAGCCTGCTGGTGGCCCGCTTCGTCGCAGGCTACCTGAGCCGCGTGGCGCCACCGCCGCAGCAGGACATGGAGCCCGCGCCCGCGCCCGAGCCTGTGCTCTGCGGAGAGCTGACGCTGCAGGAGCTGCGCGCCTTCGACGGCAGCGACCCGGCCAAGCCGCTGTACCTGGTGCGCTGAGCTGTGTGTGCGGGAGGGGCGTGCTTTGGGCGCTAGGGCAAGTCCCTTCTGTGCTGAGCGTTCGTGCGGCTCTCCCAGGCGTGTTTGGGCGACATCTATGACGTCACCAAGGGCATGGACTTCTATGGGCCCAGCGGGCCGTACAACAAGTTCGCGGGGCGGTGCGTGCTTGCCTGGCAGAGGACGGGGTGGGAGTAATGGGAGCGCTGACCGCACCGCTCGCAGCGAGGCGAACAAGGCGCTGGCCAAGATGTCGCTGGAGGAGAAGGACTGCATCCCGGACACGGAGGGTGCGTGTGCGAGGGAGGGGCTGCTCGTGGGCGGCATGCTGAGGATGCGCGCTGCAGGTCTGAGCCTGATGGAGAAGGATATCCTGAAGGACTGGAAGGCCAAGTTTGACCAGAAATACACGGTGGTGGGCAAGGTGAAGAAGTAACAAGCGAGCGGAAGCAGCGGCGTGTAGGCACGAGCATCGTTGGCTTGGAGCTCCGTTGCTGTTAGTTCATCCATTTTGTCAGCACTGCTTTACTGTTCATGTAGTGGCCGCTGAGTGCGCTGGGCCTCGAGGAGCTTTCATCGAAGTCGCCACACACTCGCCACCACGCGGCGCGCGCGACGCGCCTCTCTCGCTCACTTTTGTCGCCCCCGGGTGCCCTATTCGAACCTTCTTTGCGCTACGCCTTTGTGCCAGCCACGTGCACCAGCATGCGAGCTTCGGGCGCAACGTGAGTCTGGGCTGCGAAGAACCACCAGTCCGGCGGAAGGACACGCCGCAGGCCCTGCATGGGCGCACTGCTGTGCCGCAACGCGGACGCAGCAGAGGATGGAGTGTCGGGCGAAGCGCGTGCAGGCCAGAGCGGTGCGTGTGCTGGCGAGTGTTGGCGTCTTAGAAACGGCGGAGGGCACACGGTCCAGCTGCAGGCTCCAGCTGGCAGTCGTGCGGCGAACTGTGCGCGTGCCTGCACGCACGCCACGAGCTGACGCAACGCGTGGCCCCACGCAGGCTCTTGTACGTCTTGCGGCAAACAGCTCTCGTCCACACTTAGGGGCTCCTGCTCCTGCGGCACAGCCTCGCCGCCGCTGGCCTGGAGCACGGACCGCCGCTCGACAGACAGCACCCTCTCGCCGCTGCCTCCCCGCGCCCTGTGGCGTGGCGACCAAGCCTGCGAAAGCAGCGATGAGGAGTCTGATGAGCACGCGAGTGCGCCACCGCCTGCGCCGCCCAGATGAGCCGTCACTGCTGCGAGGAGCTGGTGACCACGTGTGATGATTGCAGTGCTGATCTTGCCAGGCAGCACCGACTGCGCTCCGCTCAAGTTTCGATCGACGATCTCATCTTGCGATCTGCCACGTCACTGCCTCGTCGCTCCCTGCGTCTGCGCGTGCCGCCTTGTGCGCCATGGCCTCGTGGCAAGCCCCTCTGCGCGGCGGCGAGGCTGCGAGCAGGAGGCGGCAGGCTTATCTGAGCGAGGTCATGTCTCAAGCCTCCCTTGGTCCACCTCGCAGGCACGCCAGGTGCGGGCTGTCTCTGGACGCAGCCTGCTCAGCTGCCTGAGCCCGTCTGCGCGTCGCCGCTGAGGGAGGCGGGTCGAGAGAAGCGGGTGCCGTGTCCCGTACTTCGCTCTTGCTGACGCTTCCTTGTCAGGCGTCCCGCCAGCCGCGCCGCCTGCATAGCGCTGCCAAGCGAGGTCGTTGGGGCTCCGTCCACGCCCACGCGGAGGCTGGCGGAGGACGGGTGCTCCTTCTCGGAGGTGCGCTTCCCTGCCGAGGCTTTCTGCGGGCTGCGCTAGTCGCTGCCAGGCTTCTTCTTGTTGCCTCCCGCACTCACCTGCCCCCCAGGACTTCACCGTGCGCTGCTACGAGGTTGGCCCCGCCCGCACCGCCACGTTGTTCGCGGTTGCCAACTTGCTTCAGGAGACAGCCGCTGACCACGCCCAGGCGCTGTGGGGCGCTGGCTGTTGGACGCCCAGCCTGATGCGCGAGCAGCGCATCGCGTTTGTGCTGAGCAAGATGTCCATCCGCATGGACACCGCGCTGCAGTGGGGCAGCACCGTGCGCGTGACCACTTGGTTTCAAGAGGCTGGTACTCTGGCTGCGCGCCGCGATTGGGTTGTGAGCGACGCACAAAGTGGCGTGCGTCTAGGGGCGGCCACCAGCACCTGGCTGGCGTTCAACCTTGACACGCGGCGCATGGCGCGCCTGCCGCCCGCACTGCGCACGTACTTTGTCACGGCCAGCCCCAGTCCCGCTCGCTTCGCGCTCGGCGAGGCGCACGCCCCCGAGAAGCTTCCCGAGCTGGGCCCGGACACGGCATGTTTGGTGTCTTCGCGGGCGCGTGTGCGGCGCTGCGACTTGGACATGAACCACCATGTCAACAACGCCAGTTATCTCGCCTGGATCATGGACGATGTGCCGGAGACGCTGTTCCAGACGGCGCTGCTGGAGAGTGTGGACTTGGAATACCGCGCGGAGTGCAACTTCGGGGACGAGATCGTCAGCAAAGTGTCGTTAGTGCACCCGGACGGCTCCTGCCTGCTGCCGGAGGAGCCGCTCGGGGGGGAATCGCTGTCGTTCCGCCACTCGCTGGCGCGTGCGAGCGACGGCACGGAAGTGCTACGGGCACGCACGTGCTGGCGGCCTCACGCGGCTGCGCACTCGTGAGTGCTGACGACGTGGCGAGCACTGCGCTGTGTGGTATGCTTTCATAGACAGAGGCGTGTGCTGCCCCTTTCGTTCCTTGTTTCGCTCCTTCGCTCCATCCTGTTTCCTAGGGTTCTTCTCCTCCTCTCCTCCTCTCAGGCGAGCTTGAGGCGCTTCTTGGGGGTGGCCAGGTGCTCCTCCCCGCTGTCCTCCATCTCGTCGTCGTCGCCCCCGAGCTGCGGCTCCTCCCCGCCCTCCGACGAGTCGGAGGAGTCCCGCGCGCGGGCCTTGGCCGCGGCGCCACGAGGCTTGCCCGCCACGCGACCACGCCCGCGACGGCCCCGCCCGGCGCCGCCCCGCCCGCCCCGCCCGCCGCGCCCGCGCCCGGTGCTCGCCGCGGCCGCGGCCAGGCCCGGCTCGCCGGGCAGCGCCTCCTCGCGCGGCGTGTGCGCCACGGGGTCTCCCTGCTGCCACCCGAGCGGGGTCTGCTGGGGGGCCAGGGAGCGTCGCGCCGCCTTGTTGCGCCCCCCCGATGGCGCGTACTCCGTGCCCGCAAAGTCGTTGGCGTCGTCGCGCATCAGGCGCTTCAGCAGCGCCTGAGCCTCAGCCAGCTCGCCGTACGTGGCGGGCGCCACCCGCGGCACCGCGCCCAGGCAGAGCACCTCCGGCGCGCCCGGCGCGCGCGAGAAGGGCGCCACAAGCTTGTCCACGGCGGTGGCGGGGGCGGGCCCTTCGCCGGCCACGTGGCGCGCCATCACAGCCTCCGACAGGCCGTACGTGCCTCGCAAGTACCCCTTGAGCAGCAGCAGCAGAGCGACGGCCAGCCCGGATGCAGCCTCCTCGGCCAGCGCGGGAGGCAGGGGCTTGGAGTCGCCCGGGGCGGAGGCGAGGTGCGCCTTGAGGCTGGACACCAGGGTTGCTCCCCGGTTGGAGATTGCCCGGTTCAGAGACGCCACCAGCGCCGCGGGCTCGTCGGCGCCGCAGAAGGAGAGCGCGGAGAGGACACGCGCCGCGAAGCGCTGACGCACCAGGCGCTGCGCGGGCGTCGGTGCGCCCCCGGCTGCGGCGCCGCCGCCCTCCTCCAGCAGCCGCGCGAGGGCGGATGTGAGGCAGGGCCGCAGGTTCTTGGTGGCCCGGAAGCGCCAGTAGATGTCCGCCAGCTGGCGCGCGGCGTCGGGGGAAGCCAGCTCTTCGCCTCCAGCCAGCCGGCCCGCGCGCGCCAGGCCCTGGCGGAAGCACAGAGCAGCCTCCAGGCCCTCCGCAACCCGGGTGGTGAGGAACATGGCGTCCTTGTCAGCCACGGTCAGCAGCAGGCGCTGCGCCAGCTTCTGGGAGCGCTCAACTGAGTCGCAGCAGGCGGCAATGAGCACAGGAACCGCGTGCATGGGCATCACCAGGCCGCCCTTGAGCAACACCTCGACGAGGCCCAGCGCGCTGGCGCGCACGCGAGGGCTGCAGTCGGGCACCAGCGCCAAGATGCGGTCCCAGTAGTGCTGAGCGAGCGCGCCGCACACGCTGCTGTCGCCGCCGCCGGCGGTGAGGGAGAGCGCCTGCGCTGATGCGGCGTCTGCTGCGTGCGGGGCCGAGGCGGATGAGGGAGCGCTCTTTCGCTTCTTGGCCGACGCGCCGCCCGCTGCCGCCTGCGCGCTCGCCTCCGCCGCCTGTCGCCCAGCCTGCGCCTGCTCCAGCTCCAGCTCCTGCTGCCTGAACAGGTCCGTCAGGTTCTGCAGCGCCGCGTCCTTGACCGACTCTGAAGCGCTGGGCGCGAGGGCCGCCTCGTGCACGCTCGCCATCTTGTTGCTCCCACCGCCGCTCCCGGCCGCGCGCGCAGCCTCCGGAAGCAGCATGGAGGGGCGGGCCACCAGAACCGCGCCGCAGGCGCGCAGGGCGACGACCTGGAGGGTGCCGTCTTGCGCCCGCATGTGTCTGGAAAAGAGCTTCAGCAGCGCAGCGGGGCGCAGGGGCGAGCTCTCCTTGCCCCCGACCGCCTCCTCCGTGTCGGCCGCAAGGTCAAGCAGCCCGGCCCCGTGGCGCACAAACTGGCCCAGGATGAAGAGGCAACGCTTGGCCAGCTGCACATCCGGCCCGCCTTCTCGCTCGCACACGCAGGCCAGCTTGGCGTCCGTCATCAGGCTGCGGTGGCGGCGCGCGAGGGAGACCACCGCCTCCAGGGCGCGTGTGGCGACTGAGGACGCTCCCGCGGTCGGGGCGACGTCAGCCTTGGCCAATGCGCAGAGCGCGCGCACGCCGGCGCCCAGCATTCCCAGCTGGGTGCCCTTGCTGACCAGCGTGGACAGGCTTGTGCTCAGCCGGTCCACCAATTGGCGCGGCATGCGGAGTCCACGGGCGGCGTGCCACCCCATGATGCTCTCCCCCACGGACAGCAGGCACTGCAGCGTGAGCAGCGCGTCGCTTGCTGCGTTGGAGGGTGCGACGCCGCCGGTGGGTGCGATGAAGTAGGGCGCCAGCGTAGCGAGGAGGCTGGAGGTGTCAGAGGGCGGGCAGCAGAGGGACGCGTCCGCCACTGCGATCGCGTGCAGGGCTAGCGCGGCGGGCAGCGCGCCCGCGTCGCCCTCCACGAAGGAGGTGCCCGTGGAGCCGGTCGCCGCTGCGCCGCTGCGTGCGCAGCCGCAGCCGTCGCTCTCCTCAGCCTCCAGCACCTTCTGACGCAGCGCCTCCGCCAGCGCGCCGCAGCAGCGCCGCGTGGCCGCGTCGCCGGAGAGCAGCACGCGGCCCAGCAGCGCGGCGAGCGGGAAGGAGGCGCCCAGGGGCAGCGAGCCGCCGCCGTTGGCACGCAGCGCAGAGTACAGCGTCAGGGCCACCTCGCCCACCTGGGTGGCCCGGTCTGCCATAGAAACTGAGCAGGAGGGCGCCTTGGAGGAGGAGGGGTCGGAGAACCAGAGGTCCACGAACATCTTCACCGCCAGAGACTGCACGCTCTCCTCCTC
>Ga0208951_1000761_pt1 | contig 14795 bp, 17 predicted proteins | sample GreLakmeMI27MSRF_FD_187702 | JGI IMG/M metagenome (GOLD analysis project Ga0208951, IMG submission 187702) | Freshwater lentic microbial communities from great Laurentian Lakes, MI, USA - Great Lakes metaG MI27MSRF (SPAdes) | ecosystem: Environmental > Aquatic > Freshwater > Lake | place: Great... | reverse complement strand
CCTATAATAATTTGAATAACATCATTGTCAAGGTCACAAAAGGCGAGAACCATATTTTATGCTCATTAAATAGATGCGAAAAAAAACAATCAATTTTTTTGGTCTTTAATGCCTTTTTGCATTAAAATATAATATTAACTTCTTCAGAGTTTTGATAGTTTTCTATTACATTTGAGTTACAACCAACAAGCACAAACTTTTTCAAGCACTCGCAACAATAATGAGATTTAAAATTATAATATTTAGCATTAACTATAATAATTGTAGCATTCAACGCATATTGTCTTGAATGTAAGTAGCGACTATAATAATAGTTATGAACAAATGTAAACACATCATAACTGTCTTCATAACAATCAACATTAATACATAATTCGCGAAAACTAAATTGTCCCAGTTTGCTAGACAACATTAATTTAGCAATAGCAAAAACACTAATAGATTTATGTAGCGCCTTACACGTTGTTTTAAGTTTTGCGAGAAATTGATAGTCTTTAAAAATGTGACCATTAATAATCTCTCCAACATCATTAGGCAATTCCTTAATATTTAAATAGTCACAAGGCGTGCAAATCATTAGTATATTTATACTTGTTTATAATGAAAAAAAACAAGTATAGCTAAACAATCAATTTTATTAGTATACTATAAATATTAGTACTATTATTGTTTATTTAAATAGTCGACTGCTTTAAGGAGTATTTTTTCTTCATCATTTATTTTTTGAAATATGATATTTTCATTTAAATAGAGCGTAATAAAACTGTGATTATAGCCTTTTAAAACTAGCGCAATTCCTTTGTCGTGTATTTTAATATCACATAAAATAGACCCATTAGTTATTTTAATATGCTCTATTTTTTTTAAATTAACCCATCGTATATTTCGCCCATATTTTAAATCCTTTAAGTTGTCAACATACATATAACCGTTTAATTTTTTATGAAAACTCTTCAAATCGTCACGCTTAAGACCAAGCTCTTGCAATATTTCGTTTTTCTTGCGCTTAATCTCTTGAATATTTGTATTAATAATATTTAAATTAGCATCATTTTCTAATGCTTGTTGCAGGAGTTCTATATCCATAGCTTATTAAATAAAACATATATTTTATGCTTTAATATGTTTTCATATATGTTATTTAGCTATTATATAACTCATAAGCTTTGTCAAATTCTTCGCTTGTAATATGTTTTTGCCTACTAAGAATATGATTTTTATCATAACAATAGCTGTCTTCACTTCCCGACTCAATGTCCATATCTAAAATAAATCTTACACAAAAATGGGCTGTTAGATGTTGAGTGTTAAGCACCACTTTTTTATTTAAATAATGCATATGCTTTGTTAAAACTTCAATACTATATTGTGTTCCACATAAATCATAATCACTAATTTTTTCATTATAATAAGTATCCATTTTATACTTTATTAATATAAATTATAAACTATAAACTATAAAAATTATGTGTCAATTATATTCAATTTTTTCCCTATTTAATATTTAAACGCACTTAAATAATGAATTACGTGTTTTATGCTTAGGGCATTTAGCATTACAACGCTTTGTAATGTGATTATAATCTTTATTCTTGCTTATACAGTGTTGTTTTTTAGCAATTGAAGAACTATTAACTACTAGACTAGTGTTATGCTTTTTTCTTGTTATACTTGCACTCTTACCACTCTTCTTACTATTTGCTAAATCCTTTGCTAAATTCATTTTAACGCATCTAAAGCTCTTATTTCTAATAAACCCTGTTTTGCAGTCAGCAACGCATCTGTTTGTAGAAGGATTTAGCACTGGCTTAGCAGGAGGGCATATTTTGGCTAAGTCGGCTTTAAACTCTTTTTGCTTTATTTTTTCTATTACATCAATAACTTCTGGGGAGGGTTGTTGCATGGCCTTCTTTAAATAACAATTGTGTTTTTTTAGCAAGCTTATATACTTTTCTTTAAGTTGCAATATATTAATATTTCTCTTGCTAACATCATATTTAACATAATCAAGCAATAATATACTAACTTCCTCAAAAAACGACTGTACAATAGCTTGTTTTTTTAGACCTTTATTTTTATAATCTAAAACATGCATCATATTTAATAATGCTAAAGACAAGCAATAAATGTCAAAAGATTTTTGTAAATAACTAATGAAGTCCTCGTGTGTTTTAAAATGCTCTTTAATTTTAGTGCATTTTAATTTATTAGAATTAAACGAATATTTGTTTGAGCAACTATTTTCAGGAGCATAATAACTGTGACTTATTCCTAATCTCTCACTATTTGAACTACATCTTTTAGCAAATCTTTTAAAGTTTGTCATTAGTCCAAAGTCAATATATTTTGCTCTACCATTATTTACATTATATACCATATTGGCTAATTTAATATCTCTATGCATAATTTCGTTAGACTGAAAAAAGAGTAGTCCATCAAACAATTTTATTAATGAGGTCAAAAAGACTTTCTTTTCGTCTAAGCTTTGTAGCATAAATACTTTAGTTATATGATCATATATGCTTAATCCTCCGTCTTCTAATAATAACATACGTAAATCATCCTTAGTATTCTTAAACGCGGTTTTAACTTTTAGCGTTTTACATTTACTAACGCTAGCATTAAAATTTTTGTCTAATAAAGGCTTACACAATAGCGGTCCAGTTATAGCATATTTATCTAAACCTTGTATATTATTTATTGCGCTATATTCTGCATTTTCATTAATAGCGTGTTGTCTGGTCATTATTTTGGATATTTTATTAGCATAATCTTGTGCTACAAGATTACTAGTTTCATTACATAAAATTGGCGGTTTTAATACACAACCATATGTGCCTTCACCGACAACTTTAGATGTCATTATATATAACTAATTATTAATATTTTGAAAATTTTATAATAATTATAAAAATTAGTTATATATAATTACAAAAATAATAATGGAACTAACATTCAAAAACAATGCTATTTATTACTATCATTATAAAATAGGTAATGGTGAATTAAGTTGGGTTTTAGTTCCTCTTGTTTTAGTGTTAATATACTATTTTAATTCTTATATTAAATATGTAAGTTTAAACTTCTTATTAATTGGAATAGTTGGTTTAATTGACTCCTATAATAAGAGTAAGCGAGAACAATTGTTAGGAATTTTAATTGGTGGGCTAATTATGCACATTGCAGGTTTTTATCCATTGTTAAATGTTAAAAGGCACTTTGCATATAATAATATTATATATGTGTTTGGCCTAATAGCATTAGCAATAATATATTATTTACCTTATTGGCCTTATACTATATCGAGAAAAGTCGTGGCACTAATAATTAGTTTATTATATTTAAGTTATACGTTATATCATATAAATAATATATTTCATAATATTAATACATTTTTATATAAAAGTTATTAGAAAAATATTAATATATTATGTTATAGAAAAAATGTTTTTCGAATTTAAGCATTTAAAAGCAATGAATATGGGCTATTTTGAACATATGTTTATTTCTTTAAATTATGTTGCTATATTGTTTATTTCAGCAATTAAAGCGCTTATTCACTCGTTTATACCGGACTTATTTGAAACTTCTACAAGTCAATGTATTGTAGAAATAAATAATAAGTTAACAAAACATCATACAAAAAATGATATATAAAAAAATTGACTAAGTTGTTAGTAATATATTAATAGTAATATATTAATAGTAATATATTAATAGTAATATATTAATAGTAATATATTAAAAGTAAGAATAAAGATGCTTAAGGCTAATGATTTGATTGCTAGTGTTAAAAAAAGCGTAGAGCTTATTGTTATGAATGAATCTAATATAACGAAATATTTGGATTTGTATAATTATTCTAGTAACCATTATTTAACTATGGATGAATATATACTGGACAACTATAATTATGAATTATTTGGAAAAAATGAAAAGTGGGCAGAGCTTGAAACTATTAGACATAAAGAAATTCAGCATTTTATACCGAATATAGTGCTAATTTCATATAACTATAATAACTATAATGAAGTATTAAAGTGGATACGCGAAGAAGACTATTATAAATTAATAAGTTTTTATGCTTTAAGCGTATCGTATAACATTATTGAAAATAATATAGCTACTATTAAAATGATTTGGTTTACTAATGATAAAACGGGTCTTGAAAACTAATAATTTATAATGTAAAAATGTTGTTATATTTTTTTATATAAAATAATTTTTATATATATAAAAATGCGTAAGAAGAAAACAAGAAAAAAAAGAAAGCGTACAGGCAAAAACTATAGAACTTATAGTAAAGGAAGTGTTAGAACTAGTAGAACTTATAGTAAAGGAGGTGTTAGAACTAGTAGAACTTATAGTAAAGGAGGTGTTAGAACTAGTAGAACTAGTAGAACTAGTAGAACTAGTAGAACAACAACTCCTAGTGAAAGTTCTATTTCGGAAAAAAATGGCAGTGACATTAGACATCATCTTGTTCAGCTTTTGAAAAATAATAACGTGGCTGAATATAATGAGTATACAACTCAAATTAAGTTAAATGAAAATATGCTTAAAGACTTCTACAAACATTTAGATGAGAAGCTGCATACTTTTAGTTTTAACACTATAGATAAATTAGCACCGTGCTTATCTCAACTGCAAGAAGAGGCTGAACCTAAAGCTAATTTATATTTTCATTATATAACTGACATAATCAATTCTGGTAACGTCCACGGAATACCTTTTAAAGATTATATAAAAGTTTTATCACGAGAACATTCAAAAAAACATAGTCGCTTTGTAAATCAATTAAAAAGTGATATATACAAACAACATCATCGTCAGTAAATAAAATTGATTTCTTCTTATAATTATTTATTATTTATTATTAAGTTAATATGGCAACATCAGCGCTCGTGTTAATGAGCTTGTTATCTAATCATAACCTTATGTCAAATATGTTTGACCTAGAGTATTTAAGGGCACAAGAGAAAAATAGGTTCCAGCAATTTAAGAAAGAGCAACGCAATCATAGGGCTAGTCTAGCGAGAGAATATAAGACATTAATGCTTACTAGCAAAATGCAGCATAAGCATAATTTAAATGATTTTAAATATTATTTAAATTATAATATTAAACGGCGTTAATAGATTGTAGAAAACAATATAGAGCTAATGTTATAAATTATATAGGTTTTTTTTTGTGCCTTTAAATATTAGTTTTAAATATTAGTTTTAAATATTATAATTATATTATTTTTATAATTATATATATTATATTATTAATAATGAGTGTAACTATTGATAATGATGTTTATAATATAAAGCTAGCTAATTTTGATAAGCAAAATTTTATAAATAGTGAAATTTCTAATAGAAACTATCCATCAAGTGGATTAACTATGAATTTTTCATTTAGGCCAGTAAATACTAAATATACATTTATGCCGACTGTTGCTCCGCTAGTAAAATCAGTAGAGCCTATACAAAATTATAATAATTATGATACTAGTTCTGTTTTCTTTCCTGGAACTAGAAAAATGCATTATTGCGGGTTTGCTTCCAATGTAGATAGAGAATCTACTTTGAGAAATCAGTTTTTTGCTCTACAAAAGGCGGACCAAAAAGCATATATTCCACCTAGCACCAGTGATTTATATGAAAATAACATAAATTTTGCACCCAAAAATGAAAATTTAGATAGCCATTTATTATTTAGAGAACAACAATTTCAAGACTTTAATCCAAATAGATTTTCAACAATAGGAAATGAATTATTTTATAATTCGACACGAGTTCAATTAAAAAATATAAAATAAATTTATAATAAAATGCTTAACATTAGCACCACATTAAAAGAAACAAAAGAAAATAAAGAAAAAAAGAAAAAATCAAAACAATTAAAAGTAGTAAGTATAGATTTAATTCAAACACAAGAGCAAGATAAAGATAAAGAAAAATTAGAACAAGAAAAATTAGAGCTTGAGAGATTAAAAGAACTTGAGAGATTAAAGGAGCAAGAGACTTTACAAAAGCAAAAAGCCGACCTAGCAATAAACAATATTGATTTACGCTATTTTGCAAACCAAAACCATAACCCGTCTTTTAGAACAAACAAATTAGAACAATTACTAAGCGCTAATTATTTATTAAAAGACATTTATACTAATATAGAAGAAAACATAGCCACTTACAAAGAACAAATAATTAAATATAATGCAACAACTTTAGAAAAACTTATAGAAAATAGCGATGACTCTAAAATAGCAAACGGCGAAAAATACAAGCTTTATTACTTGTTATATATATTAAATTTAATAAGCCATTTAAAGGAAAAAAAGCTCAAAAACTCTATAAAAGAAGAGCTTAAAGACTTTACAAACGCACACAATTATTGCGACGACACCTCTTTAAATGATTTCAATTTACATAATGCAACACTAAATAGTATGTGCGCTAAAAAATGCATTACAAATTTAGATTTGTTTGTTGTTAGAAAAAGCTCAAACACTAAAAGAAAAATACTTCCACAAAAACGCAGTTAAAAAATTATTTTATATTACTATATTAAATAATACTATAAAATAATATGTATAATACATTTAAGAAAATAGGTCGCAAATGTAAAAAAAATACGCGTAAATTTCGCAAACTCAAATGCTCACCGTATCAAAATAAATATGTTGATAGCGAGTTGAAACACTATACTTGCTATACGCGTAATAATTTGCAATTATTTAAAAATGTGTGGAATGCTAATAATAGCAACAAAATTTTGACTAATAATAGTAAAGAAATATGGAATTTTTTCAAGCAAAAATTAGATAAACAATGCTATGATGAATTATGTTGGTTAGAAAAAACGCCATTAAGTAAAGTTAATAATAGAGAATTATTAATAAAAGAAATATTTAAGCCGTTTTCTCCCGAAACTTGGTCGTCAAAGCCCAATACGTGGCTCTCTAGTGTTGATATAACTAAAATAATGAAACAATATGAAAAATCCCATAAACATTTTAAGTTTATAGGGCCGACACCTATAGATTTTGATACAAAAGAAATGTTTTCTACTTGCGTTTGGGAGCAATTATGTAATTTTAATTTAGAAAATCATATTAAAAATAATATTAGCAAAATTGGAGTAATATTTAACACTGACCCTCATAATAAACCTGGAAAACATTGGATATCCTTATTTGTTGATTTGACTAGAAAGTTCGTTTTTTACTTTGATAGTAATGGAACTAGAATGCCAAAACAAATAAAAGTATTAATAAACAGAATAGTGGATCAAGCGCGCAATTTAAATATACAATTAACTGTAGATGATAATGAAGGTTTTACTCATCAATATGGCGACGGGCAATGTGGTATGTATGCGCTATATTTTATAATAGAATTATTACAAGAAAATAAAACTTATAGCTATTTTAAAAATACACGCATAAAAGACAGCACAATGAAAAAATATAGGAAAAAATATTATAATGAGGCAAACATAAAAATGAATTCGGTGTTTATTGATTAATAGCTAATAATTAACCCAATAAAAATTGAATTAAAGATAAAGATTATTATTATTAGACTTATAACGTTAATCACTATCTATTATGGCAGCAACAACCACAAAGGTGCTTACTGAAGATTTGGGCAAAATGTTCGAAATGGCAATTTGTTTGAATTATGAAACGCCTTATGATGGACTTTACAAATATAGTTTGGTTGAAGCACAATCTCTCAAAAACAGACTTAGCAATCTTAAAAATGTGTTTCCTTATGCTATTAGGCATTGCGCAAGTCGTGGGAGCAAATATGATTTTGAATGTGTAGATGACCCTAGCATTCATTTAAGCGCTAAAACGAGCAAAAATAAGACCGGCAAAGTGTGTCCGCAAGTATTAGGGCAACCCTCACGCAAAAAGTTTTGCGAGTTTTTCGCACTAGATCAAAGCATAGGCTTAGACCAAATCAAGAGCTTTATTAGCAATAACATTGCCAATTTATTGCAAGTCTATAGTGCGCATACTTTTGATTGTCCTATATTATATTATAATAAGCATAGTGATTTGCTAGCCTTTATTGTATTAAAAGAAGAGATAAATTGGTTACCTTATACTAATAGCATTAACTTTAGTCACAATATTAAAAAAAAGCTATGGAATGAAAGTTCGTCTATTAGCATAAATGGCGTAAATATTGGCGAATTTCAAGTGCATAATAATCGCGACTGCATTAAATTTCGCTGGGCATTTGAAAATTTGCTAGCATTGTTTGGGCAACATTTTACAATTGTTGCTTTATAAACTAAGTATAATTTATGCACTAGTCTTTATATTGTTTTTTTATTGTAATTGTAATTGTAAAAGCGTCACTATTTTGTCATAATATGTTTTATCGATTTCGCAGCCTTTAAAAAGTCGCTTAGTGTTTTTACAAGCTAGCGCAGTTGTTCCAGAGCCTAAAAATGTATCTAATATTGTATCGCCTTCATTCGAATGTTTTTTAATGAGTTCTTCAAATAGCGCTAGACTCTTTTGCGTAGGATGAAACCTGTTTTTACCGCCTTGTAACGGATAACTATAAATGCCGTTGTCATAAGTGCTATTAAATGTTGGATTGCTGTCTTTAACGCCTAATAGCGCAATCTCTCTAGTATTAGTTAAATAATTGACTTTACTATTTCTTGGTTGCGGATTAGTCTTAATCCACTCAATAAACCTAAGCTGCTTAAAATTGTATTTCTCTAATAAGTCTTTTAGGTTTGTAATTTTCCATAAGTCAAAGAACATTATTAATGTGCCGCCTTTTTTTAGTTTGCTATAATAAAGCTCAATAAACTTTTCCAAAATAGCTAAACTAAAATCACTATCCCAAGACCCGTAGTCGGTTTTAACGCAATATTTTTTTCCGTATATTGACCCATATTTAATATAATTGCTTTTATGTGTGTCATCTTCAATCGCGTTTTGCAGTTTATAATTTGTCCATTCTGCTTCTGTCTTAACCTCGTTAATGTCATTAGCTTCATTATATTTAACATTATTATAATGCTTATCTAGACCACTCGACTTAGATATAATATAAGGCGGGTCTGTTAATATTAAATCAATAGAGTTAGGGTCTAATGTTTTTAAATATTCTAGACCGCACATATTTTCAACGCTAATTGAAGGATTAGGATTGTCAATGCTTTTTTCAATACAAACATTAGGTTCTAGCAATTTAATTAGTGCATCTTTGCTTTTTGATTTATAATTTGTAATTCCTTGTTGCTCACATTGTAACATAAGTTCAGCTTTCGTTAATTTTGCTAAATCCATAACTTGGCTATAATGCATTACTTAATAGTTGTATATTAATTATTCAATTTTTAAATTTTTAATAATTAATATGTTATATAATTAAGACAAATTAGTATATGTGTGCGTAATGTTCCATAATTTTTCTAGACTCCATATAGGAGTGCGCTTGTTTAGCGCCCACAATGAAATGCGATTTACATAATGGCGACAATCGTTAATACCTAATATATATTTTTTTGGTAGAGTTTTTTCAAATTGCTCCACTTCTTCCAACGATTTGCTGGTTTCACCCCAATATATGGTTTTATTTGGAACATTTTCGGGTATATAAAACCTATATAGCTTATCGACAAATGTTAGCTGTTTATTTGAAACAACTGCACCATTGCTATTTACACTTATAGCATTAGCATTAATAGCATTAACATCATTATTAATTGTTTTAAATTCGCATTTATTTGGTTCGCAAAAAGGGCGATAATCGTATCTTAATAAACTATTATTATTTTTAAAGCTTATTCCAATATGATATAAATTGAAGTCATCATTAAATCGTTCCAAATGTAAATGAACTTGTGTTTTTGGATTAATTGGCGGGATAGAAAAAAACGAGGCTTTATGAATTCCTAAAAATAGAAGCGCTAATTTAAGCATTATATATTTATATAAAATAAAACATTATATTTTTATATAAATTATAAATTATAAATTAAAGTGTTAAATTTGTAGTATATTAAAAATAAATGTCAGCAAAATTAAATAGCAACGCAAATTTTAATAGCAACGCAAGTTTTATAACAAGTAAGGAAAATAAAGAGGTTTTATGGAATGTGTTATATAACAATAAAGTATTTAATAATATACCTGAAACAGATTTTAATAATATTCAAATGTTATTCGAAAAAACAATACTAAAAAGTTTAGATGAAACTAGAGAGCTTTCTTCTAATACTATTAGCGACCCTAAAAATATTATTGCTATAAATAAAATTATATTGCAAAATATGGTAACAACTATAGCTAATTATAAAAAATCTTTATTAACTCCTATTGAAATCAAAGAAACGTTAAAAGCCGAAAAACTAGAAGAATTTGATAAAGAACTTAGTGCTAAAAAGGTGAGCTTTAGTGAGCTTATAACATTGAAAAAGCCCGAAATAATAGATTTTAGCGATGTTAAAGAAGATGAGCCCTTGTCTAGTAATAATATGAATGAACTATTAGAAAAAATACAAAAAGAAAGGTCTATTACTTTTCCTCCTCCTCCTAGCATTGAAGTAGTCGATTTAAACGTGGGCTTGCTTATGGAAAAAGAAAAAGAACTAGAAGAAATCTCTCAATTTAATGCTAACAATTCTTTAAAAAACATTAGCTCTAGCAATATAGACTATGAACTGCATAGTAAAATAGATAGGTTGTCTGTCCAGTTAGAGCAACTATTAGCTAACCAAATGCTAATAATGGAGAAATTGAATAGTTAATGTATTCTTCGTTTTATATGTTTATTTATATATCAATCTTACTTTACTTTAATTAAACTCGCCCAATTTTGTCGATAATTTTGACCTGAAGTATTCCGATATTTCTTAACGTTTCTTCGTGTGTATTTATAAATATAATACTGAGTATCCTATCTTCATACTCTTGAAACAAGGAATACAATTCACTATATATAGTTCTATCATAAGATTTTTCTAGATTATTTTTAATAGTGTCTAAATGATTTATTATTATCATTAATGAGTCTAGTTTACCCTTATTATTTCTCATAGTGTTAGCTGTTTCTAATTCGTTCATTCGTTCAAGAGCGATATTAATGGCATCCATCAAGTTTTTTATTGTTGCATTTACGAATGAAATATTTCTAGTTTCAGTTGTAGTTGTCACTAAATGAGCATCTCCAACAGCTGGAACAATCATATATGGAGAATCAGCAGGTTTGATTGAAGGAGCAGGTTTGATTGAAGGAGCAGGTTTGCTTGAAAGAGGGTTACTGGGTATCAATTCAAACCACTTTCTACCACCTACTAATGATTTTTTACTCCGCCTATTTCTTATTGTATTTCTTCTTTTATATTTCCTAGAACGTTTCTTTCTAAATGATGCCATATATAATTACAAAATATTTAAAAAAACACTTTAGTTTTAAATATTTTATAAAACTATTTAAAAAATAGGCGCTAAACTATTAAGGGCACTATTCCTTAAATCTCTCAATATTTGAATATAAAAAATTGATTACTATATTTTTATATTTATTGTTAGAGTTAAAGTTTAACAATAAATAATGTACAGAAGCCCTTTTCTAGATATGTTTCAAGATTTGTTAGTTATTGGGCTAATTTGGACGTTATTAATGCTTAGTTATATTATAGCATATGGGCGTTTATGTTAAATTAAACCTTCTCCAATCTATAGGCGCCGTTGTCTTGTGTGACTAACTTACCTACAAGCAACAATTCATTTTTCAAGAAACTGTCATAATCGTAGAGCTCTTGTGTTTCTTTATTATACGCGTATTTAATTTTATTTAATACTAATTCGTTTAGTTTTAATACTTGTTTTCGTTTGTTTAGTTTCATACCTTCGTCTTTATCTTGAGCCTCTATGTTTGGAGTATATATATATTTGCTTTCGCTTGGATTACCTATTACAAAGCATTTGACGTCTTTTTCAGTGCTTGAAGCCCGCGTATGAATACTGCAATCTATTGCCGACTCCTTAACACTTTGCAAGAGCGAGGCATTAATTTCCTCTTTTATGCTAGAAATTTCGTATAAATATTCGTCACTTGTAATGACTTGCTTCTTGTTTTTTTTCGATATATCTTTTAGCCTCAACTCAATAGATAAGTCGCTAGACAATTGTTGCTCGCTAAAAACCATTAAATATAAAAACACATTCACAGTTTGCAGCTCTTTAGGCAAATCGCTATGACTACAAATGCGCCGCGCGCGACCAATAACCTGATGAATACGCACAGGATGCCAATAAGGCTCAGTAATATGAACATAACGCACATTCTTCAAACTAATACCTTCCGCACCCGACGACGTAATCATTAGCACCTTAATTATTTGTCCCAAGAAATTATTCTCTGACAGCGTTTGCAACGTTTTTACTAGCGACGACGGAACAAGTTTCCAATTACTATTTAATACATTTTTAATAATTTCGCGCTCTTCAGGTGTTTCTGACCCAGTATAAGAAGCAAACATAGGCTTATTCATATCTTCACTAGATACATTTAAAATATATTCGCCGCTTTCATTTTTCTTGATTTTAAACTCAGCAAAGCTATTTTCCTTTAAAACCAACTTCAAAATACCGATGCCTTCTAATGTTTTGAATTGCGAATATAATAAATGAATGCCTTTATGGTCGCTATCAATAATATTTTCTAAAATATGCAAAAATTTGGGGCTATAAAGTTGCAATCCCTCTTTAGATAAATATTTGGCTGCATTTTTCTCAAGCTCTTTTAGTGCTTCTGCAATACGCTTGCTATAACTTAGGTCGCCCAATTTTTGGGCAGCTGCGTCTTGCTCCAAATCCTTAATGTCATCAGCGTCATATTTGCCATCAATATTGTTCAATTTTTCAGCAATACTTAGGTCATCTATAACATCTTCAGAGAGATTTTTACCAATAACTTCGTCATCATCTAATGCAGACATATTTTCTAATGTGGTTTCTAGCGTTTCATCGTTATTTGGCATAGGCCGTTTTATAGCCGGCTTCGGAAATACAAAATTGCAAAATGCGCGCGAGAAAATGCGATATGTCGACACACTATCGCTATAAAGGTCGTCGCCTTGTGCACCAGTCTTCGTTTTCTTAGACTTCTTCTTTTTATTAGACTCCTCTAATTTGCGCTCTTGAACGCGGGCTTCTTCATAAACACCAAACTGAAAGTCGCTCATAGGAATTTTAATTATTTTAAAGTCGTCGCTATTCAAATGCGAGTATTTAGGCATCAATTGCTCTTGTGCGCTCCTAAAATAAGACGTTAGTCCAATTATACGCATTTTAAACATAGACGGATTATTTATCGAATTATTTGCACTAATAAATAAGGACTTAAAGTCGTCGAAATTATCAGGAAGAGCTTTATATCCGTTTATATTTATTTTGTTGCCAGCAATTTTGAGAGATTGCGCCTCTAGCGCTTCCTTTATTTTTTGCATAAATTGGTCGCTTGACAATACATCGCTCGAATAAGCTAGCTTATTTTTATTTGTATCCGAACGAACATAACCAAAGGGGTTTTGCGTAATAGTAACTTCATAGCTAACTGCGTTATATTCTATAAGGTCTACATAATTTAATATATTTGCGGATTTAAAGATGCTCTCTAATTTTTCTTTAGTCATCGTTTTCTTATCTAATATTAGCTTGCAACTATAGCTCCTAATTGTGCCACGTAAAATGTTGAATAATATTGCTATTTCATTTGGATAGTTAATTATTGGTGTGCCGGTCAGTAATATGATTTTGCAATTTTCTGCGTCCATCAAATAATTATATAATTTCATTGATAACGAGGTTTTGCGGGTCAATTTATTCACTATTCTGCTAATAAAATTGTGGGCTTCGTCAATAATGATTACTTTATTAGAAAAGGGGTTTATTGTTCCGCCGTAAGTCATTCCGTTTAAGTGAGAGCTTCGTAGGCCGTTATAGCTTATAAATTGGTATTTGTAATTTATCATTTTGTCTAATTGCGAATTTATTTTCTTTTGGTCCTCAAAATCCAGGCTGTCATAATTCGGCTCTTTTTTCACATTAATAAACCAGGCTCCACCGTTACTAGCTATATATTCTTGAGATAACTTTAGCAATGAGCTTAAATATTCTAAGTATTGCGGGTTTGCTTTGGTATCTATAAACTCCCAAAATTGATTTTTCTTATACATAAAGTCTCCGCATTTTTTCAATTCTTCAACATAATTGTCCCTTAACGAGGCAGGTGTCAATATTAGGACTTTTTTATCATTTTTAATCCCCTCCGCAATAGCAATAGAAGAGCACGTTTTACCTGAGCCAAGCCCGTGATATAGCAAGAGCCCTCTATATGGCGTATAAATATTTATATAATCTCGCACAATCTTTTGATGAATTAAGAGAGAAAAATTAGAGCTGTCATTAGCAGCGCAACTTATTGATGCTTTACCTGACAACATATCTTGCTCTTCCTTTAATAATTGTTGCTTATAAGGTTCAAAGAGAGAATTAATAAAACTAATAAAAATCTCTCTGTTATATAAATAATAATTAGACGCTTTTATTAACACATTTGGTTGTAATTTAGGAATTCGATTTATATAAAGAGTTTTACCTAGGCGAAGGTCTTTTGGAATGATTAAAGTTTCGTCAATAGTTTCGGCTTGCGTCTTTTTAGTTTTTTCTTTTTCTAGATTTAGAGATCCTGGTTTAGGTGTTAATCTCTGTTGTGATGGTAAATTTGTTTTGGATTGTTTTAAAGCTGTGTTAGATGCTTCTTTAA
>Ga0208951_1000759_pt1 | contig 14822 bp, 14 predicted proteins | sample GreLakmeMI27MSRF_FD_187702 | JGI IMG/M metagenome (GOLD analysis project Ga0208951, IMG submission 187702) | Freshwater lentic microbial communities from great Laurentian Lakes, MI, USA - Great Lakes metaG MI27MSRF (SPAdes) | ecosystem: Environmental > Aquatic > Freshwater > Lake | place: Great... | reverse complement strand
GTCTTGCGCTCTCTCTGACGCCTCCGCTGCAGGTGCGTGTCCTTGACGGTCGCCTCCTGGGCGTGGCGGCGGGACCACGCGTCGTCCTGGTACTTCCAGTGGCAGGCGCACACGGGCAACAACTACGAGAGCGACGGCCTGTATGGCGTGATGCTCTTCCTACGCTTCTGGTGCGTCCGCGCAGAGGCGCTCAATCGCGCTCAGCTCAGTGGCAGATGATGAGAAACCAATATCCAATGTCGCTAGCGCGCAGCTCGGAGAGATACTGGGCTGCGTGCGCTGACGACTCTCTAATCTCGTTAACTAGATGCCACATTATTGCTCTCTGCGCATCAGTGCAGGCGCAGCTGCTGACACGCAGCCTTTGACGCTCGTCTTCCTCCAATAAGGGTGCTACTGAGTTACCTGGTTCCGATCTCTCTCTTCGTGAGTATGGTGATAGTGAGTGAGGCTCAAGGGGCGCTGTTCATAAACAAGGATGAGCGCATGCGCGACCCGGTGACAGGCGAGACTGCACTAGTGCGCAACACCAACTTGAACGAGGACCTGGGCATGGTCTCCTACCTCTTCAGCGACAAGACGGGCACGCTGACGAGCAACAACATGCGGCTGCGCGTGCTGGTGCTGGACGGCGAGCTGTACGGCGAGACATCCTTCAAGCTGGAGGCGTGCGGCCTTCCCCCGCCAACCGCTCTGCGCGCCTTCAACGCCCGCCTGGCTGATGCGCTGCTGGGCACCGGCAACGCGCAGCTGCAGGCTGACGCTCTGGAGGCGCTGACGGCCATTGCGGTTTGTCATACGCTCATCGTGGACGCGGTGCCGGTGGACGCGGCGCCGGGGGAAGGCGAAGAGACCTCTGTGGGGGGGGCCCGGCGCACCTACACGGGTCCCTCCCCTGACGAGGTGGCGCTGGTGGACGGCGTGCGACTGTTGGGCGTCAAGTTCACGGGGCGCAGCAGCCGGGGCGTGCGCGTGGAGGTGTTTGGCGACGCCGCAGAGTATGACGTGCTCGCCGTCCTGGAGTTCACGTCCGAGCGGCAGCGCATGAGCGTCGTCGTGCGCCGCCCGGACGGACGCGTCACGCTCTTCTGCAAGGGCGCAGACGCGGCCGTGATTCCCCTGCTGGCGCCCGCCTGTGACGCGCGCGCTGCCGAGGTGCTCAGCCGTACGGAGGCCCAGTTGGACCAGCTCGCCGTCAAGGGCCTGCGCACGCTGCTCATCGCCTCGCGAGACCTGCCCGACGAGGAGTGGGCGGCTCTGGATGCGCTCTACCAGTCGGCTAGCGGCGCCAGCAACGCACAGTGGCAAGCGCAGGTTGCGCTGCAGCTCGAGTCTGGCCTCTCTCTCCTGGGCGCAACCGGTGTGGACGACCAGCTGCAGGAGGGCGTGCCTGAGACCATCCGCACCCTGCTCGCTGCGGGCATCAAGTGCTGGGTTATCACCGGCGACAAGCAGCAGACGGCAATCACCATCGGCGCCTCCTCCGGCCTGCTCTCAAGCCCGGCCACGGTGCTCATCCTCAACGCAACATCAGGAGAGGGTGCACGGGAGCGCATGGCGCAGCTGCAGCCCGCTTTCGAGGCGCGTGAAGGGGACGGGCCTGAGCTGGTGGTGGATGGCGGCACGCTGGTGCATGTCCTCTCCGATGCAGCTCTGGCGCGCACTTTCGCTGACCTGGCCGCCTCCGCGCGCGCCGTGATCTGTTGCCGTACGTCGCCCCGCCAGAAGAGCGCCATTGTGAAGCTCATGAAGCGCCACCTGCACGGCAAGACGAGCTGGTGGCACCCGCTCATCGGGCAGCCGGATGGGCGCACGCTCGCCATCGGCGACGGCGCCAACGACGTGGCCATGCTGCAGGCTGCGGATGTGGGCGTCGGCATCGCAGGCAAGGAGGGCCGCCAGGCTTTCAACAATGCCGACGTGGGGCTCAGCCAGTTTCGCTTCCTCACCCGCCTGTTACTGGTGCATGGCACGCTGTGCCGCTACCGGCTGGCGCGGATGATCCGCTACAGCTTTTACAAGAACATCTGTTTTGCGGGGCTGCTGTTCTGGTTCCAATTTTACTGCGGCTTCTCCGGGCAGGCGCTGTACGACAGCATCAGCGCTGGCCTGTACAATGTAGTGCTCACCTCCGCTCCGGTGGTTGCATTTGCGCTGCTGGACCGACCGCTGAGCGACGCTGGGCTGCTGGCGCATCCAGCCATCTACGGGAAGGCGCAGGGGCTGAGTGGCCGCACCTTTTGGAAGGCGCTGGTTGATGCCAACGTCCACAGCCTCATCTGCCTCCTCTTCTCTCTGTACGCGGTGCCCGTTACGGGTGGGCCCAACGGCAACAGCCTGTCTGGCCTCCTCGCCGTCGGCAAGCTAGCTTTTACCGCTGTGCTGATAGTCGTCACCATCGAGATCTGCCTCGTCTCGCGCTACATCACCGCAATCTTTGTGGTGCTCGTCATTCTGTCGGTGGCGCTTTGGTTTCCGCTGCTGTGGGTCATCCCCCTGTTTGCTGATCTGAACGAGATGATTGGCATGGCGCAACTGCTGTACCCTTCAGCCGTTTTCTGGCTCACCCTGGCGTTGGCAGGCGTGGCGTCGCTGACCTACCGCCTCGCCTGGCGCGCGGCGCTGTCCCTGCTGTGGCCCACGGACACGGACATCCTGCGGGAACAAGAGGTGCTTGCGCTGCGCAAGGGCGGCGTCGCAGCGGAGCGCGATGTTGAGCTCCAGGCCACGAGCGGCCAACAGCGGCGCATCGATGAGTGAAACCGCACGTGTTCGACTCGACGGCGTTGCAACGTTGGACGTTCTAGCTCTACACAGTCGTCCCTCTGCGTCTCCTGTGCGCACAGTATGAGCGCGTTCCTGCGCGTGCGCCAGCCGCTGCGCCTGCAGCTGCTCGCAGACAGCGTCCCAGTCGCCGGCGAAGCTGTGCAGTTGGAGGAGTGCGACGGGGGCTTCGTGCTGCGCACGTCCAGCGGGCACCTCCTGAGCCAGGAGAGCTCCAGGCCGCCTCACGCGGACTCGCTGAGACAGCTGTACCAGGCGACTCGGGTGCGTGTGTGTGCTCTGTGCACCCCGTGAGGCGACGGCTCAATGCAATTATTCAGGAGCGTGCTGTGGGCGCCCTGCGCGTGCTGTGCGTCGATGAGGCCGGCCGCACGGCTGTCGTCGAGGCTGAGCTTCTCCTGTCGGTGCGCGCGACTGCGTGTGGCTCTGACGCACGCAGAGAATTGACACTCCCCAACCAAGACGCGCCTCTGGTCGCAGGACTCACTCAGTTGCAACCCGGCGCTCGCCGCGCTGCTGTGGCGCGCGCTAGGCGCTGAACAGCTGGATCAGCAGGGAGGAGTCCCACCCGCTACGCTGCGCGCTCTGCTTGAGACCGTCCCCAATCTCACCGCCATCCACAAGGCGCGCACCGTGCCTGCCATGCAACGGGAGGAGGAGCGGCCCGGTGCGCCGTGCTGCCTTCACGCTGTGCCGCACGAAGTGTTGCTCTTGGTGCTGTCGAAACTGCCGAGCGTGGACCTGCAGAGCTCAGCATGCACCTGCCGCTGTTTGCGCTCGCTTTGCAGCACCGTGGCGCCTGGGCTGGCTGTGGTGCTGTATCCGCACCAACGAGCGGCTCTCGCCTGGATGCTTGAGCGGGAGCAGCCTTGCGTGAAGTTTTTGTCGCCGCTGGTGCGTACGGGCGACGCGGTGACACAGGACGGCGTTGCGATGCCGTTTCTGCTCAACATGGCGGGTCTGCAGCTGTGTCCGTGCTGGGACGAGGGCCAGCGCTGGCGCCAGGTCACGCCGGTGGACTGTCGCGGCGGCATGCTGTGCGACGAGCCTGGCATGGGCAAGACAGTCACTGTGCTGGCGCTGCTGCTGCGCACCCGCGGCCGCGCAGCCGAGTCGCCCGACAGCAAGCCCGGTTCTACCATTTACATGCGCAACGCGGGTGGCGCCGGCACCTCGCGTACGTCTGTGGTTAACATGAGGGCTGCCCACTTGGCCTGTGCCACGCTGGTTGTGGTGCCGGGCACGCTGATCGACCACTGGGTGGAGCAGGCTGCACGGCACGTTGCGCCCGGCACGGCGCCTCTGCGCGTGCTTCTAGAGTCGCAGGTGAACGACCCCGTGGAGCTGGCGCGCTGCGACATGGTGCTCACGACGTTTGAGCGGCTCTCTGTCGCAAAGTCGGATTCGCCGCTGTTCGCGATACATTGGCTCAGAGTGGTGCTGGATGAGGGCCACGCGCTAGGAAGCAACGCCATCACGGACCGCCACAAAAACGCATGCGCCTTGCTGGCTGAGCGGCGCTGGCTCATGACTGGCACCCCGGCGCCAGAACAAGCAGGCGCAAGTTTTGCCGAGCAAGCCTCACGGTTGAAGCCCCTTCTAGCGTTCCTGCGCGACCCCACCTACGGCTCTTCGGCGGACTGGAAAGCCGCCATTGGGCGACTTCTCAACCCTGGTCATCCGTCGCATGGCGAGGGCGTGGCGCGCCTGCGCGCCTGCCTGTCTCGCGTCATGGCACGCGCCGTCAAGGCTGACATGCCCAATCTGGCGCGGTGCCGGCATAAGGTGACGCTGCTGAACTTCGAGGCTGCGCATGCGAAGAGCTACAACGAGCTGTGCCTTTTCACGGAGCGCGCGCTGCTGCTTGCGGACTGGAACGACCCTGAGTGCCCCCAGTCGCTCCTGCACCCCAGGCAAGCTGCGCAGTGCCGCAACACGGTGCGCAACCTGCGGCTTGCATGCAGCGTGGCGGGTACGTGGGCGCGTCAATGGGCCAGGGTTGAGATTGATGACTCGCGGGGGATGCAGTGCGATGTGCACCACCCTGGGTGGAAGGGCATTTTGCCTGCAGCGCATCAGCAGCCTGGATGGAGACCGCCTAGCGAGGCGCGCCTAGATGCGGCGGAAAAGGCGTGGATGTCGGGCGGCACCTGCGAGCTTTGCGGCTTGGCGCTTTCGCTGGTCGTGGTGACGCCATGTTCGCACGTCCTATGCATGGACTGCGTGCAGACGAGCGCGGAGCGCTGTGCGCTGCCCAGCTGCCGCATGCCTTTCGCCATGCAGGTCACCGCCAGCGGCGCGCGCGTGCCGCAGGACTGCATCGAGTTGCAGCCTGCCATCATTCACAGCTGGTCAAGCTCCTGGGAAAAAACCAACAGCTCAAAGGTTGATCACGTGCTGCGCGGATTAAAGGCTGTGGACGAGCCTGAGCTTTGGGCTGCTGGCCGCGCGCGCGCGGTGCGACGTCGCCATGCGGTCGCGCACGCAGTGCACGCCACGCGCGCAGCCGCGCACGCAGACCTGGCGGGCGATCAGCAGCTGACTCTCGGGCAGACGGCAAAGCTGATTGACGCTTTGAGCAAGGCTGCGCTCGCCGCGCTGGTGGGCGTCGAGAGCGAGGACCGATGGACATCCGACGGCAGTGATGCCCACAAAACTCCGCCCAAAAAGCACATCCTGTACAGCCCGTTCCTGGACCACCTGCAGCTGTTTGCCACCCATTTGCTGGATGCGGGCATCCGCTTCGCATGGCTGGTGGCGGGCTGCAGCGCGGAGGAGCGGCGCGCATTTGTGGGCGCCTTCAAGCACGACCCCACGACCACGGTGCTGCTCATGGACGAGGCTGGAGAAGTTGGCCACGACCTCTCATGCGCCAGCAATGTGTGGCTGCTCGAGCCTCTTCGAGATGCTGCGCGCGAGGAGCAGGTGATCAGCCGCGCGCACCGCCTGGGATGCTTGCACGCAACGGTGGAGGTTGAAACCCTGGCCATGCGGGGCACGATGGAGGAGAGTTTGCTGCACCTTCGGCGCACGGGCAGCTCCAGCGCCGCGGAGGCGCTGCAGAACCGGGAGCTGCTGCGCAGTCTGGCTTTTGTGCGCACAGAGGAGGGAGGGGAGGAGGCTGCCACTGCTGCGCCCACGCTGGACGAGACGCAGCGCTTTCTGTCGGACGTGTTCATCATCCCAAAGCAGGCTGCGAAGCTGCTTGGCCGATGTGAGCGGCTGGCGGCCAAGACGGTTGCGACGCCGAAGTGCAGCGGGGGCGTCGAAGCAGCGGCGTTCGCCAGCACGCCGGAGCAGCTGCAGGCACCACGGCCGCGCATCCGTCTTTTCGAATGAGGACGGTTGTGTGGTTCAATCGCTCGTTCTACTCCGTCTCGCCTTCGCCCTCTCTATCTCGCAACTTGCTGTAATGAGTGCCACGCTGCCGCTGCGCAGCCTGGCGCCCAGACGCACCGCGCAGCTGTCTCGTCCAACAAGGCGCCTTGGCGCTGCGCCGCGCGCAGAGTCTGAAGCGCAGCGTTACACCTATGGCACAGTGGACGTGACGATGCCGCTGGGAGCGGTACAGCAGCTTCCACTTCCCTTGCAAACTGCCACCGTTGCGGCCGTCTTTGGCGCTCTGGGCGCCGGCGCTGCGTTCAGTTGCGACGTTCTGGGCCCTGCGCTGGAGCACTCAGCGCCGGACTTGTTTGCCTTCTCGCGCGCAACCTGGCCGCTCCTTGGCGCCACTTATTTAGCGGCCGGTGTGGCGCACTTCACCGCACCAGACGCCTTCGTCACCATGTTTCCCCAGCGTGGAGCCTGGGGCATCTGGTACCTCCCCGGCTCTGCAGAGTTTCACGTGGCGTGGACGGGCTTCGCGGAGTTGGCGGGCGGAGCGGGCGTGCTGCTCGGCGCGATACCGGCAGTGCACGACTTTGCGCCCTGGCTCGGACCCACCGCCGCACTCGGTCTGTACGCGCTCAGCTGGGCGGTGTATCCCGCGAACGTATACATGGCCACGCACAACGCACCCGGGCCAGGGCCCGCGGGCGCCGTGATTCCTCCCGCGGGCCACGCAGTGCGCTTCCTCCTGCAAGTCATGCTTCTAAGCATCCTCTGGGGCCTGGCGCACCCGCCGCCGGTCTAGACACGCTCCACGATGCCAGACTCTGTTGCTAAGTGTTGTTTGTAGACACCGCCAATGGCGTCAGTGATGCGTCTGTGGCTCAGCCAAACAGCTCCAGTAAGTAGCGCTTGTAGAGCGCCATGAAGCGCGCCACAAACGCCTCCAGGTGGATGATCGCCTTCTGCCCGCTCTGCAGCCGGTGCTCGAAGAAGGCTGCATACGCGCTCACCTCGTATTTGAGGTCCGCGTCAATCTTGCTGAGTAACTCTTGGGTGAGCTTCTTGAGGATGAGTTCGGGTGAGATGGCGTTGATGATCAGCTCGTAGAGTCGGCCGCGAATGGCGAAGAGCGTCTTGGGCGACTGGTCGCTCATCACCTCTCGCGCAATCTGGGCAATGTAGAGCTCCCAGTCGGTGTTTTGAATCACCTGGTCCTCCTTGAACGGGTACTGGGACACCTTACACGCCTCCAGCGACAGCAGCGCGCGGCGCATGTTGCGGTCGGAGGAGGCAGCTGCACGATGGCGGGCGTGAGAGTGCGCGGAGTAGAGTGGAGCACTTCCTTGCGTACCGACTTTGGCGGCAAACTCGGGCGTCAACACGATATTCTCTTTTCTCGCCACGTGCATCAGCAGGTCGCACACCTCCGCCTCTGTGGCCGCAGACACGCGCACAGGCAGCGTGCGCGATCTCACCGCGTCCAGCACCTTGCTGATGTTGTTGCACACAAGCACCAGGCGGCAGGCGGCTGGAGCAGCCTCGCGTGAGATACACACACGGCATGCACGCTGATGTGAGAGTGGGTGCGCACATGAGTACTTCTCCATGGTGCGTCGTAGAGCATGCTGCGCCTCCTTCGAGAGCTTGTCAACCTCGTTGAGCACCAGCACTGCATCGCACATGTATGAGTGATACCCAGCGCTGCGACATACATGTATGACGCGCCTTTGAAGCCCTTGGCTCCGTCAGTGCCAATCAGCCTTCCGCGTGCCATCTCCTTGATCACCTCTTGTACCACGTAGCGGTCCTTGTTGCCCACGTCGGAGGGGTTCATCTCCACGTGGTAGTTGGAGGAGAGCATGGTGAGCTCCACCTCAACCTTGCGCTCGCCGACTTCAATCTTCCAGTCTTTGGACTCAACCTTGATGCGCTCCACGCCGGGGCCGTAGATCTCGCGCAGCAGGGCCAGCACCAGGGTTTTCTTGCCGGCGCCAGAGGGGCCGTAGAAAAGGACGTGAGGGCAGTCCCCGTCAGCCACCTGCGGTGGCGAGGCCTGTTAGGGCCCGCGGCGGCAAAGCGCGAGCGGCCGCGCTCGGGGCGGCGCGGCGCTGGCAGGCCGTCGGGGGCGCTGGCAGTGCCTGTGGGGGGGCACGGGGGCGCGGGCGAGGCGTGCGGAGCGCGCCGCAAGGCGCACCAGGTTGCGCAAGTTCTCCCCGACGTCTTGGTGCACTATCAGCTTGTCCAGCGAGTGCGGCCGGTACTTGTCCACCTGTGCGGCCACACAGCTCGCCTCAGCGCGCGCGCAAACACGCAGCTCAGCGCCAGCGAGCACACACACCCACAGCGGCATGGCTGGCACGCGCGCACAGCACTCGGACGCTCAGGGGACGCAACGAGGCACTGGAGACTGCACGCGCGTGCTATGAGCTGTGAGGAAGCGATGGGGACTCTGACTGACTCAACCAGTCAACGCAAGAAGGCCAAGAACACTTCAACATACCAACGGAGGCGATTATGAGGTGGCACTGAACTACATAAGTTGTTGCCGCCGAGAGCGTCGTGCAAGTCAGCAAACGCAGCGCGCACAGTGAGCGGCGCGAAGTTTCTCGAGCCTTCAGCCGCTGACTTGCACGCTCTCGGCGGTGGTGGCCAGCCGCTTCAGCTGCGTCCCGCCGCGCAGCTGTACGCCGCTGTGCCGGGCTGTGCCGTGCGCCCGGGCTCTGAGCCCAGCCGTGCCTTCTCGCCGGCGGCATATGCGGCGGAGACGGCACCCGGACACCGCCGCAAAGGCGGCGCGCCGCAGCGCGTCGCACGCGCCGCCCACGTGCGCCCCCCGCCCGCCGTACTCTCTTGCAGTCTTGCGTGCCCTGTGCTTCGCTCTGCTCACGCTCTGCTCACGCTCTGCTCACGCTCTGCTCGCGCGCGCAGGGCGCCGCCCGAAGAAGACGACGAGGGAGACGAGGAGGAGGAGGAGGAGGAGGACGACGACGGCAGCGGCAGCGGCAGCGATAGCGGCAGTGGCTCGCGCTCGTGCTGGTTTCACCCGGGCGAGAGCGAGCCCGACCCAGACGGGTGGCCGGACCACGACGAGCGCTGCCACGGCCCGATCGACACCAAGTCCAACCGGCGCCAGTGTCCGCACGGCTTCGTGTGGAGCTGCTGCGGCGGCGTGCTGGGTGATCGCGGCTGCGCGCGCCGCGCTCCGGGACAGCGCCGTGTGCCCGGCGACAACGGCTCCGTCAGCAGCGACACCGCGTCCGGCGTGGAGACGCGCGATGGCCACTCTGGCGAGCTGGAGGTGGATTGGGAGGCGTGGCCGGATCACGACGAGCGCTGCCATGGGCCAATCGACACGGCGGCCAACCGGCGCGACATCCCGGACGGCTTCCTCTGGTCCTGCTGCGGCAAGCACGCGGACGGGTCGCCCTGCTGCAGCAAGGGCGAGGAGGAGGAGGAGGAGGAGGAGGAGGAGGAGGAGGAGGAGTGACGACCTGTTGCGATTTCGCGCGCGCTTTCGTGTTTCCAGGCTGCAACCCCGCTGCCCCGCTGCCCCCCCAGCTTCAGCGGAGTGGCGCCCGCGCTGCTGGCCTGCTCCGGAGCGTTGTGCCAGCACGCCAAACGAAATGTGTTTCACTCGCACCTGCACGCACGACTGGCCGCCGCCGTCTGTCGTGCCCTGTGCTCAGAAGGTGTCCTTGGCTTTGCGCGCAGCGGCCAGCACGTCCACGTCGCGCGCCTCTGCGCCAAAGCCCAGCGACTTGCGCAGCTCCAGGCTGTGCGTCCTCAGAAACGGGTTGGTGTCCTTCTCCAGCTGCAGCGTGGTGGGCACCGTGGGCAGGCCCCGCTCGCGCAGTGACGTCACCTGCGCAACCCTCTCCTGCAGTGCCTGGTTGCCCGGCTCCAAGCTCATTGCGAAGCGCGCGTTGGACGCCGTGTACTCGTGCGCGCAGTACAGCAGCGTGTCGTCCGGCAGCGCAGCCAGGCTGGCCAGGCTGGCGTACAGCTGCGCTGGAGTGCCCTCAAACAGGCGACCGCAGCCCAGGCTGAACAACGTGTCGCCCACAAACGCGCACCGCTCAGTCGGGAAAAAGAACGCGCAGTGACCACGCGTGTGGCCGGGCGTGTGCATCACCACGTACGAGCTTGCGCCCAGTGCCAGCACATCGCCGTCAGAAGCGGCAACGTCTAGGCCGGGGATACGCTCTTGGTCGGCCGCAGGGCCCACCACGCTGCACTGGTGGCGCTGCTTGAGCTCCAGGTTGCCGCCCGTGTGGTCCGCATGGTGGTGCGTGTTCAGAATGTGCGTCAAGCGCCACCCTTTGTCTGTCAGCGCACGCTCCACAGCGGCAGCACAGGGCGTGTCCACCGCTGCGGTACAGCCGGTGGCCGGGTCGTGCAGCAGGTACCCGTAGTTGTCCCCCAGTGCAGGGAACTGGTGCACCAGCATCGCGTGTGTTGTCTGGGCGTGCGCGCGGGGCGAGGCGCGAAGAGCCGCAAAGAGATGCTGGCGCACGCGCACGGCCGGAACGGCACTCCTCCTCCTCGTGAGCAGACTGCTGGCGCGCAGGAGGAGCATACACAGACACCAGGGCGTCTCTCCTCGTCCTGGCACCGGCTGTACGACCAATCGTACGGGAAATCGACCATATTCGGGCCGCTAGGCCTTCTGCGTGCGCAGGCATGGCGGACGACATGCCCTACAGGCCTGACAAGCCGCCTCCGCCCAGAGGCGAGGCGGAAGCATACCATGCGCACCCCCAGCGCTGGCCTGTGCTCGCAGTGTACGCAGCTTCCTCCGGCATGGGCGCGCTGGTGTGGAACATCCTGGTGCGCGCGCGGCTTTCATCCAGGCGCTGGCAGTGGCAGGCAGCGATGGGTGTTTCATTCACCCCTCTGCCGCTCGCAGGCGCCCGTGTACTCCATCGCCGAGACTCGCTTCGAACGCGGACCGCAGGCTATCAACTCGCTGGCCAACGTGCGCAAACAGGTGCTGCCTCTCACACGGGCGCTCACGCGTGCCCCCTCCACAGGCCTACTACGTATGGTACTGTCCCGGCAGCATTCTCGCCCTGTGGGTGATGGAACGCCACGGGCTGCGCACCAGCCTGCTGTGGGGCTATGCGCTCCAGCTGGTGATGATCACGTTGACGTGTGCGGGACTGCGGATGGCGGATGCACATGCAGCCTACGCGGTGGTCTGGGTGGCACAGGTGGTGGGCTCCTTCGGACAGCCGTTGTATCTCAACAACGTGGTGCGTGGAAGCTGCTCGGCCATACGTCACCGTTCAGCGCTCACGTTCGCTCCAGACGCGCCTGGCAGGTGATTGGTTCCCCATCAACGAGCGCGACATGGCCGTCACCGTCTCCGTGGTTGCACGCTCCTTGGGCGTCATGGTCATCAGCGCTGCTGCGCCGCTGGTTGTGAGCGAGCCATCGCAGATTTCGCGCCTCTACGACTGGCAGCTCCCGGTCTGGTACCTTCTCTTCGCAGCAGCCTTGTGGGTGTGCGCGGACCGCCCTCCGCGCCCCCCCAGCGCCAGCGCCGCAGCACAGTGGCGGGCGAGGGATGCGCAGGCATCGGCGCCTCTAGAACTGGGCGTCTCCCACAACTACCGAGCCCTACAGTTCATGTGGGCCGACACGCGCGCTCTGGGACGCAACACAAACTTCATGTTTCTGGCCGTCTCCTTTTCGCTCCTCACCGGCATTGGGTGGACCTTCCTCACCGTCGTTGGACAGCTGCTGGAACCGTGTGGCTACAGCAACCTCCTGGCTGGCATCGCCAACGCTGTCTTCATGGGCGCAAACGCCATCGGCTGCTTCGTGGCTGCCCCGATCGTAGAGTCAACCAGAGCATACCTCACTCTGCAGAGAGTCTTCTCCTGGATGACCATGGTGACTTGTTTGGCGGTGCTGGGCGCGGCTCGGCCGGGGGACTCCACATCCGTGTTGGTGGCTTGGGCAGCTCTGGGATTCAGCATGGGTCCTCTGACACCCGTGAGCTTCGAGCACGCGGTTGAGATGACATACCCTCTTCCTGCAAACAGCAGCAACACCATCCTCAACGTGGTGTCCAACCTGGTGGGCTTCATACAGACCGTGGGCATCACGCCGCTGCTCACCGCCACCGCCAGCGCAACCTGCAGCAGCGTGGTGACGCCGGCGGCGGGCTTCATGTTGATCTGCACCGCTTTGGGTCTCTTGTTCACGCAGTTCATCAGCAAGGATTACCGGCGTCAGGGGGCGGAGGGGGTTGTGGCCGGGGACCCCTGGGAGTGCGGGGAGGAGAGGGGCTACGCCGCCAAGATCCGCCCGGGCGCGCTGCCGGGGCCAGTGCCTGCGGTGGATGCGGAAACGCCTTTGCTCAAGAGTTGAGAGAGGGAGGGGGACCTTCACCGCATCGCAGTCGGCCTCTCTTCACACGCACACCCGGCTACTCCCTGCCTCCCGCAGCCCGCCTTGATCGCCGTCGCTGCACAAGGCATGCGTTGCGGCTCTTCTCGCCGCCGGCGCAGACGCTTTCGAAGCCTGCAGACCACCGCTCAGAAGTCTAACACTTCTGTGGGTTTGCGGCTGAACTTCACGGACGGCGCTCAACGCAATCCAGAGACGCGCCTGCAAATCCGTCGTTCATAAGATTCTCAATCTAGAGTGCGTGGGTGCATGGATTCGTCTCACTGCGCGGTCACAGCGCGGGACTGGGAGCAGCCAAACGGCAGCGGCGGCAACGGCGGCGGCGGCGGCGGCGGGCGAGCGCCGGGCGGCAGCGGCGGCATCTTCACAGCCACAGGTGCAGCGGGCAGCACCGGCGCCACCGGCTGCGTCTGTTCTGGCACGTGGCGGGGGCGAGCTCCAAACGGCAGAGGAGGCATGGGAGGCGGCGGCGGCGGCGCAGGCGCGCCAGGCACCCTCTGCATCGGTGGCGGTGGCGGTGGTGGCGGCGCAGCGTGCCGAGCCTGCAGCTCAGCCTGCGCCTCAGTCGCCTGCATCGCCTCCTCCAGCCGCCTCGGCTGCGGCGCATCCTCCTCCAGCGCCGCGTCCGCGAAACGCGCCTCGCTGGCAGCCGGCGAGAGCGGCGGCGACTCGACGCCTTCCCGAGGGCGCCGCAGAGGCGATACGCCAACCGCGAGCAGCCGATCCACCGCCGCCTCATCCTCTGTGGGCTCCCGGCGCTGCGTGAACACGGCTCCAGCGCCGCCGCCAGCCTCGGCGGCAGGAGCCACCTGTGGGCGTCGATCCAGCAGCTCCTTCAACATCTGGTCCCGGGGAGCTTCCGCCGTCGCCTTGCGCGCGTGCGCCGCGCTCTGCGCGCTCACTTTGGCGCGCCCGCTGGCGTCGCCAGCCTTGGCCGCCCGTCGTGCCTCGGCCTCCACGCGGCGCAGCTGCGCCTCGTTCTCCTGCAGCGCCTTGTCGAAGGCGTTCAGGAAGGTCACCAGCGTGCGGAAGATGGCCACCAGGTCGGGCGTCTTTGGGTCCTCGCCCAGGAAGCGGTTCACGTCGGACAACATGTCCATCGTCGCCTTCAGCTGGCCCCGCATCTCCGCCAGCGCCGTCTCCACTTCCAGCGAAAAGGGCAGCATGGCGTCCCGGAACACCTCTGCCGCGCCGGATGCCTCGTCGCCAGTCTGCGGGGCGGTTGTGGCGTGCAACACCTCCTCCTGCAGCGCCGCCAGGCCCCGCTCCAGCTCGCCCAGCTGCTGGGTGTTGGCGTCTAGGGACACCGCCAGCGCCTGCTTGACGCAGGCGAGCTCGGTGGACATGGTCTTGATGTCGGGCGTTGGCCCCAGCATCTGCGCGGCGACGTACGACAAGATGGTCGTCTTGCGGTCCGTCCCCTTCACGCTGTCGAGCATCAGCAGGCCATCCAGCTTGATGGCCACCGCGTTGCCGCGGTAGGTGCCTTCGTTCAAGTGGTTGCCGCACTGCAGTGCAAAGTGAAGCACTTTGGGCAGCGTTGCGTTGCTCGTCAGAGTGGTGCACGCCAGCCGCAGCGCCGCCAGCGCGTGGTCCACAGCCAGCACGCCAGCTGGGTAGGTGACTTTGAAGATGAGGGCTCCGATGCGCTCCGCCAGGCGCGGAATGTCCATCACCTCCATGAAGTACCGCTCCACAATGTCCAGCTGCGCCTTGTCGCCCGTGTAGGCGCGCAGGGTCCTGCATTCCGGGTCGGTGGGAACGGCGAGGCGCAGCATCTGGAGCTGCTCGAGCGTCAGCACATTTTGGTCCACGCGCAGCAGCGCCGCGCGGATGTCTTCGAACCGCATGCGGCCGTTGCCCATGATGCCTGCCAGCTGGATGGCGATGTTGTGGGTGCGCTTCTTGTCCAAAAGGTGCACCGGCCCAGCCTTGCCCTTGCCTGACGCAGAGCCAGGCGCGCCCTTCACCGGCGCATCAGCCAGCGCGAACAGGCTAGCTAAGGTGGCGGGGTCAGGTTTGGCCTCATCTGCGTTGGAGGCGTCCCAGATCGTGCCAGCCGCGCTCTGCAGCTTCTGCCAGTGCAGCTGCTTGAGCCGCTTGGTGGCGGCGGCAACCACCGCGGCGGTCTTGCCTGCCGTGCGCCAGGCGCCCATGGGCGGCGGCGGCGGCGGGGCGTCTGGCGCGCCCGGCGCGCGCAAAGGCGGGGGCGGGGCCTTGGGCCCTCCGGGAGGCGGCGGCGGCGGCGGAGGAGGAGGCGGCGGCTTGGCGCCCGGAGGCAGCGGCGGGGGTGG
>Ga0208951_1000757_pt1 | contig 14845 bp, 8 predicted proteins | sample GreLakmeMI27MSRF_FD_187702 | JGI IMG/M metagenome (GOLD analysis project Ga0208951, IMG submission 187702) | Freshwater lentic microbial communities from great Laurentian Lakes, MI, USA - Great Lakes metaG MI27MSRF (SPAdes) | ecosystem: Environmental > Aquatic > Freshwater > Lake | place: Great... | reverse complement strand
AGCGTGTGGGCGCACAGCAGCAACGTGGACGCGCCGCCTTGGAACAGCTCGCTGTGCGCGTCGCCCCGACAGCAGCGCGTCAGCGCAGAGGCGGCCAGCTCCACCAGCGCGTCGGAAAGGGGCTGCAGCTGCGCGGGCTTGGACTGCGCCCCCATCGCTGCTGCGCCTCCTGCCGCCGCCGCGCTGCCATGGGCCATGACCAGGCGCTGTACGTCGGTGCTGGCCACGAACTCTGCGCCTCGTGGGTCCTCCACCACCAGGCGCAGCGTCGCCGCGTGCAGGGTGAGAGCAGCCGCGCAGTCCGCCGCAGAGCCCGCAGAGCCGCAGGCGGAGCGGCTCGCCTCTGCTGCCGCCGCCGCTGCTGCGCCGTCGGCGCCGCCGCCGCCATGGGACGCGCCGCCGTGCTTGGCCAGCTGCGCGGCGTGCGCCACAGCGGCGGCGAGGCAGGCGTGCCAGGGCTGCGCCAGTGCGCCCTGGGGCACCCACGCCGCGTGGCTGCGCAGCAGGCCGCTCTGCTGGGCCAGCGCGTGCAGCAGCAGCGCGCCGGCCAGGGATCGGGGAGGGGCGGCGGGCAGGCAAGGCGTGCCACGCGTGAGCACGCCCAGCGCAGTCGAGGGGGCCCCGTCGGAGGCTGTGGCGGCCACCACGTAGGCGTACGCGTTGCTCAGCAGAGACGCGATGCCCGCAGGCTGCGCCTGCGCGTCGGTCGGCGGCAGCGGCGGCGGAGGAGGAGGAGGCGCCAGCGCGCGAGAGGCGACGTGCAACAGCTCAGCCAGCTGCGCGGCAGGGCAGGCGGCCAGGCGGTGCGAAAACGCGTTGCTGGACTCTGTCCAGCTCAGCAGAAGCGCAAGGAGCTGCAGGGCACCTTCCTGGAGCTCCTCCGAATGCCCTCCGCTGCTCGGTGACGTCAGCAGCTGCAGCAGCGGCGCCTGGAGCGCCTCCGCAGGCGCCTCTTGACACAGACCCACCAGCACGTTGGCGTTCACGTTGGCCCAGCTGCCGCAGAGCACCAAAAGAAGCCTCAACGCAGCCCGGCGAATCTCCTCAGGCGCCTCGCCGACCGCCAGCCTGCTCGCGCGCGTCAGCAGCTCGCCCACCACGCGCGCGCTGTGCTGCGTGCCGCCCGCGGCAACCCTCAGCGCGTGCATGCTGCTCGCGCCCGCAGTGCTGGTGAAGCGCACGGCGGCGAGAGAGTGGAACACGAGCTGCAACGTCTCCAGCGCGTGGCTGATGCGCAGCAGGTTGGCGTCGTCCAGATAGCGCGTGCAGACGCAGACGAGCTGCGTGACTGCGGGCGCGGCGGTGGCGAGCAGCTGCTCGGGCGGTGTGCTTGCAAAGTAGCGCCGCAGAAAGGGGGCGTCCACACGCAGCAGGAGCATCTCGTCCCAGAACCGGCTGGACTGCCAGCTGGCGCCCAGCACCTCCGCGGGAGACTGGCAGCCAGCGTGGCCGGCAACCGGCAAGCCGTTGAAGAGCGCCTCGTACACCGCACTCTGCTTGCTGCGCCGCGCTGGGCCAGGCTCGCTGGGCGCGGCAGCGCCGCCGGGCCACAGCCAGGACAGGGAGGCGAGCATCCCTGGCTGTGAAGAGCGCGCTCAGACCAGCATCTTCGCAGGGTGGCGGCGTTGTGTGGGTGAAGTCGAGGTGCGTGCGGCGAGGTGGCAGAAGAGGCGAGGGTGGGAGAGTGGTCTGTGGTCGGTCAAACGACGTTTCGACGTGCGCTTGTTGTTGTGCGGTCGTGGAGTTTATGGTCGTGGTTTGATGAGATGAGTTGATAACTCCGTGTGTCAGTCGATTCGAATGAGTTGAGACTCGGGAGTTGGGCTGATTCGCATTAGGATTGGGTTTGGTATTGGGAATCGAGTGAGAAGTGAGTGAGTTGTTTCATGGGTCGGGTGGTGGGTTTGGGTTGGGGATGGAGTGGTGGGTAGGCCTGCTCAGCCTTGGAGGGAGTGTGATTCCAAGACCAAGCTGTGATTCTTGACTGGCAAGCCAGCCGTATAGAATCACTGCCACAAAGATATCTTTGATATGAACTTCCCAATGGGAAGGTTAACTATATCAATAGTTAAAAAACAGATACTACACTTGATCTTAGCCAAAAGGCCGAAAACGTGGCGGAGTTTGCGGGGCGTGCCAAATTAACAAACCCCGACCTACCCTCGACGATGGGCTAGGGTTTTCGACAAAAACGCCCTTAGCGCCGCCGCCAACACGCGCACGCGCTCAACAGGGTGCTGCGTGCGTGAACAATGCGCGAAGCTCACTCAAAGTCTCCCTCTCGCGTCCAAAAGCTCAGTCCCTCACTCGCGGCTCGCCTGGCGGGCGCGCTTGGCGCCAGCCTCCTCCCCATCCTCCTCCGAGTCGGTGCTGCCGCGCTTGGTGCCCGCCGGAGGGGTCCCTTCACAGCCGCCGGCGGCCGCCGTGCGACCCTCCTCCTCCTCCACCGCCACCTCCGCCGCGGGCGCCGGCGCCGCAGCCTCCAGGCGCTGCGTGCGCAGCAGCGCGGCCGCGGCCGCCTGTGCCACGTACGTGTCGCAGCGCTGCTGCGCGACTCCGGCGGCGTCGGCCAGCTCCGCGTCGGTGGCGGGCACCATGGCGCACAGCGCCTCCTCGTCCACCTCTGCGACGGCATCTGCGCCGCCTTCAGCTTCCGCGCGCACCTGCGCCACGCGCTGTCGCCACGCGCGCGTGCGCGCCGCCAGCGCGGCCGCCGCTCGGAGCACGTCGCGTCTTCGCGCCTCCGCGACGTCGGCGTCGCCGCCGTGCGCGGCGGGCAGCGCCGGGAAGTGCACGGCTTCCCCACGCATGCGGATCTCCTCAAGAAGCGGGTGCGCTGGGGGGCGCGCGCCCGGAAGCACGTGGCCTGGGGCGAGGCCCAGCAGCACTCGCAGCCTCGAGGCGGCGTCCCCTAGGCCGCTGAAGTGGTGCGCAGCCATGTCCCGCGCAGCCAGCAGCACATCCTCGCCGCCTGGAGCGGCTTGCTCGTCCGTGAGACACGCCTCGGCGGCGCACAGCAGTGCGTCTTGCACCATCCCCCCGCCCAGCGCCGCCAGGCACGAGGCGAGCGCGCGCCACGCCGCGGCGCGGGGCATGCCCGACACGCCGCGCGCAGCCGCAGCTTTGGCGAGCGTCACGCAGCGCTGACCCTCCACGCACGTCTCGCAGGTCAGAGCGCACGCAGCCACCGCGTCGTCTGCGGCGGCGTCCAGCGCCGCCTCGCGCAAGGGATCGCCAGCCTGACCGGGCGTGGCGAAGCCGATGAGCACGGAGGGGCTCAGGGACGGCATCGCCGATGCCAGGGCGTGTCTCATGGCAAACGTCTCACGCTGGCGCAGGTTCTGTTCAGCCTGCGTGGCGTGATCGCGCGCGTTGCGGGCGCGCTGATGCTGCGCCTCGCGCTCTGCGAAGCGCGCGGCCAGTGCAGCGCGCAGACGAGCGGCTGCCTGGGGAGGCATCGCCGCGGCCTCGTCGCCGTTGCCACGCAACAGCGCCTCAAGCTCCTGCAGGTCGTCGAAGCCGCCGCCGCCGCCGCCGCGGGGGCGCTGCGTTCGGCCCACGAAGGACGGGGCACGCATCTCCGCCTCGCGGCGGCGGCGCTCCTCAATGAACGCCACACGCAGGTCCGCGAGCGCTGCAGCGGGGGCGGCTGGGTCGGCGGCGGGCGCGGGTTGCGGCGCGATGGTGGACTGGACTTGGCGCGCCCGGAAGGCTTCGTACTCTGCGTTGAGCTGCTCGTCGGTTGGGATGGGTGGCTCGCCCGGGCAGCCCCGCACGTGCGCGTAGCCGCCCACTGCAGCCCAGATCTGGCGGCATTTGAAGCACCAGTGGGCGCCGCAGGCGCATGTGACGTGGTCGCAGCCGCTGCGCAGCTCACAGGGGGTGTAGCAGGAGGGGCAGTCCTTAGCGTACACTGCAATCCAATCACCCGGGGGGTGCGCGATGGGCGGCAGCTGCGCGATGGGAGGCAGCTGGGCGACGGGCGCCGGCAAGGCGGGCATCACAGGCTGCGCGGCAGCGGGTTCGGGGGCCGCCACAGCGGCGGGGTGCACCTGGTCCGTAGGCGGCCCCATGACCGCATCAAGGTCGTCGTCCAGAAGCGTCGGCGCAGCGTCATGCGCGTCCTGCGCATCATCCGCTGCAATAGCTGCAACCGTCTCATGGGGTTGCGCCGCGGGCACCTGGTGTATGTCGCGCAGCATTTGCATGCGCCGCTCAGCCGGCGCGCGGCGCTGCGCCGCATAGCGGTCCGGAAGCCCCAGGACCACCTCCAGCGCAGCGAATCCAGTGGGTACTCCAATCTGCGCCGCCATAGGCACCGCCTGTGGCGCTGCAGGTGGCGCTGCAGGCGGTGGCGCAGCAGGCGGTGCCGGTGGCATGGCAGGAAAGGCAAGGGCAGCCATTCTGAGCGGCTGCGCGTCTCCAGCGAGCATCATCCACTCCTCCTCGTCCTCCAGCAGCGCGTCGCGGGGCGCCCGGGCAGCTCCCCCCCCCCGGCGCCGCATGAACACAAGCGCTTCCAGATCGAACTCGCCGCCGCCGCCGCCGCCGTCGACGTGAGGTGCCACCAGTTCCTGGTGCTGCTGCACCAGGAGCGCGATGCGCTGTCCGCGCACGCCCGCGGTGGCGGCGTCCCACTCTGCGGCACCAAAGACGTCTCTGGGATCCGCCGCGTTGCGCGCCAGCAGCGGCCGGTTGGCAATCAGCAGCGCCAGCTGCGCGTCCGTGGCGTCTGCAAGCAGCGGCCCGGCGCCGTCTGCTGGCGGCGGCAGCGGCTGCGGCGGGTGCTGGGGCTGCGCAGCCAGGCGCCACTCGCGCGCTCGCGCCGGCTGTGGGTGGTGGTTGTGGCGCGCATCGTGCAGATCGCGCAGGTCCAGCTCCGCCGCATGGGCAGCATCGGTGGCCTGCGTGCGAGCCAGCTCCAGGGCGGCTCGCTCGCCCGCCGTCAGACGCGCAAAGGTGCCACGCAGCGCCCCCCAGGCGCGACTGGCGGCGCAGGAGGCTGGCGCGTGCTCCGGCAGCGCGCACGCGTAGCAGAAGCGCTCGCCGCAGGCGCAGGACACGGTGGCGCACGCGGAGGAACCGCCTAGGCTGCCCCGAGGACGGCTGACCACGTTGCTGCACCCGGCGGCGGGGCAGTGGTGCTGGTGACGTGGCAGAAGCTCTCGGCGAACCTGGAGCGTCAAAGAGGCGCGTCAGAGGACCAGAAGGGGAAACAAACAACCCTAGGGAGAGCACGGCGCGTTGCACGCGTGCAGACCGCCTCCAAAGCAGTCACGCCTCACACAGCCCGTGCAGCGCAGAGCGCGCAGGCGGAGGGCGGAGGCGCAGGCGTGGGCGTGTGCGTGCTTGGGGCAGTGCGCGTGCGCACTGTTTGTGCGCCCAACGCGCAAAAGGGAGCTGCCAGACGCGCCTTGCGATAGAGCACCATCGACTCCGGCTCAACCAGTGCCTCCACCTGCGCCTCGGTGAGGTAGCCGGGCGTGGCAGCGCCGTCCGCCAGGCAGCGGCAACAGGGCACAGTGCCTGGTCTTGGTGCCAGTCCGGCCGCTCCGTCGGCCACGCAGATGCGGGCGTAGGCGGCCAAGCACTCCGCGTGGGCGCCGTGGCGCGCCTGGTTGGGGCAGCCGGTGAAGTAGCGCACGTCCGCGGCGTGGTCCGGCTCGTCTTGGGGGTCCAGAGGCTCTTGACAGGCCGGGCACAGCTTCTCTTGCGCGCCGTCATCTGCTCCCAGGCCCTCGCCCAGCGCCAGGGCGCGCAGGCGGCGCAGCGCGGGCGGCTCCTCTTCCGCAGCCAGCAGCTTGTGGATGTCCCAGCGGGCGGTGATTAAGAGCTCTCTGGCGTGCGCCAAACTCACCCCCTCCTTCACGTAGCTCAGCAGCAGCGCGTCCCGCGCACGCTGCTCCTCCAGCGCAGCCTGGTTGAGCGTCTCGGGCGTGAGGCGGGGGCCGCTGTCAGCCACGTCGCCGCGGGCCTCATAGCAGGCAAACTCCCCTTCAGACAGCTCGCTGGGCGCGGAGCCGCGGCCGCTGCTGCAGGCCGACATTGACGGATACGCGAGAGACGCGACGGCGGGGAGGAGGAACAGCGAGCGTCGAACACAGCCTGGGTGCGGGTCGAACGCGCGACCTACCGCGCGAGCAGCGCGGCGAGCGCGTGTTGGCGCGCTGGACCAGCGCGCTCCCCTCGCCTCCTCTTTAACGCGCCTGGGAGCGCTCTGCTGCGAGTTAGAGTCAACGCACCTTCGCCTTTCTGCTGGCTCTGTAGGATGGACACCGTGGACGACATCGAGGCCCGGATGGCGTCCGCCAACGCGCTGCTGCAGCGCTGGTCCGCGCCCAGCCCACTGGGCGCGCCTGCTGGCGGTGCGTTGGCGGTGGGTGAGGCTGGGAGAGCCGCCCGGGCCGAGTGGAGCCTGTCCGGCTCGCCCATCGCGCCGCCGTCGGCGTCGCAGCAGTTTGGCGGCTGGGGCGCCACGTCATGGGCCGCAGGGGTGCCGTCGCTGCGCGCGGGCGCACCCGCCGGCGCGCCTGCGGTGACTCCGCTGTCTCGCACCTTTGCGTCGCCGCCCGCCGCCCACGCCGCCGCGCTGCTCTCAGCGGGCGTCTCCGCGCCCCCTCGTGGCACCGCCGTCGCGGGCCTCACCCCACAGGACAGCCTGGCAGCAGCCGCGGCTGCGGCTGCGCTGCTGGGCGACGACCCCTCGCAGTCGGTGGAGACCGCCTTTGCCGCAGTGCTGACGTCGCTGGCCTCCTCCTCCCCCTCCCAGGACCCGCCCAAGGCGCCCTCCGCCTTCGCCAGAGCCGCGCGCTGCGCCGCCAGGCTGCACCGGGAGGCAGCTGCGCAGCACCTGCACCGAGGCCAGGCGCAGCAGGGACTCCTGGCGGAGGCGGAGGCGCTGGAGGCGGAAGCCACCACTTGGGCGCTGGTGGACCAGCTGCTTGGGGAATCTCGGAGGGCAGACATGGAGGAATGCGAGCGAGAGGCGCTCAGAAACGCTGAAACCCCTTTGGGAGGCACACTGCAGGCGCGGCTGCGCGCGGCTGCGCGGCCAGCCTCCTGCGCCGAGGAGGTTGACCAGGTGGATTCGCTGGCGCGGCTGGCCAGGGTGGTGGCCTGGCTGGAGGCTGAGGCTGCTGGGTGGCTCGGTGGCGGCTCCGCCGACTGGGAAGCTGAGGGCGGCACCGGCTTTGGCACCCGCTTTGCGCCGTCAGACGGGTGCTGGCGCGAGACCCGCAATGCAGTGGGTACAACCTCGTCGGCGTCTGACCGTGCAGACGCGCTGGTGACGGAACTGGATTTCGACGCCCCGTCCAGGCAGATGAAGCTCCTGCATCCATCCAACGCGGAAGACGAGCGACGCCTCCACGCAGCATGCTTCCGGCTGCTGAGAGCGGGCAGACTGCCGGCAGTGCACGCGCTGTGCGTCGCAGTGGGCCAGCCCTGGCGCGCGGCAAGCTACGGCGCTGGCGCGGGCTTCGCGCCTGCGCAGGTGGGACGTGCGGCCTCGAGCGCGCTGGGCGCGGAGAGCGAGGATGCGGTGCTGGACGCGCTGGCTGCGGAGCTGGACGGCAGCGGCTGCGCTTCGTCGCGAGCGCTGTGGAAGTGGACCTGCGCCGCCGCCGCCACCGCCGCGCAGCGTAGCGGCTCGCCCATGGAGGCTGCGGTGTACGGCGCCCTGGCAGGGGAGGCGCGCAGCGTGCTCGGGGCGTGCGGCGAGGACTGGCACGCGCGCGCGTGGGCACGAGCTCGCGCGCTGCTGGACGCGCGCTGCGACGCGGTCGTGGCGGGCGGGCCGCCCTTCGACGGATGCACGCCCGGCGCGCCGCTGGCAGCCCCCGCGCCCGTCACCCCCTCCTCCGACCACCGCGCGCTGGCTTCGCTGCTCCCTACGGAGCCGCCCCGCTGGCCCACCGCAGCAGCGCTGCAGGCGCTGCCGCGCGACCTGGCGGCGTGCTTCGGGCCGGGCGAGGAGGCGATGGGAGGCGGGGGCGCCGGGAGCACGGCCGCTGCGCGCCACCGACGGCTGCAACGCCTCCTGGCGCTTGGCGACTGGCCGGCGCTGGTGGCGTCTGTGGCCGCCTGGGCGCTGCCTGAGCCCTCCTGCTCGTCTGCGGGCCCAGAAGGGCCTTCGCCGCCCCCGGCGTCGCCGCTGCGGTTCGGCGCGCACTTCCTCTTCTCGCTGCGCCAGCTGGCGCCGCCCGGCGCGCACTTTGCAGACCCAGCCTCCAGGCTCAGCACCGAAACGGACGCGCTGCTGAACGCGTACGCGCAGCTGCTGTGCGCGCACCACAGGCTGCCCCTGGTGCCCGTCTACGCGGCAGCCGTGCGCGCGCCCACCACCCGACTGCCCACCATGCTCACCTTTTGGACGCTCCTCTCATCACCCTCCGCCGCGGAGCCGCTGGCGCTGCGTGAGCGATGCTTCTGGGAGGCTGTGGACGCGCTAGGAATGGAGGGGCAGGCTGGAGTGAGCGCGGTGGTGCACCGCCTCATCGCCGCGGCCATGGAGGTTGTGGAGGAGGCCACGTCCGGCCCGCCCGACGCGGCGCCCCATCGCGCCTGCGCCCGCGCCTGCGCGCGCGCGGCGGCCGGCTTCGGCGGTCGCCTGCGCGCGCTGGAGTGGGCCGCTTTTGGGGGCGAGCAGACGGCGCACGAGACGGCCCTGGGCGCCGCGCTGCTGTCGTCCCATCTGGGCGCGGCGCTGTGCATCCCCGGCGCGTGCGCGCGCGACGCCGAGCAGGCGCTGCTGCGCACGCTGCGCGACGCCGCCCAGCTCTTCAAGCAGCTCCTCCCTCCGCCGCTGCTGGCGGCGGCAGCGGCCCGCTCCCCGGCGCTGGGCTGCGTGGCCCCGGCGCTGGTGGCGTGGGGCCTCTTCTTTGACGCGGAGGAGCAGGCGGCGCGCTGGCGGGTGCACCACGCCGCAAGGCTGCGCCAAGGCGGGGCGGACCAACAGCCCGCCCCGGCGGAGACGCGCGCAGCGCACGCGGCGCTGGACTCTGCGCTGGCGGCGGCCACGGCGCCAGAATGGCTGCGCGGCGTATGGGGATGCAGCCAAGAAGAGGTTTCAGCCGAGGAGGGACCACCCGCCGCGCCGGACGTGCAGCTGCTGCTCCGAGTACAGCACGCGCACGACGCCCTCCATGCGGTGCAGCATGCCGCGGCGGCGTGCGATGGCGTGCACGTGACTGCGGTTGCGATCCTGGAGGATGACGACGGCGAAGACGAGGACCAGGGGGAAGGGATAGTGCAAGCCGTCGCGGTGCGTCTTCGCAGCGCCGACCAAGAGATTGCTCTGGATGCTGCGCTCGCCTGCCTGCGGCTGGAAGGCGTATCCGCGCGCCTGGTGCATGCCACGCCCGTGGGGCTTCACGCGCGTCTGTGCCGCTCGCTGGTTGTGCCGCACCTGCTGCTTCGCGCCGCCGCCGCCGAGGCGGGCACCCTGGGGTCGTTGCAGCGCACCGTGGCTGCCGCAGCAGACCCCAGGCTGCGCGCCGCAAGCTTGCTGTCGCCTGTGCAGCTGCGGGAGCTCCTACGCCTCGCGCGGCACGTGGAGCTGGACCAGCTGGAGAAGCAGGCGGAGCTGGAGGAAGATGACATGACTGCGTGAGGCGCAGTGCACTTGCTGCGTGAGCTTCGACGGCGATGACGTCGCTGCACAACACGTGCTGCGGGGTCCTGCCCCTCGCATGGTATGGATCGACAGACTATGTGGGTGGCAAGCAACTGCTTTAGCAACTTGAGCCTAGCGCTTAAAGGCGCTGCTGGCCGGTCTTGAGCGCGACGCTCAAGTTGTTAAAGCAGTTACTGCCGCCCACAAGGTGTGTCGATCCATACCATGCGAGGGGCTGGGACCTGTCGCACGAGTCGTGCAGGACAGCGGTGCCCCGGACACGCTCACGGTCACACCGTCAGAACCGAATGAACCGTCACGCACGCACTTTCACTTTCGCTTTCTCAGACAACGTCATCGTCTCTGCTCTGTCGACGTTCATAAGCAGCGATGATTTCACACGCAGCGGCAGTGTACGGCGGTGGCAGACATACCGGGCGAGTGAGCGGGACGTCACTGCTGCGTGCACAGACTTCGTACCTGTCGTACGATCACTCTGCACCGCCTGCTGCTCTATCTTCTCTTTCCTGCTGCGAACGCACGGCAAACTCTCTGCGTCTCCGTCACACGATGCTGCTGCGCGCCCCGGCCGTCGCCCCTAGTGCACGCACGCGTCGTCGCCTGCAGCGGCGCTGTGCGTCCGTGGCGGAAGCGCCTTCCTTCAGCGCGGAGGAGGCTGTTGGAGCGAGGGCGCACTACCAGCGCCACGGCTGGGTGCACGTCCGCGGCGTGCTGAGCGCCGCAGAGGTGGACGAGCTTCAGGCGGCTGCAGACTCTTTGGAGCGGGCCGCCTCGTCGCTGGAGGCGAGCGCGAACCTCCAGGGCGTCTACTGCGAAGTGCAGAGCGCCTCCGGACGCAAGGGCGAGCCTGCTGTGACTCCCGGGGCGCTTCGCAAGCTCACACGCCCGTCCAGGTCGCAGCCAGCCTTCGCGGCGTTGCGGTGCGCGCCGCGGCTCTTGGGCCTGCTCTCCTCCGTGTGCGGCGTCGCGGCACCGCTCTGCGTGGCGGACCAGCTGAGCTGCAAGCCGGCGCTCATTGGCACCGGCTTTCCGTGGCACCAGGACGCAGCCTTCTTGGTGGGCCACGCGGCAGCGTGTCTGAAGCGCCACGGCGGCGCAAACGTTGCGCTGGCGCTGGACCGCTCAGACGCGCTCTGCGGCGGCTTCGAACTGCTGGGCGGCACTCACGCGCAAGGGAGCTTCCACGACCTACACGGGCGCTATGACACCGGTGGAGGAGCACACGAACACGAGGAGCACGAGGAGGCGCTGTTCGACCAGAGCCACAGAGCTTGCCCCACTTTGTTGCCTTCGGACGCGGTGCTCTTCCACCCGCTGCTGGCGCACGGCAGCGCCGCAAACAGGTCTGGTCGCAGACGCCGCCTGGCGACGCTCTGGTTCGTTGGAACCGGATGATGCGGCACCAGAGACTCTTGAGAGCTTGAATCGCGTATTTTACTCAGTGTCATCAGGCCTCCTGCTCGTCAGGCGGGAAAACGGCGGAAAGCGCTTGGTGTTGCAGCGCCTCCACTTCTGCGCCGCTCAGTAGGCTCTCCAGCAGCGCCCGATCAGCCTCCGCAGACGCCTCCGCAAGCGCCTCCGCAGGCGCAGGCGCAGGCGCAGGCGCAGGCGCAGGCGGGACGGTCTGCGTTGTGGCGTCGTTGTCGTCGCAACTGACGATGATCCTCCTCACGTCCTTTCGGACCGCCCCGTTCTCCTCCTCCTCCTCCTCAGCCACCGCAGCCGCCTCACAGGCGTGCGTGTCACAGTTGAGACCTTGGAGCGCATCCAAGATGGTGCCCATCACGCCTCCAACTGCTAGCGCGGCTCCCTGCTCAACCAGCAAGTCACGCACTGCGTCCGCGCCGCTCTCGTGCGCCAGAAGCAGCGCGCTGGTGCCGCTGCTATCGTGCACGTCCACGGCGGCGCCTCGAGCGACAAGCAGCTGTGCCACTGAGAAGTGTCCCCATCGCGCCGCATACATGAGCGCCGTCCACCCTCGGTCGCTGCGTGCGTCTACTGCGCACCCCGCGTCTACAAGCAGAGGCACCAGCTGCGCGTGGCCGTTGCGAGAGGCGCGGTGGAGCGGCATGCGGCCGAGCGCGTCTGTGCTGCTGGGAGTCGCGCCAGCGTCCAGCAGCACGTGCGCGAGCGCAGCGTCGCCCGCTGAGCACGCAATGTGCAGCGCAGTGGCGCCGCACCCGTCGCTGGGGCTGCAGTCGAGGTCAACGTCGTCGCGCTGCAGGAAGAGCTGCACCAGGGGCGTGTTCAAGGACGCGGCTGCGTGAAGGAGTGGAGTCCAACCCAGAGCGTCCAGCGCGTCAGGAGGCGCCTTGCGAGACAGCAAAAACGCAACCATGTCTGCGTGTCCGCAAGCCACGGCGTCATGCAGTGCTGTGTGGCCTCGCTCAGTGCACGTCTCTCCAGGATTGGCGCCGCGGTCCAGAAGCAGGCGCGCCAGCGCCAGGCGGTTATCCGCTGCTGCCACGTGAAGCAGCGTGCGTCCAAACTGCGGGGGAGGGGGCGTGCGCGCATCAGCGCAGAAGCGGTGCTGAACTCCCACTTCCCACATGGACGCACCAGCCCGCCTCGGTCGTGAAGATCAGCGCCCGCGTCCAGCGCCGCCTTCACCCAAAGCAGCTCGCCAGCCTCAGCTTTGGTGTGGATGAGGCTGCGTGCTGCAGGCGCCGCTCTTGCCTCACACTCCGCCATTGGCCAGGATGAGCAGAAGAGTGCACCTGGACACGCGCGCGCGTGTTTCACCACCACAACACAGGAAGCGGAGGGAAGGCTTGCTTGGGTCAGGAGGCGCCGACCGACGACGAGGAGGCGCGCGGGCAGGCGGCAGGCGGCGGGGGGCTCATCCTGCTGTCATCATCAGTCCCGGAAGCCCCGCTTGCTGCCATCCCAGCGCCCACCGCCTGCTGTGTGCGATGAATGGCTTCGGCAGCCCTGTGGACGGTCCTCCCGCGGAGCCCTCCGCCAGGGCCGGCGGCGCTCCTCTGAGCGAGTCTGAGTCCTGTGAGGTCATGGCGCTTCAGAACCGGATTGACGCCGGCTTGGATGTCAACGCAGTGGGTCCCTCGGTGCGTCCCAAATCGCTGGTTGTGCTGGCAGTGGAAACGCGTGCTGCGATACGCATTGCATGCCATGTAGGGCTCACTGGGAGTGTGGGAGTAGTACAAGTACTGATGAGCCTTGATTGCGTGTCAGGCACGCCCATGCTTGCTAGACGCGGCACAGGCTGGCAAGGCGCACTTGGTGGCGCTGCTTTTGGAGTGCGGCGCACAGGCAGACGCGGCTGACGAGGCGTGTGAGCAGCGATAGCGCTATCAGCCCCGTCGCCGTCGCTAACCCGCTCTTGCTCCCAGGCTGGCAACACGCCCGCGCACGCGGCGTGTCTGGAAGGCCACGAGCGGTGCCTTGCGCTGCTGCTTTACGCGGGTGCCGTGGGCGCCTCCCAGGTGCGCCCTTCTTCCCACACTTGACTCTGGTCCCTCCTCCTGGTCCCAACCTCACCCAGCCGCGCGTCCTGTCCACAGCACGCCCTGTCGCCGCTCCACGTGGCGTGCCAGCACGGCCACGCAGGCTGCGTGCGCCTGCTGCTGGCGTCGCCTGGCGGGCAGTCGCCAGCGCGTGAGGGCGATACCAGCCCGCTGCACCTGGCCGCAGAGGGGGGGCACCTGGCCGCGGTGCAGGCGCTGCTGGAGGCTGCGGGCGCTGCGCCGGCGGGCTGCGCGGACGCGCAGGGGCAGCTGGCGCTGCACCTGGCGGTACGGCGAGGTCACGCGGGCGTGGCTGCCGCGCTGCTGGACGCGCTGCCGGGCAGCGTGAACGCGCGCACCGCCAAGCGGTGGACGCCGCTGATGTACGTGTGTCGGTGGGGGCACTTCGAGGTCGCCAGGTGGCTTCTGCAGGTGGGTGCTGACGTGGAGCTCGCAAGCTCGGACGGACGCACGCCCCTCTCCGTGGCAAGAGACGGCTCGCACCAGCGCATCGTCACGCTGCTCATCACCGCCGGGGCACAAGAAGAAGACAGCGCCGCTCAGGCGACGCAGTGTGCGGGGCGCAGGCTCTGCGGCGCGCCCTGGTGTGCTGAACCGCCGTGAGTGCGATGCATGCATAGGAAAAGACGCACTCCAAAGCGCAACAGCCTTTCCATAATCTTTTCAGCCCTCATCCAGCCTTCGCCGCAGCCTTGAAGGCCTCCGCAGCGCGCATGTCAGCCAGGCCCGGCCAACACTGCGCCTCTGGCAACTTTGCGTGCTTGTTTGCTGCATGCTCCGCCAGCGCGGCCGCCTTGGCGCTGACAGCGAAGGGCGTGCGGCAGACAGCACACAGGAAAGCTTGCGCGTCTGCTGCGCTCTTCGCCTTGGACGCTGCGGAGGTGGGTGCAGCCTTGCTGCCTGCGCTCTTGCGCTCCTTCTCCTTCTTCTTGAGCTGCTGCTGCAGCTTGCTCAGGCCCATGGAGCACCAGCGCACTCACTCCTCACTCACTCCGCGGCTTGCTTGCGAGTGCAACAGGAGACGCTCAGGGTGTGCCGCGGCTTGTTAGTTGGCGAGCGAGTTGCCCCGCGCGGGCTGACGCCGCACGAGGCGGTGAGCGGAGCGCCAACGGCGATGCGAGGGGGCAAACTAGATGCTGCACCGATCGACGTTCGTGGTGGTGTCGTACTACGTACGACGACGGCGGCTTCGACAAGGGCACTTGAGTGCGCTGCTTCGTCTGGTGCATGGTGGTCGACCTGTTCGACGCAGCGCTGGACGTGGAGGCGTCTGAGGTAGCGGCCGGTCACGCGGAGGGCGCCAGGCGCGCCCCTTGCTGCGCTGCTGCGTCGCTGCTGGTCGCTGAGTGTCGCCCGCAGTGCTGGCGCTGCGGAGGGCGAGGCGGAGGGTCGTGCGTTGGGCGTGGAAACGGGCTTTGACGTTGGTGCGTCACACGTCGTCGACACGCACAGCACTCGGCTGACGCTCCACGAAGGCGCAGAGGCTGGCTACTACTTCGGAGCCGCCAACGCGTGGCTGACGGTGGCGCAGGCGCAGCCTGAGCGACTGAACGAGCGGTGCGCTCTTCTCTTCGCCCGCCCTCTGCTGCGACCGCACACCGCGCCGCTGCCGTTCTCACGCCCAGGCGACTGCCACCGACACCGCAGTGCCGCGAGGAGCGCCCTGGCACTTCGCACCGCCGCGGCAGCCTTCCCTGCCGGCTTGCCCCATGCGGGCGACTTGCTC
>Ga0208951_1000756_pt1 | contig 14854 bp, 16 predicted proteins | sample GreLakmeMI27MSRF_FD_187702 | JGI IMG/M metagenome (GOLD analysis project Ga0208951, IMG submission 187702) | Freshwater lentic microbial communities from great Laurentian Lakes, MI, USA - Great Lakes metaG MI27MSRF (SPAdes) | ecosystem: Environmental > Aquatic > Freshwater > Lake | place: Great... | reverse complement strand
GAGCCACAAGCAGTTGCCTACGGTATGCTGAGTTGCTTCCGCCCGCCCGCACGCTGCGGTGCTTCCTTCCTGGCCGCTGGCTCCTCACGCGCGCCTTCACACACGCAGATGCAGTGTTGGCGCGACCCACCCTGCATCCGGTGGAACTACCTGGACAGGGAAAAGTGCCGGCGGTGTGTGGACCATCGTCGCTGTCCCCTGCTCCCGTCTCCCTCGCTCACCTCGCTCCGCAGCATGAAGGCGGACACGGACTACCCGACGCGCGACCCGCACCTGACTGTGAGCCCGGAGATGAAGGCGCGTGAGATGTGAGAGCTGAGAGAGCAGCTCTCGCTGATGGTGTCCCAACGCAGACGATCCGCGACGTGGTCCAAGACTACTTGGTGAACAAGACGGTCTTTTTCGTGGGAGACAGCATCAACGGGCAGGTGTACCAAGCCGCGGTGCGTTTCGTCACAGCTGCTCCGGCTGCAACGACTGACCCGCTTTGCGCCAGCTGTGCGAGATCGTGCGCTGGGGCTTGACTCTGGTCAGCTCCACCCAAGGGGGAGGGCACCCGTTCGACGGCAGTCACCCGGCGCTCACTGCGCGCGTGCGTGCGTATTGGAGGCAGCACAGTCGCTTTGGCCACATCCACCAGGCGACTGGCGGGCGGTTCTGGCTGGGCGATGCGTCCGCAGAGCTGGAGGTGATCCCTGAAACAGGCACACTGGTTGTCCCCAAAGGCTGGCATAAATTCAAGGCTTCAGACGCAGCCGGCTACCTCTCCCTTGCGGATGTGGTGGTGGTGAACTACGGACTGCATTACCACGGCCCGGAGGGACACCCGGAGCTGACCATGTCGGAGTATGAGGCGGAGATGCGCAAACTGTTCGCGCTCCTAGAAGGGTTTGCGAAGCTGCCTGGAAAGGCTGCGTTGTTCCGAGAAACCTCTGCGCAACATTTCGAGGGCACCGGATCGTTCAGCAACATGGAGCAGGCGCACCCAGGCAAGGGTGCCGCCTGCCGATGCGAAAAGATGGCGCCCGAGGTCGAGGCTGACAACGACATCACCAAGATGAATGCCATCGTCGCCAAACTCGCCGCCGAGTGCGTCGCGCAGGCTTGCTTCGGTTGATGCGCGCTCTGACGCGCCACATAGGCACCCGCGCGTGAAAGTGCTCCCGTTTTACGCACTCACTGCCCCGCGGTTCGACATGCACGAGCAGGGGTATTGCGGTTTCGAGCAGATGCGGAGCGCACCAGACTCAGATGGGAGCTGCTGGTGCGTGCTCTCACGCTCGCCTGACATGCTTTTGTGGGTTGCGCTCTCTGACTCGGAGTCTTGTCCTTTCTCGCAGCGACTGCACTCACATGTGTCACACGCCGCAGTTCTGGAGGCACGTGTTTGCGGGTATGCACGAGCAGTTGGCTGGGACGCACGCCACCGAGCCGGCGCCTGCTGAGCTGGCCGTGCTGCGCTTCATCACCACGAACACCACGAACACCACGCAATTTGCCAGTATGGTTTAAACGTTTAAGCGACCGGGAACGGTGGCCCACCTTTGTCACGCCCTCACATCCATCGCCGCGCCGCGTGCGCCGCCAAGCGTGCCGTGAAGCCCGGCCGGCGATTCGCTAGCTGATGCGCAGACACCTCGCTTGCATGCTCGCTCAGGGCGCGCCATTCAGCGCCCAGCGCGCTGCGCAGACCCTCGTGACGCGTCAGCAGCACCAGGTTCGCCTCCAAGTCTCGGCGCATGGAGCGCAGCCCGTAATTGCCGCTCCCCACAACGCTCGCCATCGGCTCTCCCTCCTCAGGACTCCACCACAGCCCTTTTGCGTGGAACTCCCACCCCATGCGCTCGTACTCCAGCATGCGCAGCGTCTGGGCGTCGCCGCGCATCGCCGTCAAGCGCCGGAGCGTGCGGTGCTCCATCACCGCGTACGCAGCCGGCACATAGGATGCGGCGCCGCTGGCGCCCGCCCAACCGTGACACTGCGGCGATGCGGTGAGCATGCTCAGGCGCGGCTGCATCGCCAGCAGGCGCTCGGTGGTGTGCGGCGGGTTGAGGTACGGCGTGGAAAGGTTGAGAACGCCGCCCAGGGACGCGGTGGTCGTGAGCAACGCGGCCGTGACGTGTTCGTCGTGGCGCAGGCCACAGTAGCCGGCCTGCACGGTGAGGAAGGCGAGCGAGTCGGCATCGGCGGCAGCGGCGTGGGACCGGGTGGGGGCGGGCTGCAGCACCGAGGAGAGCGCACTTGCGAGCTGGCGCCCGTGGGCGTGGGTCACCCTGTGCACGCCCTCTGGAGGCGTCAGCGTGCCGTCCGGCGCTAGCCGCGCGCTGCAGTGCACGAGCGCGGCGACCAGGCTGCAGGTTGCGTCCGCCAGCCTCGGCTGCGCTGCGAAGCGCAGGTAGCGGTCTTGGCGGCGAGTCAGGTACGTCTCCGCGATGTTTGCGCCCGTCCACAGCGCCGTGTCGTCGAACACCGCAGCCTTGACGTGCAGCACGCCGGTCAGCTCGCGCAGGCGGGGAGGCAGCACGCCCGCAGACAGGGACGGAGTCGCGTGCAGGCGCACGGAGGCTCTTCCGCCTGGAACTGAGAGCAGCATTGCCGCCAGCTCGGAGGCGCTGCTGGTGCGCCCACCGCAGCCGTCGCTGACTGGGCGCGTGCCTCTCCGCGCGTCCAGCAGCACGTCCACCTGTAGCTCTGGGCGAGCGCGCAGTGCCGCTGCCAAGGCGGACAAGACGCCCTTCTCCGCGCGGCCCTCCACGCCAAAGTACAGCGAAGATAGCACGACGCGCTGCCGGGCGGCCGAGATGCCCGCGTGCAGCTCGTGCAGGAACTCTGCTGGCGAGGACAGCACGTGCACGTCCTCGCCTCGACAAGGTATCGCCTGTGCGAGCGGACGCACACTCGCCTGCAGCGCTTCAAACGCGTGCTCGCCGCTGGCGCTGTGCAGGCGCCGCAGCGCCGCGCACATTGCTATGCAAAGGCTATGACATACGACAGCGAGGGGCGGCAGCCTAGAGCCTCTAACTAGAGGCTCTAGGCTGCCACGTGCACACGTTAACGTGTGCACGTGTCGGACCTGTCGGTCGAATATTCTTCACTCGCTTTTTGTTCTTGCCGCGCTGCTTCGGCGTCTGCGCGCCGTCATGGCCAGTGCCGCGCTCATGCCCGCCGCGGCAGCAGCAGAAGATGCGAGGGCAGTAAACACTTTTGCCCAGTCGCCCCTTAATGCCGCCGGCAGAGGCGCCGCCACAAGCGCTCCAAACGCCCCAATCCCCCCAATCACCGCCGCAGCCGATGCTTCACCGCCCGGCTGAGCCAATTGCAGCGTTGCAATGGGACCAGTGAGTGCTTCTGCTCCGCCAGAGGCTAAACCCGCTATGAGCAGCAGGCCGCTCGCAAGGTGCGCTTGTTCTTGTTGCGTGAGCGCCGCGTGGAGCGCAGTCAGCGCGGCCGCGAGCAAGGCGAAGAGGAGCGCCGCCAAGGGCTGTGCAGAACAGGCGGACCCCCCTGGAAGGATGTCCGCAACCGCGCCTGCTAGCAGCGCGCCGCCCAGGTTGCCTGCGTCGAATAGCGCTGGACTGGGGGCGGCTGCAGTCCGGGGCAGCAAATACGGAAGCCAGAGGGCAATGAAGTAGCGGACGAGCTTGGCGACTCCAAACAACACGCCGGTTGTGAGCAATGCCAGGCTGGCGCGACGCCGCGGCGTGCCCGCCGGTGCGCCAGCTGGTGTGGAGGCCACCGCGGGTGCCAAAGCCGGTGCCAGGGCCGTTAGGCTGCAGCTGAGCGCGACACAGAGCATGGCGGGAAATGCAAACGCGGCGCGCCAGCTCCCCGTGCGCTGCACCAACCATGTCGCCGCCTGGCGCCCTGCGCAGGTGCCCAGTGAACTGGAGGTGCACCACAGACCGGTGAGCAGCGCCGGCACAGTCAGGAAGCCTTTGCGCGCAAAGGCTCGTCGCAATGCCGTCAGCGCTGCCGGGTACACCAAACATTGCGCCACGCCGTTGAGCGCGTAACAATAGCCTAGCGCTAGTGCGTCCGGGTGCTGCAGCGTGGCCGCCAGGCCATTGGCGAATCCGCTTAATAGTAGCGCCAAGGACAGAACCCGCCATGGGGAGCAGCCGTCCACCACCCGGCCCAGCAGGGCGGTGCCCAAGGTGTACGTGCCTAGAAAGCAGGTGTCTAATACGCCCAGACGCGCGTCGCTCAGCTGCAGCGACGAAGCAAGGCTGCGCTTTGCCGCGGCTGCGTTTGCGCGGGCCAGGTAGCTCGCAGCGTACACCAGGTACGTGACAGCAAAGGTGAGCACCGGGATGGCGTGCCGTGGCCGGGCTGACATCGCCACACAGCACGGGAACCGGGCCAGTCGAACTCGGATAGAACACAATAGAACAACGTTGTATCTCGAAGCGCCCCTGTCTCCTATCAAGGTGCGTGAGGAGTGGAGAGAAGTGGAGAGAAGTGGTGCGTGAGTGAGCGAGCAGGAGGCTGCCGCAGCTCCTGCCGTTCCCATCTCACCAATGCCGGTTCACCAAGCGCTTCGCTGCTCGGGGCCGCAGCAGACGCGCCATGCCTGTGGCTATGCCGCGCCCACGCCGCGCCGGCCGTCTTTCGGCGGGTGCAGCGCAGCAAAACCAGCGTTCTCACACCGCCGCCGCTGTCACGCCGCACCGGAGCGCTTCAACGCCTCTGCTCCTCCGCGGTTGCTCTTCTTCGACGTGATGGACACGGTGGTGAGCGACCCGTTCTACTCCACCATGCCTGCGCACTTTGGACTCTCCTTTCCTGAGCTCATGGCTGCAAAGCACCCAACAGCCTGGGTTGACTTTGAGCTGGGCCTGCTGGACGAGGCCGCCTTCCTGGCAAGCTTCTTCAAGGACGGGCGGCGCGTGGACGGAGCGGCGTTGCGCGCAGCAATGCGTGGTGCCTATGCCTTCCTGCCGGGCATGGAGGGGCTGTTGTCGCGGCTGGCAACAGCCGGAAACGAGATGCACTGTTTCAGCAACTACCCGGTGTGGTTCCAGTTGGTGGAGGAACGCTGCCAGCTAAGCCGCTACATGTCCTGGACCGCAGTGTCATGCCTGCCCGACATCGCCGCCCGTAAGCCGGACGCACGGGCGTTTGAAGCGGCCGCGCGCGCGGCTGGCGGCGGCGAGGCGGCGAGCTTCTTGTTAGTGGTGCGCCATATTCATCACACGAGTGCTGCTTGCCCTCTCACGCCTCCGCAGGACGATAGGGCTGTCAATGTGGAGGCGGCGCGCAAGGCTGGCTGGCAGGGCGTGTTGTTTGAGGGCGCGGCAGCGCTGGAGCTCGAGTTGAGAAGACTCGGCGTGCCCGGAGCGTGAGCAGTCAATACTCGACAGCGCAGACACTGGACTGGATGGAACATTGCGGATGGCCATCTGGCACGCAAGGCAGCCTGCGATTGCCAGGAGGGGCGAATGTGGTTGCGCACTGCTGACGCTGCCGCGCGCGCGTGTCGTACAAACAGTGCTGCAGGTACAGATTCGCGCCTTCGCAGTCTCTGTTCCCTCGCGTCTCGTCGGCATGGCCGCTCACGCGCTGAGCGCGCAGCGCGGCGCGCTGCCGCTGCGCAGCAGCCGGTGCATCACACCGAGCGTCTTGCGTCGCGCCGCCGTGGCCGTGGCCGCGCCCTTGGCTCCCGGCGCGGCCGCCTGGTCGCCTGAGTCGTGGCGCACCAAGAAGGCGCTGCAGATGCCGGACTACCGGGACCCGGAGGCACTGAAGGCGGCCACGGCCGAGCTGCGCCGCTGCCCGCCGCTTATCTTCGCTGGCGAGGTGCGGGCGCGCTGCAGCACGGCGACACGCCGCGTGGCGCGCGCGGGCCGGCGAAGCGGGCCCTTGCGCGGTCTCCGGAGGCACTTTTTGCAACTGTAGGATCGGGCACCTCTCCTGCGCACGCCTGGCGCACGCCTCGCACGCGCCAGCCCCTCTGGCGCGCACATTGCAGCATGCGCGCGCAGTGTGCACTCTCTCGCTCTGTTGAGGCCGGCTCTGAGCACACGTGCACGCGTGCGCTGATGCGAGTGCCCTCAGGTTCGCGAGCTGCGCAAGTCGCTGGCCAAGGTTGCCAACGGCGAGGCGTTCCTGCTGCAGGTGTGTTTGCTCAAGCAGTCCCGCCAGTCGCCCTTCCGCGCGGCTGCGGGCTCGCTGGCCAGTGGTGGTTAGGCCGTAGGGTTTCTCCCCTCGCTCCTCACGCGCTGACTGCGTGCGTCCAGGGCGGCGACTGCGCGGAGGGCTTCGCCGAGTTCAACACCAACCACATCCGTGACACCTACCGGCTGTTGCTGCAGATGTCCATGGTGCTCCAGTTCTCGAGCGGTCTGCCTGTGGTCAAGCTGGGCCGCGTTGCTGGCCAGTTCGCCAAGCCCCGCAGCGACGGCATGGAGGAGCGCTCCGGCGTGTCTCTGCCTTCCTACCGTGGTGACATCATCAACGGCGAGGAGTTCACAGAGGCTGCGCGCATTCCCGACCCCATGCGCATGGTCAGGGCCTACAACCAGAGCGCCACCACGCTGAACCTGCTGCGCGCCTTCGCCACTGGCGGCTACAGCGACCTCGCGCGGCTGCACGCGTGGAACTTGGACTTTGTGGCTGCCACTCCGGAGGGCGAGATGTACCGTGAGCTTGCTGGCCGGATCACCGAGTGCCTGGACTTCCTGCGCTCCTGCGGCGTGGACACCAGCGCCGGCGCCGAGTTCCGCACCACCAGCTTCTACACGAGCCACGAGGCTCTGCTTTTGGAGTACGAGAGCGCTTTGACGCGCGAGGACAGCACCACCGGCCTATGGTACGGCTGCTCCGCGCACTTCCTGTGGCTGGGCGAGCGCACGCGCCAGCTGGATGGCGCGCACATCGAGTACCTGCGGGGGGTGGGCAACCCCCTTGGAGTGAAGATCTCAGACAAGGCTGACCCCGCCGAGGTGCTGCGCCTCTGCGACGCCCTCAACCCCACCAACGAGGCTGGCCGGCTGACCATCGTGTGCCGCATGGGCGCCAAGAACCTGTACGAGAAGTACCCGGCCATTGTGCGCGCAGTCACAGCCGCCGGCCACAAGGTTGTGTGGCAATCCGACCCCATGCACGGCAACACCTTCAAGGCTGACAACGGCTACAAGACGCGCGCGGTGGACAAGATCCGCGACGAGTTGACCGCCTTCTTTGACGTGCACGCAGCCGAGGGCACGCACGCGGGCGGCATCCACTTGGAGATGACCGGCAAGGACGTCACCGAGTGTGTGGGTGGCATGCAGAACCTGACGGCGGACGACTTGTCGCAGCGCTACCACACGCACTGCGACCCGCGACTCAACGCCAGCCAGAGCCTGGAGCTGGCCTTCCTGGTGGCCGAGAAGATGCGACAGCACGCCGGAAAGGGCTCGCTCGTCTGCGTCGCGCGCTGATGCCGCACTGCGCATCACTGTGTGTGTCTCTAATGGACGGTGTCTGCGAACTGATGAACCGTGCACCTGCGTGGTGCGTCACACGAGCTTTGGACTCGCAGTCGGACGAAGTACGCTACTAGTACGGGCGTGCAGGTCAACTCTCCACCCTCGGCTCCTAAGTGCCTCTGCCCCGCCACCTGCGCAGCTTCTAGGTCGCTGCGAGCGAGCCTCGTGCGCGCAACGAAGTGACTTGAGCGTTGCGCCCCGTCGCTGGCCGAGATGGCGGCGCCAGTCGCCGCTGGTCTGCTGCCGCGCGTGCCTAGTTTCTGCACCCGGCCAGGCTTCCCTGCGGGCTTGCAGGCGCGAGCGGCAGGCTTCCTTCACTTGGTCACTTGGTGTTCACTTGGTCATGGTCCCCTGACTGCCACGACCACGCGCACAGGTGTTGTTTGTGAGCAACGAGGCGCTGGCTTCGGAGGCTGTGACGAGCTGCGTGGCGCTGCTGCGGGAGGCTGCGTACGAGGTGACGGAGGGCGAGGCCAAGATGGCCGAGTCTCTGCTCCGCGACGGCTCCGTCTTCGACGTGGTCCTCCTGGAGGCGCGCCCCGCCCGCCGCGCGTTCCCAGCACCCACGCGCAGCCCGAGCCGCGAGGGCAGGCACAAAAGCGCGCGGGCGGCGGTGCCAGACGGGCCGAGCTTCGCCAGCCCTGGCCTCACTCGGATGCTGACGCTTCCCCCACGCGCCCACAGGCCTCCGACTTTTTCGCAGCCAAAGGCGTTTCCAACGCGCTGCGTAACGTGGTGGAAACCACAGCTGTTGTTTGTGCGCGCCCGCCCGCGCGGCCAGCCTTTTCGAGACTTTCCCAGGCACCCTGTTTCTTTCATCCTCCTCACGCGCGCGCCCCGCCCCCGCCGCCCAGTCCTGGCGCCCCTGGTGGAGCCCAACGTGCTCATGAAAGCGATCGAGGCGCGTCCCAGCCCCCCTTAGCGGCCGCCTGAGCCGCAGCTCGTGGATATTGGCGCAAGCCGCTGAACCCCACGGTTCCCACTTGCTGACGCACGCACGGTGCGCTCCAGGCTGGCGCCATGGACGTGTTGCCGTTCCCCCTGGAGTCCCGCCAGGTGGCCAAGCTGTGGCAGCTGTCCGTGCGCAAGCGCATGGAGGTGAGCAGCCGCCAGTCGTGCACCCCAGGCAGCTACCATGCTGCTCCTGCGCGGCGCAGCGTGCGCGTGAGCGGCGGGAACAGCAGCTCTGGGATCAGCAAGGGCGCGCGCGGTCCCTCCTGGACCAGCACGCTGGTCCTCCCTCAGCCTGGCTACGTGCCGGCTGTGGATTACAGCACCTCTTCTGGTCACAGCGGTTACAGCAGCGAGGGCGGCAGCGTCGGCGGGCGCGGCGGGCGCGTCACTCGGCCGCGGTCGCGCGCGACTGCGGCACAGGTGCTGGCGCCGCCAGGGCAGTGGGCTTTAGCCGCCCCCACGTTTCCTGAGCAGCCGTGGGGCACGCAAGGCATGGCGTGTGATTTCGCGCTCGGCCATGGCGAGCTGCCTGCCTGGTGCCTGGGCCCGCTGGACTGCGGCGACGAGGCGGACGTGTTCATGCTGGGCGAGGAAAAGGACCTGGACTCGCAGCCAATCACCGCGCCCGCATCCCAGGTGATGCAGCTCCCCGGCGACCCGGCAGCCTGCTACCCCTCCCTGCAGGCGCAGCTGGCGGCGCTGGAGGCTGTGGTGGCGCGCGAGGCTGGCCTGGGAGCGCCGCCCGCGGAGCCAGGCTCGCCCAGCTGCGCTAGTCGTTCCAGCATGACCGAATGTGTAGGCAGCCCCTTGTGCACGGGGCTGCTGGGGCTCAAGCTCCGCAAATCGGAGTCGCTGCTGGACCTGTGCGCGAGACGCAGCAGCACCGCACACGACGGCTGAGTGGGTTGAGTGAGCGGGGATGGGATACGGTATACAGGACATTTGTTTTAGCAAGGCTGGGGGGGGAGAGGGCGCGAAGAGACAAGTCCGACTCTGCGAGCTCACTGATTTGTTGCTGGAGGTAGGGCTCGCGCCTAGCTCATAAGCTGTAAGAGAACTGCGATATTCATTGAACTGTTGCGCGTGTGTCCGTGCGCATCTCACGCTGTGCGCTCGTCACAGTGGAGGTGTCTGACTTGGACGCTCCGCTCCGCTCCGCTCTCCGCTCAACTTGTGGGCTGCGCGCAGAGAAAGACTCGGCGCCAGAGGCGCTCCATGTACATGCCGGCCATGGGAAACCTATGTTTGCCCAGCTCGGCCCTCAGGTTTGCGTAGAATGCGCGCGGGTGCTTGCGCACGCTCGCCCGTGACACCGCAAACAACCCCCGGAAGCTCCACCCGCAGCGCAGCTGCGAGCGCGTTAGAACAGCTGGCATACATGTATGATGCCCTGACGTGCCGCACGCACCATGTCTGTGCGCGTTGTCTCAGTGTGAATGCCCATCCACTCGTAAAAGTCGGACGGCTCAGCCGCGGCCAGCGCGCCAGCAGCTGGGTTGGCCCCGGACGTGCCGTCCCATCGGCAGTCGGCGCCTCCGCGGTTTCGGTCGGCGCATGGAAACTTGAAGCCTGGGTGAGTCCATGCGTAAGTTGCATGATCACCAGCGTCAAACCACCACTCCCAACGCACCATAGAACACTTCCTTGAGCCAGCCGTGCGCGCTGCGCAACCGCGTGTCAGGCACGTGCATGTCCGCAAACGCCAGCGCCCCGCGCGCCCTCAAGATCGCAACCTGCGCACACACAGAGCACCCTCAGCGCTATGTCACTCGCTGCGTGTGCACCAAGCGAGACGCACCACCACGTCGTGCGTGTAGTGCACCTTCTGCAGCGTGTCGTCGTTCCAGAGCGTGTCTGGCAGAAACAGCGTCACCGCGGCTAGGCTGTCGTAGCGCTCCACCAGGTGGTGTAGATAGCTGTGGCCCTCGTTGCCCACGTTGGGCAGCGTCTGGGCGCAAGGCGTGCTGGGCGGCGGGGCGCTCGACTCCTGGGCGCAGGGGCGAGCCGCGCGTCAGCGGAGGGCGACCCGGGTGCGCCGAAAGCGCCGCGCGCCTTGCAATACACGGTGACGTTGGCGCGCAGGAGCTGCGCCAGCGCGGGCAGCCAGTCCAGGTCGTCTCGGTAGCGGGAGACCACCACCTCCACTGTGCCCCGGCTGGGAGCCTCTGGCAGCCCCGCAGGCAGCTGCAGGCGCTTCACGCCAGCCAGCACGGGCGGGTAACGTCGCGGCGCCAGCGAGTACAGCAGCGACCAGAGCAGCAGGGCGGCGAGGGCCAAACACGCAAACAGCAGTCGCCGACGTATTCGCGCTCGCGAACCGACAGCATGTGTCCGTGACAGCGAATGCCCCGCTCTGGAGCACAGCATGGACAGCCAGCGCAGGGGAGAGGCTGGCCGAGGCAGCGCAAGGACGCCGGGTGTGATGCGTTGCCGCTGTAAGAGAGGGGCTCTGAACATGCACAGCGCACACTGCACTGAAGCGCCACAGAGCAACGGAGGGGGACGTGTGTGTGCAATCTTCGATTCGCAGCGGCCGCGGCTTCTTTGGGGAATAGCTGTAAATGTGACGCTTTGATTTTGCTGCCCGTCCATCAACGCAGCTCCGGCCAGGCCCCTTCCAGCCATTTATCACCCGGCACCTGTCCGTCCAGCAGCCTCTCCAGGCGCTGGGTCGCCAGCATTCCCGGTTGGCCGTCCTGCTCGCCCAAGCCCGCCATGATGCGGCAATAGCGCCTGCGTCCGCCAGGTCTCCACGCTAGCAGCGCAAAGCCAGCAGACGCCGTCGCCTCCGATGCCGCAAATGCCGCCCAGGCGCTCTGCACGCTCGCGTCGAGGCAGAGGAAGAGCACCCGCTGCTCTGCGGCAAAGCGCCGCGCCAGCGACTCCAGCAGCGCGCGCGCGGCGGCGGCGGCGGCGGCGTGCGCGGCGGCGGCTGCGGGGGTGGGCGAGGAGGGAGGAGCAGGGAGCAGGAGCGTCAGGAGAAACGCCCCCCGACTGGGTAGCTCGGCCGCAGCGGCGGAGTTCAGAACCGTGATGGTGGCGCGGCACGGCCGTCGCGGGACGGGGGCCGAGGCCGGGATGGGCGCGGGGGCGGGCCTCGGGGCAGGCGCAGACGCTGCTCTGCGCGCCGCCGGCGGCGGCGTGGCGCGGCGCGGTCGGGAGCGCATGCCCGCGGCGCCAGCGAAGTACAGCACACCCAGCGCCGTAAGCACAGGCAGAGGGTCGTCGCAGACATTGTCCCATGTTGCTCGAGCGTGCTCGCGCGCAACCTCGCCCCGAGTCGGCCGCGCCTCAAACTCCTCGAAATCTTCATCGCCGAATGCGCCGTCGGCGATGCCTGCGGAGCTCAACCAGGCAAGCACCGAGGAGGCATCCTCCTCCAACGACCAACGCAGGCGCACGGCAACCGGCCGCGAGCCGCGCGCGCGCCAGAGAGCGCCAGAGGGCGCAGCAGGCGCGGAGTAGCGGCTGGATGCTGTTTGAGCGGCTTCGCCTGCTGCGATTGCAAGCTGCACGCCTCGACCTGCAGCCGCCCGCGCCGCCAAACGCAGCTGCCGAGAGGCTGCTGCGCGCTGCGGCGCCCCGTGCATCAGCATCAGCAGCTTGGCATCCTGCTCCTTGTCGCCCATGAACGCGTGCAGGGCTTGTGCTGTGAGCAGCGTGCGCACGGCTGGCAGACGCGCGACATTGACTGCAAAGTCAGTCACAGCGCGGGCGGTGGGCGCTTCACGCAGCGTGCGCGCGCATCGCAGGGCGCGGCAGGCTGGCGCGAAGGCGAGGATGGTGGGCAGGACGGCTTCGCGACTGCCAAGTCGCACGCTGAGCAGACGCTCCGCCAGGCCTTGCTGCGTGCCCACGTCCACGCGTCCCAGCCTCGACACGCCACGGAGCAGCTCGGCCGCCTTCTCCCAGTGCGCCGCGTAGGCGCGGCAGGCCGGCGAAGAGTGTGCGAACAGCATTATGACCCATGGCGAGTTCGACCTCAGCACTGTTCGCTCGAAGCTGCCATCCTCCAGCGACGCCGTGGCGCTCAACAGGGGTGGCGGTGGAGACCAGTAATGGTGCTGCGGCCCGGAGGAACGGTGCTGCGCGTGCGCCTGTGCATTCTGCTGGGCAGCCTTGAAGTGTCTAGCTCGCTGCACGCCCTCGTGGCCCAGGCTGTCGTACAACCGCCGCTGCTCTGGGTCACTGAGCAGCTCGTAGGCCGCCTGCAGCTCCAGAAACTGCGCCTGCCCAGCCGCCCCAGCCTTGTCGGGGTGCAGCTGCCGTGCGCGCTCCCGGTGCGCGCGCTTCAGCTCGCTCGCTCGTGCGCGACGACTGACGCCAAGCACTGCGTACGGGTCGCGCGACGCGAGCGCGCAGCACAGCAACACGGTGACGAACAGCAATGGTGCCAGCAGTCCCATCGTCACTTCAGCGCCGGCATTGTGGCGGAAAGCTGCTGAACTGTCACGCCGTGCACTGACGAGCAGCAGGCACGCGCACAGAGGCCGCGAGAGGCTGAGAAAGTAGCGTCACTCATACGCTCATACGCGTGTGCATCTGTGCGAGTGGTGTTCTATCAACGTTCTAACCGCCCGCCCTGCTCGCGAAAGTCGCGCCCTGCTCGTATCGTGTCCCAACCGATGTCCTCTGAAGGCGGCGGGTTGTTTGCCAGCCTTGGCGTGGCGCTGGACGAGGCACTTCGCGCCACTGCGCCGCCGCCTGGGTCACATCAAGCTGGCGGCAACGGGCGCGGACGAGGGCCCGGAGACGCTACAGGTTCTGCGTCCACCAGCGACCCGGCGTTGCAGGCGGAGAGCGCGCAGCTCGCCTTTTGGGCGAGCTGCGTCGTTGTGTTCCTCTTCTACTTTGCCCGAGGCGTCTTCACGCTCGCTCTGCTCCTGGCGTTGGGCGCCGCATACCTCAACAACCCCGTGCGAGTACCCTCGCTGAGCGACGGCGCTTGGGAGCCCCTCCTCGCGGCGCGCGCCTCTGTGCTTGCTTCCAACGCCGACGAGCAGCTCTCGCGTGGACGCTTCATGAGCGCGCTCAAAAGTGCCTTCGTTGACGGAGGAGTGCGCCTGCTGCGCGGACGAAAAGTGATGGTTGACTTTCTGCTCTTCTCGGTGGCATTTATTGACAGCGCTTCCACAGTAGACCAAGAGCTGGTCGCCGTCGGAGTGCTGGGTCAGTGGAGGGTGCTGCGTTCACAGGCGCTGCGCTCGCTGGCGGCATCGCACGTGCAAGCAGCAGCAGCGACACCCAGCGGGTGATGCTTGGATGCAGACGGCAAGTGAACATTGCAAAAAAGCACAACACAAATAGCACCACGCATAGGTGCTGCTGGCTGGTGGCTGCGTGGCTGCTGCACCGTACCTTCGTACCGTACGTGCCACGTCATTTTTGTCCCAGAAATTGTCCATACCCTTCTGTGGCTGCCTGCTGTCTCGCCGCTCTGAGCCCCGCTGACACTGCGCGCCTCAACGGTCACGCCGCGTTACGCCTCGCAATGCAGTCGCTGCGCAGCTCGCTGCAGGCTGCAGTCTGTTACAACCACAGACTGTCGACACCTCGCGCGCTGCCACTGGCACCTCGCGCACAGCCCGCTCTCCACGCGCGCGGCGCTGCAGGTCGCGCGCGCGTAGCCTTGGCGGCGCAGCGCCCTGGCGTGGGCGGCGCCACGGTTGTGGAGGCGGTGCCTTCCTCTGCTGCTCCGCCTGGTTTCTTCGTGGACGAGGAGGCGCTTCTGGGCGCGTCAACCTTCCCCATCCCGCCCGCCCAGCTGATTGAGAAGTGCAAGGCCTGTCTGCTGGCAAACTTCGGGTGCTCGCAGCCCGAGTTGCTGGCGCCGAATTTCCAGTTTGTCGCCCCTGTGGTTGGCCCCCTGAGCAAGCAGACGTTCGTTCAAGCCTTCAACTCCTTCGACATTCTGGAGGCTTTTCCGGACATGCAGTTTCGCTACCACCACCTGCGCGTGGATCCGTATGAGCCTTCGCGTGTCTGGTACACGGCGAGAGCAGTTGGGACGCACACGGGACCTTTTGCCAAGACGCTTCCAGCCACTGGGAAGCGCGTCGACTCGCCGCCCCAATCCTGCAGCATGTGCTTCAACGAGCAGGGCCAGTGCACGCAGCTCACGGTGGGGTACGTGATGGACCGCCAGCTGGGCAACACTGGTGGCCTGGGAGCCGTGTTTGGCATCCTCTACGCTATCGGGTATGGACTTCCGTTTCCGGAGGCGCAGCCGTGGCAGATATCGTGGCAGTACAAGGCGCGGCGACTCGCTCGCTGTCGCTGGCCACTGCCTGTGCTGACGCGGTCCCACAGGCTTTTCAGACCGGCAGCGGTGTGCTCCAGGGTGCACTGAAGCTCCTGACACCCTCGAAGAAGTGAACGCTTCCACACCATACAAGGGCTTACGCTATTCAAGGTTTAAGGGCGCTTATTTT
>Ga0208951_1000754_pt1 | contig 14899 bp, 12 predicted proteins | sample GreLakmeMI27MSRF_FD_187702 | JGI IMG/M metagenome (GOLD analysis project Ga0208951, IMG submission 187702) | Freshwater lentic microbial communities from great Laurentian Lakes, MI, USA - Great Lakes metaG MI27MSRF (SPAdes) | ecosystem: Environmental > Aquatic > Freshwater > Lake | place: Great... | reverse complement strand
CCCACCCAGCCCTCCCCCGCCGCCCAGCCCGCCGCCTTTGCCGCCCAGCCCGCCCAACGCGCCGCCCAACGGCGCGCAGTACCTGTACAACCAGATGACGCTGACCGGGTACAGCAACGCAACGTTCAACGCCTCCGCCTTCGTGGTTGGCGTGGCCAACGTGACGGGTCTCAACACCAGCGCCGTCAGCGTCTACGGGGTGGTCAACTCGGCGGTGGGCAGCGCGAGCGTCGCCGCGGGGCGGCGGCTGCTGCAGAGCAGCTCCAAGGTGTACGTCTCCTTCTGGATGCTCACCACCGGCGCCAACGCCGCCACCACCAGCGCCGCACTCGCCAACGCAGTGTTTAACGACAGCCTGCAGGGTGCGCTTGTCGCCGCCGGCCTGCCGCTGCTGACCGGCACCATCATCCTGACTGCTGCCAACGCGGTGACTGTGGTGCAGCCGGTGCCGGCGGTGGGGCAGACGGTGCAGTGCCCTTACTGCTCACCCCCGCCGCCGCCGCCGCCGCCGCCGTCGCCGCCGTCGCCGCCGCCGCCGCCGTCGCCGTCGCCGCCGTCGCCGCCGTCGCCGCCGCCGCCGTCGCTGCCGCCGCCCAGCCCCTCCAAGGTGTCGCGCACAATGTTACTGGGCCTGGTCATCGGCCTAGGCGCGGGCGTGCCTGTGCTGCTCTGCGTCGTCGTACTCCTCGTCCGCGCCTGCAAGTCGCGCAAGAGTAGCGCGGCGGCGCCGGGCAAGGCGAGCAAGGCGAGCAAGGCGGGCAAGGCGTCCGGGGCGACCCTCATCCCATCAACTTACCTGGACGTGGCCCCGCCGCCGCTGGTCGCACCGCCCGCACCCCCTTTGGCGCCTGCGGGGCCGCCACCCGTTTTTGTGCCCATTACCGCTGCGCCCGAAGAGGCTAAGGCGCCGATGGAGCCCGCAGCAGCTGCGCCGGCGCACCACCCCGACGTGGTGGCTCTGGCCGAGTCGCTGGCGGCGGAGCACAAGTTGGAGGCTACCAAGACTGCGCGCATCAAGATTGCTGCTGCAGAGGCGGCTGCGCTGGAGGCGCGCGCACGCGCAGCGGAGGCTGCCCGGCGCGCGCAGAAGGCTGAGAACGCGGTTCAGGCGGCGGAGGGCCGGGCGCGCACGGCGCAGCAGGCGGCGGAGGCGCAGCGTTCGGCTGCGGAGGACCTGGCGCAGCGGCTGAGCATGAAGGACGCCGATGCGGCGGTGAAGCACCCGCCCTGGGTTGCGCGCGCCGACTAGGCCGTGTGGCGTGTGCGCTGTAAATTATAAGTGAAAACGACGAGCGAGAAAAGCAAAGCAAGAGAGCATCGCATGTAGAAGAACGGTCGAGCGTCGGACAAATATCAATCAAGCTTCTCCCTTCGGCTCCCCTGTGTGTGACCGCTCCTATCTTTGCGCCTCACACCTGGAGGAGTCACGCGCGACTTCTCTTCTTGCAAAGCGCCAGTCTGCGATCCCGACGTTGCAACTCTCTGGCCTTTCTCCGAACATGTCGCGCCTGCTGCGCCCTCTCTCGCTGCTGCCAGCCGCTGCAGGGTCGGTGGCTGGCGCGGGCGCGTGGTCCAGAGTTGCCGGCTTGCTGCAAAGTCCCACATCGTGGCGCAACAGGGCTACAGACGCCACGCCGCCTGCGGAGAGGTGCGCCCCCGCTCGCCGCGCTCATGCAGTGCGATACAGTTCACGGGTCGTCCGCGCGTGCGACCCTTTGGTGGTCGTTTTCCATCCCGTCTCAACCCTACGCTAAAGCACCCCTTCGCGTCGCGCAGCATCGGCGTCACGTTCGTAGACCGCGACGGCGAGCGGATGGTGTGCCGCGCGCCGTTGGGGCAGAACCTGCTGGAGGTAGCGCACGCAAACAACGTGGACCTGGAGGTGCGTCACCGCCGCTCTTCTCAGCTGCCATCGCACCAGCCTCTCACGCCGCAGGCCGCTTGCGCAGGGCGCATGTGAGGGTTCGCTGGCGTGCAGCACGTGCCACGTTATCGTGGAGAGCCCGGAGTTCTATGCGCGCCTGAAGGAGCCCACTGACGACGAGAACGATATGCTGGACCTCGCCTTTGGACTCACCCAGACCTCGCGTCTGGGCTGCCAGATCGTCGCCGCAAAGGAGCTGGACGGCCTGGTGGTCCGACTACCTGCGGTGTGCACACTCCTGGCTCGATGTGCGCTTCTGCTGTCTGACCTCCTGGGCGCTGCGCAGGCGACCAGGAACTTTGCGGTTGACGGCTTCGTGCCCAAACCGGTGCGTTGATTGATGTATGCGCCTTTGTCGTCTAGCTAAGTGTGATCCTCCTCGCTCACAGCACTGAAGCAAGCGTTTGACATTTCTGAATTGGATGACCCGTGCTCACGTGTCTGCACATGTGCACATGCAGCGTACCTCGCGACAGTCTTGTTGCGAAGTGGGTCGTTGTTGCATTGTCAATTTTGGTCCTCGCTCGTCCTCCTCCTCCTACATACTAGCTTTCGATCTTGTGTGCACGCCTCACACGTTGCTTCCCTGTCTACGCCGTGCTATCTGTCTGCACTGCATCCCACCTGCTCTATTGCCTGCGTAAATCTGCTAGCGTGTCTGCGGCTGTCAGTGCTGACTGTCAGTGCTGACTGTCTCAGTCAGGCGCACGCTGCCGTACAGCTGTTCTGGCGTCTCGCTGCAGCATGGCCAGCACGCAGGCACTGGTGGCGGCTGTGAGGGCACAGTCTCAGGCGCGTGGCGACTAGTTCGTGCCAGTCTGTGGAGTAGCTGAGTGCTGAGCACAGTGGTTGAGCGGCGCTCCTGGCGTCGGAGACAGCTGGGTGCAGGCGGACTGGCTCACCGCGTTCGAGGGGCTGGTGCGCGTGCACGCAGCGGCTGTGCCCCGGTCGGACTGATGCTGGTCCCCTTCCCATGACGGGCGCCGCAGTTCCTCGCTGTTGACCCTGCCACCGGCTCCGGACACCAGGACGACATGCTGTTCTTCGTGCGCCCGCCGCAGCAGCAGGCGCCGGCGGATGGGAAGGCGCGTGTGGCGGGAGGGGCGTGACTGAGACTGCACGTTGGGACTGAGAGAGGCTCGCGCAGGACGGCGGCGAGCTGGTGTTCGTGCGACGCTGGGCGCGCGAGCTTCCGCGCGAGCTGTCCGCCGACTGGCGAGAGAGCGTGTTCCTGAACCTGATAGTGCACACGCGCTTCACGCTCACCGTCGCAATCTGCTCATACGCGGGCCTCAAGGACCGCAGCCGTCCCGGGCCGCGCACCTTCATGAAGGTCGTGAAGCCCGTGTACGCGGCGCCGTCGGTGGCGCGGGTGGACCTGCAGACCAACAAAGCAGCGGCAACGCAGCCATCCTGGCCGGACGTGCACTTTGCGGTGCGCGGGCTTGCCGCGTGTGGCGTGCGTGTGTCTGACGCGGCTGATGCAGGTGTACGACTACGTGGATGCATTTGAGGGGGCGGTCATCTCAGAGGCGGACCACTGCCTGGTGGTGGAGCTGCGCGCCTGGGGCGGCCTGGCCATTGCGGGCGGGGAGGCTGCGACGGGGGAGCTGGGGGAGGGGGCGCCCCAGGTGTCCCTCTTCAGCGGCCTGGTGGGCAGCGACCCCATGCAGGCCGCCTTCCGCCGGGTCTCCCGCTTCGGCGGCGGCCGCGCGGAGCGGGTGGTGATGGCAGGGCCGGGGGGGCGGGGGCGTGTGGAGGTGGCGGTGACGGAGCCGGCGGAGGAGAGGGGCCTGGTGCGGCGGGTGATGGAGCGCGGAGGCGCGCCTGGCGCGCTCCAGTGCTGCGTCATGTCCGTGTGCATGCCCTGGGACCTGCTGGCCAGGGACGTGTTGTTCAAGCCGCCGCAGAGCTAGCGGAGCTACTTATGTATCTTTCCTGTCGTTTAGGAGCTGGCAGGACGTGTCGGGTGTCGCACGCGTACGGCCACACCACACCGCGTCGCAGCGGCTCCATGCCGCGGGAGGCGCGCGCACGGCGCCTAAGTACGGAGAGAGCGAGGGAGCCTCTGTCCCCTCGGTGCGTGACCAAACAAAAGCTGCCCTCTGCAGGGGTCTCGTACGCCAATTGCCGTCTTTGGTTGGCAATATTTGGTCGAACTATCGAACCTGCGACCCTCGCGTTATTAGCACGATGCTCTAACCAACTGAGCTAAGAAGGCTTTCACGGTAAATATTTAATGTCGCCGTGAAACAAGCACATCATATATTAATATTTTATTGTCGAGGACAATGCAAGATCAAATGCTCGCGTGGATGAGCTCAGGATGAGCTCGCGTAGAACCTTAGCTTGAGCGTGCAGAGTCTCAAAGCATCAAGCAACAGCGTCTCCGTCAACGTATGCGATTCCCAAGAAGGGTGTCTCCCTCAGCACGGCCGGCAGTCCACGGTGAGCTCCTTCCCGCACTCCCCCGAGCAGAAGATGGGCGGGTCCAGGCTCAGCGCCCCGTCCTTCCAGCTGTACAGCACGTGCGCCATGTGCCCCGCCGTCAGCTCAGCGTACGTAGTCGCGTTGCGACCCACCGCCTGGATCTTGGCCAACATCGGCTCCACGAACTGCCACTGGAGAGTGACGTAGCGGTCGCGCGCGTTCAGCGTCGCGTCCTTCTCCAGACCCTCCGCCTCAAGCGCCGAGTTGGTGTTCAGGCTCTCATCCTCCACGTTGAGCCCCCAGAAGAAGAGCTCGAAATTCGTCTGCATGACTATCATGGGCTGCCAGAAGGCGCTCCACCACAGAAACTTGGTGCCAAAGTCGCGGGCGTGCACCTCCAGCATCGCGCTGCCCTTCTTCATGAACTGCGCGTTCGTCTGGCCCGCCCCGTGGTAGCTCACCAACACGTCGCACCCCTGCATGAGCGCCATGTCCGCCGTGTGGTTGCCGAACGTGTGCGTGCGGCACTCCAGGTCCGCCCGCTTGGCGCACTCCCCCAGGATGTCCTCCATGCCACCAAGCTGCCGCATCGCCCTGTTTGGCCGCGTCTCAAACAGCACGCGCGTCACCCCGGCGCGCCCCAGGCTGGACCAGGGCGAGGGCGGCAGCTGCGGCGTGTAGTAGTCCAGGATGGCCCGGGCGGCGGCGGGGATGGCGGGGAAGGCGCCGCCGGCGACCTTCAGCAGGACCACGTCCTGGTAGCAGTCGCCCGTGTGGTCCTCGCGCAGCCGGCTGAACTCGGCCAGCGAGGCGGGCGCGTGCTGCGAGAAGGCCTGCAATATCCATCGATTGAAGCCCTCCATCGGCAGCTTCTCCGGCACAAACTGCACCAGGCTGGCGGAGGAGTCGAGGGCGCCGGCGCTCTGCAGCCGGTTCAGCGCCGTGGGGACACCTTTGAAAAACTCTGCCAGATTCATGCTCCACGCCGCGTAGATGATTATGGGAAGCACGCACTCCTCAAAGTCTGGGCCGCTCGTGTCCGTCTCCAGCTCGCCCGACGCGGCATAGCGGAACTGCGGCGCCGACAGCGACAGCGAGTGACCCAGCACCGTGCTGCCGTGGCTGAAGTTGGCGTGGGGCACCAGGTCGGCGTGGTCGTGCAGGTGAGCCTTACGCTCACTATCCAGCGGTGACATGTGGCGGTACCTACGGCCGACGGCGTCACAGCGCGAGCGCGCATGCACGAGCCCTGCTCTTACCAGTACTTCAGGTCAGCGACGTCGAACGTGGGCAGTCCTGTCGAGCCATCCGGGTGCTGGTCCGCTGCCGAGGCGTCCCAAAGCACGAACTCCTCCTGCACAAGACACACACGGTGAAGCACCTTGCTGCTGCAGAAGTCGCTCTTCGCGTCGGGGCAGAGTGAGCGCAGCTTCTCCAGGTCAAGCAGCGGCTTCGCCGCGCACGCAGCGGCGCCCGCTGTCACCCCACTTGCGAGCAGCGCGGCACGCAGCCAGCGCCGGGTCATGGGTTGGCACTCTAAAGCCACCGTTGCCCGCCAGACACCCCAGATGCGTAGCAAGGCAAACAGCACGTGAAGCAGGCCAGCTCGCCAGCGACAGGAGGAGGGAGCAGCGCGAGAAGACTTGAGAAATGCCGCCAGCAGCAGCGAGCCCGGGCGCCAACAAATGCCGTTAACCCCAGGATGCCGCCCCAGCTGCTGCTGGGGTAACCTCTCTGCTGGGGTTAACCCTTCCGCTTCGCCCAGGCTCCGCCTTCCCGCCCCTACCGACTTGCTTCCTTAAGTTGTCTAGCTACTAGCCCCGGTGCCCCGGGGCAAGTCTAGCACCTCGTCCCCTCCGCCGGCTCGTGCTCCTGGCGCCGAGGGGCGTGAATCGCCAGCGTCCCCCACCATGGGCCTGTCGTCCTCCACCGCTGCCTCGCAGCCGCACAGCGTGCAGCGAGTGCAGGCGCTGGTGGAGCGCCACGCGCCTCTGCTGGCGCGCTTTGCGGGCGCGGAGGCGGTGGCTGTGGAGGATCCGTTTTGGTGCGCAGAGCAGTCCGCGCCCGCTGCAAAGGCGGCTCTAACGAGGCTCGTAGGGATGAGCTGCTGTCCTTCCCGGAGCTGCTCACGCTGCTCTGCCCCGAGAGCGTGGAGCGGCAGCTGCAGCCCACCTGCGCGGCTCTGGGTGCGCGTGCGTTGTTTTCTCAGCGCTTGCGTCCGCTGACCTCCCACAGCCACGCACAACGACGCCACGTGGCACCTGCAGAAGCTGATGCTCCACGCCGCCGCGCTGCTGAGGCAGGCTGAGGCGCAGGCTGAGGCGCAGGCTGAGGCACAGGCTGAGGCGCCTCCCACGCGCGCACTCAATGCCCTCCACCTCTCCCGAGTCGTGCTCAAGTTCGCGGCGGAGCACCTGACGGTGGAGCGCATGCAGCGCCTGCTGGCGGAGCCGCCCGCGAGCGCACTGGGTGAGACTGCCGGCAAAAGTGTGCGCTCATTGGGGCGGCCTGACACACACACTGCAGGCGCCTCCACGCCCGCGCCTGTGTTGCTGCACATCGCCTCCTCCACGCTCGCGTTCCTCGCCCACTGCCGCGTGAGGTGCGCCCGCCTTGCTCGCTCCTGCTTCTGCGCTCACACGGTCTGCGCAGTCCGGGCACTCACCTGGTGCACCTGGAGGCGTGCAGCCTGCTTCTGGCGGGCTTCGGCACGCAGGTGACGCAGACGCAGCCGCACGAGGCTGGCTCGCAGCCACTGGTGAGCGCAGTGCTGCGCTGCGAGGGGGCGCTGGCAGCGTCCTCCGTCGCGGCGCTGCTGCAGCTGGTGGCCAGCCGCCCGGCGCCGCCAACGCACGCGCAGCTGTACGGCTACCGCCACGCCGGGGGGCTGCTGCGTGCAGCGTCGGGCGCGCTGCTGGGCCCCGTCAGCGCAGCCGCAGCCGCCGCCGCGCGCCTGCTGCCCCGCGTGCGCGCCGCGCCCTCCGCCGGCCTCGCGCCGCCGCCGGCGCTGTCCGCGTCGCCGCTGGGCGACAGCGCGCTGCTGCTGCTGCTGCTGCTGCTGCACGCGCCCAGCGCGCCCAGCGCGGCCAGCCCCTTCGCGGCCGCGCTGCGCGACTGCGGCGACGCGGCCACGCGGCCGGGCGACGGCGGCGAGGCGGACCCCGAGCGCGGCGGCGGCGGCGGCGGCGGCGGCGCTGCGCCCTTCGACGCGCTGTTCCAGGCGCTCTGCCGGGGCATCGCCGCGCGCAGCGACGCGCACGTGCTGCTGCTCTACGCCAGCCTGGTGGGGGGCAGCGGGCTGGGCGACGCGGTGCTGGGACGGGGCGACCCGGAGACGCTGCTGCTGCCCCTGCTGGCTGTGCTGAGCGCGGGGGGCGGCGGGCGGGACGCCCAGTACGTGGCGCTCTCCTCGCTGCTGCTCCTCTCCCAGGAGCCAGCCTGGCACAACGCGCTGCACGCCGCGCGCCTGACCAGCCCGCCCGACTGGCTGGGCGGGCGCCCTGGGGCCCCCCTCTCCGCGGGCTCGCTGCTGGTGCTGGTGCTCACGCGCTGCGTGACCCGCGCGCTGGGCGAGCGGGGCGGCGGAGACGTGTACCTGCACACCAGCTGCCTGGCGGCGCTGGCCAACGCGGCGCCCCACGTGGCGGGGCTGGCGCCGCAGCCCGCGCAGCGCCTGCTCTCGCTGCTGCTCGCCCTGGCGCGGCGGGCGGAGGTAGAGGCGGCGCGCGGATGCGAGCAGCAGGCTGCGCTGTTTGCGGACCTGGCCCGCCTGCTGCTGGAGGCGCTCAACGGCATGCTCACCTACGCCGCGCAGCGCAACCCGGAGCTCCTCTACGCACTGCTGCAGAGACAGGAGGCGCTGCAGGCGCTGGCGCGCCTGCCGGCGCTGGCGGAGCTGGCGCGCAACCTGCTCGCTGTTGCCGACTGGTTCGGCACACGCCTGGAGGCTGACCGCCTGCAGGCGGTGGCGGCGGCGCGCGCCTGGAGCGCGGGCGCCGCGCTGGAGCGGGTGCGGGCGCACGCGGTGGAGTGGAGGGGTGACGGGCTGCGCGTCTTTGAGCCACTGCGCTTCACATATGAGGAGGAGGACACGCCTGAGGACTTCTTTGTGCCACACACGTGGGCGCTCGTGGTGGCCGCCAGGCTGCCCTGCGCGTGGCATGCGCCCTCGCTGGTGCTGCTGGAGCTGCTGGAGGAGGAGCACAAAGTTGGGCGAGCAGGATGCTGACGCTCCTGCTCGCCCTTCGGCCTCGTCGTCGCTGCCGTTGAGCGTGGATGTGCGCGCCTGAGGCGCTATATTTATGTGTGAGCCAGGCGTAGTACCCATCTCTCTCGTCCCAGGCGTTCTACGCAGGGCGCCAACCAGCTGGCGGCGGGCGGCGGCGGCTCCGCCTCCCGCGCCTCGTGGACTTCCTCCTTTTCCCGCCCTCCGCCTCCCTACCCGGCACCATGGCGACCGGACCCTCCGCCATGTGCGTCACCCAGACCACGTCCGCCGGACGTGAGTACAAGGTGCGCGGGAGAAGTGGCGGCTCGGCACATCGCCTCCGTGCGGCGTGCTCACCCACGCCGGCGCGCCTGCTGTCGCTCACAGGTTAAGGACATGGCCGAGGCTGACTTCGGGTGCGTGGTGGAGCGCGGGCGGAGCGCCGATGGCGCGCCGGCCGGCACCTGGTGGGCCGGCTTCTCACGCCTTCGCGCAGGCGCATGGAGATCCAGCTGGCCGAGGTTGAGATGCCGGGCCTGATGGCCTGCGTCTCCGAGTTCGGCGCCAAGCAGCCGCTGAAGGGGGCGCAGATCACGGGGAGCCTGCACATGACCATCCAGACTGCAGTGCTGATAGAGACGCTGGCCAAGCTGGGCGCCACCGTGCGCTGGTGCTCCTGCAACATCTTCAGCACCCAGGACCACGCGGCGGCGGCGGTGGCGCGCGACAGCGCCGCCGTGTTCGCCTGGAAGGGCGAGACGCTGGAGGAGTACTGGTGGTGCACGGAGCGCGCGCTCGCCTGGCCCGGCGCCACGGGGCCCAACATCATTGTGGACGACGGCGGTGATGCCACCCTGCTCATCCACGGTGCGCAACGCACGCACGCAGCCTTGTGCTCTCACCACGCCCGCCCCACATGTCTCACGCACCCTGCCTCCAGAGGGCTTCAAGGCTGAGGAGGAATTCGCCAAGACGGGCAAGGTGCCCGACCCGGCGTCCACGGACAACGCCGAGTTCAAGATTGTGCTGCGTATCATCGCGGACGGTCTGAAGACCAACCCCAACCTGTACCACACCATGGTCAAGGCGCTGGTGGGCGTGAGCGAGGAGACCACCACTGGCGTGAAGCGCCTCTACGAGATGCAGAAGGTGGGCTCCCTCCTCTTCCCCGCCATCAACGTCAACGACTCCGTCACCAAGTGCAAGGCGCGCACTCTCGCAGCCACACGCCCTCCGCGGCCACGTCTAACCCGCTCCTCCTTGCGCGCAGTTCGACAACCTGTACGGCTGCCGCCACTCGCTGCCGGACGGCATCATGCGCGCCACGGACGTCATGATCGCCGGCAAGGTTGTCTTCATTGCCGGCTACGGCGACGTGGGCAAGGGCTGCGCTGACGCTATGAAGTCTGCGGGCGCGCGCGTGATTGTGTCGGAGATCGACCCCATCTGCGCTCTGCAGGCGTGCATGGAGGGCTACCAGGTGCTGCCCCTGGACGACTGCGTCGCCTACACCGACATCTTCATCACCACCACGGGCAACAAGGACATCATCATGACCAAGGACATGGCCAAGATGAAGAACAACGCCATCGTGGGCAACATTGGCCACTTCGACAATGAGATTGACATGGACGGGCTGCAGAACTTCCCGGGCGTGAAGCGCACCAACATCAAGCCCCAGTGCGACCGCTTCGTCTTCCCGGACGGCCACGGCGTGATCATCCTGGCTGAGGGCCGCCTGCTGAACCTGGGCTGCGCCACCGGCCATCCTAGCTTCGTCATGTCCTGCTCCTTCACCAACCAGTGCATCGCGCAGCTGGAGCTGTGGGCGGAGCGCACGAGCGGCAAGTACGAGAAGAAGGTGTACGTGCTGCCCAAGCACCTGGACGAGAAGGTGGCCGCGCTGCACTTGGCCAAGCTGGGCGCCAAGCTCACCGTGCTCAGCACGTCGCAGGCCGAGTACATCAACGTGCCGGTGGAGGGACCTTACAAGCGTGCGTGCCTCGCGCGCACAGAGCTGCGGCGGCTCGCTGACGCGCCTCCCTTTCAGCCGCCTACTACCGCTACTAGACTCCTCCTTTCTGTCGGTAGGAGCGACCCCGAGGGACGGAGGACGCCTGCTGCCCTGTGTTGTGCCCGCTCTGCGGCGCTGGACAATATATACACCCGCTCGTCTGGAGGTTATGCCTTCCCGTGATAGGTGATAGGACGGCCCGTAACCTGCCAGGCAGCCCACAGAATGCTTCACGAACGAACAACGTTAGTTGGTACGAACGTACGATGCGTCGCTGGCTCGATGCCTGTTGGCAGACTTCTCCGCCTCGCGCGTCTCGTCCAGTCGCTCGAGAGCAGGCTGGCGGTGGGTGAGTGCAGTTGACGTGACTAGCTGCGTGGCTCCCTCCTTGCCTGCGCTCCCTCTCTTCTCAGCCGTTCTGCCTGCTGTGCCGGCTGCAGCCCAGCGCCTTGGTTTGCCTGATATGGCGCGCCTGCAGTGGCACGCGCTCTGCCTGCTCCTGTTGCTGCCAGTTGCTGCCAGGGGACTCGCTGTTCCTGCGCCTCGTCGCTCGCTGTTGGCGGCCAACGGGACAGCTTTGCCGCCCTCGCCGCCCGCTGCGTCGCCACCGCCGCCGCCCAAGCCGCCCGTGGCTGTGTCGCCTCCTTTGCTGAGCGTCTTGCCTCCCCTGCCCCCACCCACTGGCGCACCGCCGCCCTCGCCGCCCTCGCCGCCTCGCCCGCCCCCCCAGGCTGGCAACGCGAGCGCCCCTCCGCCGCCGGTGCGTGTCCTGGCGTGCCCTGGCGCGCTGTGAGCTCTCCAAAGCAACCCTAACAGGGTGCCCGCACGCCCTCCACAGCCCTCCCCAGTGCCCGCTGCGGGCAACCTGAGCCTGAGCTGGTCCGCGGTGCTGTACAGCGCGCCGTCCGGGGGAGTGGCGTACGCGCGTTTCTCCTTCCTGGTGACCAACGCCGGTGCTGCCCGCAGCGTCACGCTGTCTGCAGAGGCGCCGGGCAGCGGCAGCGCGACGGGCGGAGTGAAGGTGGAGCCGGGCACGCTGTCGCTGGCCGCGGGCAGTTCTGGGCTTGCGGAGGCGCGCGTGCCCTCCTCGCTGGCGGGCAACGCGGTGCGGGTGCGGGTCACCGCCCCCGGCCTCACGCCCCTCCTCATCCCCCTCGACTCCGCCGCCTTCCCCCACGCCGGCGCGGCCGCGCAGGAGGGCGGCTACGACAGCGGCTCCCAGGCTGCGCTGGTCATTTTCGGCTTGCTGGTGGCTGCGGGCGTGGGCTTCTGGAGCCGCAGGCGCTACCGGCAGTCGCTGCTGGCGCAGGCTGCGGCTGCGGGGTCCGGCTACGAGCGCGTGGGCGAGGGCGAGGCTGCGTCGCAGCCGCTGGCGGCGCAGGCTGCTCCGCCAGTCGGTGGTGTGCAGCAGGTGTTGCACGCCGTCAAGGCGCTGCCCGGCCGCCTGCGCGCGCCCCGCCGCTCCCGCCGGCCCCGCGGCGAGGCGTCTCCGGGCGCGGTGGGTCTGGTGCTGGGCGCGGGCACCGTGGTTGCCACGCCTGAGGAGGCTGTGGCCGGCGGCGCACGCGCGCGCCAGGGCGCCACCGCCGCCAGCCCCGAGTGGGACGGCGCCTGGGGGGAGGGGGGCGAGGAGGACGGGTGGGACCTGAGCGACCGCAGCCTGCTGGGCAGCGACGAGGAGGCAGAGCAGGGCCGCCAGGCGCCACAGCCCCAGCAGGCGGGGGCGGGCGCGCAGGCGCAGACGGCCAGGGCGTCCAAGGCGCGCGAGGGCGGTTCCGACTCGGACTGGGACGCCTGAGGGCGTGAGGCTGAGCTTCAGGCCCTCTCAAATCGACTCGAACGACACGATTTTACGAGACGTGACCAGCGTGTCTGTGGCGCGGCTGCGCTCAGGGGAGGCGCGGGAAGCGGGAGAAGTCCGGGAGGCGCTTCTCCAGGTAGGCCTGCCGCCCCTCCGCCCCCTCAGCCGACTGGTAGAAGAGCAGCGTGGCGGCGCCGCCCAGCTCCTGGATGCCAGCCTGCCCGTCCTCCGCTGCGTTGAGCGCAGCCTTGCAGAAGCGCAGCGCGGTGGGGCTGTTGCGCAGCATCTCGCGGCACAGCGCCTCCGTCTCCCTAGCCAGCTGCGCCAGCGGCACCACACAGTTCACCAGGCCCATGGCCAGCGCCTGGGGCGCGTCGTAGAGGCGCGCGGTGAACCACATCTCGCGGGCACGCTTCTGGCCAACCAGGCGTGCCATGTGTGTGCAACCGTACCCCGCGTCAAAGGAGCCAACCTTGGGGCCCGTCTGCCCGAAGACGGCATTGTCGGCGGCGACGGTGAGGTCGCAGATCATGTGCAGGATGTGGCCGCCGCCCACCGCGTAGCCAGCCACCTGCGCCACCACGGGTTTGGGCAGGCGCCGGATCTGGGTCTGCAGGTCCAGCACGTTCAGGCGCGGAACCCCGTCCTCGCCCACGTACCCGCCGGAGCCGCGCACGGCCTGGTCGCCGCCACTGCAGAAGGCCAGCTCGCCAGCGCCTGCACGGGAGATGAGGTGAGATCGGCGTGCCTGCGTGCCTGCGTCGCTGCGCACCGGTCAGGATGACCACCCCAACGCGCGGGTCGTCGCGAGCGTCACGGAAACACCAGGACATCTCCTTGACTGTGTGGGAGCAGCCTCCTGCTGTCAGAGCAGCAGTGCTCAGAGAAGCATGCCTGCACGCGCCTGTGCGCGGCGTGAATGCGTTGCGGCGCTCAGGTCTGTTGATTGTGACCTGGCGTGAGCAGCGCCCTTGTCAGAGCCCTGAGCACGTGAGTGTGTGATAGCCATCACACCTTCGCAATACCTTCGCCCTGCGCTTTCTCGTAGATGACCTCCGTCAGTAGGCCCTCCTCCACCGTGGCAGGCAGCCAGGTGGCCGGCTCGCGCGACACAGCGCCGTGCACCTGCGAGAGCGTCAGACAGGGAGCTGCACGGGGCCGCACTGGGCCCATGCCAGCATGCCTTCTCGTATGACGTCGCCTCTCCGGTAGCGGTCGCGTACAGGGGCATGCCCGGCGCTTCCGCGGCGACGCCGAGCGCGAGCAGCTGCGGCGCTCCCGCGCTGGAGGGCGCCAGGTGCGCCGCCAGAGACTGCAGCCGGCGTGCAGCGGCCTGCGAGGCTGTCGCCATGGCGCGCGCAGTGCAGCAGCAGCAACTAGTCACAGCAGCCCAACAAAATGGCACAGACAGGCGGAGGAAGGGGCAGTGCTGCAGTGGTGGAGAGCTCAGAGCTGGAGACGTTCGACGCGTACGACGTATGTCGTTCGACTGCTGTACTTGCTGCGCCCCTGCCACCTGCATATCGGGGCATGCGGCGAGCGCTGCGTGCCGCCGCGCTGTGCGTGCGTGCAACGCTCGCGGAGAACGGGCTGGGCGCGAGTTGTCGCATTGCCGCCTACTGCCCGCACCTGCGCCACGCCCCGCTTCACACGGCTGCGCCCAGCTTCTCCAGCTCTGCCAGCGGCACGATACCTTTGGGTTCCAGCGGGCTGCAGGTCAGGGGTGCGTGCGAGACGTGCCAGCGAAACAAGGCTGGCTGCGCCGGCTGAGTGCGCTGCGCCTCTCCCCAGTCTCGGCCAAAGTGCTGCGAGCCCTGTGCACCGCTCTTAATACCGGCTCGCTCTCATCGCGCTTCATGACCGGCAGTGGGCTCTCTTTCCTGGAGGCACGGCGTGGTGCTTCTCTCGCTCTGAACGGCGCTGAGCTCGCCTGCAGGTGCGCATGTCGCCCGACATGCGCCGCGCCTACGTGCTGTGGACGGCGCTGCCCGGGCACGAGGAGCGGATGGAACGCGAGCTGGCGCGCAGCGCGGTGCCTCTACGCTCAGCCGTGGCCACGCTGGTTGGGCTGAAACACACGCCCGCGCTCCACTTCCGGCGCAGCGTGGTGACAGAAGAGGCCACCCGAATGGAGGAGGCGTGGACGCGGCTGGACAGAGAGCGAGAAGAGATGGGCGAGCTGAAGGACGTGCCCTGACCGATGCCTGCCGCCCTCTCGACACGACTGTGCTCCGCTGCTGATGGCTGCCGAATGCCTGGACCTGCGCTCAAGAGAGTCTAGTGATCCAGCGACCGTGCCTCACCTGAACAACAGCAGCCTGCACTGGAATCATGCAATAGCCCCGCAACACGCACGTGTGCCGTACCGTTCTGTATCCCGACCAAATGCCCCCCTTGCTACAGACGCGTGAATTTAGTGTGAAGTTTAGGGTTTAGGGTTTAGGGTTTAGGGTTTAGGGTTTAGGGTTTAGGGTTTAGGGTTTAGGGTTTAGGGTTTAGGGTTTAGGGTTTAGGGTTTAGGGT
>Ga0208951_1000753_pt1 | contig 14922 bp, 11 predicted proteins | sample GreLakmeMI27MSRF_FD_187702 | JGI IMG/M metagenome (GOLD analysis project Ga0208951, IMG submission 187702) | Freshwater lentic microbial communities from great Laurentian Lakes, MI, USA - Great Lakes metaG MI27MSRF (SPAdes) | ecosystem: Environmental > Aquatic > Freshwater > Lake | place: Great... | reverse complement strand
TACAGGCTCTTGTACTGGCTCTACTACAGGTTCTTCTACTTGCTCTTGTACTGGCTCTACTACAGGTACTTCTACTTGCTCCTCTACAGGTTCTTCTACAGGTTCTTCTACTACTGGTTCTACTACTGGCTCTTCTGTTTGCTCTTCTGTTTCGGATTCTGTTTCTGGCTCTATGTCTGCCTCTGTTTCCTTCTCATCATCCGTAGAAGATCCAGATTCTTCGTCATCGTCATCGTCATCTTCATCGTCATCGTCTTCGTCATCGTCTTCGTCTTCTTCTTTATAGGCGCCATCTGTTTCATATGAGTTATCTGTATTATATTCTTCCGTGTCCTCATCGTCCTCATCGTCCTTACCGTTCTCTTCTACTACATCTTGTTCCGATTGACGACTATATACATTTTCTTGTGTTTCAAGTGAAACCAAATTTCTTTGAGATACAGATCCTCCTTCTTGTTTATAAGAATCCGATATAATATGTGAGACCATATTCGTCATCGGTAAACAAGAGCGGATCACCATACTTATATTTTTTCCAATCAGTTCTTCCAAAACAACCAAATTTCTCTGTCTCTCTACATTCTTTAATTCGTGATACATCAGATACGGGCGCTTCCATAACGAACGAGCAATTGAAATATAACACCGGTGAACAAAATTTTCCGCATTAGGGACTCGTAATTGAAGTTTATCTGTATTGCCAACGGTTGCTATATGTAGCCTTCCATATGTCATAAAAACTGCCTTGAGTAAATCTGGAAAATAATTACATCGCGATTGTACTATAAAGTCTTTATATTTCTCATGGATTTGACTAGCATTCCATTCAGGAATTGTAGTCAATTCATCCTGAAAACTTTGTAATACATTTTTGTTAGCAGTTCGCTGTAGTACTTTTTCGTATATATTTCGAATCGTAATAACAAATGCTTCAATCGTAACATCTTTCAAATGGTCTACATATTCCCTTTTTTGATACATTAAAACTTGTATGTCGTCTTTTGACATGGCTGCATACATAATACAAAAATAACTTTCTTAAATCAATCACGACTGTTTCATAATTATACGGTTCCGATTGGATTGATGGGAAGAGCATACTCATTCTGTTTAAGAGAGTTCATAAGACTCGGGTCAAGACGATTTGGCTCTAAAACTTTCGCAGAAAGTTTGGTAACATCGCACACGTCAACAACCGCATGTTCAAACTGAATTGCTCTGGCATTGTTTGTAGATCGTGTAGAAAGATCATCCGATCCTATTCTCTTAATTTCCATATCAATACCGTCTGTAGACATACTAACCTTCGCTCCTTCCGATCCAGATCGTCGTGTAGCAGCCGTAAGTAAAGTACCGCGCGTATCATCAATTCTCATATTTCGCTCAGCCTCTTCGGTGGGACCGCGATATTCTGAAACAGCTCCTCCTGAACCATAATAGTTTGTCGATTCAGTACCTTCACGGAAAGTGGTCTTCATAACAATATCAGGATCATATATGACCGTTCGATATGTATGAGCTGCTACATTACGCAAGGTAAGTCCGGTATCCATATCTGAAGGCAATGTTTCGCGAATGGTTGAACGAGCCTGATCGTCCGTTTCCATCTGTCCAGCATTAATACCTTTCACGTTCAATACGGTACTGTCGTGAATAGCTGTTTCTTTTATCGTTGTACGCATAATATGGTCTACAGGATCATATACGGTCGGTTTTGACGGAATCTGTACATGCATATTTCCGAACATTCGTTCAGCGTCGGTATAGAACTCTTTGTACGATGGTTTCAATACATCCAATATAGGAGCTGTAAGCGAATTTACAAGATATTTCAAGTTTGTAACTACCGTCTTTTGTTCTGTTTCCGCACGATTGGTAGGACGATCCACGAAGATTGACCTTTCCGTCGGTTTCGAAATTGACCCTGTCGTTTTAATCCATTGATTTTCAGTTTGTTCGTAATATGTATCGGGCCGATTTTTCTCCATCGTACCCATAAGACCACGATCTGTAACAACTGACTTTTTAGGACCTTGGAATGGCAACTTATAGGAAAGTTTGGGGTTGTTTAGAGCTCTTAATTCATCTACATTCCTGGGTTTGGCATATTCATTCGTATTTGCTTGTTGGAATCCGCCGGATGGAGCACTTGTATAACCTTGTGCTAAACCACGACCTACATTTATTTTAGGAATAGGGAAATCGTTGCTCCGTTTAATCGGTGTTTCAATATGATCTTTGAAATATTCATCGCGGTTTGGTGTACCATTTACAAAAGCACCATATTCTGCAGGTTGGAAAAAAGGCTTAGTTTCTGCCTTTGGTTTGAAAAATTCACTACGGCCGGTATGACGATCTAAGGTACTGGCAAAACTTTCTACATTCATGTTCTGTTTTACGCTGCCTTTGAAGAACGGTTGCATGTTCTTGTGTGTAAAATCTCCAATGGGAATCGTGTTGCCTGCCAACGTAGTGACTGTGCTTGGTCGATCTTCCTGCATCGTAGCATTTTTCTCCTGTGGAGTAGCGAATTCGAACATACTTGCGTAAGCTGGTCGCGGCACCACACCTGTTTCCATAGGAGTTTGTGCTTTATTCCATTTTGTATCACCCCGTGTCTGTTCATCCGCGCGAACTTCTTGCCAGTGATTTGATTTATAGATATTTTTCATGGATGGTGTCTCATTTGGTTCGGCATAAGCCTTGTCAAAATATGTATTCATCACAGGTTTACTCTCTACACCATCCATGATATTTATTTTTATGATACAAACAAATATATAAAAAATATACAATTATGATTTATGTTTTAGTATTAATTTAGAGCTGTCCAATGCTACGGCAAGTCTGTTGAGCAGGAGCTCCAGGGCGAACGGGTGGAAGTGTACCGCATACTGGGTTCATTTTCCAATTGCGAACAAATGCTTGATTGTCGTCCTGAAGAGAGGCGGAAGGAAGCATGGGAGTTTGATCTATGAATTGAGGCAAAGCAGGTATACAATTATCCTTGATCACGATACTGCTATTTACATTCCACTGGAACGGGATAATCGCCTTATCCTGAGGATTCCAGCATAGCCATTCCCAACGATTCCACCCTGTGCTTCGTAGCGTACAAGGAGGGTTTGAAAGGCGCGTATCTTCCATCGTCGCGGTACAGGCATGAGCATCCTGGTTACCTTTCGCTATGCAAGCAGGTTTGATATTGTAGTTATATGGGTTATACATATCCTTGTCGCACTTGGAAGAACGATAGTTCAAACCTTTCAATTCACTGTTGTCATTTACACTGGCCCCGGGAGCACAAAATCCGGGTCCCCACGCTTGCCAACGCAGACTGGGATCTGCTGGAATATCTTGACCACAGGAATTTCCGTCATTTGATGGTGTCATTAAATTATACATTCCAGGACCTACGGATACGCGTAGTTTTTCGTCATAACTACAAGATCCTATGTTGGCATATACTTCTGTCATCTTGTTTCTCTATTATGAGGAAGACAAAAAATAAAGTAAGGAAACATATAGTGTCTTATAAAAATATAAGATATTTACCATCATTCATTGTAAAAATATATATTTACTATTTATTTTTTAATTGTTGGGATAATGGATTATATGAGTATCTATCGTAGGTTCGTCTTTTGATACATGAAATACGGAATTGATAGCGTCCGCTGTATTCGCATATGTATTCCATATGCCTTTACGAAGAACGAGGCATTCTTTTTCGGATGATTTTTGTTCATCTCGTACACTGAAGAAGAAGACAAGTTGTTCGTGTAATATATTTGACATATTCTCTAATTTTTGTTTTGTTTCTTCAAATTCTTTTTTACTCTTTGGGAAATAACCTAAATCGTTATCAATGATGCTATTCTTAACTATATGATCGCGTTCCTGCTGCTTCATCATCATTTGAAAATCAATTTTCGGTGATTTTTCGGCTGGGTGTACTGCTACAAGGTCTAAATAACGGGTATACATGAAGTACATTTTTCTAAGATTGATTGGTTAGCGTATATTGAGTGAATTTATGTAGTATTAAAAGGAAAATTTCTCTCTTCAAATTTTTTCATCTTTAACCGAAATAATCATTAATTCTATAAAAAGTAATACATAAATCATAATCATAATCATAATCCTTTATTTTTTAGATTAATGAAGTTTTGTCTGATTGGTCTGGTGATAGCAATTGTTTCGTAGGAACTCCTGTCGGCGCTCATAGTCTTTTGTGGGAATACCGCCTCGTATCCAAGGTTCAACAACATGTTCGGGATTTTGTACTTCTTTTACGCACGGTAGAAGGCGATCAAATTCCTTCAACGAATATTCCATAAGAGTTTTCTTACACGGGAGAATGCTGCCTTCATAAACCGAGTTATCAACACCTTGTAAAATAGGCATTTCTTCTGCGGGATCTACCCGACCAGGCCTTAGATTTGGAACACCTTGGAAAACGCGTTCGTAAAGCTGGATACGGCAACGATCCTTGGTCATTTGATCAGGGTCGTTGCGTAGAGCGGAATACTGATCAATTAGACAATCATCTGAAAGTCCAACACCGATACGCGGGTGAAGATTTGGATGATCATATGCGAACGACGCCATCCTCTGATCGGGCGTATGGCACTTTACAGGCCAATTGTAGGCATAGTTCTTCATTGTGTAATCTTTGATGCCGACATTGTACCTATCCCTCTGCTCAATAGTGCATTTATCATTACGTAATGTGTTCTCATCAAGAAACATAGCTGTTGACATTGTATAAAATCTCTACAATTCAAATAAGAATAAAAAAAATCATTTTTCATAGTGTTTGGAATTATGCTGCTCCTCCACTTCCATTACCGGATCGTCTCTGCGCGTCGTCAAACGACTGTGTCATGCATGCGAATCCGTTGCCTTCCTTACAGGTGGGGGGCGATCCGTATACCCATTGAGCAAAACTTTCCTGATCGTTTGGAACAGATGTATTTGGCATGGTATAGAATTGGCGCTGAGAAGACATTTTATCGTATATATCGCTGCAGTCTTGGAATAGTCTTTTGTGGAAATTATCATTTATTTTTTCATATACGGTTTCATTTTCTATAGGACACGCTGTTTCGTAATTTACTTTTGTTCCATATTCATCCACGCTTGGATTCATAAAAGGGTTTTCAACGGTTGTCCTCTTACATACACTATTATCAATCACATCTACTTGCTTGTCTTTTAAGTAATCCTGTACGCGTTCTTTCGTATTCTTTTGATATTTATATACGATAACCGTTATTGCGAGAGCTATAATTCCCCACAATAAATGGTTTGCGTTGCTCATAACCAGAGCTAAGATTACACCCAAATAAATAAAAAACCTAACAATAGCGTTTAGTTTTTCTTCAAATGTTAAGCTTTGGAGTGGTATGATAATATAATAATTTTTGGATGTAAAAAGTCCTGGAACATCTTCGTACCATATTTTTTCTGACATGATGTACTATGTACTATATACTACTGATCCGTAATATTTTCTTTTAATTTGTTCTTTTCCATCTTATTGCGTATCTTCTGTACCATAGCAGATCTACGCATATCTTTCGTAAGGGTCTTGGCCGCCGAACTGTTAGCGACGGCTCGTTTATCATTTGAAGATGGCTTCTTCTGGTGGCTATTTTGTCCACCCATCATTCCCTGGAACATTTGAGCAATAGATCCAATGTCAAAATTGCCCATTCCGGATCCCGATCCAGATCCTGAGTCTTCATTATCACTATCATTTGATGATTTACCCATTCCTCCCATGATACTCTGCATCATAGTTGCCATCTTACTAAGATCCATCGCGGCTCCTCCCGCCGCTCCTCCGCCACCTTGCAGCATTCCTGGAAGCTTTGTAGCAAATTTCATAGCATCTTGTAGCAAATTCTCTTGCCTTATCTCACCGGATGCCAGCTTACCAATCATCTTTTGGCTTACGGTTCCCAATAGAGATGCTATCCCGCTGTTTGGATCAGCGAGTGCCTTGAATATGTCTCCGTCGCCAGATAACGAATTTTGAATACCGCTCATATCTACTTCATCCATGATTTCCTTTGCCAATTTACCAATACTTGTAGACTCAATATCCGAGAATTGAGTATTAAATATATTGGATACACGGCTGGTATATATAGAATGTAGATGAATAACCCATCGGCAAATAGTGGTATTTTTAATATGGCTGATTTCTTTCACAACTTCCTTATCTTTGAAGCTCTTTAGCAATTCAAGAGCTCGGTTAATGTCGTTGCTGCTGGCATCTTGAAGAAGGATAACAAATATTACGAGATAATGATGAATAATAAATTTATCGTTCATACAAGATGAAATCATCGATACATTGATACTGTTATAAAGCCATGCCGATAAAGCGTCTTCCGATGAAAGAAACTTATCTGCTTCCTCAATATTACAATCGTGGTAAGCTTTCCAAAAAGATTCAGGAATATTGATAGTTAGCTTCTGAATATATTCCGTAGAACCAGTCTCATAAGAACTATATGAATTCTTGATTGCTCGCAGGATATTACGGGCATCTTTGCTTGTTTCTTTCTGCTGTTTGGCATTTGTTTTAATCTTCTTGATTAAATCAAAATAGAACTTATTAAAGATGAATGCTTTCTTTTCAAGTGAAATAGGCAGATCACCTTCGTCGTCTGTTGGGACTTCGGATTTAACTTCTACATTGTTTTCTACGACGATTTCTATGGGGGCTTCTGCTTCTGCTTCTGCTTCTGGTTGATCACCTTCCAAAAAAGTTGCTTTTTCTAAAATCTCTATAGATGTCTTTGTAGTATCGGACATATATAAGTAAAACAAATGAAAATTCCTTAAATCATATAGAATATGTATTATTTTATTTCTATCTGTCTAATTAGAATTAGATTTACATGATATTGTTTGAATTGCCTCTTAATCAACAATTTTATGAAGCACTTATGACGAGAAATATAGCGAGCATGGAACATACTTTAGAGGAGGGAGGGGATGTAAATGCGATTGATGATGACGGATTCCCTTTGTTATATGATTTAATACTTTCTCGTAATGAAACAGGTGTAAAATTTATATTAGAACATGGAGCGAATGTAAATGTTAATTATATTACACATCAAGAAAACATAGCAAACATAGAAATAACTCCTTTACATTACGCTGCCGCTTCTGGAAATCCTAATTTAGTAAAATTATTATTAGAACATGGAGCGGATATCAATGTAAATAAAGAACTATCGAGTGACTATTCCTGGACTCCCTTATCTTATGCGATTATTAGTGATAATATACCAAATAAAAATAAACTTGAAATTGTAAAGTTACTTTTAAAACACGGAGCAGATCTAAATAAAAAATTAAAGAAGGACGAGAGTATGGCAATACATCATGCTGCAGAATATGACGCGATTGATGTGATGAAATTTTTACTAAAGCATAAAACCAGCTCAAGTAGCTCGAGTAGCTCGGGTAGCAAAAGTAGTAGTCTTGTAAAAAAGGCGATAGATATCAATGTACAAGACAAATTAAAAAGAACACCTATTGATTTTGCGTATACAGGAAAACGTAAAAAAATGGCTGTTTTTTTACTATCAAAAGGGTCATTGCTTCCAGACTATGGAAGAACAAAGGCGAGATCTGTTCCATTTGTAATTCAAGCCTTACTTGAAGAAGATGTCACACTGAATACATATCGTCGTGTATATCAACAGCTTGAAGATAAAATCAAAAATTTACCAAGACCAAATATACAATTAGTAGAATTAGAAGAATTAGCCAGCAAACTAAACGTAGTAATCGTCGAGAAGGAACGAGGAATTCTAATTCCTATGCTACGTCAACGTAAAATAGAAGAAATAAAGGAAGAGGATAAAGACAAGCCACATATATCCGAACTACCAAACGATGTCCTCCAAACTATTTTGTCAAAAGCAAATCTATTAGATCGTAAAAAGAAATCAAAATCAAAATCAAAAGAAACTTAATAACTCGCAAGTATGAATATAAATCAGATTTATAAATTAATTCTGGATCTTGTTGTCTAGGAGAAGTAGAAGACGGAGATATTTCCATATGACAGAACGCTGATCTTCTGTTAGACTACTCCAGCATTGTTTTAGCTTTTTGATAAGACTATCTGCTTGCGAAAACTCCTGTTTCATATTATCATAGTCGCTATTCATAAAGAATGCAGCATCTCGGGCCAGAATCTTGTCGCCATATACATTACAAACTTGTTCATGAAAAACCCTATGAACAATCGTATCATCTGCTATCATAGCACCTTTGATGGCCATCTTATACATACGAAATTCGTTGTCGTTTGGAAATACGACAATAAGATCGTCGACAAGCTCGATGAGCGTATCATTAAATTTTCCAATGTAATTCATCGTGTTACAATGTAATAAGCTTACAATTAAAGGGGATATTCGTGTTTAAATCATTTTTTATCCTGCGTACAATTGAATAAGATAACGCAAATTATACTTTTGATTTGCTCATAAACGCGTCTGCCCAACCTTTTAGAGGGCGATGATGTACATATAATAGCCACCGGTTTGCGTACTTTTTAACAAGTAATATTTGATAGGATGTATATATTATTCGGTTTTTATAGAACTTTTCACGAATCATACTTTGTATTAGATTAAATATGAAAACAACATTCCATAATTGTGATATAATCTGTACTCCAACGGTAAGGATTTGAAATACAAACATGGCATTTTCAGTCATTGTAATAATTTTTTCTAAATGAAGACGGCGGGCCATAAGAATACAAAATCCGGAACTATAAAATCCTAATTCACATATATTTGAGGTTACATCAACCAATTGATCCTTTGGAGTATTTAATGGAGATACAAACAGCATAAAATATACATGAATAGATACGAATATTATTAGAAGAATTGTTTGTACCATATCACCATCTGTACTATACGGAAAAGCATTCAACAAAATTGAAATCAATAAGACACGAAGAATAAAATAGGCTTTATAATAAGTTCTAATGTATTCAAATCGGTCACGAATCTTTATTACTTTTCCCCATTTATATACACCTTTCTGTGAATCATATCGTACAATCTTATCTTTGAATGTATATACTGGACCGCGAATTGTTTTAAAAAATATACCATACATATCCATAAGATGATGATCCTTACTCTTCCAATATCCCTTACTGGGTGATGCCAATATTGCTTGACGAACTAAGCGGATTATTCCGCCTTTTGTATATTCATGTTTGAATTCTACATATTTTAGGATTCTATAATTTATAATATACCTTTTTATAGCATATATACTAAGAATAATTAGCGGGATTGGTATTACACATAACATTCCAAATCCAGCAAATATACTTGCCGGTGTTCTTAGTAAAAATAGAGATGCTGCTATTTTTCCATAGGGAGATATGAGAAGCATTGCTATTGTCAATTCAATCTGCGGGAAAAGCATTATACCAATTATCTTTTTTTCCTTTTTTGACACCAAGTAATGTTGAGAACAATAATGTATTATAGATAATGGCAACAAGAATAGCAAAATAGAATATACAAAAAGAGAGCCAGCCTGTTCATATGGGTTTCGTGTTTCTTCTTGTAAAAGAAGACGACGACTATTCGTATTTTTAGGAAGTGAAAAATCTAAATTTATCCACCCTATACCGCTGGCAAGACCTTTTATCTTATCTGGCGTACCTCCAATTTGAAGATTCATTTTCATATTCATAGCCTGTACAGTAGCAATCATACTTACAAGACCTGCTGGCGAGGGAACCGAAGAAGCGCCACCTATAGAGCCGCCAACCGAACCGGCTACACTGGATACGATAACCGAAGATACACTTGTTGCTACAACGGTCGTAATAGCCGTAGTCATAACTGTAGCAATTTGCTGAATAACTACTACATCCGAAATAGGCGAAGGAGGTGTTGGTGGCGGAGGACTTGGTGGAGGCGGAGATGATGGGGAAGGGCTTGGCGGAGGTGAAGGTGGAGGCGGAGATGATGGGGGAGGGCTTGGCGGAGGTGAAGGTGGTGGAGGAGGAATCATAAAGTCTTCTATAATGAATGATTGAATACAAGATTCTGTACAACCATATATATTACAAGCATATACCTTCCAATAATATATAGAACTGGTAAGATTCGCAATATCTTGCGTATCTAAATATAGCTCATTGTTTTGATATACTATATATGCCAACAAATCATCTAATGATACATATAGCTTATAATAGTTTGCTCCATCTGAATTCCAAATGAAAGTAATAACACTATTTGCGGAAAATACCATATTGTAATATGGTGCTATGAGATTCGGTATTTTAGGCATTGTATTTGGAAGTAAAATAATATGATTATCATCAATTATATAATCATAAGTATAGCTATTCGTATTGGCATTATAAGTAAAAGTATAAAGCGTTCCCGGAACCAGAGAAGCAGTACGGAATGAAATACAAATTCCATCCATACCACTATGGTTTTCAATACCGATTGTAGCAGTAGATCCAAATGACATATCCGAACCCATGAGTGTGATATATCTTAGTTGGATAGTACCATTGGCGTATAATATGGATTGAAATGTTCCTAATGGAATTTCTGTTCCATAAAAGCCGATATTTGTCCATTGAATAATCGCGTTAGATTCTGTTTTGTATATAAAAATGGTTTTACTATTTACAATTAAATCTGTCCAAAAAACTGCTATAAAATTATTTGGGACGGAGACGGAAGGTATAATCACATTGTTATAAATATTAGATATTGTTCCAAGTGTAATCAAACCATTTATAGATACACCTATACTATTGTATGTATTTTGATAAAATGGAAACGAAAACGATAAGGATACTTCCGTAGAAGTATCATCGCCATATAAATCTATAATGTCAGCATTGTAATACGGTGAAGAAATACAGGTTCCGTTTATATCGCTAACGAGATTTCGCGATTGACCGAATAAATATTTAGCATCTACTATTTTTGAATAAATAGAAAGGTAAATTGTAGTATATCTAAGAAATTTGTCAAAAAAACAGGTCATCTTGTATGGGGAACGACCCATCTATCTATTTTAAGTGTATAAATATACAAAATTGTTCATTTAATAAGTATTTACCGGTGGAGAACTAACATTTGTATTAACAATAACATTTAAGTCTTCCGCTCGTTTCGCTTTAAATTCTTCAAAATCAAGTACCTCTTTTTTTATACGAGTATTTGACTGTAATGTCGTAGTCTCGTTTGATGGTTGGGAGGACGACAATGATGTAGTGGAATCATCGTTGATGGATGCCCATGCATAATTACGATGACTATTTACCCCACCGTCTTCAATATATGAATAACTATCACCTGAAAGATTAGATATATTCATTGTAAATGCGCTAGGTTCGCCTGATTCCTGCGGCGTTTCCTTTCCTATTTGTTGCTGTTTGGCAACACCGGATACAAGAATACCCTTACCTGGTAAGAGTAAGTAATCAAAAACTTGTTTTCCAAATAATAACTGTTTAGAAGGCATGATCATAAATGCCGGAACAGAATGTATTTGAGGAGGCACTTTCTTTCCATTCACACGCAATCCATCCACAGACACAAGAGTTATACATTTTACTTGAAGACGCTGTATCGTGTCAAGAAGCATTTTAGAATGATTACAATAGTCGCTATAAAAAAGAATCATTATGCGGCTTACTTAATGTTTATTACTGTTTAGTTGTAAGATTTTGCTTCGCATATTTATAACGCACATGGATTATTTTTGTTCTATTCACAAAATGGTATAAACATAAAATATGATGGATACTTACTCTTACAATATAATAGCAAACATAGCAAATAAATTATATAAATAATCATGTTTCAAAATCTTCGTATTGCCCCGCTTTTCGGGCGCGTTACCTTTGATATTCTAAATACGGATTTAGCGATCGTGAATTCTATTCGGCGTACAATCTTATCCGATATTCCTACCATTGGGTTTATCGGGGAAGGCGAAACAACCATTGATATCATTAAAAATACAGGACCTCTTCATAATGAGATTATGGCGCACCGAGTTGGTATGATACCTCTTCATATGACGGAAGAAGAAATAGATGGTTTTCAAGAGGGACTTTATGAATTCACGCTCTCTGTAGAAAACAAGAAAGACGTTACAATTGATGTGACTACACACGATTTCAAGGGCACAAGGGATGATAAAATGCTTACTGAAAAAGAACTGCGAACGATCTTTCCGGCAAATAAAATATCAAACAGCCCGGTTCTTATTACAAGGTTGAGATCAAGCGAATTACTTAATCTTATCGCCCGTCCCGTAAAATCAACTGCTAAAAATCATGCTTCCTTCTCTTCCGTATCTATGTGCTCCTTTCTGTTCATTCAAGATCCAGTGGAAGCGGAAAAAGCAGACGGGATTCTTAATAAGGAAAGAGCGTATATTAAAAATGAATACAATGAACCTATAGCAATTGAATTCTCCTTTGAAATAGAAAATGGAGGAGCAATGAAAGAAATAGAAGCTGCTAGATATATCTTTGTAAAAGCATTGGATAGTATTATTGGCAAATTGGATAAAGCGATTCAACACGAAGAAGATTATGTTGTATGCAAGGAGATTGAAAATGGTTTTGAATTTACATTTGAAAACGAAGATGATACTCTGGGAAATTTACTACAATCTCTTATGTTCAATCGTCATGTGCGTGAAGGGCAGATGTTCCAAGATACAAAGATTTCCTATGTAGGTTATATTTGTCCTCATCCACTTGACCCGACGATGTTGTTGCGCGTAATGTTTGAAGATAAGACGATTAAACGAGATGTATCTTTTGCTTGGTCTCTGCTCATGGATAATTGCTCATGGATTCGTACAACCATGACAGGTGTATCAAACGAATGGTTGCGATTTATTCAAATGAATCAGGAAACAAAGAAGGGGAAAGTAGAAGAAAAAGAAAAAGAAAAAATAAAAACAAAGAAAGAAGCGCCTGTCAAGAAGGCATAATCATATAGATATGGGTAAATCAAAAATGTATTAAAATAATATCATAATGTAAGGATAAACGCTTCTTTTTATAGAATATGTCTGTACAACAAGATAACTGGGTATATCTTGATGAAGAACTTCCAGAAATATATATACGAGAGATCGTAAGCATAGAAGAGCTTTTGGAAAAAAATCCTAATTTTGTAGCACTTTCAGATGAAGAGATATATAACACATTGTTGCGAATGTTTGAAGAAAGACCTGCTATAGCAGATACATATTTTGATCTTCATAAAAATATTACGAATCCAACCGATCGTTTTGAACGATATTTTAAGCATATTATTTACAATGTAAATGCCAAACGAAAAGCATTTGATACAGAAGAAAGCGAACAAGAATATTTTAGTACTCTTGAAAATATAAAGAAGAATCCAAGTTATGGAATACGCGAACAAATAAAGGCAGAATTACATGAACCATTTGAAAAAATAGAGAGCATTGAAAATGAGAACAAAATAAATATTCCTCGTGGAAAGAGAATTCTTATTAATCTTACAAGCGAGGAGAGTGGTGAGAACAATGAAAATATACGTCTTGAAGCAGATAAAGAAAACTATAGTGTTCTATCTGGTAATTTCTATGAGGCGAACCATGTCAATAATATGTATATTCATGAACATATAGAAAAATCGTCTGTACGAACTTTGACAGACCGTGTTGTTAGTAAAAAAGATGTAGATAAATCTAAAATAATAGAATTAGCAGAAAAAGAAGGGAGTAATAAAACAGATTTAGATTATTTTACTATTTTTACAAAAACCATAGTACCGTCTTTCAAATATATTATCAACCAAATCAATCCAAAAAATACAAGTAATATCCATTCGCTTCGTATTCTTTTTGAATTGTATGGAAGGAATCTTGAAGATATAGATATAGATACATATTACGATTTATATGATACGATAAAGTCGCTTGATTATACCGATATAGACGAAGTGAAAGCAGAAGAAGCAGAGGAAGCAGAAGAGGTAAAAAAGGATAAGGAAGAAGAGGAAGAGAAGAAAAAGAAGGTTGTAAAGAAAGAGAAGAAGGGAGTAAAAGAGAAGGCTGTAAAGAAAGAGAAGGTTAAAAAGAAGAAAGGAGGTAAAATTGAAATTGAGAAACGAGATATCAAAATAAGCGAGACTTCTTATGTGAAGCTTCATAAGCTATTTTGGGATAGTGTTATATCGCGCCTCAATGTGGCATCAGATGCTCCACTTTATTCGGAACTGATAAATAATGCCATTGCTATGGTATTGGCAAAGCCTTTTAAAACAGAATTATATATACCTCTATCTAAAAAACTACAAGGTTTGGAAAATGGATCATACAAATTGGACGAATTTATCAAAGATATCCAAATGTTAAGAAATCTGGATGAAAGGATGTTGCTTTCTGAATTTAGAGTCGCTGTACAGGCATTGCAAGGGAGTGGTGAAACAAAAATATTTACAGATCTTGAAAATGCTATTATGAAAAAGAGCACATTTTCTGCCAAAACACTTGATCCGGAACAAGCACATGAACTATTTAATAGCGGTTCATTTGTAAAAGAATATACAGATAAAGATGAATTGAAAAAAGGATTTGAACCGATTGACGAAACATTGGGAGCAGATATTGTAGGACATTTTGTTGTTGAAAGCGTAGACGCCTATGTTGAAAATAAACCCGAAAACGAGGACGATGTAGAATTAGAAGAAGAGGAAGATGAACTCACCCTTGCCCTTGAAAAATATAATACCAGTCCTATGGGAAAAATATTAAGCAGTTTAAGTGAAATACTTACGCGGATACAACGACTTACAAATATGCCATGGAATCCTCATGAATTTATAAAAA
>Ga0208951_1000752_pt1 | contig 14928 bp, 14 predicted proteins | sample GreLakmeMI27MSRF_FD_187702 | JGI IMG/M metagenome (GOLD analysis project Ga0208951, IMG submission 187702) | Freshwater lentic microbial communities from great Laurentian Lakes, MI, USA - Great Lakes metaG MI27MSRF (SPAdes) | ecosystem: Environmental > Aquatic > Freshwater > Lake | place: Great... | reverse complement strand
GGCACAGATGTCGCCGGCGGTGACTTCCTGGGACTTGACGCGTCCGAGGGCTTCAAAGACTTCGACTTCCAGGACGCGCTGCTTGAACTGCTCACCGTTACGGGTGACCATCATGACAGGCATACCGGGAGCAATCTTACCTGCGGTCACGCGGCCGACGGCGATTCGGCCGACGTAGTCGGAGTAAAGCATGGCCGTCACCATAATCTGGAGCGGGTTAGCGAGGGCCTCGGCGCGGGACTTGAAACCAGCGGCGGCGCCGCGGGAGGAACCTTCGGCGTAGGGCTCGGGGATCTGGTCGACGATGGTGTAGAAGAGGTCCATCAGGTCCTTCGGGCGCTGGCCTTCCACGGTCTTTTCCCGGTCGAGCGTACCCCAACCCTCGCGGCCGGAGGCGTAGATGATCGGGAAGTCGAGGGCGGATTCCGGCGCGTCGAGGGCGACGAGCAGGTCGAAGACTTCGTCGACGACGGCGTCTGGGCGAGCGGAAGACTTGTCGATCTTGTTGATGACGACGATAGGCTTCAGGCCGAGGGCGAGCGCCTTCGAGAGTACGAAGCGGGTCTGGGGCATCGGGCCCTCGAAAGAATCGACGACGAGAAGGCAACCGTCGGCCATGTTGAGCACGCGCTCGACCTCGCCGCCGAAGTCGGCGTGGCCCGGGGTATCAATCAGGTTGATCTTGTATTCCTTCTTGTCGCGGGGGTCGACCCACTTGATGGCGCAGTTCTTGGCGGTGATTGTGATCCCGCGTTCGCGCTCGAGGTCGCCCGAGTCCATGATCAGTCCGTGCTGACCCCCGGCGAGCTTATCGAGGTCCTCAGCCCGGAACATGCCAGACTGGTAGAGGAGGCGGTCGGTCAGGGTCGTTTTGCCATGGTCGACGTGGGCAATGACTGCGATGTTACGGAGATTCATCTGTAAAGGCCTTACGCATAGGAAAATAGGCCCTTGTGCAAGGGGAATAAGCCGTCGTTACCCAATTATTGCGGGATTCTGGGCACCCAACGGGGGGTGGCGGCCTTAGGCCAGCCCATCGCGCACCAACAAGGCCTCGGGATCAAGGTCGCGGCCCATGAAATCACGGAAGAGTTTCTCGGCCGGCTCGGAATTGCCTTTAGCGAGGAGCTTGGCCCGGAGTTCGCGGCCGACCTTAGGATTGAGGACCCCCTCCTGGAGGAAGCGGGTGAAGGCGTCGGCCTCGAGGGCTTCGGCCCACTTGTAAGAATAATAACCCGCGGCGTAACCCGTGGCGTCCGAGAAAAGGTGGTTGAACCGGCGGGCCATGGCCGGACCGCGGCGGGTGGACCGGGCCTGCCAGTCGGCGAAGTCCTCGTTCCAGTGGGCGTCCAGGTCGCGGCCGCGGAGCTCTTCGGCCCGGATGTGCAGGTCAAGGTCGAGCTTGGAAAAGGCGAGCTGGCGCATGCAGGTCGAGGCGGCGCGGAAGTTGGCGGCGGCATCGAGTTTGGCCAGGAGGTCGGACGGCAGCGGGGCGCCGGTCTCGTGGTGGCGGGCGAAGACGGCGAGGGACTCTTCCTCCCAGCACCAGTTCTCCAAGATCTGCGAGGGCAGCTCGACAAAATCCCAGGCGACGCGCACGCCGGAGAGGGATTCGACTTCGACCTCGCTGAGGAGGTGATGGAGCAAGTGTCCGAACTCGTGGAAGACCGTGGTGACTTCGTCGTGGTTAAGCAGTGCCTCCTTGCCGGCGACGGGTGGCGTGAAGTTGCCGCACATCAGACCGAGGTGCGGGGCGAACGAGCCGTCCGGACGCGGTCCGCCGGTGCGGAAGAAATTCATCCAAGCCCCTCCCCGCTTCGATTCACGCGGGAACCAGTCGGTGTAGAAAGAGCCCAGCAGACGGCCGCCATCGCGCACTTCGTAGAAACGGACTTCAGGATGCCAGACGCAGATCGGCGTGCCTTCGACGCGCGGTTCGGCGGCGCGGACGACGGTCTTCGCGCCAGTGGCCTGGTCGACGTGATAGGTATCGCGGGCGACGACCTGAATGCCGAAGAGACCGCCGAAGAGGCGGAACATGCCGGCAATCACACCGTCGACTGGGAACCACGGACGCAAGGCCTCGTCGTCGAAATCATATTTCTCGCGACGCATCTTCTCGGACCAGAAACCGAACTCCCAGGGATGGAGCGGACGGAGCGCCTCGCCGGACTTGGCCGCACGGTATTGCTCGAGCTCGAGACCTTCGGCCTGGAATTTCGGGCGGATGCGCTGGCCGATATCCTCGATGAACTTGAGGGCCGTCGCGCCCGTACGGGCCATGCGGCGGGCCGTGGTGAAGTCCGCAAAGTGCTGCTTGCCCAGCAAGCGGGCCTTCTCGTGACGCAGGGCGAGGATCTCGCCGACGAGCGCGGTATTATCCCAGGCGTCCTTCAGGCCGACCTGACCGAGGCCTTCCCAGCACTGGCGGCGCAGGTCTTCGTCTTCGGCATACTGTAGCACCGGCATGACCGAGGGGGACTGCAGCGTGATGCGCCAAGCTTCCGGCTTCCCCTTGGCGGTCGCGGATTGCTTGGCCGCCGCGAGAGCGCCGGCCGGCAGACCAGCGAGGCGTTTCTCGTCATCGAGGAAGAGTTCCCACGCGTTGGTAGAATCCAGGACGTTCTCAGAATACTTCTGCGTCTTCTCCGCGAGCTGCGCATTGAGGGTCGCCAGGCGCGTCTTCCCTTCCGTCGGCAGATCGGCGCCGTTCTCTTCGAAGTCGGCTATCGTCTCCTCGAGAAAACGGCGACGGACACCCATGAGCGCCTGCGCGTCGGCCGTGGCGGCGTAGGCCTTGAAGACCGCCCAGAGTTCTGGATCGAGCGTTAGCGAGGTGAAGAAGGCCGTGACCTCGGGCATCATCGCATTGTAGGCCTTGCGGAGTTCAGGCGAGTTTAGGACCGAATCGAGGTGCGAGACCAGACCCCACGAGCGGGAGAGTTCCTTGGTCGTGGCCTCGAAGCCCAGCAACACCTGGGCATAGGTCAGGTCGGCGCCCTTCGTGTGCTTGAACGCGTCGACGTTGGCGCGGGCGCGGCGCAGGGCCTCGCGGATATCCGGCTCGACGTGTTCGGGCTTCAGGCTGCTCCAGTCGAAAAGGAACTCGTCGGCAAGGAAGGGGTGCACACCCTCACCTTGCGGGAACGGAGGCCGATTTCAAGGCAACCCTACGCCCTATCAGTAGCGAGGGCTTGCGGGACGGCCGGGGCGGGCACACTTTGAGGCATGAGCAAGTTGGAGGCAGTACCCGTCACCGGCATCGAGGTCATTCCCGTCAAGGGAGGCACCGCCGTATTCCTCGTGACCGCCGCGAAGACGATGGTCATCCAGGTCGATCCTTCCGTCGGCGAGGCCCTGCAGGGCGCCTTGGACGGCCGCGTGCCCGACCGCCCGCAGTCGCACGACCTCATGCTTCACCTCCTCCTCGGCTTGGACGCCGGGGTGGTGCACGTCGCGATCGTCGACGTAAAGGACGGCGTCTTTTTCGCCCGCATTCTACTTGGTCAGGAAGGGCCCGTCGCGCGCAAGATTGCCGAAGTCGACGCCCGTCCCAGCGACGCCCTCGTGCTTGCCGTGAAGGCCAAGCGCCCGGTGTTCATCGCCAAGGCCGTCTTGGACGTCTGCGACGACATGGCGGAAATGCTCGCGCGCCTGCGCAAGCAGGCGTGAGCGGGTCCCTACCAGTTCCCGTCGTCGCCGGCACGCGCCCTTCGGTGCTCGCGCCGATGCAGGACGTCACCACCACCGGCTTCATGCGCGTCATCGGTCGCCGCGGCGCGCCGGACTGGTTCGTGACCGAATATTTCCGCGTCCATGAAAGCTCGACGCTGGAGAAACATATCGTCGATTCCGTGCTGAATCACGGAACCGGCCGCCCGGTCTTCGCACAGCTCATCGGCGAGGACACCCCGCACATGCTGCGGACCATCCGCGAGCTGCGGAAGTTGCCGGTCGCTGGCGTCGACCTGAACATGGGGTGCCCTGCGCCCAAGGTATACCGCAAGAACGTCGGTGGCGGCCTCCTGCGCGATCCCGCCAAAATCGACGAACTCCTCGGGGCCATGCGTCAGGAGACACCGGGACTCTTTACGGTCAAGATGCGCCTCGGCTTCGATGGTCAGGAGCGACTTGACGAGATTCTCGCGATCGTCGCGAAGCATCAAGTCGACCTCCTCACCGTGCACGGCCGCACCGTCAAAGGCCTCTATTGGTCCGAAGTGGATTACGTCGCCATCGCCAAGGCCGTGGCAACTGTCCCCTGCCCCGTCATCGCCAATGGCGACGTCACCTCGGCCGCCAAAGCCCAGCGCCTGCTCGCGGAGACCAAGGCCTACGGCATGATGATGGGCCGCCACGCCATCCGGAATCCCTGGATCTTCCGCCAGTGGCGTGAAGTCCAGCAGGGCCAGACGCCGTTCGCGCCCACGCTCACCGACGTGCGGACGTATATCCAGGAGCTCGCCGACGAATGCTGCGACGCCGCCAAGGCCACGGACAAGCAAGCCGGACGCCTCAAGAAATTCCTGAACTTCATCGGCCTCGCCGTGGATACCGAAGGCAAGTTCCTCCACGATATGCGCCGGACCGAGAACCTGCCCGACCTCCTGAAGTGCTGCGACGCGCACTTGATGGGAGCTCGGGCGGGCGAAATTTATCCCGAAGAACCGCACCGGGGCCTCATCGCGCGACCCACGCGCGAGACGCAGCAGGGCTGCGCGCTCTGAACCTCAACCCTCGCGCACACCGGCGCGGATGCGACGGTCACGGGCGAGCACGAAGAGCAGCGGCCCACCGATGACTAACAGGGACCACAGGCCGAGGACCAGCGCCCAGAACGTGCCGAGTCCGCAAAAGCAGGACTGCTTGCGGCGCAGCACGAAATACCAAGGCAAGCAGAGAGCCAAGCCCACCGCGGAGCCCGCGATGTTCTTGCCCACGAAGCGTTCGACCGCATCAGCCTGGCCGCGCGAACGGTGCAGCAGGATCGGCGTCCAGATCAGCCATGATAGCACCCAGACCGCCAAGGCCCCGATAATATAGGGCGCAGAGTCAAAACCCTTCGGGTCAGCCTTCGCCGAAAGGTAATACAGGTCCACCGACGCTAAAAATGGGATTGCGATGAACATCCCGCCGAGGAAGGCCGCGGCGATGACTCGAGGGCCGAGCGGGGCCTTAACACCCGTCGAAGAAGCGACCGGCAAAGGCAGGAGCAACAGGCAGGATTGCAGGAGCGCGAACCCCCAGAGCAGGAGGACCCATAACCACTCTTTACCGGAGGCCTCGAAGACACCGGCGCCCAGCAAGGATTTTAGCGTCAGCGTGCTGCCATCCCAACCCACCAGCGCCACGACCACCATCATCACGAAATTAAACGCAAAGGCCAGCAGCACGGATAGGGCCAGGATACGAACAAAGACGGAGGACATAGGTGGGGGTCCCGAAGCCTATCCCAACGGTCCAGATTAGCCAAGGAAAAGCTCCCGACGACGACCTCCCCTTGACTCCCGCCGAATGCCCCTAAACTTGTAGGCATGATCAACCTCACCGAAGCCGCTGCCCTGCAGATCCAGGTGCTGCAGAAAGCCCAGGCCAACCCGGAGTCCATCCTCCGCGTCCTCGTGGAGACCGGCGGCTGTTCCGGCTTCGAATACGGCATGGCCTTCGACGTGCGCAAGGACGACGACCTCGAGTTCGAGAGCCAGGGCATGAAAATCCTCATCGACCCGACCAGCCACGCCTACCTCGACGGATCGACCGTGCACTTCGACGACGGCCTGCACGGCAAGGGCTTCGAAGTCCGCAACCCGAACGCTGCCAGCACCTGCGGCTGCGGCAAATCCTTCAGCTGAGCCATGGGTAATAAAATCACGATCCTCGCCGTCGGCGCGCTCTTCCTGACTGCCCTCGCCTACGCCCTCTCCACTTCCACCGATAAGCGTAAGGACGCCCCCTCTCCCGCCCCCAAGCCCATGAACGAACCCGCGAAAACCAAGATCCCCCAAGTGCTCGTCACGCTCGACGACGGCAAAGGCGGCGTCGGCAAGCCGACGTTGGTCGACAAGGTCGTCAAGACCGACGCCGAATGGGCGGCCATGCTCACGCCGGACCAGTACAAGGTCACGCGCGCTAAGGGCACCGAGCGTCCGTTCTGCGGCACCCTGCTCGATAACAAGAAGACCGGCACCTACCACTGTGTCTGCTGCGACCTACCCCTCTTTTCTTCCGGCACCAAGTTCGACTCCGGCACGGGCTGGCCAAGCTTCTACAAGGGTGTCTCCAAGGAGAACATCGCCACCCTCACCGACAAGGCTTACGGCATGACGCGCGTCGAGATCCTCTGCGCGCGCTGCGACTGCCACCTTGGCCACGTATTCGAAGACGGACCCGCACCCACCGGCCTGCGCTACTGCCTCAACTCCGAATCCCTCAAGTTCAAGGAACTCAAGGGCACGGCGGACAACAAGTAACTCACTTCTTCTTCGACTTCGAGGCCACCTGCTTCACCGGGGCGGTCTTCTTCTTGGCCACGACCTTCTTCTTCGCGACTGACTTGAAGGACTTCTTTGCGGCGGGCTTGGCCTTGGGCGAGACCTTCTTCGAAATCTTCGCGACGGGCTTCGCAGGCTTGGCGGACTTGGGCGCCTTCTTCACCGCGGGCTTGCCCTTAGGAGCGACGACCTTCCCCGCGTGGACCTTCGCCAGGCGCTTGGCCAAGGCGGGTTCGACGTAAGGAGCGGGCGCTTTCGGGCGCTGGCCGACCGGGCCTTTCACGGCGGCCCAGAGCTTGTCGCGGAACTCCTGGATACCTTCCTGCGAGTAGCAGGAGATTGGGATCACCATGTCCTTCACGCGTGCCTGGAACTTCATTAGCTTCGCGGCAGCGGCCGGAAGATCCATCTTGTTGGCCACGATAATGCGCGGTTTGGCGGCGAGGATCGGGGAATAGAGGCGCAGTTCGCGCTCGAGGATGCGATGGTCGTCCCACGGTTCGCGGTTCTCGCTGCCGGCCATGTCGACGATGAAGATCAGGAGGGAGCAGCGTTCGACGTGGCGGAGGAACTGGTGGCCCAGACCGCGGTTCTCGTGCGCGCCCTCGATGAGGCCCGGGATGTCGGCCATCACGATGCGATCGAAACGATCCGTGTAGTCGATCACGCCCACGTTGACGTGCAGGGTCGTGAACGGATACGGCGCCATCTTCGGGCGAGCGGCGGTAAGGAGATTGGTCAGTGTCGACTTACCCGCGTTCGGGTAGCCCACGAGGCCGATGTCGGCGATCGTCTTAAGCACGATGCGGAAGGTACCTTCCTCGCCGGGGTAGCCCGGGGTCGTGCGGCGCGGAGCCTGGTTGACCGAGCTCTTGAAGTTCATGTTGCCGAGGCCGCCCTTGCCGCCGGCGAGGAGGACGACGCGTTCGCCGTGCTCGGTCAGTTCGGCCACAAGACGATTGGAGCCCTCTTCGAGGACCTGCGTGCCGGGAGGCACCGGCAGGATGAGGTCGCCCCCGTCGGGACCGGCGCACTGACGGCCCATACCGGGTGCGCCATTACGGGCGCGGCGGTGGGGCTGCCAGCGGTAGGCCTGCAGGTCGCCTTCATTGCGGTCGCAGACCAGCACGACATCGCCGCCCTTGCCACCGTTACCGCCGTCGGGTCCACCTTTCGGGATGAACTTCTCGCGACGGAAGCTGACGCAGCCGTGACCCCCGTCTCCGGACTTCAGAATGACCTTGGCTTCGTCGATAAACATTTGCCTTAAAGTAGGACGGCCCCGGCCCCGAGAGCGAGGAGGAAAGGCGGCGGCTTAGCGCTCCAAGCCGCGCGAACGACGTAGCCAGCGCTCAATCGGCGAGAAGAAGATGAGGTCCGCGAGCAGGCCGACGAGCACGACGACGAGCATGACTCCCACGACTTGGTCCATGCGGAGCAGCTCACGGCCAGCATGCAGGAGGGACCCCAGGCCGAAACCGGTGAGGATGACTACGAAGATCTCGGCCGCCATGAGGGAGCGCCAGGCGAAGGCCCAGCCCTGCTTCAGCCCGCTGATAATGCCAGGCAAAGCGGCGGGGAAGATCACGCGCGTCCAGAGGTGCATACCGCGGGAGCCCATCGTCATCGCGGCGCGCAAGTAAAGCGGCTGGACGGAGAGCACCGACTCCTGGACCGCGATGACCACGGCCCAGACGGTGCCCATGACGACGACGAACAGCACGGCGGCTTCGTTCTGGCCGAAGGCGATGATGGCCACCGGGACCCAGCAAACGGAAGGCAGCGTCTGTAGACCGAGGGAGAGGACGCCGATGGTGTCACGGGCAAGGCTGGAGCGGGCGCAGAGCGCGCCGACGGGGATCCCGATGGCGGCGCCGATGACGAAGCCGAGCATTAGGCGACGCATCGTGACCCAAGTGGCGGAAGCCAGCGAGCCGTCGCGGAACGCCGCCCAGAACCAATCGCCGATCTGCGTCGGTGCCGGCACGAGGACATCGTCGACGCGGCCGGAACGGACGAACCATTCCCATCCCCCGAGGACAACCAACCCGATGAGAACGGGGACGAGCGCGCGCGGGGTTTTCATACGAGACCCTCCAGGGGGGCTTCGAGGTGGGCGGAAAGGGCGGTCGTGATGTCGGCGGCCAAGGTGGCCAACGCCGGATCGTTGATGCGGCGCGGGCGGGGCAGGTTGATGTCGAAGATCTGTCGGACGCGGCCCGGATTGGGCGAAAGGAGCACCACGCGGTCGCCGAGGCAGACCGCCTCACGGATGTTATGCGTCACGAGGACGATCGTCTTCTTGCGCTGCTTGAAGATCTTCTGGATGTCGCCGTAAAGCTGGTCGCGCGTCAGCGCATCAAGCGCGGAGAACGGCTCGTCCATCAGGAGCACCCGCGGATTGGGGGCGAGCGACCGGGCGAGGGCCACGCGCTGGCGCATGCCGCCCGAAAGCTCGTGAGGGTGGGCTTTTTCCTTGTCGGCCAGACCGACCAGATCGAGGTAGAAGCGGGCGGCTTCGGTGCGCTCGGCGTCGGTGAGTCCGGGCTTGAGGCGCAAGCCGAAGAGCACGTTCTCCAAGGCGTCGAGCCAAGGGAAGAGCGCGTCCTGCTGGAACATCACCAACCGGTCGCGACCGGGCTCGACGACATCCGCGCCGTCAAGTTTGATCGACCCTTCGTCGACCTGCTCCAGGCCCGCGAGCAAGCTGAGCAAAGTGGATTTACCGCAGCCGGACGGGCCGACGAGCACGAGGAATTCACCTTCCTTGACTTGCAAAGTGATATCCTCGACAGCCGTGACGCGACCGGCACGACCATGGAAACGCTTGGTCACGTTGCGTAACGTGAGCTGGGAATGGGATTCGCTGGACAGGGGGGCCGACATGGCGGGGAAGGATTAGCGGGGGCGGGCGTGCGGAAGGCAAGGCGGGTTACTTGCGGACGGGCGGCAGGTCGTCCACCAAGGCCTCCAATAAGGGGGAGACCGGGGCTTCACCCGCGAGGAGGCCGCAGGCCCGTGCGTCGGCCTGCGCCTGGGCAAAGGCGTCCGTCAGGCGACGGAGGCGCTGGGCAGGGTCTTCAGGCTGGTCCCAATTGATGCGGCGCAGCGCCGGGGCAATCAGCTCGGCCTTCGGAGCAGCGGAACGGGATTCGGCCCCGAGAGCCTCACGGGAAAGACGCTCCAGCAAGGCGGGTTCCGCGGTCAGGCGATCGCGTAACAGATAGTGGGAACGGACGAAGGCCTTCACCGCTTGGCCTTTGGCATCGAGGGCCTTTTGGGAAGAAGCCAGCACGGTGGTGACCGAGGCCCGATGCTCGATGAGGATCTCGCCGCCAAAATCGTTTACCAAGCGCGTCACCCAAGGTTCGACCGCCCATGCGGCGTCGACGTCGCCACGCTTGAAGAGCGCGATGAGTTCAGCGTTCTGCGCCGGGAGCACCTGCGCATCGCCGCCAGCGATGGTGACATTGAGGCCGCCCGAGCGAAGCCAGACGCGCGCTTCGACGTCTTGGGTGTTGCCCAGTTGCGGCGTGGCGATCCGACGACCGCGGAAATCAGCCGGTGTGCGCAAGACGGACCCTGCGCGGACGACCAAGGCATTGCCGCCAGTAGCGACCGGAGCCAGAACGCGGATGGCGCGACCCTTGGTGCGCACATGGGCGTTGATGACCGGCGAGGCGCCGACATAGGTCACGTCGATCGCACCGGCAATCAGGGCCTCCATGGCGGAAGGCCCCGCATTGAACGAACGCCACTCCAGCTTCACGCCGGTCGGGAGGTTAGCCTGGTGGAAATCCTTGCCTTCGCGCTCCCACTGACGTGCCGCCAAGGCCGGGGCGTGCGTGAGATTAGGGAAGAAGCCCACCCGCAAGACGACCGGCTGTTCGGCTGCGACCAAGAAGGGCGCGACGAGAAGAGCGAAGATAAGAGATCGCATGGCGGATAGGGTGGACGGAGACGGACAGCACAGTTAATTTATGACTACATTAGTTAAGATAGTAGGATTAGAAGTCCAGCCTAAAAGAACCTATTACTTAATTATATAAGTCTTTGAATACCAGTATTATGTACTAATAAATCCCGCTACAAACCACAAACTTGCCCCTACCACCATGCTCGTAGCAACCCAGCCCAGCGCCAAAATCCAGCGCGGGGCGACGAAGACGCCCATAAGGCCAGGATCGCCGCTCATCCTTACGAGCGGCCAGCAGGCAAAACCGAGCTGTAAGCTGAGGATCACCTGACTCCAAAGGAGCAGCGACTCCACCCTCCCCTCTCCAGCCAAGCCGATGACCAAGAGCGCCGGGACCAGCGCCGCCAGACGGGTCGACAAACGGACGATCCAGCCCGCCGCCTTGATCTTCAAGAAACCCTCCAGCACGATCTGACCCGCCATGGTCCCAGTGATGGTCGCATTCTGACCAGAGGCGAGCAGCGCGACCGCGAAGAGCGTCCCCGCAAACGTGACCCCCAGTACGCCGTCCAGCAGGCGATGCGCTTCGCGGATATCGGTCACAGCATCGGGTCGCCCATGGAAAGCCGCGGCGCTGAGCACCAGCAGACCCGCGTTGACGAAGAACGCCAAGCTGAGCGCAAGCGTGGAATCCCACGTGGCGAAGCGCATGGCCTCCCGGCGCTCGACTTCCGTCTTCCCAAAGTCGCGGGAGCCGACGATCGACGAATGCAGGTAGAGGTTATGCGGCATGACCGTGGCGCCGATGATGCCGAGCGCCACAAAGAGCATACCCGGCCGGGAAAGTACGTCGGTCGTGGGGATGAAGCCTTTCACCAGTTCGGCGATGACGGGCTTCGCAAGCAGGAGCTCCACGCCGATGCAAGCCGCGATGGTGAAGACGAGAACGGCTACGAAAGCTTCCAACCAACGGTAGCCGAGCCGGGTGAGCGCAAGCAGGATGAGCACGTCCAGCGCGGTGATGATGGCCCCGAAGAAGAGCGGGATTCCGAAAAGGATTTGCAGCGCGATGGCCGAACCCAGCAGCTCCGCGAGGTCCATGGCCACGATACCGAGCTGGGCCGCGACCCAGAGGAACTTGCCCACGAGCGGCGAATAGCGCTCCCGGCAGGCCTGCGCGAGATCGAGGCCAGTCGCGACATTGAGGCGGACACAGAGGTGCTGGAACAGAATCGCCATCAGGTTCGAGAGCAGAATGACCCAGAGTAGCGCGTAGCCATACTGCGAACCGCCAGCGAGGTCCGTCGCCCAGTTACCCGGGTCCATGTAGCCGACCGAGACCAGGAAGCCCGGCCCGACGAAGCCGAGGAAACGACGGAAAGCACCGAAGCGCGAGGCCGCGCGGGCTTGGGTCGGTTCATCTGTCCTCATCACTATTGAGCATCACTGGCAACCGCGCCCTGTCAACCCGCCGCCTGCGCGAAAGAAACCCCTGCTAAGATTGACCATACCAACGTACGCCAGACATGCGATCGAACCAGCTCGGCAAGAGCCGGCGACGAAGGCCCCTCCTGCTGGAGCCGTCGATGGCACGGCACGGACCAGAAAGCGGTCAAGGCCCAGCAGACAAGGACGAGAAGGAGTCCGAAAAAACGCCCATCTAGGAAAGTCAGCCAGATATATCCGCCCAGCTGGGCGAGCAGCAGCGGACCGACGACCCAGCCGACCCGACGCGTATAGGTCTCATGCGCCTCGGCGAAGCCTTCGGCCCGCCAGCGGGCAAAGTCGGGATAGGTGCAGAGCAGGATCAGCCAGGAGACCGCGGCCATGGCGACATCGACGCACGCCACGCCAGATTGGATTAAATGAAGGTCCATGAAGGTACCGAAGTCAGTTTTGCCCTTTGCACAACCCGGCGAGACGTTAAACCCAAGGCATGCCCCGCCTCTTCCTTGGTCTATTCCTCGGTGCCCTGCTCGCGCTCGTCCCTGCCTCCGCACAGGAGACCCCGCCCAACTTCGTCATCCTCTTCGCTGATGACCTCGGCATCAACGACCTCGGCTGCTTCGGCCGCAAGGATCAGAACACGCCCAACCTGGATAAGCTTGCCGCCGAAGGCGCCCGCTTCACCCAGGCCTACGCCGCGGCTTCCGTCTGCTCGCCGTCTCGCGCCGCCCTCATGACCGGCCAGAGCCCGGCCCGCCTGAAGATTACCACGTTCCTCACCGGTCGCAGCGACCGTGCCTCGCACCGCGTGCTGGCCGCACCGATCAACCTACATCTTCCGGACGGCGTCCAGACCATCGCCCAACTCCTAAAGCCGAAAGGCTACGTGTCGGCCGCGGTGGGCAAGTGGCACCTTGGCGGCAAAGGCCATCAGCCGACCGACCATGGTTTTGACGAATACTTCGCTGGCCGGGCCAATCCCGGTGCGGAATCGCCGCAGGGCGGCAAAGGCGAACTCGGCCAGGCTGACTTCGCGGTGAAGTTCATCCAGCAGAACAAAGCCAAGCCCTTCTTGCTCTACCTGGCCTTCGACAACCCGCACATCCCGCTCTTCGCGCCGGCCAAGAGCATCGAAGCCAACGCGAAGTCTTTTCACCCGACCTACGCCGCGCTCATCGAATCGCTCGACACCGCCGTCGGCCGCGTGCTCAAGGCCCTCGAAGACCAAGGCGTCGCAAAAAATACCTTCGTTGTTTTTGCTTCCGACAACGGCGGCGTGCACATCTCCGAACTCAAAGAAAGCCCAGCCACTTACAACGCCCCTTCCCGTGCGGGCAAGGGCTTCCTCTACGAAGGCGGCCTCCGTACGCCCCTCATCATCCGTTACCCGGCCCGCCTCGCACCTACGGTGATCAACGAGCCGGTCGTCCTCGGCGACCTCTGCCCGACGATCTGCGCGCTGGCCAAGGTGACTGCCCCGACGACGTTGGATTTCCAGGACCTCTCGCCCGTGCTCTTCGAGCAGAAGGCGCTCAACCGCCCGCTCTTCTGGCACCAGCCGCACTACATGAACCAAGGCGGCAAGCCCGCGGGCGTGGCCCGCGAAGGCGAATGGAAGCTGATCGAGCAATACGAAGACGGTAGCCTCGAACTGTACAACCTCGCCAAGGACCCGAGCGAGACCACCGACCTCGCCTCTGCTGAACCGACCCGTGTGGCGGCCCTACGCGGAAAACTCGAAGCCTGGCGCCGCAGCGTCGGGGCGGATTCGATGAAGGCTAATCCCAACTTCAGCCGCGCCCTCTGGGAAGACTGCTTTGTGAAAACAGACGTCAGCAAGCTCCAAGCCCTGCCGACTTCCGAAGCCATGCGACCGCTGCTCGCCGATTGGCGCAAGGCGATGAACGACGCCACGACCGAGGGCGCAAGCTCGCTCATCTTCCTCGAGGCGCGCGACGCTAAGGTGAAGGCGACGAAGATGAAATATGAAGAGCCGCCGCAGAAGGATACCCTAGGCTTCTGGGTAAACGCCGAAGACACCGCTTCCTGGACCTTCCAGGCTCCGAAGGCTGGTACCTATCGCGTGACCGTCCTGCAGGGGTGCGGCAAGGGTAACGGCGGCTCGGTCGTCGCCCTCGACACGAAGCAGGGTTCGTGCGAGTTCACGGTCGAAGAGACCGGCCACTTCCAGCGCTTCGTGCCCCGCGAGGTCGGCAAGCTCACGCTCATCGCCGGCGAGAACACGCTCACCGTGCGCCCAGTTAAGAAGGCTAAGGCCGCGGTCATGGACCTCCGCCGCGTGATCCTCGAGCGCGTCGAATAAGCGCTCAGTGCGCGGCCAGCAGAGCCCGCAGTTCCGCCTCGGGCTCTTCATGTCCCTGCGCCACGGCAAGCGCGAGGGCGTCCGCGAAGACTGCCTTGGCCGCAGGCTGGTCACCGACGGCGTGCAGGCTCTTACCGAGCAAGATGCGCGGCATCATCCAGTCCGCCTTGGACGCGACGGCGAGACGGAGGTGCTCGATGGCCCCGGCGGCTTCGCCCTCCGTGAAGAGCGCCTGACCGAGGGAGAAGCGGAACAGTGGATTCGCGGGATCAGACGCGACGTGCCGACGGAAGATTTCGGAACGGGACATGCTCAACCCTTTAGCTTGGCCGATGACTGGCGGAAGATGACCATCGAGAGACCCGGGAGGCGGACCTCGATCGAATAAGGACGGCCCTGACAGGAGATATTCTCCGCTTCGACGCCGCCGAGATTGCCGAGGCCGTGTCCCGCGTAGTGTTTCGAGTCGGTATTCAGGGCCTCTTCCCAGCGTCCCGGGAAAGGCACGCCGAGGCGGTAAGTCCGCTCGACCGGCGTGAAGTTGCCGGCGACCGTCCAGGCGCAATCGCGCCCCCGACGTTCGTAGGCCAGCACGCTCTGCGCGCCGTCGTCGGCGACGAGCCAGTTGAAGCTTTCGGGACGCAACTCATTCTCGGCAAGGGCGGCGTCGGTGACATACAGCCGGTTGAGGTCGGCCACCAAACGTTGTACGCCCAAGTGAAGCGGCGAGTCGAGCAGGTGCCAGTCCAGCG
>Ga0208951_1000751_pt1 | contig 14941 bp, 14 predicted proteins | sample GreLakmeMI27MSRF_FD_187702 | JGI IMG/M metagenome (GOLD analysis project Ga0208951, IMG submission 187702) | Freshwater lentic microbial communities from great Laurentian Lakes, MI, USA - Great Lakes metaG MI27MSRF (SPAdes) | ecosystem: Environmental > Aquatic > Freshwater > Lake | place: Great... | reverse complement strand
TCGTGAGCGCTCCCCCCTCTCCACGCCTTCCACGCCTTTCCACGCCTTTTGCCTTCCAGGCAGCCCCTGGCAGCTAAAGCGCCTCCAGCCGTGTCGTTGGAGCAGCTCCGCCGCCGCCTTGGTCGTTACGCAGCCAGGTGAAGGAGTTGCTGGACGTGTCCCAACGCTGCAACGCTGCGATGGCAGCGAGCGGAGTCGCCTCAGACCAGCTGTGGCACTCCGTGGCTTCGCCCGTGTTCACCAAGCGCGTGGGCCACACCGCCACCGCGTGGCGCGACAAGGTGGTTGTGTTTGGCGGGCGCAGCGAGTGCGTGCGTCGCGAGCGTGTGTTCCTGTGCTGTGTTGCCTTCGCTGCTCTGACGCTCTTTGCCTGCAGCTCCTCCTTCCACAGCGACGTGCTCTTTTTCCACGCGCAGACGCGCAGCTGGGAGCGCGTGCTGGAGAGCAGCCCGCTGCGGGCGCGCGCCTGGCACAGCGCGACGCTGGTGCCCGCTGGCGGGGTCAGCCTGGAGGAGGAGGTGTACGTGGTGGGCGGCTCTGACGCCCAGGAGGTCTTCTCGGACGTGCACGTCTTCACGCCCGCCACCCGCAGCTGGCGGGAGGTGCACGCGTTTGGCCCCGCGCTGGCGGCGCTGCAGCGCACCGCCCACGCAGCTGCGCTGTCGCCCACCTCGCCGCGCAGCCTGCTGCTGCACGGCGGCTGCGCTCGGGCCAGGGGCACCTACCGGGCGGACCTGCTGCGCCTGAACTGCGACAGCGGGGAGGTGCGCGCGGTGGAGCCCATCGGGGTTGCCCCCCAGCCGAGGGGCTACCACGCCTGCTTGGCACTGGCCAACACGCTGGTGCTGTTTGGCGGCCGGGTGGACCAAAACGCGGACAAGGAGCTGGCCAAGGGCCCAGACGTGGCCGCCTTCTACGACTGCCTGGCAGACAAGTGGGTCACCGCTCGCCCACACGGTCTCGAGCCGCCCACCCGATGCACCGCCGCCGGCGCGTCGCTCCTTCCCGCCGCGGGAGGGATCGCCTCAGCCATCCTCCTGCACGGAGGGGTGGGAGTGCCCCCCAAAGGTGCCTCCTCGCGCGACGTGCGCCGACTCAACGACACGCACCTGCTGCGCGTGGCTGCGGGACGCGCCAACGTGTTCACCTGGGAAGCTGCGGGGGATGCGGTTGGCGAGAGCGGGCCCCTGGCCCCCCGCAGCATGCACGCAATCGCAGCCGCCCCCTGCAGTGGTCCCGACGGCGCGCCCGGCTGGATGCTGCTCATGTGCGGCGGCTACTTGTCCGACACAAAGTGCGTGGCTGACGCATTCGCGCGGTGGATGCCCGGGGGAACCGCGGGCATGGCTGCACTGTCTGCGCTTGCGCCGTCGCAGCCCTTGCCTCCCGCTGTCGCACAGCCGCCCTCGCAACCCGCGGAGCCGCAGTGGCAGTCGACGCGCAGCAAGCGTCCCCGCGAGACGGGCGCGGGCGCCGCCGCTGCCGCCGTTGCCACGGCTGCTACGGCTCAGCGCAGGGGCGGACTGGAGCTTGCGCCAGCCGCGGAGGTGCGCGCGCTGCAGGAGGCTGTGGCGCGCTGTGAGGCCGCCGAGGATGAGGCGGGCCGCCTGCGCGCCGCGCTGGACGCGGGCAACGCCCGGTTCGCCGCCGACGCGGGCGACCTGGCGCGCGAGCGCGCGGGCCGCGGGGCGGCGGAGCGGGACCTGGCCGCCGCCAGGCAGCACGGCGCGGCTGCGGAGGCGCGCGTGGAGGGCGCGGTGGCGGACGCCCGGGAGGCTGCGCGCGGCCAGGCGGCTGCTTCCAAGCGCGCCGCCCAGGCGGAGGCCGCCTCGCGCGCCGCAGCCGCCGACTGCGAGCGCGAGCGCGCGCAGGCCGCGGAGCTGCAGCGCCAGGTGACGCAGTTGCGGGCGGAGGCTGCCCACTGCGTGGAGGAGGAGCGTCGGGGCGCCGCCGCGGCGCGCAAGGCGCTCGCCGAAGAGACGGAGCGCCTGCGCTGCGCGCGAGCGCAAGCAGACGCGGCCGCGCTGCTGGCGGAGCAGCGCCAGGCGGAGCTGGGGACCGTGAGGCGGGACGCGGCGAGCGCGGCGCAGGAGCTGCGAGGCCGCGGGGAGGACCTGGAGAGGGGGCTGAAGTCCCTAGAGCGAGAGAGGGACGCACTGCTTTCCACCCTGCGCGCCGAGCGCGTCGAGCTCCACCGCGCATCCGCGGACCTGGAGACGGCCAAGCAGCAGAAGGAGTTCACAGAGGGCGCCAGACAACGAGCAGAGCTTGCCGCGCATGATGCCCGCACCGCTCTCAGCGCTGCCAAGGCGGCTAAGGCCACCAGCGACAACATCGTGGCTGCGCTGCAGTCGGAGGTGAGGCAGGCCATGGCGCGCATGTCGGCCGCGCAGCACTTGGTTGATCAGCTGAGCGCCACGGACGCACTGGCGGCGGCTTTGCCAGCGGGCGCCGGTGGTGCGCACTTCTACCCGGGCGCGGGGCCGGGAGGGGACGCAGCAGCAGCCTGGGGGCGGCCGTGAAGAGCCCTGGAGACAAAAAGACGACGATGCCGATGCAAACACTTAAACGCTTTGGCCACTATTTTCCGCCCTACGCCTCCCCATCATGCGCGGCTCCGAGGCGCCTGCGGCGTCCGAGGAGTATCCGCGACGCGTGCTGGAGGGTGTGTGCCGAGGTGAGGCTGCGGCTTCTGCGGCGTCTGAAATCGCGGACGAGCTCCAGCGACACGGCGTATGCATCTGCTCCAGCGGCCTTGACATCGCCACCATTCTGCGGGTAAGCGCGGCGGCGATGCGCGAGGCGTGCTGGAACAGCTCTGCATGAGATCATCGCGGGTTGTGCGCGTGTGCCTCTCCTGAACTCACTACCTCCTGTACCTGCACCTGCGCTCACCGCTTGCCCTGCAGGCCCGCGAGGAGATCCTGGCGCTCCACGCCGGCGGGTGGCTGTTGGCCGGTCGCATGAGTTCGGAAGTGCTTGATCACGCCGCTTGGCGCAACGACAGCATCGCGTGGCTGGCGGGCGGGCGAAAGGAGAGCGCACCCAACGCGTGCGAGCTGGATGCAGCTGTGAACACCATCTGCGCCGCTGTCGGCCGCGCGCTGAAGCAGCGGGACGAGATGATACTCACCTCCAGGCACGACACTCAAATGGCCGTCTTCCCTGGAGGGGGCTCTTGCTTCAAGCGGCACTGCGACACCAAAGATATGCTCGGAGGCGGGCGTAAATTGACTGTCGTGCTGTACCTGAACAAGATGGACTGGTCTGCCGGCGGCGCATTGCGCATCCACACAATGGACAGCAGCGCTCCTCTCGATGTGCAGCCGACCGCGGGCACGCTGGTCTTCATGCGCAGCGACATGCCGCACGAGGTGCTGCCTTGCTTTGCGACCCGCGTGGCCCTCACCGTTTGGCTGGACGGCACGCTGCTGCCCGGGCACAAGCTGTATCAGCCGGCAAATGCGCCTCTGCCAGCTGCGCCGGCGCCCATGCGGTTCAAGCGGAAGGGGCTGCTGCACTGGTGGCCCTTTGGCTGCCGTTGACCCACAGCACGCACCAGGTGTGTAACACTATGCAAGCAGGATGCTGTTCCGTCGTCCATTGTGCGATTCAAGCGTGGACCTGCAGCGGCGCCGGTCTGAAGAACCAGCAGAAGACGACATGGGCAGTCTGTAGAACGGCGATGCACGCCGTCAGCAGCATCGCCGCCCATAAGCGCACAAGGTCTCGCAGCACTCGTCGGCCAGGCGCCATCGGAACGCTGCTCACGCGGCGCAGGAAAAACGCGCTGACGATGGCGCCGTCCATCATCGCCACCAGCGTGCGCGCAGAAGAGAGCAAGCGCCAGCGGGACGCGTGCTCGCCTGTGAGGCTGTGCATGACGAGCCACACCACAGACACGGTGTGCTGCAGCTCTTTCTCAACCTCCGCATGCCCCAGCTTCAGCCGCGCCGCCATCTGCCAGCTGAGGCGCAGCAGGCACGCCAAGACGCGACCCAGTACGAAGGGTAGGCTAGCGTGACGGCAGAGCGCCGTGCGTGCCGAGATGTCACCGCTGAACAGGAGCAGCAGAAAAACAGAGCATGCGCAGGAGGCGCATTTGAGCAGTGAGAGAATGTTGTCGGCGCTCATGAGGTGCGCATTTGCCTCCGTGAGCAGGCAGAAGAGGCGGAGGACGTGGATGCTGGCTCGCAGCGTCTCGCCAGCCTCGCTCTCGTCGATGCAGCCCTGGCGCGCCCGGTTGCAGACCTGCACGCCCTGACGGGTGTGCCACTCAAGCGCCATCGTCATCGAGCCCAGCGCGCTCGGCCGCAGCGCCTCGGTAACAGTCAGCGCATCCACGAAGCCGTCGTCATGGGCAGCTCTCAGGAATGGCTGCACAGCCGCGTCGCCGACTCCGGATGCCAGGGCTCGGTCGCGCAGAGCCGGATTGAACTTGATCAAGTCTGAGCATGTCTGAAGAGCACACCCAATCAGCCAGGAGGGCCGTGCGCAGCCATCCACGCGTATACATATCGCCTGCGTCGAGAGCTCGAAGATGCCAGCATCTGCCACCGACTGTGCTGCACTGACCGCATCCGCAGCGTCCAGCAAGCCCATGAGCTGACAGAGCAGCGTGATGGCCGCAAGTGCGAGCCCCACGACTCCCAGGTTGACGTTTTGAGCTTCCACGGCTGCGCGCAGCACTCGGCAGACCGCCTCCCCGGCGCCGTCGGTGACTGCGCGCGCCGCCAGAGCCTTATCCGCTGCGTCCACGACCCGCTCGAATGCGAGACGCAGCGCCACGGCCACGGGCCCAACATGGCACTTGTGCTCCGCAGCGCGAGTGGATGCGGCGAAGAGAAGGCTCAGCACGCCCGGGGCAGCGACATCGTCCACGGCACCGTCGAGCAGCGTGTCGCAGATGGACTGCCACAGCAGCGATGCCACCGCGCGCTGATAGGACGACTCCATCGTCGCCTGTGCAGCGGAGGAGAGCCTCACGAGAAGGCTCACTGCCTGTTGACCCCCAATCTTTGGGGCCTGGTGCAGCGCAAGCGCCAGCGTCGTCACCTCTGCGTGGACGGGCAAAGTCGCGCCGCGTTGGATGAGGAGGCGCTCGTCATCAGCGACAGCCAGCACCGCCCAACGAGAGGCAGGCCCTCCCCCGTGCGCAAAGATGCGCAGCAGCAGAATGGCCGTTCCGGTGATGTGCGAGCTGGTCGGGTGCGCGTGCGCGGCATCGATCACGATACGCACGGCACCAGCAGTGGCTATGGCGTCGGCCTGAGCCGGCGCTGCGAGCGCAAACGCCGCGACAGCGACAATCGCCGCCGCGATGACGCGCTGGGTGCTGCGCTCGCTCTCCGTCGCATCGCGCAGTGCGGCCACGAGCATGCTGGACCGTGTCTTGAGGTCGACGAGAAGCGGCGAGCCACTTTGGGCGAGACACCGGCAGAGCGGGCAGGTCGGTGGGAGGTCCAGTCGCGCGCGCGCGAACAGCTCGCCCAGACAGGATTCGCACAGCGCAGCGTGTCCACATGGCAGGAAGAGCGCATGGCGTGGGCTGTCGCGGCAGACGACACACGCGTTGGCCACGGCAGCGGCACTTAGCGCCTCGGCAGCCGCCATGCTCATAGCGAGAAGACGCGGAGGAGGAAGCGATGAGGTCGAAGGGCGGGAAAGTTCTGCTGATTTGTGTTCTGACTTGCATCACACGTCTCGCCGCCTCACGCCGCGTGTGCCGCCGCCAGCGCCGCCATCTCTCTCCACAGCTTGAATGCCACGTCATCCACCAGGGCGTCGGACGGGTTAGCCACCTGCGCGCAGGGCAGTGGCCGTCCGACGACGATGCGCACGGGCGAACATGCCTCGGCGGGCGCGGCCAGCAGGTCCGTCAGGCGCGCGAACAGCGGCTGCGCGGCATCGGGGAGCTTAGGCGCGACATGCTTGGAGAGCAGTGCTGCGAGCGGCGCGAGCGGCGCCGGAGAGAGGGGACTTCCCACTCCAAAGGCTCTGCGCATCGCTGAGGCCGCTGCGCCGGTCATGCTTGGCGCCGCAGCCTCCGCGGCCGCCAGCTCCTGCTCGTGGGCGTCTCCAAAGGCGAACGCCGGCACCAGGCAGGCGCCGGCGCGCAGCGCCGTGCGTGCCAGCCGCTTGCGCGCCAGCGCGGCAGGGTCGAAGGCATTTGGGGGCTGCGATGCGCCCATGGCGCCGCCGATGATGGGCAGCTGCGTGACGAGCGCCCCGCCTCCCCACTGGTGCAAGGCCCCCAGGACGCCCTCCAGACCAGCCTCGCTGCCCTCGGTGATGCCCATGCCCAGCGCCGCCTCGCGCAGCAGCGGCGCGTGAAAGAGCGCGGATGCCGGGGGCGCGGCCAGGCGCACGGGGAGGCCTGGGAAGGCGCGAGACCAACCCGCCGCGTCTGGCGCCCCAAACGCCAGCGCCGCCGCGGCGCTGAGGTGCCCACAGGGCGCCAGGCACACCAGGTGCGTCTCCTTGTCGTCCAGGTCGCCCGTTTTGTGCAGCGTCACGCGCCGCGCGGCGGCCAGGTCCCGCCACAGCGCCAGCGTGCGCAGGGCCCCCCACGCGCGGGAGCCCCGCCTTGGCGACGTGTCCGTGAGCGCCAGCCACGCGCAGTAGGCGGCCAGCGAGGCCGTGCGGGTTGCGTGACGTGGCGTGAGGGCGAGCGCGCCGCACGCGCTGCTCAGAGCAAACACCAGCAGAAGCGTGGCGCGCTGTGCGCGCGCGGAGGGCGACAGGAACGCCCTCCGCGGCAGTGCCAGCGCCAGCAGCGCGGCCGCCGCAAGCAGCGGCAGAGCGAACAGGTCCAGCAGCTCCGTCCACACGGCGCAGCACAGCACGCAGCACAGCAGCAGCGGCGGAGCCTGCGCCAGCCGCGCCAGCGGGCCGCCCTGGGCGCTCCGCGTCGCCCGGGGCTGCACTGCCGGGCGGAAGGACGGATGGCAGGCGAGCGCCAGGCTGAGCTCCGCACAGCGAGCACACACCCCCGGGCGTGCAGACCGCAGCGTCGCAAGCTCCGCCTCGCGCACGCGCAGCTGCTCTCGCAGCAGCGTCACCGCCTCCGCAACCGCAGCCTGGGGTGCGGGCGGGAGCGGGCGTGAGAGGCACATTGGCGCGAGGCTTTGATTGAGTCCCCGGGCGCCCCGGCCCAGTTTCACACCGCAGCGTGCGCCAGGCGAGCGTGCGGGCGCACCGGAGGCACGCCGCCCGCCAGCACGGCAGCAGCCGCTGCGGTGGCCGTGCGTGCGGTCTGTTCGCGAAGCGCTGAGAAAGCACTTGTGGTGTCCGCTAACACCAGCTCAGCTTCCAGCCTGGCCGCCCTCTCCAAGGCCAACTCCTCCTGCACCTCCAGCAGCGCGGCCCTCCAGCGCGTCTCCAGAGCCAGAGCGGTGGCACTCTCCGGGCGCGGCACAGCGCTGGAGCCGACAATGGGGCTGGGGGTCACCCTTTCTAGGGAACGGCGCTGCGCGAGACCGACACCGCCGTGCTGCATACTTGCGAGGGGACAGGCTCGCCGGAGGGAGCTATGTTGGCCCATGCGCGACGATCCGACGAAGCGACGATGCAATCTTTTGGCGAGCACGAATCACGCGTTCTACCGCGTTCTTCTGCCGCGTGGCGCTAAACTCTGTGGCCCTCGGGTGCTCTGTTGCTGGTTCGCCACCGGGGCTGAACTTTCACTCCTTCGCAGGCCGCCTCTGCAGCACAATCATGGCGTCTGTGCTATCAAGCTCTTGGCTTTCGGGCTGGGGTGCGCCCTCCAAGCAGGAGCAGGACTGGACCAACGACTTGGCGGAGGCGCAGCTGCTGTTGAGAGACATCGCCATCGACTTGCAGGACCGTGAGGCCAAGTTCAGGAGGGGAGCCGACGCGGCGCGCCTCACGGCTGGCATCCGCAGGCGCGCAGCCTCCCGCCGCCCGTCGCCCGCCCGCCCGGCACCTGCGGGTTGAGCCTGGCACCTTCTCCCGAGCGCCGCCGCTGCGCTGCGCGGCTGACCGGGCTGGGAGGTCCTGGAGGGCTCTGCTCCGCGGCTCGCTCATCGCTCCACGTCTTCGCGTCTCCGCAGGAAAACCAGCACCGCGGCCGCCAGGCTGGAGAGGCTGGAGCTGGAGTCGCTGCCGCAGCTCACACTGTGCGCACTGCGTTGGGCGTTGGCGCTGCTGCACACCTCCTCTGAGCGCACCCTTTCGCAGCGCCGTACCGGAGGCGAGTCGCCGACGAGAGGTCCTCGCGCGCATGCGCTCCGAGCTGGAGCAGTTGAACGCGCGGCTGAGCGGCGGACACACGGGCATTGAAAGGTGCTTGTGCTCGTGTGGCGCTTGCTGCACCATGGCTTCACAAAGTTCAAACCCTCTCCTCACTCTCTCTCGTTTGCAGAGCCGCGCTGTTCGGCACGCAGGTTGGCGCGCCGGGCCGCGTGGGCGCGGCGCACGTTCCCGGCCGCGGCTACGCAGAGTCGGACGCAACGGCTGGCCTAGACAACGGGCAGCTGGTGCTGCAGCAGCGCGACTTCATGAAGCGTGCGTGCACCCATGCCGCGCAGCCTTGACGGCGGCGTCTCACTGCGTTGCTCGCGTGCAGAGCAAGACTCACGTCTGGAGGACATTTGCGCCACGGTGGGCGCGTTGAAGCGCACCTCTTTGGCCATCAACGAGGAGCTGAGCATGCAGACGGGGCTGATGGACAGCTTTGGGCGAGACGTGGAGCGCACGCACGCGCAGCTGCGCAAGGTTGAGCAGAAGAGCGCGCACCTGGCGGGCACGCGCTCGCAGACCTTGCAGAGCGACACCGGTGCGCCGCCAGAGAAGCCAACCTGGGCGGAGGCAACCTCAGACAACTGCTGCGTGCAGTAGAGGCTTTTCTCTGGGAGAGTAGCCGCAGATTGGATCTCCGAGGAGACTGAGGGAAAACTGAACGACTGAATAAGTAGTTGGCATGCAATGACCTGCAGCAGGAAGAGCGGTCACGTGTTGTCACGCTCGGTGGCCAAAAGTCGCACTGCCGTCGTATGTACTCGCTACCGTGGTCCCGCCGCCCTCCTCGTCGTCGGTGGCCTCGGTGATCTGCACTTTTGAGGCGCCCTCGCGTCTCCTACGCTCTCCGTTCGCGTCGTTCGCCGAGGCTTTGTTGGAGTCCTCCTAAAAGTCATGGCGACCGCTCTGGCGCATGCTTCTTTTGCGGAAGGCTTCTCCAAGAGCGCGGTGATGGTGCTCGTTTCAGAGATTGGAGACAAGACGTTCTTCATCGCCGCAATCATGGCCATGCGCAACCCACAGCTGACGGTGCGCAGCGGCGCATTGGGAGCACCTTCTGGTCTCGCTGCCTAAGCGCCCCACGCAGGTTCTCGCCGGCGCGCTGGGCGCGCTGTGGGTGATGACCGCACTGTCTGCGGCGATGGGCTGGGCAGCGCCTGCGCTGGTGCGTGCGCTGTGTCGTGTGACTGCGAGACACGGCACATTGCGCTGCTGTCTGTTCTCCCGAACTGGTTGGGAAACTGTTGTGGCTTGCTCTCACGCCTTGCGTGTGGCAGATCTCTCCGCAGCTGACGCACCACGCGGCGACTGCGTTGTTCTTCTTCTTTGGAGTGCGCACGTTGTATTCCAGCCTGCTCGCCTGGGAGGGCGGCGACGAGCTGGCGGAGGTGGAGGCGGAGCTCAGCGGCACAAAGGGCAAGGCTGCGGCCAAGAAGAAGTCGACTCGGGGTGCGTGGCTTAACAGGGCGGTCACTCCCTCGAGGCAGGCGCTTCTGACTCTCCCCAACCTCTCGCCGGCTCAGCCTCCTTCCTGTCGCCCGTCTTCGTGGAGGTGTTCACCCTCACCTTCCTGGCCGAGTGGGGAGACCGCAGCCAGATTGCAACCATCGGCCTTGCGGCGCAATCTAACCCGGCTGGCGTCACGCTTGGGGGGTGCCTGGGCCACGCCGTGTGCACCACCGCCGCGGTGCTGGGGGGCCGCGGCATGGCGAGCATGATCTCTGAGCGGGCGGTGGCGGTGTGCGGCGGCGCGCTCTTCGTGGCGTTTGGGGTGCACTCTCTGCTCACGGGGCCGGAGGCGTGAGTGAGGCTGAGCGTGAGGACTGAGAGCCTACGGAATGTGTGCTATTCTAGAGCTCTACCGTGCTGTGCGACCACGACCTATCACTCCCGCTCATCTCGCGTCACCTCCCTCACTCTTTCTGCGCGTCCAGGTCACCCGCCGCTGCCTCCGCGTCCACCACCGTCTGCAGGATGTTGACCACCGCGTCTGGGTTGAGCGAGATTGCGCCGATGCCGCGCTGCACCAGCCAAGCTGCAAACGCCGGAAAGTCGCTGGGCGCCTGGCCGCAGATGCCGATGTACTTGCCCGCGCGCTGTGCGGCGTCAATCGCCATGCCGATGAGCATCTTCACCGCTGCGTCGCGCTCGTCGAAGCCCTTGACGATGCTGGAGTCGCGGTCCACGCCCAGCGTCAGCTGCGTCAGGTCGTTTGAGCCGATGGAGAAGCCGTCGCAGAGCTGAAGAAAGTCGTCGGCCAGCAGTGCGTTGGATGGCACCTCGCACATGATGTGCACCTTAAGGCCGCGTCCGGCGCCGTTTGCAGCCGCCTCCACAGCTTCGTCGCAGGCGGCAGTGGCGCCATCGCCGCGGCGTAAGCCATTTGCGGCCATCACATCCAGCACTGCGCGCAGCTCTTGGGTGGATCGCACAAAGGGAATCATGATCTCCGTGTTGGTGAGGCCCATCACGTCGCGCACCCGCCGAAGCGCCTCGCACTCCAGAGCAAAAGCGTCTCCGAAGTCGGGAGAATGGTAGCGCGACGCGCCGCGCCAGCCGAGCATGGGGTTCTCCTCCTGCGGCTCATAGCGCTCGCCGCCCAGCAGGCCGCGGTATTCGTTCGTCTTGAAGTCGGACAGGCGCACGATGACGGGCTGCGGGTAAAAGGCTGCTGAAATGCAGGCCACGCCCTGGCAGGAAAGACGTCTCAGCCGCGCAAGTCACATAGCAACGATCGGAAGAGTGACGCACCTCCGCAATGCCGCGGATGTAGTGCTCGGCGGGCGAAGGGGAGCCGATGCATGCTTCGCGAACGCGTGCTGCCAGCTGAGATGGCAGTGAGTCCACTTCCAGCGCGGCCTTTGGGTGTAGGCCAACCGAGTTGATGATGAACTCCAGGCGCGCAAGCCCCACGCCGCGCACGGGCAGCGCCGCCAGGCTGAACGCCTCGCTTGGGTTGCCCAGGATGAGAGAGACCTTGGTCTTGCGCGGCCGTGGCAGCGATGACGTGTCAACCTCACGGACGCTGAAGGGCAGCGCACCCTGGTATACGATGCCGTTGTCGCCCTCGGAGCACACGACAGTGACCACCTGACCATCCGCCAGATCCTGCGTCGCGCCAGCAGCGCCCACCACCGCCGGAATGCCCAGCTCGCGCGCCACGATGGCGGCGTGGCACACGCGCCCTCCACGCGCAGTCACGATTGCGCTGGCGCGCTTCATCACCGGCTCCCAATCAGGGTCTGTGATGTCCGTGACAAGCACCTCTCCATTCTGCAGCTCCTGCATGTTGCGCGCCTCGAGGATGACGCGGACGCGCCCACAGCCGATCTTGGCGCCCACGGCGCGGCCGACGGCGAGCACGAGCGCGTCCTCATGCGCGCCCAGCTTGAAGACGGAGACAACGGCGCCGTTGCGTGCGCGCGCGGCGTGCACCGTCTCTGGCCGCGCCTGCACCACGAACAGCTCGCCGGTAAGTCCATCTTTTGCCCATTCAACGTCCATCGGTCGCCACATGCCGCTCTGCGCGCTGTAGTGCGCCTCGATGATTGAGCCGTATCGCGCAAGCTGCAGCACCTCCGCATCGTCCAGGCAGAAGCGCTCTCGCGCGGCGCGGTCAACCTCCACCAGGCTGGTGCTGTCCGCCGTGATTCGGTCGGTGCTGTACACGAGCTTGATGGCCTTGGAGCCGAGCGTGGAGCGCACGATGGGCACCTTGCTGTCATCGGCGGCGAGAATGGGCTTGAATACCAGCCACTCGTCCGGATTGACGCTGCCTTGCACCACCGTTTCGCCGAGGCCGTACGCGCCGGTGATGAGGCAAACGCCAGGGAAGCCGCTCTCGGTGTCCAGCGTGAAAAGAACTCCCGAGCATGCCAGATCGCTGCGCACCATCTTCTGCACGCCCACGCTGAGCGCGACGGCCATGTGCGCAAAGCCGTGGTGAGCGCGGTAGCTGATGGCGCGGTCCGTGTAGAGACTGGCCATGACGCGCTTGACCGTGCGCAGCAGAGCAGCCTCGCCTTCGATGTTCAGGTACGTCTCCTGCTGCCCCGCGAATGAGGCATCCGGCAAGTCCTCGGCAGTGGCGGATGACCGAACTGCCACCGTCGCCAAGTGCGTGCCCTCGTCCACTTCCAGGCCGTGGGCGCGCGCGGCTGCTGCGTCGGCCGCATTAAGCTGGCGGTATGCCGTCAGGATCTCGTGGCAGAGAACCTCAGGCAGCGTCGCGTCCAGGATCCAGCCGCGGATGCTCTCTCCGGCCGAGCGCAACGCGCGCGTGTCGCTGACATCCAGGTCCTTGAGCGCCTTTTCGATGCGCACGTCCAGCCCGCTGACAGACAGGAAGTCTCGGAATGCCTCAGCTGTGGTTGCGAAGCCGTCAGACACCTAAGGAGACGCCGCGCGTCAGAAGATTCGGGCTCAGATAGACCACCGAGAACCCGGCCAGGCGCGCCTTGACGCCCCGCTTGCCCAGCTCCTTGATCATCTCCCCCAGCGATGCGTTTTTGCCGCCCACAATCGCCACGTCGTCGATGCCCAGCGTGGTGTACTGCCGCACGAACTTCAGCTCCGCAGCAGCCATGGCGCGTGAATCTCCGACAGAAGGTTGTCCGGCGCGTGTGCGTGCGCGATGTAGGCTGCGTTGTAGGATGTGCGCAGCGGAGGAGGGCGGAGCGGAGTCTGAGCTGAGTTTGTGGGTGGATTCTTGCGCGCTGCTGAGTCATCCCTTTGGTCAAGGGGGCCCTTGGTGGCGATGCCCTCGCGTCAGCATCTGCCGCCCTCTGCGTGCCCTGCGCGCTGATTCTGTCCCGCGTGTACCCAAGGCACAGCATTTCAGCGGTTCAGAATGGCGGAGCGTGTCCAGCGCACTGTGGTGCTTGCGGTCGGCGACGTCAAGGCGGAGGACACGACGATGCTCTGGCGCTACTCGTTCGCTCACCTGCTCAGCGAGAATGACCGCGTGGTGGTGGTGCACGCCCGGACAAACGCACCGACCGACTGGCTGCCGCTCAACGTTGGCCAGAACGTCGCGGCAGACGAGGCGCGCTGGCTGCCGGACGAGATGCGCGACGGTCTCAAGTCCTTCAAGACTGCCGAGTACTGGTCGCTCAAGGGGAGCTCGGTGGCAGAGGCCATCAGCGAGTTCCGTGCGCGCCCAGGCATTGCGCATGCAGCGATGCGATTCGCTGCGTGACGCATCCCCATCCGCAGTTGCTCACCGTGTCGCTGCGGACCTCCTGGTGGTGGGCAGCCGCGGCGCGAGCGGCATCAAGCGCGCGCTGACGGGCAGCATCAGCAAGAGCATCCTGGAGGCTGTTGACGTGGCAGTCTGCATCGTCCGCGCCGGCGTTTTCGTGAAGGATTCGCCGCCCTTCCGCCTGCCCACGGCCAGCGGCGCGGAGCTGGCGTCGCCGCTGCCGCACCTGAAGCGCAGCCGCAACATCGCCATGGCGCTGGACGGCAGCGACGTGAGTTCTGTGCTCGTCGCGTGGGCGAGCCAGCTGCTACTGCGGCGGGCGGACCGTGTGACTCTGCTCCACAGCAGCTACGGGCTGGACGAGTTCGCCACGCTCGCCGCCGCGGGCCAGCTGGCCGCGTGCGCCGCCGCGCTCCGCAAGGTGGTCGGCAGCAGCGAGACTGGCGCACAGGAGGAGGCTGTGACGGTGCAGCGTCTCCCGGAGCACAGCAGCCCCGCACACGCCATCCAGGAGGCGCTGGAGAAGCAGGGCCCCTTCGACCTTCTGCTGGTGGGCTCGCGCGGCCTGAGCGCCATGGGCAAGCTGAAGGAGCGGCTGCTGGGGAGCTACGGCAGCGTGAGCAGTGCGCTGGTGAAAAACGCGCCGGCGCCGGTGCTAGTGCTCAGCAAGGGCACGCTGGTGGAGTGGCTGGAGCGCGCCGCTGTCCCGCCGGAGACGCCGCTGAAGGGCGCCCCGCAGGCCGCGTGAGGCGGCGAAGACACGTAGAGGACGCCCGGGACGCAACAGACGCATATCGGCGCTTGTTAGACCTTGCTTGTGCACGCAACGGACAGGCAGACAGCGCAGGCGGGGGCAGAGACCTGCAGCTGCATCGCGTTCGACCGTCGTACAGTTGAACAGCTCACCTTCTACCGCCCTCCATGTCGGGCCATCAGCGCCCTCGGAACGCGGACAGTGCTGGTCGGCCCATCATCCGCTCGCGCGAGGAGGAGGACCGCCGTCAGGCTGAGCGCCTGTCTTGGCTATCCTCCACCAAGCGCAGCACCCCCGACGACCGAGACGACCACCACCGGCGCAGGCACCGACATAAGGAGCGGCGGCGCTCACGCTCCCGGTCACGCTCCCGGTCACGCTCTCGGTCTCGGTCGCGCGAGCGGCATCAACGTCGGTGTGTTTGTCCCTGCTATGCGTGTGGATACCTCCTCTGACGTGGCTGCGTGTGCGCCCTCGCAGCTCCAGCGACCGCGAGTTCGGCGGCTACCACCCGAGGCGCAAACACAGCGAGGGGTCACAGCGTGCGGCTGCTGCCGCGGCGAGCGTCGTGGATCCGGTTGCGTTTGCGAGCGCCCAGCGCGCGGCGGTGCTCGCCTCCCGCGCCGCCGCGGCGTGCAAGACACAGCGGGAGGTGTTCGTCGGCGGGCTCACGGCGGGCGTGACCACCCAGGAGGTGCTGCGCGGCTTCTTCGACGCAGCGCTTGCGG
>Ga0208951_1000750_pt1 | contig 14947 bp, 11 predicted proteins | sample GreLakmeMI27MSRF_FD_187702 | JGI IMG/M metagenome (GOLD analysis project Ga0208951, IMG submission 187702) | Freshwater lentic microbial communities from great Laurentian Lakes, MI, USA - Great Lakes metaG MI27MSRF (SPAdes) | ecosystem: Environmental > Aquatic > Freshwater > Lake | place: Great... | reverse complement strand
CGCTTGTGGATGAGGCGGAGGCGGAGGCGGAGGCGGAGGCGGAGGAGGCGGTGGGGAAGGTGCAGGCAGTGGTGGAGAAGGAGGATCTCCTAGTGCCTCTGGCGGCGTGCTTGGCGTGCTTGGCGTGCTCGGCGCCTCCGGCGGCGCGTCGGTTCCCGGGGCGCTGGGCACCGCGGGCGGGGCCGGGACGAAGCAGAGGAGCTGCAGTGACTGCAGCGCAAACGAGCTCCCGTTCCCACCCTGCGCACGCACGCAGGCGGCACACGCTCAGGACGGCGCGGCGCAAGGGCAGAGGGCATGCGGGCGCACCTGGAACACGAGGCTGTCCCAGGCGGTGTCGTCGCCGGAGCTTCCCAGCGCCAAAGCGTCAATGCCCACCGACAGCTCCGTCCAGTTGCCGTCCCCGCCGCTCACGCCGCCGTATGTGGACAGGTCAAGCGACCCAGAGGTGCGCCGCTCCGCGCGACTGGCCAGCTGCAGGCGCAAGGGCGCGCCAGCGGGCTGGAAGAGAGCCAGTCTGACCAGGATGATCGACGACACGGGCTCCTCTGCGTCTAGCGCCACGCTGCCGTCGTCAGAGTCAAAGGTGACAGCCAGACCGTCGCTGCCGTCCAGCACCGTCGCCTGCCAGGCACGCAGCGACCAGTCCGGTGTCTGGAGCACGCCCTCTTCGACCACGCTCACCCACACCACGCCAGACGAGTCGCCACTCGCCGCGCGCAGCCGCACACAGCACAGCGCGGCTGCAAGCAGCCAGGGCCGCATGCGTGAGCTCGCCGGGGGAAGAAAACAGACTGCACTGTAGTCCGGCGGTACCGCTCAACGCTCCAGCTCACAACCGAAGCGCCCCCGCCTTCCGACTGCGCGCTGCGAAAGCTATGAGCAAGCGCGTCGGTGCTGCGCTGAGCGGCATGTCAGGGCGCGGCAAGCCGCTGGTTTCAACTCCACTGATGGCGCTCAGTGCACAAGAACTGACCTCGTCGTTGGCCCGCAAGCCCATCGCACTCGCCGGGTGCGCCACTACGCAGCAGTGCGCAGCAGTGTGTCGCTGCGGTGCTGCGCGGACTCGCTGAGGCGCCCTCCTCAGGCCGAAGGTAGCTGCGCCTGAGGAGGACTTCCTTGATGACTTTTCGGTGGACTCCGACTCCGATAGCGACACCGCGGGCACACTGCGTGGCAGCAAGGCCAAGGCGCTGGAGCCAGTGGCGGTGGCAGAGTCCAGCGGTGCGTGTGGCTCAAGAGGCGGGAAAAGGCCCAAGGGCTTCCTTTTCGCCCTTTGCCGGCTGCCCAGCTCGCCCGCACACGCTCGCGCGCCCAGGCCCCTGCGCACGAGTATCTGACGCCCCCACTGCGCCTCTCCGCGCCACGCAGCGCCCGCGGCGCCCCGCGCGGCTGCGGACGATGCGACGGCGCGGCCGCGCGCGGCCGCCGCGCCCGGCGGGCGCGCGGAGGCGGCGCCGCCGCCAGAGCCGCGGCCTTGCGACGGCGGCGCCTCGCGCGTGGCTGCGCGCGCGAGCGAGCTGGCCCCAACGTCGCCGCGGGAGGAGCCACAGCCTCCAGAGTCCGTCACCGACACGTTGCGTATGGAGACGCAGCGCGAGACGGAGCTGGTGGCGGACGGTCTGCCAGGCGGTTCGACGCCGCCCGTGGATGCCGGCATTGAGCCCTTGGAGAGCCACATGGACTTCGTCCCTCAGTCGCAGCCGATCGCACAGCCCTCGGCGGCACCGGGCGGCACCGCGCAGCCGCAGGTGCTGCCTGGCGGCGAGACGGCGCCGCTGTCCGCGTCTGTGCGTGACGTGGCGGTGGCGATGGAGGTGGAGGATCAGGAGGGTGCTGTGGCGGCTGTCGAGGCGCCAGCTGGCGCGCCACTGGCGCCGATGTGCGCTCCGCCGGGCGGGAGCGGCGCGGGGCGGGCGGCTCCCAGCGGTCAGCGATCGCTGCGCTCCGCCGGCAAGGCGCCAAACGTGCAGCAGGCGCAGCAGCAGCCCTTCGCGCTCCCGGCGCCCGGCTCTGCGGTGAGCGGTGCCAGCGGCGGCGGGGCCAGCAACCGTTTGGCGGCGGCTGTCACTGCCAAAACGCTGCCGCTGCAGCCCAGCACCTCCTCCTCAGGCGGCCCGCCGCGCGCGCCGGGCGCCATGCCGCCGCCCTCGGTCGCGCCGCAGGCGCTGCGTGCACCGCCCACGCGCGCCGGCGCCGCCGCAACGGGCGGTGCAGCGGCAGCGGCAGCGACTGCGACTGCGACTGCGACTGCTGCGCCTGCGTTAGCGACTGCGTCGCACCCGGCCTCGCAGCGACCCCAGCCGTCCCCCTTCGCGGCGGCGCAGCGCGCGGGCGAGGGAGAGGTGCAGGCCGTGAGTGCGGCGGAGGTTGCGGCACCGCCCCGGCAGCGCAGCGGCGCTGGGCATGCGCCCTCCGCAAGCGCTCCGGCTATTCACCCGAAGGCGCCGCCGCCCGCTCGCCGCGCCGCGGCGGCACAGCCGCCCACGCAGAGCGCGCAGGCGGGGCCGTCTGAGCTGCGACAGAGCGCCAGCAGTGGCGCTGCGCTGACTGACGCAGAAGCTCAGCCGGCGGCGACTGCGCTGCCCACGCCCTCCATCGACCAGGTGCGCACTTCCCGGAACGCATGGCGCCTGTGTGGACACGTGGCCATGCGAGGGCGTGTGTGAATTGACGCCGGCCGCCTTGGTGGTGGTGGATGGCAGAATGGTTGGCTCGAACTGACACAAGCGCTAAGTTTTGCGTTGTCGTGTCGCTTTGCTTTTCCGCGCAGATGATGCTCACCGCGCAGCGCGTTCACGATGACGGACGCAAGCAGCAGGTCCGCGCGCAGCTGGCCATCAACGACGCGCTAATGCTGCAGTCACCGATCCTGGGGCAGCACATCAAGATGGTTGCCGCACAGAGTGCGCACACACAACACCGCACTCTGCTCGCTGCGTGTGAACCTGACCCGCTCGCGTGTGTGCGTGTGCGCGCGCACGCAGTCGCGGCGGAGATGAGCAAGATGGACGCCGTGCTGGAGGCGCTTGGTGAGGGAATCGCTGCGGGTGCAACCCCGCCTACGGAATCGGAGGTGGAAGATGGGGAGGGGGATGTGCTGATGTGATGGCACAGTGAAGGAGGGATACGCGAAAAAAGGCGCAAACAAGAGGTTGCCTGGGGGGGCCCCGGGTGAAGAATCGCATCGTTGCTAACGCTTTGTACACTACAATCTTGCACACAGCTGGGGCCTCCGGCTGCGGTGTGATCCAGGAGCGCAGCCATGCGCACCCTGGATACGTGGCGCTGCGTGGCGCTGTTGCTGTTTGCCGTCAGCTCTTCAGGGCTCAACGCCTCCGCCTCTGTGTCCACCTTGGCGCCGCAGCGGGGCGTCCCCGACGCGGCCGCCGCGGAGCTCGCCGCGCTGATGGCGCGCCTGGAGGCTGCTGCGGGCACCGCGGTGCGCTGCCAGCCGCTCTCTTCGCCCCTGGCCCTGGGCAGCGCACTCTGCGGCGCCGTGCGGGTGTCTGCACCCGCCCCGCCACCGCCGCGCGTCACCGTGTTCACCACGCTCTTCCGCACGGAGGAGGAGCTGGTGAGCGCCTTCCTGGCGGACGTGGTGCGACAAACCGCGTTACCCTCGACCGAGCTGCTCGTCGGTCTTGTGGCCGATGAATACACTGACCTCACCGTGGACATGCTGGGCGCGGCGCTGGGCGCGGCGGCGGGCGCCAACCGCAGCGCCTTCAACCGCGTGCGGATCGTCTTCTGGCCAACAGACCCGGGGCTCTACAGCAGCTGGAGCATCCTGAACCTGCACGTGCCCTTTGTGGCGCCCCTGCGCACCAACTGGAACCCAGACGACCGGCGAGCACCATACGCGCTGGAGCGACAGCTGGCATTGCTGGACAGCAAGCCCGAGGTGGACATGGTCTCTGGCCCTGTGCGCGAGCTCACCGGCTCGCCTCTCACCGCCACGTGGGCCAACACGGCGGACGCCAAGGTCCTCCAGCTCGCCAGCGGCGCGCGGGGACACCTGCCTCGTAAGCTCACGCTGGCGGACTTTGGGCGAGTGGTAAAATCGAAGATGGACGTCACCAACCCGCCTCACAACGGGCCTATGTTCCGCAAGCGACTCCTGGACGTGGCTGGCGGCGCGTTTGATCAGCGGCTGGATCCGCTGTCTGACTGGGCGTTGTGGGTGAAGGGCCTTCAGGGTGGATGCATCTTCTGGCACTTGGAGAGTCCGTTGGTTCTTTGGTTTCGGAGCCCGCGGCAGTACAGCGCCACCCACAGCTACACGCGTAACGAGGCTGTGCAGACGGTGCTGGCCCAGGACTGTGACTCGTGGCAGCGTGCGCTGAAGAACAACGTGTGCGCCCTGACTGCGCTGGCGCGCGACGCAAGCGCATGAGGCGCGATGGAGGGAACGCGGAGTGGAAGGAAATGAGGCTATGAGGCGCGTCAGCGTTCGTCATACGTTCTTGCAATTCGAACACCGGGATTTATCACAGCATCACACCCTCTTGCGTCGCCTGGCGGAGCGGTGTCGTGGCGCATACGCCGTTTCCTCCTCCGCGCACGTCGTCTCTGCGCTGAGCAGCAGGTCGTAGTCCATGCGGCGGCCCTTGTCCGACAGAAGCTGGAAGGCGTCCTGCACCCGCTGGAAAGCGGCCGAGGCGTGCGCGGTGCCGCACTTGTCCGGGTGCACCAGCAGCGCTTTGCGGCGGTGGGCCCGTCGAATGGCGTCCTCGTCGGCCATGGGGTCAACCTCCAGGACGGCATAGTGGGTGGCGCACCCCAAGATGCGGCCCACCTCGCCGGTGGCGCCCTCCGGCACGTCCGTGCACAGCGCGCCGGGCACCCGGCCAGCAGCCTCCGCGAGCGCAACCAGGTAGAGGAGGTTGCCCAGGGCCCAGAGCACGCACACGCACGCGGCAAGCAGCAGCCGCAGCCAGAAGGTTGCGAAGAGGCCGCTGGCGCCGCGCAGCAGCGTGAGGCATGCCACGGCCATCCAGCAGGGCACGGAGCCCAGGAAAAGCAGGTTGAGGAGCGCGCAGCAGGTGGCGCCGACTGCCCAGGCGCCGCCCCGCAGCATCCACCACCAGAAGGGCGCCCACCAGCACCCCCTGAAGCCTGGAAGCACCGGCTGCAGCTTAAGAGCCAGGCACGCCGGCAGTGCCCCCCACAGGCGGGGCGCCCAGGTTGCGGCTCGCAGCAGCGCCCACGAGCCGCGCCACAGGGCGGAGACCGCGGCGAAGGCGAGGGTGAGGAGCACGCGCGCCCCCGTGAAAAGCAGGAAGATCGCCAGGCCGCCAAAGAGCGCCATCGCGATGGCCAGCAAGCCATAGATTGCCGTGCGAGAGTGCGAGTTTGGCGTCAATGCCGCCGCCAGTGCAGCCTCGCCGCCGGGCCATCCAGCCGCGTCCAACAGCACTGGCAACTGATCCAGCACCGAGCTGAGCGCCACATCCCACACATGTACCAACCCTTCCCAGGACACATCCATGTTTGGCGCATCCAGAGGCTGAGCATCGCTGTCAGACGCGCCACGCACCGCATCGTCCCAGTGCACGCTGCGCCCGGCCGCCTGTTTCTTCGCCGCCGGCGACGGCTTGCTCTGCTGGACAGGGGTTGGCGGGGACGCGCGCGACTGCGGAGGCGACACGGGTGCCATAGGCTCGGAGGGATTGGCGGTCGCCGCGGGTGCAGCCGGCTGCTGTTCCTCCTCGCGCAGGTCGGCGCAGGAGCTCCTGGCCGCCTCGATGAGCTCCGCAGCCTCCATAAACTCTTCCGGGCACAGCGCCGCTGCGCGGTTCATCAGACGCGCCGCCTCGTCAAGCTTCTCCTCCTGCACCGCAGCCACGGCAGCAGCGGCGAGGCTCTCAGCCTCTGCGCGCTGCGCCGCGACTGCGGAGGGCAACGCCGGCGCCTGCAAGGCCGAGTCGGCTGCGCTTGCGGCGGGCTCTGCCACCACGGTGAGCTCGATCCGCAGCGTGGAGTCCTTCTTGTGGAAGCGAAGCGACCGAGGAGGAGCGCAGACGGCTACCCCAAGGGGAAGCTGCAGCTCCAACCGGTAGCGCCCAGGCACGCGCAGGCTCACCGTGGTTGGCCGGATGACCAGACCGCTGGTGAGCTGGCTGGCGGCTGCAAGGGCGGGCGGGCGTGCGTGAGCGAGAGCGTGCGCGCGTGAGCAAGGGCGGCCCTAGCGGCTCCTGTAGGAAGTCTTACGCGCGGCGCGGGCACGCACACTCGACTCCGGGGAGCGACACGCTGACCAGCACCAGGTCACCGTCGCCGCTGCGCTGGCGCGTGACCGCGTAGGAGGGTGCCACCTCGTCCTGTGAGGACCGCTCACCCAAAGGAGACCCACCGCTGCCGCTGCCGCTGCCGCTCCCGCTGCTGCCGCTGCTGCCGCTCTGCCCCGCAGGCGGCGCGGTGAAAGCGGCGGCAGTGCGCTTCTTCTTCCCCATGTCTGCCACGCAGCCCCGTAGGGCGGGTGGTGTTGCACGTTTTGGTTACCAGGTTGCGGGATAGCGGTATGGCGTCATTTGCGGTACGTACAACCCGCCATGACTACCGGCCGACGGCCGCCCTGGCGCATCTGCCTGTTGACTGTCTAGCCAGAACTGCTTTAGCTACGCATCACGATGCACTCGCGGGTCCATGTGTCCGTCCCTGCTGCATCGTGCCTCCCCTAGTGGAGCCATTTCAAGATGAGTCCGCCCGCCGTGTACTCCCGGAAAAAGGGCGCCAGGATGAGCGCCGTGATTGCAGACAGCTTCACCAGAACGTTGAGGGACGGGCCGCTGGTGTCCTTAAGCGGATCGCCCACCGTGTCGCTGATCACGGCACTCTTATGCGCCTCAGTGCCCTTGCCGCCGATGGAGCGCGCGTGGTCACACGCGCCAGCCTCCAGGTACTTCTTGGCGTTATCCCACGCGCTGCCGGAGCAGCTGGCAGAGATTGCCATCTGCACGCCGGAGGTTAGCGCGCCGGTGAGCAGACCTGCCAGACAGCGCGTGCCAAACAGCACCCCCACCGTGATGGGCGACAGAATGACCAGCGCGCCCGGCGCAATCATCTCCGTCAGCGCAGCCTTGGTGCAAATGGTGATGCAGCGCTGGTAGTCTGGACGTGCGCTGCCCTGCATCAGCCCCGGAATGGTATGAAACTGGGTGCGGACCTCATCGACCAGGGAGAGCGCCGCGTTGCCCACGCCCTTCAGAGTCATCGCAGAGAAGGCGTAGGGGAGCATGGCACCCACCAGCAGCCCCACGTATGTCTTCGAGTCCAGCAGCGACGCGTCGCTCAGCTGCAGCTCGCTCTGCGAAATGTAGGACCCGAACAGCGCCAGGCTGACCAACGCCGCAGAGCCGATGGCAAAGCCCTTGCCGATGGCGGCCGTGGTGTTGCCGGCTGCGTCCAGCGCGTCGGTGCGCTCGCGCACGTCCTCGCCCATGCCGGACATCTCGGCGATGCCGCCCGCGTTGTCAGCGATGGGCCCGAACGCGTCGATGCTCAGCGCCGTGGCCAGGTTTCCCAGCACGCCCAGCGCAGCCACTGCGACGCCGTAAAAGCCGGCGAGCTCGTAGCTCACAAAGATTGTGGTTGCCAGGCACAGCACGGGAATGACGACGGACTTGTAGCCCAGCGCCAGCCCGAAGATGATCGAGGTTGCAGTTCCGGTGCGGCAGGACTCGGCCACCTCCTGGACGGGGCGGAAGGAGTTCGACGTCATGTATTCCGTGTACAGGCCCGTGACGAGCCCGGATGCCACGCCCGCCACCACGCAGACGTAGACGGCCCAATTGCTGCACTCGCGCTGCGCGTCGAATACGAAGACTCCGGAGAAGCTGGAGGGCAGCGCGCCCAGCGTGACGGGCAGCATGACGAGCGCCATCAGCATGGCGGAGATGATGAGCTGGCTCTTGATGACGGGACCCACCTGGCGAATGGAGCGTGCGGGAGCCACGTCCGTGGCAAGCAGGGTGACGAACATGCAGACCAGCAGGGAGGTTGCGGAGAGCGTGAGGGGGAACATGAGAGCGCTCCAGTTGTGCGACTCGCCAAGGCTTGACACGGAGGCGAGGACCAGCGCGGAGACGGAAGCTTCCGCGTAGGAGCCGAACAGATCGGCGCCCATGCCCGCAATGTCGCCGACGAGGTCCCCTACCAAATCCGCAATGACGGCCGGGTTGCGGGGGTCGTCTTCCGGGATGCCGCGCTCCACCTTGCCCACGAGATCAGCGCCCACATCTGCTGCCTTGGTGAAGAGACCACCGCCCACGCGCCCAAACAGCGCCACGGAGGAGCCACCCAGGCCGTACCCGGCGACGCAGACGAACAGCGCGGGCCAGTCGTCCTGGAAGTAGAGCGCCAGCGCCTGGATGACCGCGTAGAGCGACGCCAGCGCCAGGCTGGAGATTGTGAACCCCATCACAGACCCGGAGCGGAAGGCGGCTGTGAAGGCCTGCATCATGCCGCGCCGAGCCTCGATGGCGACACGCACGTTGCTGAAAGTGCCGATGCTCATTCCCAGGAAGCCGGAGAGGAGCGAGGTGCCGGCGCCAACCAGGAAGGAGATGGTTGTGAAGACGCCGTGGGCCAGCTTGGGTGCGTGCAGCACGCCGGCGTCGTCCTCGCTCCAGGCTGAGCGGAAGCGGTCGCCCGAGCCGAGGAGGAAGAACACAAGCGTCGCAAAGCCGGCCATGAAGTAGGAGATGCTGGTGTACTGGGTCTTGAGGAAGGCGCGCGCCCCCTCCCGGATGGCGCCGTGAATCTGGGCGGCGCTGCGCGCGATGTCGTCATTCTGCCCCTCGGGTCCAAGGAGCGCGCCGGACTCGGTGTCCAAATCGAACGCCACGTTGGCGACGCGCACGCCGGAGACGCCGCCCAGCTGCGCAAGCGCGAAGAGCAGGCCTGAGAGGGCGCAGAGAGGGATGTACCAGTCCGTGAAGGCCGTGGACAGGAAGACGCTGCCGTCACCCCCCGTCGCGTTCTTGATGCCGCCCAGGCTCTCGCCGCCGGCGCTGACCGCGTACAGCGCCGCGGTGGCGAGCGCGTGCGCCATGAAGTGGGCAGCCGGCGGAGGGGGCTATAGCAGTGTATAAGGTAGCAAAGGCAGCTGAGTCACCGCTGCAAAACTATGTGCTCGCGCAGGTGATCTCTCACAGCATCTGAAACAGCTCCTTGCGGCTGCTATACAGTGTGCGCAGTGCGGCGAGCAGCTCAGAAAGTCCGGAGTCAGAGGCGTCGCCCAGCGCGCAGGTGTGCGCTGCCGCCAGTGCCTCCAGAGACGCAGCATCGGCCTCTACAGACGCAGCATTGACTCCCGCGGATGCGGCGCCGTCGCGTGCCTCTGCGGCAAACGCGGCCAGGCAACGCGCATTCATGGAGAGCAGCGCGCGCCTTTCCAGGAAAAAGGGCTCCCCAAAGCGAACGCACATGCCCAGAACCTGTGCATAGGTCGCATCCACCTGCTCGCCACGCTCCGTGAATAGATCGTGCACGTAGAAGGAGCCGGACGGAGCGCCAGGGCTGTCGTCGAAGGAATGGATGTACATCAGCCTGATGTCCTGTTTGAAAGCGGTGGGGCTCACTGTGAGCACATGGCTGCCTGCAGGCTGCTGGCGAACCTTCTGGTGCAGGTCCTCCAGGCTCGCCAGAGCAGGAGGCAGGCCAGGAAGGTCCGCGGCGGCACCAGCAGTGGCCGACGCTGCGGCGTGCAGGAGGAGGGGAAACTCGCTGCACCCGCACAGAGCGCGTAGCGTGAGAGGTGGGTCAGCTCACAGGGCTGGGAGCAGGAGCGAGTGGCGCACCGTGACTCGATGGACAAGCCGGCACAGCGGTCCGTGCACAGGAGTCCGACCAGCCCACCACGGCGGCCTCTCTCGAAGCAGGTCACCACAGCCTCCAGGTAGCGCCCTCCGTCACGTTCTTCGGCGAACAGCGACGAGCCAGCAGCGCACGAGAACCTCAGGCGTGCGCTGGATCCGCTCACAGCCCGAAGGCCCCGCGCACGCGCGGCGACGCCAGCGCGCGCACCCAGGCCCCTTGAAGTGTCACAGCGCGCTGAGTTGTCGCGGGGGCTAGAGCCCGTGCTCCAGGGCGACGGCGCCGAGAATGAGAGAGACATATGGGCGTATCGCGCTGCGCCGGAGGCAGTTGGACGATCTTGGAGACTCGGGCGAGTGCAGAAAGGCGGAGGCAGTCGACAGTGTCCCGCCGACGAGGTCCTGCCTCCCGCCAAAGATAGAACGCGCCTTGTCGTGCGACGCACGCACCACCCACCTGCCCACGGCGACTGACCAAAGTGCGCACACAGCTCACGCCCTCGCGCAACCCGTACGCCAACCCGTGAGCGACTGGGCCAGCCACACGCGAGCGGCTGCACGCGCACTGCCCTGCGCTCGCCGTGCGCTGAGCGCACGTGCGAGTGCCTCATGGGTCGCAGCGACAAGCCCGCTGCGCCAGCCTCAGCTGGCGCCAAGGCCTCGGCTTGCGCTGCTGGCGCCAGCGAGCCAAGTGTGGCGGAGTGCGACAAGCTGATCAAGGCCGCGCAAGGCAACCTAGACAAGGCACGCAAGGAGCTGGACAAGTTCGTGCAAGAGAAGCCGTTTTCTCTCGCCTTTCGCACCGCATGCTGGTTCAACTACGCTCTGGGCGAGGATGCGGAGAAGGCGGAGAAGGAGGAGCGAGGGCGAGACATCAAGTCGCTGGCGCACTTCCGCGCTGCAGCTGCCGCCGCTTGCAGAGCCATGGAGCTGGCTCCCACCTGCACGCTGGCCTCACTGGCTCACGTGGCGTCAGCCTCGGGGGTGCATAGGAGTTCGACGCGCGAGGGTGCTGCGGAGATCCAACGGGCAGAGCATCAACTGAGGAGGGCCGTGGTCGAGTTCAAGCTGAGCACGTGTGACACCTCAGTGAGCTACTCGCAGCTGTTGTCATGGGAGAAGCAAATTCTGAATCTGGGCCTGAAGAAGAAGAAGGAAGACTTGGAGGTCTTGACGGCGCTCAAGGAGAAAGCTGAAGAGTGCGTAGCAGCGCCACCGCTGGCAGCGTCGGCTGTGGCTGACACCCCCTTCCACGCAGAGTGATGAGTGCAGTTGTGGTGAAACCGTCTGGCGGCCCAGCCCCGGTGAAAAACAGAGCGCTGGTGCGCTGGCAGGGGGGGCTCTTCCCTCCGAGGACCGATTCCCTGTCTGACTGCGCCGCGTGCAGGCATCGGATGCACCGGGCGCACCGCGCAGAGGTGGCGGCGAGACGTTGAGATCCGATCGGGGGAGCGGACTGGTCTTCTTGGACGCTGACGTCTCTGACCAGGAGCTGGACAACCTGCTGGCCCGCCTCTCTGGCGCCTCGCGGGAGGCCCTCCCTGTGAGCTCGGCCACGCGCGCAGCGGCCGCGCCTGCAGCCTCTGCGCCTGAGCCGGCGGCGACTGCGCGAGGCGGACGCGCCAAGGGCGCCAAAGCCAGCGTGGGCGCGCTCCTGGATCAGCGCGCGCACACACGAGATGCTGAGCAGCGCGCCACGAGCTTGGAGCAGCGCGCCAATGAGCTGGAGCGTGTGCTGGCCTTCTGGCGCTCGCGTGTGGCAGAGACTTCCGAGGAGCAGGCTGTGCAGCAGCTCCTGGTGGTGCCCGCCGACGAGCTGTTGGCATTTTCTGCGAGCGCTGGCACCTCGGAGCAGCTGATGCGGCCGCTCTCGGCCATTGTGAGCGGCGAGGAGAAGCAGTTGTGCTGGCGCTTCAGAGATGTCACTGTTGATTTGCGCGCCGAACTTTGGGTCCACCTTTTTGAGCTGCACAAAGCACGCAGCGCACGCAGCGCGCTATGGACGGAGATGTCAGCATTCTTTCCCATTCTCGACGCTGAGTTTCTGGAATTCGCGGAGCCCACTTACGATGCAGACATCAGTCCAGAATGGTCCTCGCTGTGGGTGGACAAAGACGAGCTGAGCATGCCTGCAGATTTAACTGAGCAGCCTCCTGGCGAGACTGGCGTGGCTGGAAAAGCACAGCACACTCTTCAAGCCCGCATGCTCCATATGGAGCAGTCTGATCGAGCGGATGAACTGGAATTGATTGTCAAAGAAATCATGGAACTGCAACGGCTGGAACGGCTGAGAGCACCTGGGAGATCGGGTGAATGCCTGATCGAGAAACGCATCCAGGAACTCTCGGCTGACTACGCTTCGGTGGTACTTGCGCCGCCGCCGGCTTCTGTCTCTCAGCTGCACGCACCAGAGTCCTCGCTGGCCGCGTGCTTTCCCCGGTGCACCGTCCGCCATGCGGAGCTGCCGTCTGGCGACTTGACGGCGGTGCTGGTGCACGACGCCTACCCTGCTGCCGACACGTTTGTGGAGTGGGATTTCGAGCCTCACAAAGTGCCGCTCCCCATCCTGGCGCTCCGCACCAAGCTGTGCGCCATGCTGGCACGCCATCAGGGCTGGCCAAGCTGGGACATGAATAAGGATGAAGTATCACCTTACGACGTGGCGCGCAGCGCGCTGTACTACGGCGGCAACTTCACGGACCTCACAGAGACGGATAAGAATGAGATGTGCGCCATCGCCACCAAAGACGTGTTCGACGCGCTGTGCATCCTGTGCGAGAACGGGCTGCTGCCCACGCGCATCGTGCGCGACCTGAAGCGCTTCCTTAAGCCGCGTGTGCAAGCATTTGACGATACTCAGCGCCGGGTTGGGCAAGCGATCGACGAGCCGCTAGACCAGAGCGTGCCGCCGCGCCTGGACATGGCCGACATAGAGGTTTTGGAGCTGCCAGACCTGCTCTCCGTCGCGTACTTCGTGCGCAGGCACTGGGCCGCAAACGTGGTGCACACGCATCAGTGGCAGGAGCAGCTGATGCTGCACCTGGGCCGTCCGCCCATCGCCTTTGAGCGCCGCACTCTGGAGGATGACAGCGTCGCCTTCCACCCTTCAGTCGCGCTGTTTGGATCGTGCCCGCAGGAGGGCGACTGCGCGTCAAGCGCCGAGAACGTGCTGCGCTGGATCTTCGCGCAAGACGCAGAGCTCAGGTGCGCACGCTTTCCGTGCATGCAGGCACCGCCTGCCGCCCTGGACTGACCTGCAATGCCCCGTGCTTCGCGCAGCCGCGGGGGCCTGCTTTCACCAGAGGCTGCGGATGCTGCCATCACGTCAGATATGCAACGTCAAATGGTTGACAAACTGGATTATCTGAAAGCGCTTGCGGACGACAGAGCTGAGCTGGTGGAGCGAGTGCAGAAACTGGTACCGGCCCGAGTGCTCATCCTTCACCGTCTTGCCAGTGATGGTAGCGTGATTTTGGATCTTGGTCATGCTTTTGGACTGATCGATGCAGTCATTGAGGTTTCGGAGCAAATTTTGCACATCCAAAGAAGGCTTCTCTTCGGCCTGCGCAGCCGCCTGTCTGGTCGGGCTACGTCGATGTCTAACAGGGCCAAAAGATCGGGCGTTGAGTCTGAAGCTGCGACTGCATACCTCCAGGCGGTCAACAAACACGTTTTGAAGCTTGGAGAGATAGAAAAACAGCTAGTCAAGAACTACAATGCACTCCTTACAGTGTTTCAAGATGCATTGGATAAGGGCAAATCGGGTGCGATCAACCAAGAACAGATTCTGCGAATTCTGGCGAGCCTGAAATGTGGGGCACTTGGCCATGAGATCTGCGCGCATGCGCAAGCTGAACTGCAGTCCCTGGACGCTCGGCTGGAGAGCGAGCATGAGGAACTGCTGGCCCTGCGCCTCAAGTTGTGCACGCTCTGCCGCTGCGACCTTCGCGCCTCTGTCTTGAAGCCTGTGCTGGGCCTGCTGCGTGAACGCCTCCTGAAAGAGGCTGCTGAGCATGACAGAGCCGCCGCAGCGATGACAAATAAGATGGCAGCCGATGGGGCTGCTGCGCTGCTAGCCGAGGAGGAGGCGGCGGAGAAGGCGGAGGCGGAGGCCATTCATCGGAAGAGCATGATAAAGCGCGACAAGAAGAAGGCTGCAGAGGCGCTCAAGAAGGAGGCTGCTGCCGCCGATGCAGCGGAACAGCAGGCGCGCCTGGACGCGGAGGCTGCGGTCAAGAAGGCGGAGGAGGATGCCCAGGAGGCTGCACGCGCGGCGGAAAAGGAGGAGCAGAAGCGCCTGGCAGACGCTGCGCGCGCGGCTGCGCTGGAGGCCCGCGCCCGCGAGGTAGCTGAGGCTGCTGAGGCTCAGCTCATCGCCACCGAGGCTGAAGTGGCGGCTGAGCGCGTCAGGGCTGCGCAGCGGGCACGCAAGCAGGAGGAGGAGCGCGCCATGGAGCAGCGCCTGCGCGAGCTGGAGCTGAAGGAGGCTGCGCTGGAGCAGGAGAGCCTATCCCGCTTGGGCGCGAGCGATGCCCCCGCCCGCGCCGCCCCGCGCGCCTACCACCCGCCTTCTGTCGCTCGCGCGCCCGCGACCCAGCCTTCTGTGCTGCTGCCCTGGATGTCCGCCGTCCCGGCGGCTGCGTCGGAAGCGGCGCTGAGCCCCTGGCCCGCCATGCAGTCTGCGCCTGCCTCCTACCTGCCGCCCGCACCCTTCTCATACCTGCCACCTGCCGTGCCCGCCGCCGCTCGCCCGCCGCCCGCCGCCGCGCAGCCGGTGGCTGGCGGCGCCGGGCTGAGCAACGCTGCGGGCGAGTACAACTGCTTCCTGAACAGCATCGTCCAGAGCCTGTTCCGTCTGAGCTGCTTCAAGCAGCACCTGCTGAAGAGCACCGTGCCTGATGCGCCGGAGGGCAGCGTTCTGGTGTTGGACGTGGCGATTGTGAACGGCCTGCAACAGCTGTTTAGAGCGCTGGACGGCGGCGCGCAGCTGCAGCGTGAGGCTGGCGGGCCTTCCGCCAGCGGGCGCCCCGTGATAGCGCCCACGGGGCTGCGCCTGGCGCTGGCGGCGCTGCTGGGCGCGGGCGGCGAAGGGGAAGGGCTGCTGAATGAGATGGCAGACGCGGTTGAGA
>Ga0208951_1000749_pt1 | contig 14955 bp, 16 predicted proteins | sample GreLakmeMI27MSRF_FD_187702 | JGI IMG/M metagenome (GOLD analysis project Ga0208951, IMG submission 187702) | Freshwater lentic microbial communities from great Laurentian Lakes, MI, USA - Great Lakes metaG MI27MSRF (SPAdes) | ecosystem: Environmental > Aquatic > Freshwater > Lake | place: Great... | reverse complement strand
CCCGCGGCAGCCTTCATGCGCCTTTCCTCCTCTTGGCGCATGAGTTCCACCACCGCTCGCTGCGTGCGCTTCTCCAGCTTCTCCAGCTTGCGCGCCACGTCTCGGCGCAGGTCCCAGTTCGCCTTCTGCGCCTGCACGCTCAGCAGCGCGTCCTCGCCCTCCTCCGCGGGGGACGCGGGCTCGGCCACAATGTCCTCAGCCTCCGGCGCGTGCGCCTCCTCAATCTGGGCGAGTAGGTCGCAGCGTCAGCCTCCACTCTCACCTGCCGTCTCCGCCCCAACGCACCCGCGCGGCCTTCAGCTCATCGTCCTTGGGCACGTAGTTTCGGAACTTGAGCGGCGGCCTTGCGTGTGGGTGTGTGGGTTAGGAACAGTGACGCTGGCTGCACGCGAGCACGCACTCGTCCTCTGATGAACGCGCAGGCACCGCCCCGGACTCTTCCGCGGAGGCCCGCAGCGCCTTCAAGCGCACCTTGCGCGCCTCTGAGCTCTCCTCCATCGAGTGGTGAGCGGAGAAAGCTCGCAGAGGAGGGCGAGAGAGCTGCTGCGTTGCCAAAATGCGCCGTGCCCAACCAGCCAACGCCGGCCGCCAACACAAGAGGGTGGCAAGGTGCCATTTCTGTTGCTCCTCGGGCTGCCTATGTCGCTCTACGCCCGCCACACAGCTGAGTCATGACGAACGCTGCCGTGCCAGGCGCAGAGGCGGCGACGTCTGGCCTTCCATCTAACGCCGTGGGCGTCTCGGCTACGCTGCCCCCTGCTCGCGCCTGGCCCGAAAACGTGCGCACGGTGAGCAGCGACGCAGAGCTGCGCGAGGCGCTGGTGCAGGCGGGCGCGCAGACGGTGCGCATGTCAGCCGTTGGGGCCCCAGCCTCCGCGTGACGCCGAATACGGCACTTCCTGCTTCCAGGTGGTCGTGGACTTCAGCGCCGCGTGGTGTGAGAAGTGCAAGGCGGTGGAGCCGGTGCTTGCCAGCCTGGGCGAGCAGGCGCGCGGCCCACTGGCGCGGTGGCAAGCGCTGTCTAACAGCGCCTGGTGCGCTCTCCAGCACACAGCCACGCAGTTCATCGTCGCGGACGCCGACTTCCTGCCCGTCATGGCGGCTGACGTGCGCTACACGCCCACCTTCGCCTTCTACCAGCAAGGCAAGAAGGCACGAGCGCAGCGGGCCGAAGCAGCGAGCAAGCACTACTCCACAAGCTGCAGCGCTCTCAGCCCAAGTTGCGCTGACCCGCGTGGCGCGCAGGTGGACGAGTTCGTGGGAACGAACGTGCAGACGCTGAGGGACCGGACGTGGCTCTGGAGCTGACTGCAGTGCAATGTGCTAACAGCACCTGCTGCAGCTCCATGCCTTCTGCTCTATAGCTTTGGCGTGTCTCCCGTGCAGGCGCTACCACAGGCAGCTCAATTCGACTCGAACACCTGTTGCCCTGTTCGAACATTGAGAGAGCCTGCCCCCTCGCCTGGCCGTCCCTTCCCGCTGCGCCTGGGCCGATGCAGCGCCGGGCATGTCGCGCGTGCTGAGCACCGATGGGCGCGGCTCTATGCGCGCTTTTCGTATGCTGGGCGACGTCGGCAGCCGCACTGCTCTGCTGGGCTCCAGGCGCGAACCGCAGGGCGTGCGCAGGCGCGTGCCAGCGCAGCGAGCAGGTCGCAGGCACCTCAGCCTTTCTCACGCCTGCTCCCAGTTCTGGGCGGCCGGGGTGCCCGCGTGCTGCTGGTCATCGCCCACCCCGACGACGAGTCCATGTGCGCCTCGCCTGCGCGCTGCGCTCAGCCAGCTCAGTTTCTGAGGCGCGCGGCGCAGGTTCTTCGCGCCAGCAGTGGCGGCGCTAGCGTGTGGCGGCGTGTCGGTGCACGTCCTCTGTCTGTCAACCGGTGCGCGCGCCCTGAACACGCGCCAGGTATGAGACCCGCTGCTGAGCCAGCTGGACCGCAGGTGACGCGGCTGGGCTGGGCGCCACGCGCGCGCGCGAGCTGCCTGCTGCGTGCGCCGTGCTGGGTGTTCCGCAATCGCACGTGCAGGTCCTGGACCTGGCACAGCTGCAGGTGCGCGTCTGCGCAGCTGCTGCCACCCACCGTGACTGAGGGTGCAGTGCAGGACGGGATGAAGCAGCGCTGGCCTTCGGAGACGGTACAGCGCCAGGTTGACGACGCGGTGCGCTCCACGCGCGCCTCCGCCGTGCTCACCTTCGACGCGCGCGGCGTGTCGGGCCACCCGAACCACGTGGACACGCACGTGGGCGTGCTGGCCTGGGCGGCGGCCCAGCAGCAAGGCGCTGCTGTGGAATGCTGGCTGCTGGTGCGAGCGCTGCTGCTCTGTGGGACTCTGCACCGCGCTCACCCGGTCTCCACCGCGCTAAGGAGAGCCCCAGCTTTGCAACCAAGTTCACGGGCACGCTGCTGGCGCCGCTCAAGGCGCTGGCCACCGCATGCAGCGGAGGCACCAGAGCCTGCTTCCTCATGCCCTCGCTCGGCCTGGCGCGCCGGGCGCTGGCGCAGCACCGCAGCCAGCACGTGTGGTTCCGCTCGCTGTTCGTCGCCTTTGCCTCGTGCGCCTTCGCCAACACGCTCATGAGAGCAGAGCACACACGCAGCCAGACAAGACGACTGAAAGGATGATTTGAATCCATGATCAATAGCTGCGGCATAGCTCCTGTGGTGCAGTGCGCAGCTCCGCGTCCACGGCTCAGCTGCGCCTCGTGCGAAGGTACTTGAGGAAGGGCGCGCCCAGGCGGCGCCGGCCCAGCGCGTGGAGCAGGTCGGGCGGGAAGACGCGCGAGAAGAGCCAGAACGCGGTTGAGATCCAGGCTGGGAAAAGGATGACGGGCGTGTCGCGCGCAATGCCAGCGGTGATGATGCGCAGCGCCTGGGGCATGGCCATCAGGCCAGGCATGTGGCTCTTGTTGGCCGCAGACATGTCGCTCTCCACGTAGCCCGGGCACACCACGTTGACGCGGATGCCGTCCCGGTAGAGCAGGCCGCGCAGGGCCTCGCCGTAGGTTCGCACAGCAGCCTTGGTGGCGGAATAGGCGACGGCACCGCTCATGGGGCCCGTGGAGGCCATGGAGGACATGAGGACGATGCGCCCCGCGCCGCGTGCCTTCATTGCGGGCAGCAGCGGCAGGATGGTGTTGAACACCCCGTCCACATTTGTGGCAAACAGCGCGCGCGTGGCGCCCACGATGTCCCGCTCCAGCTTCACAGTCTCCTCCGAGATGCCTGCATTGGCAATCACGCAGCTGCGGGGGAGTCAGAGTGAGCAAGAGGACTGACGCGATAGGTGCAGCACGCACTCCACCGCTGTCTCCCCGTCGACCTTGAGCAGGAACTTAGCCATGCCCGCCTCGTCCGTCACGTCCAGCTTGCCCTTCTTCACGATGGCGCCGCTGTGGACGGGGAGAGAGCGTGAGGAGGCGAAGATTCTGCTGCTCACACACTCCCGCACCGCTCCGTGCACGCGCGCGCAACCACCTCCAGCCGCGCCTCGTTGCGTCCGGTGAGCGCCAGCGTGACGCCCGGCTTGGCGTAGTGCAGCGCCAGCGCTTCGCCGATACCCGCAGTGGCACCCGTGATCACCAGGCACTTGGGCGACTTTAAGCGCTTGCCGCGCCCGAACACCACTGCGCAGGAGCGGGAGTGAGGGGGGTGAGCGCAGCAGGCGCGGCGGCCCTGCGCACGCACAGTCCAGCAGGCTGGTGTACAGGTGCAGTACCAAGGCCAGCAGCCCAGCCACCGGCAGCAGGATGCACTGCACCGCCGTGGTGACAAACGCCATGGTGAGACGCGCCTGGTGAGACCAGGTTAGCGAGGAGGCGAGGGTACCGAAGAAGCGAATCTTCGATGATGGTCGATGGCAAGTTTTGTGCGGTGACGTGGCAGGGCCGAGGGCCCTGTGTCCCAAACGCCCCTCCCCGCGGGTCTTATGGCGCTGGGCTGCGCTGATTTCGTGGCTTGGGCGCGCAGCCTGCCTGCCACGGGGGCGGAGGCGGACGCGTACCGGCAGCCAGCGTTCGAGGGGGCTCGCGCGCCGTCAAAGGCTGAGGCGGCCGCGCGCGAGCTGCAGGACGCGCGCGATGCACTGACCAAGGCTGTGGTGCGCGCGGGCGAGGAGGGCGGTGGGTCACCCCGGGCGGAAGGCGACGTCGTCATGTGCCACCTCTCGCTGCGCTGTGCGGACGAGGAGGAACGACTGCTCTTCTCAACACGCGTGGAGGAGGGCGGGCGGGGCGTGCCGCTGCGCTCGCCGCTGGGGGAGGGGTGCACGCTGCTGCGAGGTTGCGAGCTCGCGCTGGCAGCCTTCACGCGCGGCGAGCGCGCCGTGCTGCGCCTGCCGCCCCACTTCGCCTACGGTGCGGGCCCTGGAGTGGGTGGCCGCGGAGGCACGCGTCTGAGCGCACCCGAGCTCGCAGGGCACGCGTGCTGCGCCGCCCGCGCCCTCTCCCCGCCCCGCCCGCTCCTCGCCAAGCACGCAGTCTTCGCGGAGCTGGAGCTGCTGGACTTTCACGCGGCCAAGGCGCGCGCGGCGCCGGACGCAGGAAGCCGTCCCCCTTCGCTTGCTGACAGGACTCTCTCCAGGTGGTCTGCTTCCAGGGCGGCCTGGTCACCAAGCGCCTGCTGAAGGAGGGGCGCGGCCTGGAGACGCCGCACGCGCCGTATGAGGCGCGTGGCGCACGATGCGACCGTCTGCCGCGATGGCGCCGCTGCTGACCGCTCCCGGCCAGGTAGTGCTGCACGTCTCCGCCTCCCTCCCCGCTGTCTGGGAGGGCGCAGGCACGGTCTGCCCACCCGCGCCCGCCTTGCTGGCCGGGCGGGAGGTGCGCTGTGCGCTGGGCGCGGGCGAGCTCCCTCCCTGCCTGGAGGCTGCGGTGAGCTGCATGCGCCCTGGCGAGCGCGCAGCCTTCTGGTGCGCGCCCGCCTGCGCCCTGCGCCCCGCTGCCTCGCTGCCGGAGCTGCCCGAGTGCGCTGCGGATGGCGTGGAGTGGGTGGTGGAGCTGCAGTCGATGGTGCAGGTGCGGGACCTGTACGGCGACGGCTCGCTGCTCAAGCGCCGCCTGCAGCCCGGCAGCGGCGACTTCCCAGTGGACTGCCCCATCCACGACTGCACGGTGCGCGTGCACGTCACCACCCACGCGCTGGCGCCGGCGCGCGCGCTGATGTACGACAGCCGCGCCGCTGCGGGGGCGCCGCCGCTGCAGTTCGAGCTGGCCACAGGCGCACAGCCGCCCGGCCTGGAGGCCTGCATCCGGCTGATGGTGCCCGGCGAGGTGGCCGTGGTGGTGGCTGCGGCTGCGCACGCGTACGACGCACAGCCCCGCGGCTCCTGGCCCACCCCGCCCGCCCTGGCCCCCGGCAGCGCCGTGGAGTGGGAGGTGACGCTGCTGGGTTTCGATGCGCCCGTGAACTGGCACCAGGCGGAGGGGGGGGAGATCCTAGGCGACGCGCTGCGCGCAAAGGAGGCTGGCGTTCAGCTCTTCCGCGCGCACAGCTGGGCGCTGGCGCGGGCGCGCTTCGAGGCGGTGGCCGCCAAGCTGGCCGGTCTGCGCGGCCTGGAGGCGCCGGAGGAGGGGCGCGCCCAGGAGCTGCGCTGCACCTGCCTGCTCAACGCTGCTGCGGCTGCGCAGCGCATGGGCGAACACGCGCAGGCGGCGGCGCACTGCTCCACCGTGCTGCACGGGCTGGATGCGGGCAGCGCCAAGGCGCTGTACCGCCGAGCGGTGAGCCGCACCGCCCTGGGCCTCTGGGCGGAGGCGGAGGAGGACCTGGAGGCTGCGCGCGCGGCGGACCCTCTGGCGGCCCCAGACTGCGACCGACAGCTCGCCAAGCTGCGCGCGGAGCAGCGGGCAGAGCACGCGGCACAGCGCGCTAAACAAGGCTTCCTCCTCAACGCAGCAGCGCAGCTCTAACGGAGCTATCTATGCAACTTGGTCAGCGCATGTGCACTCTGTGTGTCTTGTGCGCGCCAGCCAAAAATGCAGGCAGGCGGCTGCAGGAGCAGGCCCCGCCTCAGAGCGCGTTCACTCCTGCTCCCTACGATGGCGCTCGCCGCCTGGGACGCCGCGTTTGCAGCCGCGGACGGCGTCATAAAGCCCGCCGTGTTTGGGCTGGCTAAGAGGCTGGAGTGGCCGCTGAAGCAGAGTGCGTTTGGCGCTGTGCTTCACAGGCGCACGACTCACTGGGCGCGGCTTCGCAGCGCCGCTGACGGCGGGGCTGCCGTTTGTTGACTCGCCCACCGGGTTGCTGCTGTGCCTGGCCGGATACTTCGCCGTTGTGCTGACGGGCCTCGCGCTCAACTCCGGTCGCACGCCGCCGCCTCCTGAGAGCAAGAGGCCTGACCCGCTCTGGCTGCGCCTGCTCGTGCTGATGCACAACGTGTTTCTTGTGGGCCTGTCGCTCTACATGTCGCTTGGGTGCGCAGAGCAGTGGCACGAGGCGCAGTCGCTCTGGAATGCACTGCTGCATAGCACAGCCTGCAAGCAGCCGCACACAGCCTGCGCTGTCTGCAGCGTGCAGCACAGCCGCAGCTCACGCGCCCTCTCTCTCTCGCCCGGCAGCGTCTCCTGGTTCGCCTACCAGGGCAGATACAAGCTCTGGGGCGTACCCTTCCGCCCGTCCGAGACGGACATGGCGCGTATGATCTACATCTTCTTCGTGTCCAAGATCTACGAGTTCATGGACACCTTCATCATGTTGCTCAAGGGCAACGTGCAACAGGCGCGTGCGGCTTTGCACATGCTCCCACGCTCTACTCCTGTGGCTTGGTGTGCGGCGTGGTGACACGCGGCGCCCTGGCCCCAGGTGTCTGTGCTGCACGTGTACCACCACGCCAGCATCAGCTTCATCTGGTGGATGATCACCTACACAGCCCCCGGCGGGGACGCCTACTTCTCAGCCGCGCTCAACTCGCTGGTGGTGCGTGCACGGCCTGCTGTGTGTCAGGCTCGCTCTGATGCGCGTGGGTTCGCAGCACGTGCTGATGTACACCTACTACCTGCTGGCAATCCTGCTGGGCAAGGACCCCAAGGCACGTGGCGGCGACGCGATGCTGCGAATGGAGGCGCTGACGTACGCATGCGCGGCCAGGTCCGGGCGCGCTACCTGTGGTGGGGCCGCTACCTGACCCAGTTCCAGATGGCGCAGTTCCTGGCCAACCTGGTGCAGGCGCGTGACGCGCGCGTGCCCGCCAATGCCACAGGCTCACACAGCGGCGACAGGCGGCCTACTGCTGGCGCTACTCCCCCTACCCCAAGTTCCTCTCCGAGCTCCTCTTCTGGTACATGATCTCGCTGCTGGCCCTCTTCGGCTCTTTCTACTACAGCAAGCACATTGCGCCCAGGAAGGCTGGAAGAAGCAAGAAGCGGCAGTAGAGCAGCGCACGAGCGCGAGTGGAAGAGATAGAGATAGAGCATAGAGGTAGACACGACAACGACGACACGGTCTGTGAAAGCCAGCGCCATCATTGTCACGTCTCGTCCACGCTACGTCTCACCGCCCTTGCCCCCGGGCCTCGCGGGCACAGAGGCGTAGGCGCTGGCCGCTGCATCCAGAGCACCCGGCATGCTCACGAGCTTGGCGGCCTCGTTGGCCACATCCTCCTCCGCGCACGCCTGCTCCATGATGTCCGCGCCGCTCAGCTGGCGGCCCACGGGGCTGGGCGGCAGCCGGCCCAGCGCCGCTGCGGAGATTGGCAGGAAGGGGAAGGCGTGGCGGCCATCCTGCTCGCTGCCCGTCCAGGACCTGCTGGCCGCGGCCGTGTGCTCCGCCGCGCTCGCGGGCGCTCTGGGCGGCTGGGTGGGCGGCCGCTCGGCCTGAGGCTCATCGCCTGCAACATCGCGCCCTGCGCTGCGAACCAGGCGCTGCGCCAGCGGTCTGCGAGGCCAGTTAGCGTCGTGGTGAGCACGGCACGCGGCTGCTGCGCACCCAGGCGCCATGGGGTTGAAGCCGGTGCGAATCTCAGCTCGGATGGCGCTCAGCTGGGTCAACCCCTCGCTCAGGTCGCGGTGCACCTCCGCAAACACAGCCCCCTGAGACAGCGACTCCACCCGAGCGCGCAGGTTTGTCACCGTGCCCACTGCGCGCCCCGTCAGGCGGCCCGCAGCACGGGCAATGCGCGGCACATCCTTGGGCCCGAACAGCTGCGCAGCGCGTCAGGCGCGTGGTGCGTGAGTCGTGCCGCAGCGCACCATCACCGCGGCGCCTAGAAACAGGAGGAGGTCGCCGTAGCCGAGCATCGCGCCGCGCCCTCACACCATTATTGCCAAAGCGAGCTATCGGCGACGCGCGCGCATGGGTGGCGCAGCCAAGCACGCTGTGTTGCACGCGCGAGGAGTATTGAGAGGGGCAACGGACCAGCGATGGGGGCAGTGTTGTGGCACAGTTGCAGCGTGCAGCCGTGCAGCGACGACGACGAGAGGGGGCCTGGCTGCTGGCACATGTCTGGCTGCTGTGCCAGCGTAAAGGAAAGCGACGGAGCAGCAAGCAGACCACGCGGACGCTCAGGGTGTTGGAAGGCGCTGGTAGTTAGACCGTCCACTCCCTCCACAGCCCGCTGCTGCTGCTGCGGCTGCGGCTGCAGAATACTCGTCCTATTCCTTCGGAGCCCCCGTCAGCTGCTTGCCCATCCATTCAAAGGGCTGAAGCGACGGCGGAAATTAGGGTGGCACGTCACGCTGCAGGAGGAAAGCGCACCTGGACCATCCACAGCGCGCCGAGACCGACCACGCCGCCCCACGGCAGCAGACCGAACACCTGTGGTGGGCGTCAGCTTCGCTCGCTCGGTCGCAGAACTCAACTCTCGCTGCACGCACCTGCTGGTCGCTGGGCATGCGGCGCGTCGCTACGATGGACTCTACCAACGGCAGCGCCGCGCGCGGAACAATTTTCAACACCAGCGCGCGGACCATCGCGTCACGCGCAACCCACGGGGGCAGGAGAGTGGGGCCTGACAGTGCGCTGGTGCCGTCGTCGTTCCCGTCGTCCGACGCACGGTCGTAGCAGTACAAGTAGTCAGACGAAGGAATACGAATCTGACGGCCGTATGCGCGTTTAATTGCGGGTGTGCATTCACGCGTCTGGCAGCGCCGCCCAGACCGTCCTCGCGGCGACGGCAGCCTCGCGCACACGCCTGCGGGGGTCGTCCACCGCCAGCGCCAGCACGCGCAGCAGCTGCCTGCGGTGCGGGAAGGTGCTCGCGTAGGGCAGCTCCGCGGCGGCGGTGAGGCCCTGCAGCGCGGTGAGGCGCAGGGCGGCTGGCGGGCCGCACGCGGGAAGCGGGGCGGGGACAGCCAGCGCGCCGAGCGCCGCCAGCAGCGGCCCCGCCTGCTCCGCGGCCGCCAGGCGTCCCTGGGGCTCGCAGAGCAGGTCGCAGGTTGCGGCTGTGACGGCGGCCAGCAGCGGTGCGTCGCCCCCCAGCGCGCCCAGGCACTCGGGCAGCAGCGCCGCCAGCTGCGCGCAGGCGGCCAACAGCGGGCCCCGGGGCGCGGCCCTGACCAGCTGCGCCAGCGCCAGCAGCCCCCCTGTGCGCTCACAGCCGCCCACCCCGCGCAGCGAGGCCAGCAGCGCCGGCAGCGCGGAGCCCAGGTAGCGCTGAGAGAACAGCGGGCGCGCCAGGCTGTGGCGCGCGGCGGGCAGGCCCCGCAGCGGCTGGGCGTAGGCGTGCGCGGCTGCCGCCAGCGTGGCTGGCCAGGCGCCCTGGGGCAGCCGCAGCAGCGCCAACAGCGCCGCGGGCAGCTCGGCGAAGGCGCGCGGGGCGGCGCGCAGCGCGAGGCCCTGCGCCAAAGCGCCCAGGGCTGAGGCGCAGGCGGCCAGCTGCGCGTCACAGTCGCCGTCGCAGTCACCGCCGCACAGCGCCTGCACCCGCGGCAGCAGCCATCCGTCCAGCAGCGCCGCCGCCACCGCGTCGCTGTCCGCAGCCTTGTTGACCAGCGAGGCGGCTGCGTGGAGCAGGGCGGTGCGCAGGGGCCCCGCGCCGCAGTCGTTGCACGCGCACGCCACCAGCGCAGCCACCAGCTGCGCCGGCGCCGCGGACGCAACCGGCGCCCCGGGGCGCAGCGCGCACGCAATCGCGGCGGCGACCAGCAGCTGAGCGTCGCTGGCGGGCGGGCGGGCGGAGAGCGCAGCCACTGACGCAGCAGCCAGAGGCGCCTGCGCGACAGCCTCCACAGCGCCGCTGGCTGCGCAGGCGGCGCCCGCCAGCGCCGCGTGCATGCCCTCGGCGGCCAGGCGTGGCTCCGCGCAGCAGCGCAGCGCGCAGAGTGCGAAGCTGGCAGCCGCCGCCTGCGCCTCTGCAGAGGGCGGCAGCACCGGGAAGATAACCTGCAGCGCCTCCAGGCGGCGCAGCAGCAGCGGGGTGTCGGCGGGCGCCCGCCCCTCTAGCGCGTCGCGCACGCACGCCGCAAGCGCGTCCGCGGCGAGCGGTGCAAGCGTAGAGGGCGCAACCTCGGCCAGTCGGCACAGCGCAGTGAGCGCGGCGTCGCAGCCCTCCGCGCCTGCCTCCTCGCAGGCCGCCCGCAGCAGCGGCGGCAGCGCGGCGTGGGCGAGGAGGCTCTGCGCGTCGGGGGAGCGCGCCACAGCTGCCAGCGCAGACGCCGCACGGCAGCGCAGCGCAGCCCCCACCCCGAGCACCGCCACGGCTGCGAGTGCGCGCGCCGCCTGGCCGCGGCCCTGCACGTCCAGCGCGTCGCAAGCTGCGGGCGTGAGCAGCAGCGCCTGGAGGCCAGCCACGCCCAACGCGGTGGAGGAGGAGCTGCGCCCGAGCAGCACGGCCCCGCCCTCCTGACCCGCCTCGACCCACTCCACGTCCTCAATCTCCCCGTCCTCCTCAGCCTCGTCCTGCTCCGCGGGTGCAGCGGCGGCGCGCAGGAAGAGGCTGAGAGCGTCCGCCGCGTGGGGGCCGTACGGCGCACCCAGCGCCCCCTGCGCCCCGCCCGCCGCCCGCTGCGCGTGCAGCGCCGCGTCGCAGGCGGCGACCACGCAGCGCTGCACCAGGCGCAGCGCCTGGCGGGGGGGGAGGCCGCCCGGCTGCCGCGCACTGGCCGCCAGCGCGGGCGGCAGCAGGCCGCAGCAGACGCAGCGCGCGGCGTGGATGGAGGAGCGCGCAACCGCGGCCAGCAGCAGGCCCGTGGCTTGCGATGCGGCGTGCGCGCGCAGCCTCGCCCCCGCATCCGCCCCCGCACCCGCACCCGCCAGCGACCCCTGGAGCAGCAGTCGGCTCACGTCCGCCACGTACGGGTCGCCCAGCGCCTCGGCCACGAGCTGCTGGGCGCAACCGCCCGGCGCCGCGCCCAGGGCGCGCAGAGCGTGGGTGAGCGCCTGTGCAGCGGCCAGCGCCTGCGCGCCGCCCGCGGGTCCCTCCTCGCCGGGCATAGCGGGCAGCAGCGAGGCCCTGAGCGCGCGCCAGAGGGCGTGCGCGTGCGGCACCAGCGCGGCTGGGGGGAAGGCTGTGAGGGCGCAGCGCAGCGCCGCCAGGCAGTCCCCAGCCCCGCCCTCGCCGCCGCCGCCGCCAGCCACCGTGAGGCGGCCCAGGATGAGCTGCATGGCGAAGGGCGCGAAGGCTGGGGAGGCTGTGAGCGCGGCCGCGAGGGCGGCTGCGAGGGCGGCGCGCGTTGGGGCGCGCCCGCCGCCGCCCGCGGGCGCGTTGAAGACGAGCGGGAAGTAGCAGGCCACCACGTCGTGCATCTCCTCGCAGCAGGCGCGCATGGGGGCCGAGTCTGGGGGAAAGAGGGCGGCCAGCGGGGGCCACAGCGCAAAGGCACAGCCCAAACAGCGCGGGTCCTTCTCGCCGTCCACAGCCGCAATGGCGCCCTCCAGCAGACGCGCGCCCAGCCCCGCCGTCGCGCCAGGGTGCTGCGCCACCAGCGCGCTGAGGCAGTCCAGGGCGAGCAGGCGGTCTGCCGCGGCCAGCGACGGCACGTGCACCTCGCGCAGCAGCGCGGAGACCAGCTCCGCGGCGGCGCCCTCGTCCAGCGCGCTGCTGGGCCGCACGCAGCGCAGCAGGAAGAGGCTGCCGGACAGGGCGCCGCGCAGAGTTGGCCTGGGGGGCGCCTCCTCAGCCACAGCCACAGCACGCGCGTGCCTCAAAGCGCGCACCAGTCCGCCAGCTTGGAGGCGAAGAACCGGGCCAGGTGCGGGCCGCAGGAGGAGACGTCTGCGCTGGGCAGCAACTGCGTGCAGCGTCAGCTCTGGCCACCGCTCTCCATAACTCCGCCCAGGGCCACGGCGCACCTCGGAGAGCAACAACACGGCCCGTGCGCGCACGGTGTTGTCCTCGGAAGTCAGCTGCGCGTCCATCTGGCGCACCTGTGCTCAGCGCAAGTCAGCGACCCCAGCGGCGACGGCTGGCACTGCGCGCACCAGCTCCAGAACCGTGAGCGCGCCATCGCTCCTTGCATGCAGCGCCTCGCTGAGCGCCTCACGCGCGAGTCTATGCGCTTCGTCGTCTGCAGACAGCAGGCAAAAGGTTGCGCTGTGCGCAGCCACTGCCGCCATCGCGCTCCGCCAGCCAATACAGCCACCAGTCTCGGCCTTCGAGTGGTCTGAAAGAGACGCGACACGCGAGGGCGGCTCTCTGAGGACCGACGTGTAGCACTGTATGTACGACGTCCGAGCGTCATTTGTAGCCCTCGTCTCTGCGTTGCTAGCGGATATGCTGTGAGTGTGGCGGGAGTGCATGAGCCGTCGCGTTCTGGCAGCCAGTGGCGGCGCAGTCGCTCTCTTCAGCTGCTGTGCTCTTCTGCTCAGCTCGCTCGCTTCCAAGCAGGCACGCCAACGTGTGCAACTGCCAGACTGGAGAGGGAGTCCTAAATATGCAACCCGCTGACGCTTGCGCAGGAGCGCACGGCGATGACGCTGAGGCGCAGTAGCCCACCAGCGCCCAGTGATGCTGCTGGTGATGTAGCTGCTCACATGCGACGCGCTGCAAAGGGCGGGTTGGACAGTTCGGAGTTCCAGGCCGCTATGACGCACGTGGGCCCGTGGGCGGAGCAGAAACGAAGGAGCATCTAGAGCTCAAGACGCCTGACGAAGACTGGAAGAGTTCTTCACACTGCTGTGCTTTCTGTCCGAGCCTCTCCCGTGGCGTACTGCACGATGGCCCTTCGCACGGCGGGCAGAGCGCCGACTGCGCCCAGCCCCGCGCTGCGCAGCGCAGCGACTGTGGGCGACTGTGAGGCAAACAGGCGCTGCAGGACTGGAGGAGGCGCCACGTGAGCGTGAGCGCAGGATCCTGGCGCAGAACACACTGTGCCGGGTGCACGCACCGTCCAGCGCCGCGATCATGGGCGTGTTTGCGCGCGCAGCCTGTGCACCGTACTGCGCCAGCAGTGCAGCCTCGCCCAGGTCCCGCCCTTCCGCCACCGCCTGCGCCAGCGTTTGCGCCAGCAGCTGCGCGTCCGAGATGCCCAGGTTGAGCCCCTGGCCGGCCAGCGGGTGCACCGCGTGCGCCGCATCGCCCACCAACGCCAGGCGCGGCGCACTGTACACCCCCGACAGCGACAGCGCCAGCGGAAAGAAGGCGCGACGCCCGGGCGCGGCGTGGCAGCGCGGCGGCGCGGGCCAGCTGGGCTGCGCGCGCGCGGAGGCGGGGAGAAGCGACTCTAGTGCGCCCAGCGCCCCCCGGCCAGCCACAGCCTGCTCGCCCCCGCCACGCAGCGCGGTGTCAACCTCCTCCGCCCACATAGCGTCTGGCAGAGCCGCCAGCCGCTGCGCCTCGTCAGAGCTGGTGCTCCACACCACGCTGCTCACGCCGCCCTGCATGGGCAGCAGTGCCAGCGGGCCCAGTGGCATGAACCGCTGCCAGGCTGTGCTGTGCGGCTCCGTGGCCACCACGCCCACCACGGCGGACTGGGGGTAGCGCCAGCCCAGGGTGCGCACGCCGGCGAGGGCGCGAGTGGGCGAGCGAGCGCCGTCGGCGGCGACCACCAGCCGCGCGCGCACCCAGCCAGCGCGCTCCAGCCGCGCAGCCGCCCAGTCCGGGCCCGCGCCCGCGTGCTGCTGCTGCCCGGGGGGCGAGGAGAAGCGCAGCTCCTGCAGCGTGTCTGGCGCGTGCAGTGCCAGCCCCCCCGCCGCGCCAGCGTCACTGCGCAGCACAGAGCCCAGCGCGCAGCACAGCACCTGGTTCTCCGCCACGTGGCCCAGCGCGGCCAGGCCCGCCTCGCGGGCGGAGTAGTGCACGCCGCAGCCGCCCTGCCCGTCCACCACACGCATGTCCTGGAACGCCGTGGCGCGTCCGCTGCGCTCCACAGCCTCCCAGGCGCCCGCGGCCTGCAGCGAGCGCACGCTGGCGGGCGTGAGCGTGCTGCAGCGCGCGTCCGGGAGGGGTGGCAGGCGTGCCCAAGCCCCCTCGCCACCCTCCAGCGGCGACGTGTCTACCACCGCCACGCGCAAAGCGCTGGTGAGTCGCGTGGACCTGGGCGGTGGAGTCAGCGCAGTGCACGGGCCGAGGAGCGAGGGGTGACGCGCCTCAGCAGCGCCGCCAGCGTGGAGCCAACCACACCCGCGCCCACAATGAGCACGTCATGCGTCGCTGCGCCGCGCATCGAGGACACGCTTCGGAGAAACAATCGGTGGCGAGCTGGCGACGTGGCGTCGAACAACAACTTCGAATGCCGTTCGACTGTTCGACTGTTCGACACCTTGATAGCGCGTTGCTTGCCCTGTGTTATTGTGTTATTGTTCTGTGTGGCGATATAAGTGCTATGAGAGAGAGCAGCTGCGGGATGCGAGAGCCTGAGCTGTGAGTGGTTACACCTGTTTTCTCCCCGGCCTTGCGCCCCGTTTGTTGCGCCGAGCCTTCGTGGTGGTCAGCATGGGCTATGGAACGGTGGAAGGTGTGGAGGAGGCGCCGTTTCCGCCCTGGGCCGCCACAGGAGGCAACCCAGAAGATGCGGCCTACGCCCTGCAGGCTCTCCCGCACGCAGCAGTCGCAGTCACTGTGTTCGACCGCGAGGCGCCCAGGGCG
>Ga0208951_1000747_pt1 | contig 14960 bp, 16 predicted proteins | sample GreLakmeMI27MSRF_FD_187702 | JGI IMG/M metagenome (GOLD analysis project Ga0208951, IMG submission 187702) | Freshwater lentic microbial communities from great Laurentian Lakes, MI, USA - Great Lakes metaG MI27MSRF (SPAdes) | ecosystem: Environmental > Aquatic > Freshwater > Lake | place: Great... | reverse complement strand
ATGCTTTATAAGTTTATATAATAAATTATAAAAATCAATTTTTTATAGACAAATACTATATATTTTAATCCAGTAATAAATTTGTAATAAAATTATTTCTATAATTAATAATTTCTGGTTTAGAGCAGGTATTATTAGCAGTAACTTGCTCGCCATGTATTCTATAATAAAGTAAATTTTCTTGAATATTATATACTTTGCCAAATTTTTTTAATAGTTTTAATTCGACTTCAAAATCTTCATATAATGAATGAGATGTTTCATTATAGTTTCCAACTACTAGCACTGCTGATTTTTTATAACATACACATGGGTGATTTATGAACCAATGACTTGGTGATTTCTTATATTCATCCCATGTTAGCAAAAATTTATGATTTGTTTGCCCCTGAACTACTTTTTTATTATCAATTTCTTTTAAATAATAGGCATTTGAACCAACAATCACACAATCTTTATTATTGTTCATAAATTCTATTAATTTATTAAAACGGTTACTTATAGAAATATCATCACTATCAACTTTAATAATAATTTCTTCAGAACACATTTCAATACCTTTATTTAAACTATAACCAATACCCATATTTTGAATCCATTTTTTATAAACTATTTTGATAAACCGCATCTTCTTTTCAAATTCGCCAAGTGTTTTTTCTAATAATTTAGTGCTTAGTTCATTAGAACCATCATTTATCCATACTAGTTCAATACCATAATGTCCATTCTGCTGTTTAATTGACTCTAAACATTCAACAACATACTTATGGTTTGTATTATAACTGCTTACCAAAACAGAAATCCATATTTTTGGTTCTTTATAAATATCCTCCAGTTCAATAGTATTCATAATTTCATAATTTTGCTTTGTAGAACCCCATTCTTGATATGCATAAACAATAGAATGTCCCATATATTGTATTCCTGTAGCGTGTTTTGGTAAAAAATAATAACTAGGATAAATAACTACATCGTTATATAGATTAGTTTGAAGAAGTTTTGTTAATAATTCTGGACCGACAGTTTGCCATGCCATTTTACCTGTTTTGGTCCTAGAAACTGCATTTGTTTTAATATAATCGATTGCTGCTCTTGGTAAAGGATGATTTTTTGGAAATGCCATAGTTCCTGTGGCAACTAGTCCTTGTCTTACATTTTCATTTTCATAACCGCAAAAAGGTTTGTTTTGCTCCATCAAATAGTTAAATGGAACAATACAAATAGAATCAGCATCTACAAATAGTCCACCGTAATGATACAAAATCTCCCAACGGATAATATCGGCTTTACCGTTAATTTCTTCTATTTCATTTATTTTGGACATACATTCCAAACGTAGACCTCGCCTATTTAACTCTTCTTCATTCCACATTATATATTCATAGTCGGGATGTTTTTCTTGCCAAGTAGCCATAAATTTTGAAGGTCTAGGTTTTGGACCAATCCATAACTGATGGATAATTTTTGGAATAATATTATGATTGTGATTAGAATTAGTCATAAATAATATATATTATTGTTTTAATATTTATATATTATTATTTTAATATTTATATAATATTATAGTAAATTATACGATTGTAAGTATTTCTTTAATTCTTCTTTTGTTAATGGATTAATTTTACTATTATAGTCTTTTATATTTTCGGGCAAAATAGGTTTATTATAAACAAACAATGAAGATATATGATAATAATCACCTCTTTTTTCAACACGCGAAGATTGAGTTTCATTAATTAGTGATTCTAACATTTTTTCTCCAGGTCTGATAGCAATAGTTTTTATTGGTTTATTATATTTTTCAGAAAAAAGGTCAATTAAGTCAATAACATTCATCGAAATTAATTTTGGTATAATAGTATCTCCAGAAGTTCCATTAATAACAGCATAATCAATTAGATCAACGCTCTGTTCTAAAGTCATAACAAATCTGGTCATTTCTTTATGTGTTAACGTGAACTCTGTCTTATTTACATCGTTACCTATATTATGCAATAATGGTATAATACTACCACGTGAATTTAATACATTACCATATCTTATATTTACAAATTTTATACTATTAATATAATATGCTTTTTCAATAATAAGTTGCTCGGAAATTGCTTTACACATGCCATATGTATTAATAGGACTACATGCTTTGTCGCTGCTTACAAATAATACTGTTTCTAATGATGGATATAAAGAATTTTTATGCTCTTCTATTGTATCAAGAATATTCTTAACACCCAATAAATTGGTATTTAAACACTGTTCTTGATTAATCTCACATTGGTCGACATGTTTCATGGCAGCAGCTATAATTATTATATTAGGATTGACACGCTGGATTGCATTATTAACTTTGTCTTTATTAATTATATCTCCAATTATAAAATGCAAATTTTTATTGTTTAAAAAATCTAATTTCATTTGCCAATGCTTGTTTTCATCTCTAGAAAAAGTATAAATAATGTTAGTATTAATATATCTTTTTGTTATTTCATAACCTAATGAACCTGTACCACCAAAAATTAGTATTTTTTTATTAGTGAGTGTCATACATAAATACATTAACATAATACATTTAAATAGTATTTAATTATTAATAAAATAGTATGAAAATAATATTATTTGGTTCTACAGGGATGTTAGGTACTTATGTATATAAAGTATTATCAGAAAATTATATAGTAATAACTATAACACGTAAAGAATTTGACATTGAGAATGATTTATGGAATAAGTTAGATAACTTATTACAAAAAGAATATAATGATGTTCAAACAATTATTAATTGTGCTGGTATAATTCCACAAAACTGTGCAATAATAGATTACAGAAAATATATTAAAATTAATACATTATTTCCACATAAATTACAAGAACTATCTACAAAGTACAACTACAAATTTATTCATATAACAACAGATTGTGTATATGATGGATTAAAAGGTAATTATATTGAAACTGATTTACACAGTGAAACAGGAATATATGGTGTAAGTAAATCACTAGGAGAACCGGACAATGCTTGTATTATTAGAACATCTATTATTGGCGAAGAACTGTTAAATAAAAGAAGTTTACTTGAATGGTTAATTAGTCAGCAAAATAATAAAATAAATGGTTACGCTAATCATATATGGAATGGTGTAACTTGTTTAACTTTGGCAGAAATAGTAAAAGATATTATAGACAATAATAAATATTGGATTGGTGTTAGACATATATATTCGCCTATTAGCGTTTCAAAATATGAATTATGTGTTTATATAAATGAAATATACAATTTAAATTTAACAATAGAAAAAGTTAATGATAAATCAAATATTGATAGATCATTAAAAAGTAATTATGCTATGAATTTTAACATAAAAAATATTGAAAATCAAATAATAGATTTATTTAATTATACTATTATTAACAAGGCCAATCCCCACATTGATGAATAAATATTTTATCTTTCATATTGATAAATTTTTTATTTATATATGTAGGATCTGCTGTAAAAGGATGATTAATTCTTTCAAAATTTTGACTTTCCATATAAGATGTAATATTTTCTTCTGTATTGTTTTCTGCCCCTATATAATAATGACCGTCTGGTTCAGCGGTTACATAAACAACCTTTTCTTTGAGATAGTCGCCAGCACTCTTTAATATATTTAAATCTGACCCTTGAGCATCTATTTTAATATAATCAATATATTCAAATCTATCCCAAGGAAATTTATCAAAAATCATTTTTAAACTAATTATTTGTACAGGTTGTTTATAATCTATAGGTCCTAAAGTAATTTGATTATGACTATACAAACTAGAAGTTCCTCTATCTCTTTTATTTACAATTATTTCACCTTCTTTTAATTCGTTTACATTGTCTAAAGCATAATTAAATAATTGGAATCGTTTTTCTTGTATAAATTTTTTTTCTAATACAAAATCGGGAAATTGATGAGGTATTCCATTATTTATAGATAATATATTATTACAATTTGCAATAACAGGTTCATATCCCAACACTAATACATTTGGTTCTTTTATTAACCATTTATTACTAATAGGAGCAGTATAAGACAATCCAATATCTAGTTTAACATGCTTACAATTAGAAGGTACAAATATATTATCATACAAATTCATTATAATATTATATATATTTTAAATAAATGTCTCTATATTATAATTATAATTATAATATTAATAATTATTTATAAATCTTTTAAACGAATATGTCTCTTATCTGGAAAGTCTCCTCTTCCTAAAATTTTTTTATTACCATTTAAATTTCTAACATGATCATTTTTTCCTATATGACTACAAAAACCTTTTTTTCCATTTTTAATATTTTTTGTTATTACAGCATATTTACCTAGTTTATTTATTTCTAATTCAATTGTATATTCATCATCCCATAATTCATAAGGTATACGCAATAAACATATTTCAAGTTTCTTTAGTGATGGTCTCCAAGAAAATACATTTAAAGCACCATCGCCATAATTAGAATCAGTCATGCGTGGATCATTTGTAAGAATTTTATAACATAGTGGATTTCCAATATCTACTTTATAAAAATCATGTTGTTCATCTTGAAGTAAAACTTGTGAAATCGCGCTGTCAGATTCTAATATTTTGAAAGAAAGTTCTATAAATCCATAATCAAAAAATTCATAATCATCTTCTAAGTGAAAAACATATGGTGTTTTTACCAACTTGATATATTTTTCAATTGTTTTCATTTGTCCAATTCTCTCTTTATTATAGCAAAGATGTGTGGGGTATGGAAGTATATCTTTTGCAAAATCAACTATTTCTGGAAATCCAGAATCTTCACAAAGTATTACTTCTTTTATAGGATAAGTATTGTATTTTACAAATGATTCTAAAGTAGTTTTTAATAAATTAGGTCGCCCACAAGAGGTTATAAATAATGTAACTTCATGAAATGAATCTTTTTCAGTCATATTTGAATTTATTAATATATAATTATAATTTGTATTTATATTATATTTGTATTTATATTATTTTTATATTCATATTATATTTATATTTATAGTTATATTACTAATTTATCTATTTTTTTACCTAATTTTTCTAATGTATAATGTTCTTTCCAGTATTCTTTATTTTTAATATTAAAAACTGGTCTGTTAACAAATTCCATATATTTTTCATCATTATTATCCAATTCTATGACTTTTTGTATTAATTTGTTAAAAGATTCTTCGGTTTCATCTTCTAAAAATAACATAGAATCTTCATTAAAAATATTTTTTATATGTGGACTAGACCAATATATAGGTATAGTATTTCCCAAATAAGCATTTACTATTTTCTCTGTTGAATATGTTTCCATTTTTGTATTTTCGAAACAAATCATAAATTTATGTTGGCTAATAAAGTCTAAATGAATAGAGGATGACCAGGTGCCTTCTAAATTTCTTCCCATATTATTTAAGTGTCTTCCTGCGGAATGAATTTTTTTATATTTATTTAACATTTCAAACATTGTATTTCTGGTTTTACATTTTGGATTTGAAACAATAAAGGAGCAAAAATGATAAGGAATTTTTGTGATTTTTCTATTTTCTAAAGTATTTAAAAAATTATTACCATGAATATACATTATACTTATGGGTAAATCAACAATGTTATTTATTCTATTTACACTCGTTAATACTATATCATATTTTTCATAATCAGGAAAAACTGGTTCGCCTATAAAATTGATTTTTATTTTCCAATTTCTATTAATCACACCATCATTTGGAGTTCCGGCTTCAATAAGTACATTTGCTTTATTAATATCATTTGTAATTATAGAATCTTTAAATTTTGTATACGCAAATAATTTTTCAAAAAATTCAATGTTGTTTGCATCTTGCTTTGTAAAAAATCCACCCCACCAGTTATGAAAATAAATAATAAACATTATTTATTATTATTATATAAATAATGTTTATATAATAATATTATTTGATTTCATAACTTAAATTTATAAATAGTTTTACATTTATTTTCATCGGCTCTTAGTAAACGAATAGCATCTTTTTGTTTGTTCTCTTCTTCATTTGGATGTTTTATAAAAAACGCTTTTTTTCTATAATTATCATATGGTTTTTTATGATTTTTACTTAAGTATGATATTGTTAAAAAGATGCGTTTACTATTTTCGTCGCAATTTACAGGATATGGATTTCCATGCCATGCATTATTTGTATTATTAAATAATATCATTTTGTTAAATGATGGTAAAATTTTAATTATTTGTTTTGTTAATTTTGCATTATCATTTATAACACTATCGCCATCCCATAATTCTAAATGACCTCCATTACTATCATTCCAATTTAAACTTAAATATATTCCTAAGGTGACATGTTTTTTATCGCCAGTTTCAGGATGAATACCGGCATCACCATGAATATCTAATTTGTCTCCATTATCATATTTATGAATACCCCACCAATTTTTAGTAGGGTCATTTATTAATTCTTCACCAACTATATCAGAAATTTTTTGTAGAAAATTTATACTTGTTAAAATATCAAATAATGTTTGAGTATTTTCTGGTAATTTGTTTTTATTACGCAAAGTATACTTTTTTTCAAATGGATTATCATAGCGGTCCCACTCATCAGTATTAATATTTAATATTTCTTGCTGAATTTTTAAAGCAAAATTTTTTTCTAAAAAATCTTCCAAAATTATAAAAGGATAGGGAACCATTGTTTGATAAGTTTCTGGAATAATATTAAGATTATACATAGTATTTTATATATGTATAATCTTAATATCTTTAAAACAATTATTTAAATATTTCAAATGTAATTCGTATATATTATTATTTAAACATTATAAGATACTATAATATATTATGAAAATAGTAGATTCATTCATATTTTATAACGAATTAGATTTGTTGGAATATCGTTTATCTATTTTAAATGAATATGTTGATTATTTTATTCTTGTTGAATCGTCATATACTTTTACAGGAAAACAAAAAAAACTATATTATCAAGAAAATAAAGATAGATTTGATAAATATAATCATAAAATTATTTATATAAACGTAACCAATCCACCTTACATTTATCCAAACATTAATTATAAAGCAAATAATCAATGGCAAAACGAATATTATCAAAGATGTCAAATAGCACTCGGTATTAGTAAAATATTATCAGATTTAAATAACGAAGATATAATTATTACATCAGATGTTGACGAAATACCAAATCCTAATATTTTACATGAAATTAAAAATAATACATTAGTCTACGATATGTCCAATTTAAATAGATTACAAATGGACATGTATTATTATAATTTAAAATTTAGAGTTGGAGATGGAGCAAACTGGCATGGAATAAAGTTGTTAAATGTTAAAACCTACAAAGAGATTAAATTAACTTTTCAACAAATGAGAGTGTGGGAACATACACATAATGTAGCAATAATTAAAAATGGTGGATGGCATCTAAGTTATTTTGGAGATAAAGAGTTTATAAAAAACAAAATAATGGCATTTTCACATCAAGAATATAACAATATTAATTATTTAAATGATGATTATCTTGAAAATGTTTTAAAAAATGGTATTAATTTAGTAGGAGGATTAGATTTACAATTCATTCCTATTAATGAAAATAATAATTTGCCACCAAAACATGATATTTATCTTAAACATTATTGTTAATAATCAGTATTGTAAATAATATTTACATATATTCATAAATATAGTTTCTAATCCAAGTTATATTGAAATATTTTTTAACAATGGTTTGCTGGTTAATTAAACACTTCATGTATAGTTCGTTATTTTGTAATAATTTATCTATTTTATCTATATATTCTGCTGAATTTTTAAATATAGTTTCTTCTGAAAATTGTTCAGGAAAAGGCCATGCTAAGTCGCTATATTCTCGAAGAATCAATGAATTAGTATTTACAATTTCAAATGTTCTCATGTTTGGACAACCAACTCCTAATAAGTCTAATGAAAATTTGCTTTTATTCATTTCATATAAGAAGGTTTCATAAGGTAATCTTCCTGGATTAAATATATAATTATTCCTGCATGACATAATTTGTGTATATGTAAGTAATCTATTTCGCAAACATGGATATTGGTCGTCTCTGTGACAATATAAACTACCACTCCAAAAAACTCTATTTAATTTATTTTCATCATTACAAAATTTAATATTAGTATCTGTTTTTTCTATTAATGCTTTTTCGCCAAACATTATAAATGGAAAAGGAATAACATTACAGGGATAATCTTTTGTTTTATTATAAAAACGTTTGAAGAACAAGGTAATTTTGTCATTTTTAACTATAGTGTTTGGATCATAATCATAATCATAATTGTCAAAAAGAAATACTTTTTTAAAATTGTTATTATTGATTATTGATAATTCTTTTTGTAAAATATCGTATATGTCTTGTTTATAAAATTTAGTGCCTATTTTAGCATCATATAAAGATATAATTATAAATAAATAATCGTAATTTGTATCATTTATAATACTCCAATCGGTTTTCATTTCTATATTATATTTTTGTAAACTCGATTTTTTATTTAATTCTATATTATTTATAAAATAATCAGCTTCTGGAAATAATATTTTTAAACCAATATCTTGATTTTTACCATCAATAATGGCTATTTTCATTATTTTTACTTAATAATAGTAATAAGTAAAAATAATTTTAAATACTAATCATTTATTATAATGCAAAATATTTCTATATTTATAGTATTTATCTTCATATAACTATCCATTATAAAAAGAACCACAAACTGTTACATAACCTTGAATACCAATAGTATCTAATGTGATTACATTTTTATATTGGATCGATTTTAAAAAGTATCCAAATAATACTTCATAACCACAACAATTTATCATATTTTGAATATTTGATATTAAAAATAATTTTAACTCATCTAACATATTATATGGTATTTTATATAAAGCGGTAAATATATTATCAATACTATTGTTAATTTTTTTAAAAACCAAACTATTATTATTAAAGTTATTGAAATCAAAATTATCACTTAACCAATATCTTCCTGATATTTTAAATAAGTTATCAAATATTAATTTATTATTATATATATATTCTATTGCTTTAATAGTTAATGTTCCTTCTCCTAATGCTTTTGATTTTCCAAAAATAAAATTATGTAAATTTTTATCATTCCATAAATTTAATATATAATTACAAGTACTTTCAAAATATATTTTTTCAGTTTCGTTAAAATCTGAACACTCAACAAGCAAAATTTTATAACTTGGTATTTTTTCTTTTATAGATTCTATTGTTTTTTTTGTTTGCTCAAAACGTTCTATTCTGGTAAAAACAGATCTATTTTTGGAATATGATAACGGATTATTGGGTGTATTTATTACTGATGTTATCAATATTAAATTTTCCATTTATTATATATAGTATATATAAACTATATTTATATTAATTTAACAAATATTTCTCCACATTTTTGTGGGCTTAAATTTTCTAATATATATTCTCTTGGTTTGTATGATTCTAATTTATTTAGAAAATTACTATATGTTGTTTCTAACTCTTCTTTATTATAAAAATACTCTCCGCATCTATCATCCCAATATGGTATTACAGTAGCAGGAATATCCGGATAATTATATCCATATTCTTGAGACATATATTTTACTTCCCATACTAGAAGAGGTACATTACACGATAGAGCTTCCTCTATAGCAAACCCTTGACTTTCATGTCTACCTATAATTATGCCATATTTAGCATTTTGTAAACATTTCAAATAATCTTCTTCATTATATTTTTTAACATAATCAAAAATTTTGTAAGTAACATTTTTATAATTTAAAAGTTGTTTTACATACTCAAGTTCTTTTGGATTTCTTGATTTAAAATATATAAATACTTCGTTTTTTTCATTATGTTGAATAGGGCAGAATTTTTTTACTTCTACAGGAAATGGAAATACTTTTATAGGTAAAATTTTTTCCATATTAAAATTTCTCCATGTGTCAGCGGCCCATATGCTTGGTTGAATATAAATAGAATTATTATGTATATTATTTATGCTTAGTAATTTATTGTTAGGAAAAACGGAAAATGCACAACCAAAAATAAATTTTTTACTTGGAAACAATGAAGTATCAAAAGGTGTGTGATGAAAATGAATAATATCATAGTCTTTAATATATGTATTAACTTCATCATACCTACAAAATTTATATTCAAATTTTAAATAATCTAATAATAATATTATTCCAATTTTATTTTTAAAATGCATTTCGTCTATAATTAATATTTTCATTGCATAAAAATATTAAATAATAGATATTATAATATATATCATTTTATCTTTATATAAAGATAGTTTATGATATTATAATACATAATATCATAAATTATGAAAATTACGAGATATGGTAATACTGAAACACATTTACTCTTTATTAATTATTTAATAAAGTATGAAAACTTACATCCAAATTTGAAAAAACAACTAACCCAGACATTTATGACTTTTGTTAATTATTTATATTCTGATTCTGGATATTATGATAAAAAAGTAGAAGGTAATGTTTTTAATTTTAATATGACAGCACTAACACCTAATTTTTGGAATTACATAAAAGAATTGGAGATTTCTTGCGGAGATTGTGATGAGTTTTTATATTATGGGTCGGACGGTATTAACTCTCTTATAGAACGATGTAAGGATAGATTTAAACAAAAATATAATGTGAATTCAATGAGAACATTAAATGGAACACGATTAAATGATAGAATAGGTAAAATATATGATTATATTAGAGATAAACGAGTTTTAGTAGTTTCTAGTTTTGGTGGTCTAACAAAACAACAATATGATAATGAAAATATATATAAAATTTATCCCAATTTTCCAAAAATTAAATCATTAGATTATATAGATTTTCCTTATTGTTTTAACAATAATGGACCACATGAAAATTATTTTGAAACATGCAGTGTTATGTATAACAAAATCAAAGAAAAGGAAGATAGTTTTGATGTTATTTTAATGAGTTGCGCAGCATTTGGGCATATTTTAACACATAAATGTCATAGCGAATTAAAAAAGGATATAGTGTATTTAGGCGGAAGCATCCAAGAAATGTTTGGAATAGCTTCAAAACGAGAAAAGGAAGCCGGATTCATTAAAACCGACCAATATTGGATAACACAAATACCAGATGAATATATTCCAAAAAATTGTGTTCCTCCTGAAGGAGGATGTTTTTGGTAAAAATTCAAATATATTACTTTAAATCTTTATCCAACCTTCTGGAAATAGATCATTAACATTAGTAATTGACCCATTCCATATGCTCGGATAACATACAATTTTATTATTATTATTATTAAAATATGCTCCCCACCAGCTAAATGTGCTATTTGCTATTATGTTATGACTACATAAAGACATTAATAGAAGTTGTTCATAGTCGGGAATACTGTAATCGCAAATTACAAAATCAATATTACAATTTGCTTGTGTATTTTCAATAGCATGCACAATTTTTTCATTATCACAAGATTCACCGAATATTAGTAAATAATAATTTTCTTCGAAATCAGACATTTGAGATTTCAAATAATTAATACAATTAATATAGTAATCACAATTTAATATTGGATGCATTGCTAGATTTTTAATATAATCGCCAATTCTAAAATGCATGCTTATTGGTTTTTTAGCACCGCAAAGTAGTAATTTATGTTTTTCATAAATCTCTACTTTTTGATTGTCTAAATTAATCATTTTACATATATTGGCAAATTGCCCATCAAAATATTTATAACTTTGATAATAACCGCGCAATTTAAAGTCATGAGTTGTATAAGGAATCTTATCAAATTTGAAATATGTAGATTCGTTATAAATATAACGAATATTTAAGGGCTGTTGGTATGTAAATCTGGAGAGATTTGTAAGAAAATTTGTCCAATATGTTGGTCGTTTACTAATATTATCAAGTGGAGATACTAAATCGAATTTATTCGCGTTTATTTTAAAAGGAACTCTATTTTCTAGCGAATAAGCAATTCCGCAAAAAATTTGAAATAATTGATTTCCAATTCCTCCCATAATTTCAATATATATCATAATGTAAATATGATATATAAAATGTATATATCTTTAAATATATTACATAAAGAGTGTTGCTATATTATTAAAATACGTTTTTATATCTTATAGTGAATAACGAAACAAAATGTAAAAATAAAATAAAATAAAAATGTTCAAACGCGAGTTAATAGATAAATTAGCTATCCCCATAAAATTTTTTAACTAACGGATTACATTTAATTTTAGAACAATCGAAACTTGTTAAATATAATCCGTCAAGAGATTTTACACGCGATAAAGCAACGTATGTTTGACCGTCTGCAAATATATTACTACCAATATCAATAATAGCATTTTCTAATGTTAGTCCTTGTGATTTATGAATAGTTATAGCCCACGAATAAATGAGCGGAAGTTGCATCAACCCTACTCTTTTATTAAACTCGGACTTCCAAATATAATAATCTATCAAAAATGGTTCTTTAATAGCGTTGAATTTGACATATGGCAATTTTTTATCATTAAAACCAACGACAATACCTTGACTTCCATTAGCAATTTGTAATTCCCCACTTAAATTTATATTGGCAATACACATAACATGTGTTCCGATTTTAAGTTTTAAGCACTTTTCAGCCAAAATATTATTTGCTAAAAAATCATAGTCTTTTTTTAACTGTTCATTACTTTTTAATAATAGTGCAAATAAACTTGTTTTTTCATTTTCATCGTCTTGGTCATATTTAATATATAAATCTATATATTCTAAGACATATTCTTGTTCTTCGATTGAAGCATCCAATTTTAAATATTCTTTTAAATTAATTTGCTCTACATCTCTCTTAATTGGAGAGAGAATAGTTAGAATTTTGTCCTTTTTAATTAAGTTAAGTTCTCGTGAACTGAAAATTCGACTCTCTAATGCTTCACGTGCTGACGGTGTAATTTGGCCTTTCCTAATATATTTAAGAATCTTTAATAATAGTTCGTCTTTTTGTCTAAAAATTGTTTTAAGCACTATTTGATTCTCCTCCACAAATAATTGATTCCATAACTCATGTTCAAAACAAAACATTGCTTCTTCTTTTTCTAAGTAATTATTACAAATAGGGGATAATTGATAAAAATCACCTGTAAAAATCACCTGTAAACCGCCAAATGGATTATTATTTCTATAAAATTTCTTGGCTATTAGGTCTAATAGTAATAATATTTTGAGAGACATCATACTAACTTCATCAATAATAAGGATATCCAATTTTTTCCAATTCTTTAATTTATACCTTTTTGTTGTGAAAAGTTCTTCAATAATATCTTCGTTTTTTTTATTAGCAAACCCAATACCTGAGAACATATGTAATGTTGTTGCTTTACATTCTAATAATATTGCTGCACATCCAGTTAAAGCACATATTTTTATATTTTTATTATTTGTTTCGGCATGTTTAACAAAATTTTTAATCAAAAATGATTTTCCTGAACCACCAGGACCTGTAATGAATAAATTTTCACCATTTAAATATTTTTCAAAACATAATTGTTGTTCATCGCTATATGTGGTCATAATAATGTTAATAATATATTTAATATATTATTAAATACTATATTAAATAATTTCAATTTTTATAACAAATTAATTAAATATAAAATTGAAATTATTTAAATCTAACGTATTGAAATAAATAAATACAATATGGAAAAAAGAATTAATACCAAAGTATCAAATTATATTGATAATTTTAAAAATGAGGTTAGAACATATATTAATAATAATAATAGTATATCTTTTTCTGAAAAGAGCGATTTGTTGAAATTTGTTTATGATTTTGAAGCATTAGAAATTAATAAACAAGATTTTGTAAAGCGAAAACGGAGTAAGTCGGTTGTTCCTTTTTATAGTCGATGCATAGCAAAAAAATCATCAGGAGAGCAATGTACTCGGAAAAAACGATGTGATTCAAATTATTGTGGTACGCATGATAAAAATAGACCACATGGAGAAATAAATGAATGCGATAAAGAAGAGAATATATTAAAAAAAGTTGAGATATGGATTCAACAAATTAATGGTATTGTATATTATATTGACGGCAAGAATAATATTTATAAAACAGAAGATATATTGTGCAATAGTCAAAATCCTAAAATCATTGCTAAATATGTAAAAGAGGATGGGATTTATAAATTTATTGATACATATAATAGTTAAAATAATATGTATATATGAAAAAAAATTGATTTTAAATTTTTTTTTATTTTTTTATATATTTCTAGATGCTTTTGACTGATTTGTTAAAATTATTTTCGACAAATTTTAATATTAGCGAAGAAAGGTTTAATGATATTGTTGAGTCTAATAATATTAGACTTGCGCAAAGATTGTTAGTTAAAATTACGGATGAAAAAAAAATAAACGAACCTACAAATAACGTTTCTACAAATATAAATTCTACAACTACAAACTTGATCAATAATGAATGTATAACTAGTAATGACTCTGATACAAATTTAAAGAAAAAACAAGAAGGTCGCGGTCGCGGTCGCCCTAGAAAGACAAAAGAGTTAGCAGAAGAGACGAATGTAATAATAGAAGTAGAGGTAATAACTTTGGAAGAAAAAGAATTTTACAAGACATCCGAGAATGTAGTAATGAATAATGAAATGGAAATATTAGGAATATTAAAAAATGGAAAAATTGTGAAACGAGCGATGTGAAACATATGATGCAAGTGATAAGTTATGAATGTGTCCAATGTAGTTTTTCGTCGTGAGAAATGTCGCTCCACATAGAAGAGATTTCTTTAATAATATCAGAATATTTTGGTTTAAAGTCGTAGTTGCCGGTATGAAT
>Ga0208951_1000746_pt1 | contig 14962 bp, 8 predicted proteins | sample GreLakmeMI27MSRF_FD_187702 | JGI IMG/M metagenome (GOLD analysis project Ga0208951, IMG submission 187702) | Freshwater lentic microbial communities from great Laurentian Lakes, MI, USA - Great Lakes metaG MI27MSRF (SPAdes) | ecosystem: Environmental > Aquatic > Freshwater > Lake | place: Great... | reverse complement strand
GAGGCCATCGTCCAAGCCCTCGGCGGCGACAAGGAAGACCTTCGTCGCCTGAGCAAGACGATCCCGCGCCTCATCAAGGCGGGTGCGGTCGTGACCGTCAAAGGCCACCTGCTCGCCCTGCCCTCCGCGGGATTCGCCCCCGTCGCCGCCGGCGCCGCGCCCACTCGCAAGCAAGCGTCCGACCTGCACGAAGGCACCATCCTCTTCCGCCCGAGCGGCTCCGCTCGCGTGGTCTTCGACGCCGTCCCCGGGTCGCCGCCTCGCGAACAGTTGCACATCGACGCCGACGACACGCATGTCGCGCTCCACGGGGACCGCGTGCTCATCAAGCTTAACGCCAACCGCCGTGATCGTAACGGCGACGACTGGGGTACGGGCACGGTGGTCAGCATCGTCAAGCGCGCGCTCACGCAGCTCACCGGCACAATCGGTAATAACCGCCTGCAGTGGTTCGTCGTCCCCGACGATCCCCGCATCTCGCGCGAAATCATCGTGCGCGACCCCGCCCGCGCCGGCCTCACGCCCGCCCCGAAGTCAGGCGACAAGGTCGTCGTCCGCCTCGACGTCTGGGAACGCCGCAACCTCAACCCCACCGGCACAGTCACCGAAGTCCTCGGCGTCACGCACACGCCGATGGCCGAATACCTCGCCATCCTGCGCCGCTACGGCCTCCGCCCGGAATTCCCGCCCGAAGTCGCCGCCGCGGCCAACTCTTTCGGCAAGACGGTGCAGAAGGCCGATTGCGTTGGCCGAGAGGACTTCCGCCAGATCCCGACGATCACCATCGACCCGGATGACGCGAAGGATTTCGACGACGCCCTGTCCGTCCAGCGCATGCCGAACGGGAACGTGCGCGTCGGCATCCACATCGCCGATGTGTCCTCCTACGTGAAGAGCGGCTCACCCCTCGACGTCGAGGCGCGCGAACGCGGCAACTCCACCTACCTTGTCGGCACGGTCATCCCGATGCTCCCGCATGCGCTCTCGAGCGGCCTCTGCTCGCTCGTCGAAGCCGAAGATCGCCTGGTCAAGACCGTCATCTGCGAGTTTACACCCGATGCGCGTCTCGTGAAGACCGAGTTCGCGAACTCTGTCATCCGCAGCGTCAAGCGCCTCACGTATAAGCAGGCCTACGGCTTCCTGCAGCATCTCACCAAGGACGAAATCCGCGACCTGCCTGCGCCGCCGCCCCACCAGACCGGTTCACCCGGACGTCCGCTCGCCGAACTTACCGACGCCGAACTGGACCTCATTCAGGGTATGATTGATGACCTCTGGAGTATCGGTAAGGTCCTCCGCGCCGAGCGTTTCCGCGCTGGGTCGCTCGACCTGGAGATGAAGGAGATCAAGATCTACTGCGACAAGGACGGCTGGGCTGACCGCACCGAGGTCGTGCAGCACGACTCATCGCACCAGCTCATCGAGGAGTTCATGCTCCTCGCCAACGAGAGCGTCGCAACCGCCCTCGACAAGGTGTCCATCCCGCACGTCAACCGCGTCCACGACGACCCCGATCCCGAGAAGCTCGCGGCCCTCCGCGAAGAGCTCGCCGGCAACGGCTTCCAAGTCGGCGATCTCACGCACCGCTCCGAGATGGTCAAGCTGCTGGCCAGCCTCAAGGACCGCGAAGACGGCTACACCATCCGCATCCAGCTCCTGCGCTCGCTCAAGCAGGCCTGCTATCGCCCGTCGGCCGACGGCCACTTCGGTTTGGCGAAGCTGCACTATTCGCACTTCACGTCGCCGATCCGCCGCTACTCCGACTTACTCGAGCACCGCATCTTCGACGCCTACATCCAGAAGAACGGAGTGCGTTCCGCCCCGAAGGAGCCGGTACGCTCGCCGGGTATCGGTGAACTAACCCGTTCCTGCGAACACATCTCGATCACCGAGCGTAACAGCTCCGAAGCCGAGCGCGATTCGGTGAAAATCAAGCTCCTCGAGCTCTTCGAACGCGAGGCCGCTCGCCCGGACAAGCGTCCGTTCGAGGCCACCATCACCGATGTGAAGCCCCACGGCCTCATGGTCGAGCTCAACGCCTCGCAGGCCTATGGCCTCGTGCACATGTCGACGCTCACCGACGACTACTATCGCCTGAACGACCGCGGCAACATGCTTGTCGGTAGCCGTAACGGACGGAAGTTCATGCCCGGCGGCGTCATCACCGTAACCGTCGACCGCGTGGATCGCTTCAAGCGCCAGGTGGATTTCCGCCTCTACGATGAACGCCTGGCCCAGAAACCGCGGGGACCGGAGCGGAGAAAAGGGCAGAGGTAAGAATGGATGGCTGCGTCGTGGGCAGCATAGAGGACTGAATCGAGGGCCGAATCGATGAAGGCATTCCAAGGTAGGGGCACGACTACGACGTGCCCGCGGGCGTGGCGTAGCCCCGCCCCTACCCTGCGTTCACCATGCGGCAAACGCGCTGCGGAGCATGATATCCTCGCAGGACTGAGACAATTTCAGGTCCTAGGTCTCGGCCATCGGGTACCTGGTGCGGGTATCCAGGTTCGGGTACGGGTTCAGCTGGCAGGCACTCTGCCATCTGTCCTCTGTCATCAATTCAGCCATCTATCCTGCCCTCCATTCAGCCCTCCATTCAGTCCTCCACCCTGCCCTCTATTCAGTCCTCAATTCTTCCGAATTAGCCTCCCCCACGCCCTCGCGTAATCGCCGGCGGCTTTGCCGAGGCGGATACGGCCGGCGTCGTCGTCGGTCCACTTGACGGAAATCTCGACGAGTTTGGCGCCAGTACGTGCGAGGCGGACGAAGGCTTCGGCACCGAAGGAGAAGCCGCGCGCGTCGGCCGGCATCTTGAGCGTGGCGAAAGTAGAACGGCGCACGAGCTTCAGGCCACAACCGGGGTCGGTCATGCACGCCCCAGGCAGCATCCGCCAAAAGCACGATAGCATCGCGGAGATGAGCGAACGTTTCCAGGTGCGCCCGACGACCTTCGAATCGCGATGCCAACGGGAGCCAGCGACGAGGTCGGCCTTGCCTTCGGCGATGAGCCTATAGCCGCGGACGAGCGCTTCCGGATCCGTCGCCATATCGGCATCGCAGTAAGCCAGGACATCGTAGCCTTCCGGAGCGGACTCCCAGGCTGAAAAAATCGCCACGCCCTTGTCGGCGCCATCCGTCGCCCGGTGATAGACCACGCGAGAGGGAATCTTCGCCGCCGACTCGATGGCCACGGCACGCGTCCCATCCGTCGAACCATTGTCCGAGACCACGAGCAGGGCATCCGCGCATCGGTTGGCTTGGAGGCTTTCTGCGAGACGGACCAGCCCCGGCCCCAGACGGCGCTCCTCATTGCGCACGGGAATGACGATAAGGAGGGGCATCAGGGACAATTAAAATCTCTGGTTTTCCGAATGATTACAACCCAAGTCTCAACAAGATGAGACTCATTCTCAATTAAAATTTGACAACTGAGAGTGAGTCTCATTATCAGAAACTCCTTCAGCCCTATGAAAACCCTCCTGACTACGCTCACGCTCGCTTCGGCCGCCACGGCCTTCGGTTGCGACAATCCCTTCGGCTACTCCTACCTCACCGAAACGATCAAGCCCGGCCGCACGGAAATCGTCCAATGGGTCACCGGTCGCCTCGGTCGTAACCTCGGCAGTGGCTATGATGCCCGCTACCGTGGCTTCGACCTGAAGACGGAAGTCGAATGGGGCATCTCGGAAAACGAGCAGATCTCCGTCTACGTTAACTCCCGCTACTTCGAGCAGACCTCGCGCGACGGTCTCCTCTTCGACGGCTTCCAGGTCGCGTATAAGAAGATGCTCTCGAATCCGGACACCCAAGACTGGGGCGTGGCGTTCTACATCGAACCAGGCTACTCGCAGGTGAGCTCGAAGAACGGTGCACACCGCGACCAGCTCAAGCTCGAGACGAAGCTTCTCCTCCAGCATAACTTCGGCGCGAGCGACGAATGGATCTACGCGGCCAATATCATCGGCGAACTTGAGCACGAGACCGCCACGCATGCCGATACGGTGAAGTTCAAGCTCACCCAAGGTGTAGCCTGCGCCGTCGGGGCGAACTGGTATCTCGGGGCGGAGGCAATCGTCGAAGCCGAATGGGCCGAGCTCAACGACCACCAATACACCGCCGTACTGGCCGGCCCATGCGTGCGCTACCAGCAGGGAGGCTTCTTCACGACCTTCACCGTCTTGGCTCAAGTGACCGCCACCCCGGCGAACAAAGGTGACCTCAACGTCACCAAGAAGTCGCCCTACGAGACTCGCCTCCGCGTCGGCTACGAGTTCTGAGCCGACCCTTCCCTGATTACGCTTGAAACCGCCCGGCCGGATCAAAGAAATCATTACGATGAAACGCCGTCTCCTGCTCCTCTTCAGCGCAGCCCTAGGCGTGGCCTCCGCCGAGGCGAACGACAATCCCTTCGGCTGCTCGGGCGACGCCTGCGCCGCGAAGCACGGTGAATTCGAACTACAGCAGTCGGTCGCCATGCGCCGTGGGCTGGACCTGGGCACCGGTTTCGATGCCGGCTATCGCGGCTACGACCTCGCGACCCAGCTCGAGATCGGACTCTCCGAGATCAGCCATGTCGACCTCATCCTCTCGAGCGGCGTCCTCCGCTCGGCGGATTTCCGCGGTTCCTTCATCGAAGGCTTCGCGGTCGAATACAAGCGCCTGATCGGAGTCGCCGCGCCCGATCAATGGAACGCCGCCTGGGCGGGCGCCTTCGGTTACAGCCGCGTCGATGCGGCGAGCGGCGAGGAGCGGACCGAGACTTCCTACGTCGGACGCCTGTTCCTCCAGCGGGATTTCGGCACCCGCAGCCAGTGGGTCTATGTGACCAATCTCTCGACCGGCCTGGTGCACGACGCCGAGGGCACCTGCGGCGTGCTGGAATGGTCGCAGGGGCTGGCCTATCGGGCCGACGACCATTGGTCCTTCGGCGTCGAAGCCGTCGCCGAAGGCTGCTGGACGCGCTTCCGCACCTTGGCGAACTCGTCGCTCTGCGTCGGCCCTTGCGTCTCCTATCGCATGACGGACTTCTCCATCGTCTGCACGCACCTCTGGCAGGTCAGCGGGTCGCCCTCGACCGACGACGGGCGCAATCTCCGTGACACCAGCCGTTCCGAAACCCGGCTGCTGGTGGCTAGGGGATTCTGAAGCGGCGTCCGCTCCTACCCGTTCACTTCAGCACCGCCTTCACCGTCGCCAGCATCTGGTCGGGCGAAAGGCCGTTGGCGGCACGGAGCGTCTTGACGTCACTCGCATGACCGACGAAGCGATCAGGCCAGCCGAGGCGAACGATGGGCGTGCGCACGCCGTGTTCGGCGAGCACTTCGAGGGCACCCGTGCCGAAGCCGCCGGTAACGGCGCCGTCTTCGAGCGTGACGATGAGCTTAGCCGACTTGGCCTGCTCGACGAGCAAGGTGGCGTCGATGGGCTTGGCGAAACGCGCGTTGACCACGCCGACGGAGAGTCCGGTCTCGGCGGTAAGTTTATCGGCCAAGGCCTGGGCTTCGGGCACCATCGTGCCGAGCGCCCAGAGCTGGACGTCGACGCCGGCGCGGAGGACTTCGGCTTTCCCGAGGGGGATGAGCGCGGGCTGGGCCTTGATCGCCTTGCCAGCGGCGGCGCCGCGCGGGTAGCGAATGAACATCGGGGCACCGGACTTCAGTGCGGTGTGGAGCATATCCGAGAACTCATCCTCATCCTTCGGCTGCATCAGTGTGACGTTCGGAACGCAGCGCAGGTAGGCGATGTCGAAGAGACCGTGGTGCGTCGGGCCGTCGCTCGGCGAGACGCCCGCGCGATCCATGCAGAAGGTGACCGGGAGGCGCTGCAGGCAGACGTCATGGATGACCATGTCGTAGGCGCGCTGCATGAAGGTGGAGTAGATCGCGCAGACCGGCCGGAGGTCGCGCGCGGCGATGCCGGCGGCGAAGAGCGCAGCATGCTCCTCGGCGATTCCGACGTCGTGATACTGCGCCGGGAGTTCCTTCTTGAGCTGATTGAGGCCGGTACCGGACGGCATCGCGGCGGTGATGCCGACCACGCGCACATCCGCCTTGGCTTCGCGCACGAGCAGCGCACCAAAGACATCCTGCCAGGCCTTGGGCGCGCCAGGGGCGCCCGAAGCGAGCGAGTCGCCCGTCTCCGGATCGAAGGCGCCCGTGCCGTGGAATTTCTCGGGGTTCTTGAGCGCGGCACCGAGGCCGCGTCCTTTCTCCGTGCGCACGTGGAGGAGGATCGGGCCGCTCGAATCCTTACAGAATCGGAGGTAACGCTCGAGCGCGCCGAGGTCATGGCCGTCGATTGGACCGACGTAGCGCACGCCGTATTGCTCGAAGAGCGAAGAGCTGTGCGTATACCAGTTCTTCACGTGGCGCTTAAAACTACGACCGAAGTCCAAGACCTTCGTGCCGAAGCGCGTCTTGCCCAGCAGTCGTTTCAGCCCCTTCTGCGAATTGTTGTAGGGGCGCGTGACGATGAGGCGGCTGAGGATATCGGCGACCGCGCCGACATTGCGGTCGATCGACCACTCATTGTCGTTGAGGACGATGACCAGGCGCTTGGTAGATTTCGCGGCGTTATTGAGCGCCTCCATCGTGACTCCACAGGTGAGGGCCGCGTCGCCGATGAGGGCGACGACGTGCGAGTCCTCACCGAGGCGATCACGCGCGTTGGCGAGGCCGACGGCGGCGGAGAGTGCCGTACCGGCATGGCCCGCGCCGTAGACGTCGTGCAGGCTCTCCTCGCGATTAAGGAAGCCGCTCAAGCCGCCGGTCGTGCGGATGCCATCGAAGTCGGCGCCGTTACGACCGGTGAGCAATTTATGGACATAGCCCTGGTGGGCCACGTCGAAGACGAACTTATCCTGCGGCGTACCGAAGACGCGGTGCAGCGCGATCGAGAGCTCGACTACGCCGAGATTGGGACCGATGTGACCACCGTTCTTAGCAGTGACGGCGACGAGACGTTCACGGATGTCCTGCGCGAGCAACGGCAGCTGCTCGGGAGCGAGGGCCTTGACATCTTCCGGCCCGCGGATGGACGCGAGGAGCGACATCAGCCCTGCGAATCTTCGCCGCGCTTACCCAGCTGCTCGATGCGCAGTTCAGCGGCCTCGAGCGACTTCTGACAGGACTTCAGGAGGCGCATGCCTTCCTCATACTTCGCGACGAGCTCGTCGAGCGAGACATCGCCGGACTCGAGGGACTCGACGAGCTGCTCGAGCTTCTTCAGTTCGGCCTCGAAGCCTTCCTTGCCGGAGGCTGAGGCGGGTTTCTTGTCCGCGCACATGGACCTACTGTCAGCGGAGCCCCCTCCCCTCTCAAGCGGATTGTGCAGATTCAGGCCAGAAGACGCGTCCGGCACCCCCGGCTAGGCGGGGGCGGCGACGGAGGCTCACAGGTATTGCGTGAGACTCTTCACCGTCTTCGCGTCGAGGCGGCGGACAAGCGCCACCGAAAGGTCGACACACGCCTGGAGGTCGGCGAGGTCGATGACCGCGTTGTGGGTATGGATATAGCGCGCGGGGACGCCCAGCACGATGACCGGTACGCCCAGTTCGTGGGCTTGGAAGGAACGCGCATCGGTGCCGCCCGTGCGACGGACCGCGAGCTGGCACGGGATGCCTTTCGCGGCCGCCACTTCGAGGGTCAGGTCGACGAGGCGCGGATTCATGATCGCCGTCGGATCGTAGGCGCGCACCTGCACACCGCCGCCGAGGGCACCCTGCGTCTCACCCTGCGGCGCGAGTCCGGGCAGATCATCGGCCGGCGGGCCTTCGAGGACGATGACGACGTCGGGCTTGGCGAGACGGGCCGCGACGCTCGCGCCGCGGCAGCCGACTTCTTCCTGCACGGTCGCGACCGCGAGCAGATCGCAGGGCGTCGCGGAGGCGTCGAGCTCATGCGTCGCGAGCGTGAGCGCGGTCATGCCGACGCGATTATCAAAAGCTTTCGCCGAATAGAGACCGGGCTCCGCGAGGGCCGTGAATGGGCCTTCGGGCACGACCGGATCGCCGGGACGAATTCCGAGGCGGGCGACGGATTCCGCCGAGCGCGCGCCGATATCGACGAGCACCTTATCGGCGGAGGCAGTCTGGGCGCCGCCTTGATGAGGCGGGAGCGCGGCGACGATGCCGATGAATTCCTTCTGCGCGGAGCGCGACCAGATGCGGAGACGTTGGGCGGCGAGGACGCCGTCGGGCCAGCCGCCAACGGGCGTCAGACGAAGGAAGCCATCAGGCGTGACCGCCTGCACCAGGAAACCGATCTCGTCCATGTGCGCCGTGAGCACCACGCGGGGCCCTTTCTTTTCCTTGGCCGGCGAAGCGAGCACGCCGCCAAGGCCATCGACCTGGAGCGTGCGGCCGCGGAGTTCGCGGACAAAGATTGCGCGGACCGCGTCCTCGTGGCCGGACGTGCCGTGGGCTTGCGTGTAGGCCTCCAGCAGACGGAGGGCTTCAGAGGGACGCTTGGACATAGGAAGGAAAGATGGAGGACACGAGGGCCGGATGTCTCGAGAACTCGAGGGCAAATCAGGGCTAGGGGTAGGTACAATGCAAGAGACATTCGTGAACGCAAGGGCTCGAGGACACGAGGCGATTAAAGAGGCAGATAGCTGAGGTAGGGCGGCGATTGCCATCGCCGCCGTTCGCCACGCAAGGTCCGCTCACCGGGCATGATTTTCTGAACCTATGACGTCTCTCGTCCCACGGCGGTCATGGCAATGACCGCCCTACCCAAAGCATCCCCCTCGAGTCCTCCTATCCCTGATCAGCGAGGCTGGCGGGTCTGCAGGCGCGGCTTCAGCCCGGCCTTGGCGACCGCGTCGAGCGCGCCGACAGCTGCGCCAGTGAGCGAACGCTCGTCGGCGACAATCACGACTTCCGTACCCGGCGACTTCAGCGCGTGGTCGACGAGAGCCTTGGCAAGAGCGGCGGAAGCGATCTCCTTGCCTTCGAGGTAGAGCTTACCGTCGCGGTCGACGCCCACGACAAGCGTCGTGGCCGGCGTGCCTTCGGAGCCAGCGGAAGCCGTCGGCGGGATGATTGCCATCGTGCTGGATTGGTCGAGTCGGCTGCTGATGAGCAGGAAGAAAACCAGCACCACCATCACGTCGATGAGCGGCACCACGTTGATGTCGGCGCGGCGGCGGCGAGCGACGACGAGGCTCATCGACGGCGGGCTTCCAGCGCTTCGACGAGCACGTCGAGGCGGGAAGAAAGAATCTCCATGCGACGGCCGAGCCAGTTGGCGCCGATGAGCGCCGGGATCGCAATGCAGAGGCCGATCATCGTCGTGCTCAACGCGAGGCCGACGCCACGGGTGAGTGTCTGGGAATCCGGCAGGCCTTGTTCGGGGAAGAGGGTCGCGAGGCCGGTGACCGTGCCGAGCAGACCGAGGAGCGGCGCGGCCGCCACGATGCTGTCGAGCAGGTGGAGCCCACGATGGAGGCGAACGAGCTCGTTGCGCGTCCACGCCTTGAGCACTTCGCCCGAGGCGCCGTCCTTCCAACGCTGCACGAGCCGGCCCGCGACGGACTCGCCGTCGGCGGCATCGACCTGATCCAGCGAACCATTTAAGACAGATTTAAGAACTCCATCGGGAACGACGCGCGACACCCGAAGCGCCAGGGCCCGTTCGGTAATCAGGAAAACAGCCAGCAAGGAGCACAGGGCAAGCGGCCAGAGGAAAAGCCCGGCACCTTCAAGTAGGGTTTGCACCCTAAGAGCCTCCCCAAATCTAAAAGAGGTGCAAGAACGCTCTTTTAAATGACATTTAATGATTTATATACATATTAAATGATTAATTTTGAACTTATTCGCTCGTTTGGAATGAATGGGAATAACCAATCCTTTGACATTAACCTGGGGGTATTTACCATAAATTCACCCCAATTTTTACTATGAGACTTAAACGCTCTGGTTTCTCCCTCGTCCTGTCGCTGACCATCATGGCTGCGATGGTGATGATGGTAATCGTTCTCGCCTCTTTCCTGCAGATCGAGAGCCGGCTCGCCCAAAGCCACTCTGGCTACCTGAGGGCGCGCTTCAACGCCTTGGCTTCGGCTCGTATCGCCATCGGCCAGCTGCAACAGCTCGCCGGCCCCGACCAGCGCGTGACCATGCGCGCGGACATGTTTGCGGACAACGAGATTAACGCGGGAAATAACGATGCCCCGACCATAGCCCCGGTCCGCGGTCGCCCGGATCGCACGAATAACCACGCCCCGCTGAGCGCCAAACTCCATCACCAGAAGCGCTACCTCACTGGCGTCTGGTCCACGGGCGGCGCCGATTCGAGCAGAGTCCGCGACTGGGATGTCGCCAACCCGGCGGACTCCCGCCTCTTCCTCGGCTGGCTGGCGTCCCCGTTCGACGAGAACGCCTCGCCGGAGCTCTCCGGCACGACGCCCAACTTCGTACCTAACCGCGACTACTTCCGGGTGGATATCGACGCCCAAGGCGTGTCCCGCAATGAAGTCGCTCCCGGCAAACTCGCCGAAGTCCGCGCTTACATCGACGACATCCTGCCCAATCCGATCGACGCTGATTCGACCAAGGTCATCCCGCTGGTCTCGTTCGGTTCGGTCAACATCCCGAGCACGGCCACCGGCTTCCGGCGGAACTACTTCGGCGCGGTCGACGCGCGCCCGCAGCCGATGCCCGGACCGGCGTTCAGCGACCCCACCAAGTCGCTCGGCGTCAACGGCCGCTACGCTTTCTGGATCGGCGATGAAGGCGTGAAGGCCAAGATCAACCTCCCTGACTTCTACGCCGCGACCACGGGGGGCGCCTGGCTTTCCACGGAGGATTGGGACAAAGGATTCGCGGCGTCGGCCAATCAGCGCAACTCGCTCGGCGTCCTCGGCGGCGCCGGCGACCCCTTGAAAGAAGGGGTTAACACCAAGGGCGCGCTACCGGCCGGCTTCAATTTCGACGTATGGCGCGCCAAGGACATCGCGGACGCCGCTGGCAAACCGCAGGCCTACCAACTGGCCAAGGCCGTCGGTACCTCCGGGCTGTCCGCCTGGGCGGTCAGCCAAGGCGGTGTCGCCGCCGGTGACGCCATGAACCTCGCGGCCAAGCTCCTCTGGCATGACATCACCACCCTCTCCTATTCCACGCTGACCGACACCTATAACGGCGGCGTGAAGGTCGACCTCTCGACCGCGTTCGAACTGCCCTATGCGATGTATCGCGGTATCGAGCTCTATCCCGGGCAGAAAGACACGGCGATCACGACCGACTACCGTCTTCGTAAGCAGTCGTTGTTCCACGGCGCTCCGAACGCCGCCCTGACGACCGCCGTCATCGGCGCCAACGGCATGGGCGTCGACCTGGATTACAACCGCCCCAACCTCGTCGACAAGCTGGGCTCGGATAGCCAGCTCCTCCGCGCCTCGCCGCGCGCCTCCGAGTGGGCCCCGCGCTTTGTGAAAAATCTGCTCGGCAGCTCCTACGAACTTCTGCGCGCGCGCAATGGCGGCAGCGGAACGGCGGCCAACGCCCAGAGCGAAAGCCCCGAGCGCCTAGGCTTCGTCTACGAGGCTCCGTTGCGTTCGGCCTTCTTCGAAAGTTACCCCGGCAGCAGCGGTAACACGGTCTCGCGGCTTCTCGCCAATACCGAAAGAAGCCCCAACGCGACCACCTTCACCTGGACGGTGACCAGCACGATCAACACCCTAACGGAACGCATCAACGTCCTGCCTTGGTCCGAACTGGCCGTAGACCACCCCGAGAACCTGACCGGACGCATCACCCGCGGACCGACTTGGGACCTCTACCGCAACTACTACCGTATGTATAAGCGTGAGCTCGAACAAGCGGGCAAGACCTCGGGGACCCTCCGCGGCCAGCCCACCGCCGCGCCCGACGCCGTCTTCGCCCGTGGCGTCGAACCGCTGACTTACGCCTCCGGCAACCGGTTCGCCCCCGTCCAGAAGACCCCGTCGCTTTCCGGCTCGGGCACAGGGGGAGCCCCCCGGGCCCTCGCCCCGAGGCCGGATAATTTCTACCAAGGCGGCGGAGCCCTCGATGATAACCGATATTACTACCGCAACAACCTGAGCGCCCCGAGCGACTCGCCGAGTTTCCAAGCCGAACAACGGCTGCGCTATCCCAATATCATCCAGCACCGCCATGCCACACTGGCGGGATTTGGTACGAACGTCGTCACGAACCACGACCGGATGGGCATCGCCCTCCCTCGCCCAGCCAGCAACGACGCCTACTTCGACAACCTGGCGAACGCCCAGCTCACGACCCGCACTTGGCCGACCTCGATGAGCCTGGCGCCAAGCATCGTCCGTTTCTCGATGGTGTTCTCAGGTATCTTCGACCAAGCCGACTCCTTCGACGAGAATGGCGAACTCAACCTCGGCACCATCGGCGTGACGGTCGATCCGGTCGTGATGGTCCACAACCCCTACGATGTAGCCATCGAGTTCGAAGGCATCGCCATGGTCACCAATGGCAGTTCACTCCCCTACATCTTCGACGTGGTTCTCGAAAACTGGTTCTTCCGGGACACCCACTGGCAATTTTATGATCCTTACCGGCTGGGCAGTCAGTTGCCCCGCACAAAAAATCTGGCCGACCCCCTTTGGGTCGGAGAAACGCTGAGTCATAACCTGTTGCTCGGGGAAATCGCCCTCGGTGATGGGCGCGAAGAGAATCGCTCGGTTTCCTTCCGGCTCGTCAACCCGGGGCAAAAGTTCCGGCTCGAGCCCGGCGAGGTCAAGACGATCAGCACCAAGAATATCCCCGGCGCCTCCCAGTCTGGCCGCAAGATCAATACCACGATCACCACCAACAATTTCGGCTATGACCTCGGAAGCAATGCGCTCTATCGCATGACGCCGTTCGCCAATGTCCGTTATCGCTTCGGGGATATCCCCAGCCAATTCAACGACTGGCCTATTCCCTCCGTCTATAATGCCAGAACTACCCCGGACCCGCGGCTTTGGACCTGGGGCTTCAGTCAGATCAACCGCACGACCGGAAAAACCTGGGTTGCCCCTATACCGACTGGCGAGGGCGCCACCCCGTGGTTCGGTTTCCTTGGCAACTACTGTTATAAGAACGCCGGCGGCGCTGGCGACGTCAACCCTTCGGCGTTTCAGGACGCGCTGACCCTCTGGAACGACGTCAAAAACTCCCGGCGTATCCGCGACGGCCTGCCTACCTGGAAAGGGGATGCGAAAACGCTGAAGACCATCCTGGATTTTCCGCCGGCCCCCAATCCTCCTGGCTCGAAGAACCTATCCTTCCGGGCACGTAACTCCGGCTGGATGAACTATGACCACCGCGTCGTCGGCGAAGAGGGCAAGCCGGGAGAGCCGGGTTATGTCTTTCCTCGGGTCCGCAACGGGACGACCGCGGTCAGCGGTCACCAGCACTGGAATTTCTACCTGCTCAACAACCGCAGTATCGATGGGCAAGCCCTGAGCCCGACCAGGCGTTGGTTCGGCTCCCCCCGCACCGCAAACCCGATCTACAACGAGGCGGCCGGGACGGTGAGCAACTACGTGTCAGAAGGATCCGTCACCGCCGAGGGACAGCACCTCGTCGACGAATCCTTGCTCCTCAATTTCCAAGCCCTGACGGCGGGCTGGCCCAACTACGGCAACGATAACGGCCACTGGAACAACATCATTCAATACAATGAAGAGTGGAAAAATAACGTCGGTCTCAGCCCTCGATTGCCTGACTACCGCATCTCGACGGGGCTGGTCCAAAATTCTCATACGGGCATAAATTGGCGAGGGGACGTCGACGCCCAGAACACTCAGGTGTCTTTCGGCCCGCAGGACGGCGACCCAGAATTTGGCCGGCCGGAAATCACTGCCGGACACCGTGCCAACTCGCTCGGTGGACGCCTCAATACTCCTGTCTGGTCGGACCGAGGCGATACCAAGCAGCCCTTCCTGCTCACGGATTTCGTCCTACGTTCCGCCGAGATGACCGAGCGGACGCTCAACGTCTGGTATCCCTCCTCCGCCACCAGCAGCGTCTTCAAATTCAACTCCGGGTCGCTGACCAACCTCACCACCCCGGTGGATACGGTCAGGGCCCCGATGTCGCCCTTCTTCCTGAGTGTGCGGTCGCAACAGGCGCACCTCTTCGGCTACGACGGTAAGGCGCACACCCCGATCGGGTGGGTGCTTTCCCAACGCAGGATCGATTCCGAACCGCAGATCGCCCTGGCGGCGAACAACGTCAACGCCTACTGGGGTGGCAGCGTGAGTCCCTCCTCGAACACGCGCTCCGACACGATCCTGTTCCCGATTCCGCGGCGCCCCCTGCTCTCGCTGGCCCAGCTTGGCTCCGTCGGCTTCGCGCAGGTCAACACCGACGCCGACCTCACCGTCGGGGCCTCGTTCGCCCACCCGGGCATCATGGATCTCACCAAAGTCACCGATTGGCCCGGACCGAAGGCACAAAGTGGCAAGGACAAGGCTATTCCTGAAAACGGCTGGGTCGGGATCCATGAAGGGACCCGGATCATCCGTAACCGCGCCAACGTGCGCACCGACCACGCCTTCCTCGCCAACTTGGCCCTCTGGGATAGTTACTATTTCAGCGGCCTCAATCTCGCGGCGAACTCCTACTCGCTACCCGGATCAAATTTTGCCTTCCCCTCCGGACCCGATTTGGAGACCGATACCGACGTCGCCCAGGACCAAGCCTCCGCCCTCAAGAAAGCTACCGGTGACATCAGCAGTTATGATGTGACATCCTTCCGGGACTATAAGATCGCGCTGGAGTCCGGCTATAACCCGCTGGCCAATAAACGTGTCGTCTTCCAGCCAGATAACCGAGCAGCGGTGGCCGACGGCACCTTCCCGGGGGCGACGGAATTCCCCCATCCCGCCTACCTATCACGCAATGCCCTCTACGACGGCGGTTTCAACGTCAACTCCACCTCCAAGCAGGCCTGGAAAACCGTGCTGGCCGGCATGCGCG
>Ga0208951_1000745_pt1 | contig 14971 bp, 9 predicted proteins | sample GreLakmeMI27MSRF_FD_187702 | JGI IMG/M metagenome (GOLD analysis project Ga0208951, IMG submission 187702) | Freshwater lentic microbial communities from great Laurentian Lakes, MI, USA - Great Lakes metaG MI27MSRF (SPAdes) | ecosystem: Environmental > Aquatic > Freshwater > Lake | place: Great... | reverse complement strand
GTTACTGGACAAGCACCCACTGCCTCTGCAGCACCACGCGCCAAAGCAGCGAGCTACCAACCGACAGCGCGCGCCATGCAATAGCGCAGCGGTTGAGACGCAGCTAGGGCGCGCGTGGCGGCGGGTGGCGCGGCAAGGCACGCCCGCGCAGGCAGATCCACACCAGCGCGCACGTACCGGCGAGGCGAGAACCAGCGCCACGAGGAACGTGACCGTGGCGAAGAGGCGCGCCATGGCGCTGACAACCAAGACTCAGCCGGCGGAAGGCGCGGCTCTACTGCTACTGGCGCGGCACGGAGCGGCGACCACCACCACGGCAGTGGTGCGACATGGTGCGACATGGTGCGACATCATGTCCGACAGGGCAAGATAGGCGAGTCGTTTTGAGGATCTGGCGGCCCGCCGGCCCCGCCTATATCCCCGCCTAGCCAGCAGCCACCAGCAGCAGCAGGCCGGTCCTCCTGCCCCGCCAGCAAATAAATTTAACCCTAACCCCAGGTCGGCTGTTCTCTTTCGGAGTCCCGCCTATGCCCTGCCATCGCGCTTACGCGCATCCCGTCAGAACGACGCCCCAGCTCGCGGCACAGCCGTGCATATGCACACGGGCGTGCAATACGCGCAGTCACAGTCACCATGCGGGCACAGCGCGCGCGTCCACAGCGTGTTCGAAACATTACCAAGTTTAATATTTCATAGTCCCAGATTGTCCTCGACAATTATTTGTAATGTATATTGTCGATGCGAACCTGCGCCAGCTCTGACGAAGCTGTCGTAGCACAGCAGGTACATCTGGGGTAGTGGCGCACGTACTGTATGTACCGCTTCGTGGAAGGCTTGCCTAGCTTTAGCGCGTTTGCTTTGCATGCATAAGGTCGCGGATCAGTTTCGAACTGAGCGATTGATCGAGACCCGTCTGCTCCAGTCTTCTTTTGCTCCTGGCTCTTTTGCCTGGTTCTTTTGCAGGCAGAAGAAGGCTCTACTGAGGCGATGTGTGTCGACGACTACGGCGCGTGTACTACTGAGCTGCTCACTCCCCGTCCGGCTGTGGCATCGCCCCAATCACCGCGTCCACCGCCACGCACAGCGCCGCCGCAGCCGCGCCCTCCCGCCTCGCCTCCTCCGCGTCAGCCACCTCGCCCTCGTCCGCCAGCGCCAGCATGGTGCGCAGCAGCTCCGCGTCCTCGCGCAGTTGCAGCAGCGCCGCCGCGCCCACGGCGGCCGCACCGGCGGTGTGCTGGCGCCTCAACATTGGCGGCAGTGCGTCGAGCGCCGCGTAGCCGCGCGAGGTTGCAGCCGCCTCGCCAGTCAGTAGGCAGTCCGCCAGCAGGCGCAGGTGCGCGTCGCACAGCGCCACGCACACGTCCAGCACGCCGTCGAAGGCGCCGCTGTAGATGAGCATCAACTCGGGGTCGTCCATCACGTCCAGCGCAGTGTCTGCAGTGAGGCGAGAAGCAGCTAGACAGCGTGCATTCAGGCGGCCTGCATCGCTGCGCCCAAGCGAAGACGCCACCGCCGTGACCAGCGAGGCGTTGAGGGCCGCCCAGGTGGGCGCAGCGCTGCCCAGCGCATCCAGCGGCGAAGACTCGACGGGTGCGCTGGCAACAACAGTGGCGGCGCGTACGCGCCGCAGCGAGGCGCGCGCGGACCTGGGCACAAAGAGAAGCGCTCTTGACGCCAACATGCCTGCAGATGTTGGTCACACAGGGAGGCGAGGTCAGTATTTTGGCATTGTGCGTGTCGTACAACATACAACCGCGTTGCGTCAAACGCGAAGCGCTCCTGAAGAGCTGTGTCTCCCACCCGAGCTCGCCGTGTTGCCGCAGCGCTGTTGGCAACACCCCGAGCGTCGCCTCGATGGCCGCAGCGGCGGACGTCTGGCAGCGCGTGCGTCTCCCAGGCACTTTCCACGCAGGCGCCACGCACTGACCCGTTGCGTGCGCCCCCCCTGCCGCAGCTTCGCACGGAGCTGCTCGCCAGCAGCAGCGGCTCGTTGCTTGCGGAGGCTCTGAGCGCAACCTCTGTGGCGCGCTCGGAGGCTGCCGCGGCCCACCAGGCGGTACGGGAGGCGGCGGGGCGTTCGCAGACGGAGACACTGCGGCGGGTAAACGCTGCAGGCGAAGCGGCGCTGAAGCACTTTGACGACGCTGCAGCCTCTGCGCACGCCCTTCTCGCGGCAGCCTCTGACGCAGCACTGGCCGAAGCGCTGGCGGCTGGGCCGGGCGATGAGGCGCCCCAGAGTGGGCCACAGGCGCGAGCACTGCTGCATGCATTCTCGCCTTTCTGCTCACGCTCCCTGCCCATTCGGCAGGCTCCTTCCGCCGCAGCCGCGGAGCCAGGCGCCTCCTCCATGGGCTTGAATTCGCGCGGCAGCGATTTTGCGAGCTTGATGGCGTGCCTGAGCCTGCGAGCACCCATTCTAAGCTCTCTGCCATGGGCAAGTGCGCTTCACACTGGCGCAGCTGTGCCTCCTCCCGGGCGCAGTGGTCGTACAGTGGTGGCCCCTGTGTCTACTGGAGGGTACACGTGGCGTGTGGAGGGGCTGACCGTGGAGCGGCTGCGATCTTACCCGCCCGGCAAGCCGTTGGTCAGTCCCCCCTTCGCTGCCGGAGCGCTGTACTTCCAGCTGCGCCTCTTTCCTGGCGGCGACGGGCGAGAGGGCAGCGCAGGGCACCTGTCCACGGCTCTGCAGTTGTGCACGGGGGGCACTCGCGCTCGCCTCGAGTACGACGTCTCAGCGCTGGACCAAGCATCTGGGCTGCCCCTGGCGCGAGACTACTCCCCCTCCGTGGACATGGGCGTGGACGCTGACGGGCGCGATATGCCGCTGGCGGTGGCACATGCGGCGTGCTCGCGCTTCTTGTCGCACGCTCGCGCAGCTTCCTTCAAGGCTGAGCTGCTGCGCGCAGACACGCTCATCCTCACCGCGCGAGTCACCGTGACAGCCACTCACGGCGGCGACGACGACAGCGCGGCGCGACACGTCATCGTGCCCCCGAGCCGTCTCGCAGCCGATTGGGCACACCTCCTGCGCTCAGCAGAGCACGCGGACGTGCGCTTTGTTCTCCCCTGCTCGCCGCCGCAGACGTTCAGGGCGCACAGGGTGGTGCTGTGCGCCCGCAGCGGGGGCATGCGGGCGCTGCTAGCGGGCGGGAAGGCCACCGTGGAGGTTCGGGACTGCTGTCCGCGCGCCTTTTCCGCGCTGCTGTACTACCTGTACACGGAGGAGTGGGAGGCTGAGCCCGACGAAGAGCTGGCGTCGCAGCTCCTCACCACCGCTGCTCGCTTCGATGTCCCCCGACTGGTGGCGCTCGCAGCCAGCGTGCTCGCCCGGGGCCTCTGCGTCGCCAACGCCACGCGCACTCTGGCGCTGGCGGACAGCGCGCGCGCGGCGGGGCTGAAGCGCGCGGCTGTCGAGTTCATCGCCGCAAACTCGCAAGCCATCATGCGGGCGCAGGAGTGGGGGACGTACTGCGCTTCCCACCCCCGGCTGGTTGCGGATCTCATGCGCACCATGGCGCCGGGTGACCAAGGAGCCGCTGCGCAACCCGCAGGCGGTCAGGTGCCGCTGACGAGCTCTTCGTTTGAGCTTCAGAGGGACAGTTACCAGGCGGACGGCTTTGCGTGAATGTGTGCGTGACTTCGTGTTCCGTGTTTGATCTATATTTAAACCTGTGCGTCTCAGCCATCGTCTAGCCAGCCACGGCCATCAGCAGTGGCGCAACCATGGCTCGAGGCACTACAGCCACGTCATCCGCGGCCACCTTCTCAAGCGCCTCCTGCAGCTGCATGCGCAGGGTGACCACGCGCCAGCCTCGAAAACATCCCCCTAGCGACATCTGTGCCAGGGAGGTCTGCATGCGTGCCGCTCGCTCTTGTGCTGCAAAGAAGCGCCACTCCGCCAGCCCGCGGCGCAGGCACCATCGTCGGCTGTGCTTCTCGGCCGCCGCGACGGCGCTCCATGCGGCCATGACGGCGCAGAGGCGCGCACGGTGCTCCTTTGCTTGCTTCGCGCTCCATTCGCCCCTGGCGAATCGGCTCTCCTGCACCTGGCACAGCCAGGCGGCCAGCACCGCCCTGCTGGTAGCGCCTCGCCGACGCTGCTCGCACCTGCGCACCAGGAAGCGTGCTCGCGAGCGCAGGCGGGCGGCGCGGCGCCACGCTGCACAGGCGCGAGACAGCACGCCTAAAGGAGAGCCGTCCACCGGCGGCGGCCTGCGTGCCAGCAGCGCCAGCGCCTGCGACACGGGCACGTAGCTCTGCAGTCGCCTGTCGGTGGTCTCCTGCTGGGCCGAGGCTGCCCAGGCACGCAGCGCGGAGAGCAGGCACCGCCGGCTGCGTCGCGCCCAGGCGGCCTGAAGCGTGCGCTGCACCGCCCGCTGGCGCTGCGCGTGCATCCTGAGCGCGGTGAACGGGCGGCGCAGCTGCGTGCGAGCGAGGTGCTTGGCAAGCAGGCGGTTCAGGGCTGCCCGTCGCGCCGCCCACGAGCGCCAGCTGACAAGCAGGCGCTGCTGCAGGCGCATGGACAGCCCCAGGGCGCGCGTGCAGGCTGCCCGCTCCCGATGCTGCGCTGCGCGAAAGGCGGGCGTGCCGTCGCGCTCAGCCGCGGACTGTCGCGCCGCCTGGGCCCACGCGTGCAAGCAGCGGCTGCCCAGGCGCCTCACCACCCGCTGCGCGCAGCGCAGCCACGCCACGTGGAGGGCTCGGGAGGAGAGCGCGTGGGCGCGCCAGGCGCGGAGGAGCCTTAGGCGGCGTCGAAGAGTCAGCCGTGCGCAACATGCCAACGCGCGCGCTTCGCCAGCGGCAGCAGACCGCGCTTCCGCGTCGGCGCGGGCCAGCGCGCCCGGGTGGACAGGCAGAGGCAGCGGCGCGGCAGCGGCGGCGGGCGGCGGAAGGGGCGCATGGAGTGGCGGCACGGGAGGCTTTGCAGGATGGGGGGGCATAGGCAGCGGCAACGGCGCCGGCGTCTGCGGCGTCTGCGGCGGCGGCGGTGCGGCGCGCTTCGCAGCTGCTGCTGCATCCGATGCGGCTGCGGTGGCGGCCGCGAGCTTCTTTTGGGCGGAGTTGAGCGCGTCTCGAGCGACGGAGGTGTCTCGCCGAGCAGCCTCCGCCTGAGCGCGCAGCTGGGCCACCAGCGGGTAGAGCAGCGCGGCCGCGTCGGCGCACTGGGAAGGCCGGCCGGCTGAGAGGGCAGGGGGGGTGTCAGAACGGACAGGGAGAGAGAAGGTAAGCGTTTGGGGTGCGCACCGCCGCCGGCTGTGGCCTCAGCCACGGTCAGCTTCTGTCGCGCGCCGGCGCCGGCGGCTGCTCGCGGCACGAGCTGCGAGGGGGAGGGAGGGCGCGTGGCGGGCGCGAGGTGAGCGAGCGGGGGCGCCGGAGAGGCGCTCAAAGCGCACGCGAGCGTTTCGAACCTGTTCCACCGGGAAGAAGAAAGAGCGACTGGCGGGGCGCCCCGCGTCCGCGTCGCGCCGTGCGCGGTCGCGGCCGCCGCGGTCGCCTTCGCTGTCGCTGTCGTCGCTCTCGTCGTCTGAAACGCTTAGGGACTCGCCCAGCTCCTCCACAGACACCCAGCGCACTCGCCACCCCGCGGGCGCCTCCTTGGCGGCCCCAGCTTTGGAGCCCAGCAGCGACGCAAAGGCACCAGCCTTTTTGCCGCTCCCTGAGTCTTGCCAGTCCTTTCCGTCCCCGGCTTCGCTCCACATCTCCAGGTGGGTCAGCGCGCAGCCGCCCTCCGCCAGCGTGTGCACCACCACCGACTCCACGCTGTCCGCCGAGAAGTGCGCGCCCGCGGAGGGGCGGCCGGGAAGCAGCTGCGAGACTGGCAGCGTGTAGCCGTTTGAGCCGCGGGCAGCCACCAACACGCGCGAGTTGGGCGCCAAGCTGCTGGCGGAGCAGACGCTGACACGGTACGAGGCCGTCCGGCGCGACATGGCGCAGAGGGGCGCGAGCGCGCGACTCCTCTGTTTTCGTACGACAGGCGCGTTGTTTCAGAGCTCTAGGGCAGCGCAGAACCTTCCAACACTGCAACACACTCCTGCGAGGCGTGCAGCGCGCGGCCAATTGGCCTCAACGTGTCATACAGGGCGGCTGACAGTCTGGGCTTTCTCGCGAGAGCGCGTGCTTGCGTCCTTGAGCCAGAGCCACGTCACCTGCTCCTCCATCCCTAGCTCATATTGCTCACAGCTCCAGCTTCAGTTGCTCATCCACCAGGCGCACCACCGACCTTGGGCCAGCCTCCACCCCCGCCCACGACTCCCGCTCCCTCGTCAGCGTCTCAACCTGCTGCCGCGCCTCCCTCTGCATCTGCGCGTCGCCGGAGCGCGCAGCCGCCTCCTCCGTTTGCTTGAACACGGTGAGCGCAAACGACATGTGCTTCTCCGCCTCGTCGCCCCGAGTCAGCTCGTCGCGCAGCAGGCGCGCCCACTCTGCGTGCAAGTGCGGGTTGTACGGATCGCCCGTCTGCAGCGCATTGACGGCGTGAAGGTACGCCTTGTTGCCTCGGCATGCCACACCCCAAGCGCGCACAAACTCCGTGGCCAGCTGGTAGCGCTTCGAGGATGCATCGGAAGGCAGAGCGGCGACGGCGGCCACTGCCTGCGGCGCTGCGGTGTCACATCCACCCTCAGACTGAAGTCCCACCAGGCCCACTATAGGCTGCCCAGCCGCGCTCATCGCCGCCTTTTTGCCCGCTGGACAGATGGCCCACGCAGCCTTGGCGTCGTCCAACTGACCCGTCTCCAGCAAGATCTGGGCAGCCGTGCCGGCGGCGGCGCACGCATCCGGCTCGCCGGCGGGGCCGTCTGTGCGCAGCGTGATGCGCGCATAGGCCAGCAGCACAGCCGGCGACCGCGGGTGTTGCGCATGCAGCTGAGAGAGCACTGTGCGCGCAGCCTGCCGTGCGTTTGTGACGGTGTCGATGCAATCCAGAGAGCGCTCAAAGTAATCAACAGCCTCGCCCGCCCGACCATGGTCGTACGCGCAGTGGCCGAGCTCGTACAGCGGACCGCAGTTGTTGTCAGCTTTGACGCGCAGGCTCGCACGTTGGTGCTCCTCCGCCAGGGTGCAGTTGCCTTCCAGGCGAGCATGCACTCCGGCGTTAAACCGCAATCGCACGCCATCGACGCAGATGGCCGCATCCGCCGCAAACAACGTCGAGTTGTTGTCCCACTGAGGCACCCGAAGGGCGGTGCGCAGCACGTAGCAGCCCAGCACGACGAGGCTGAGCGCAGCACTCGCCACGCGCACGCCACGCACGGCGCTGCTGGTGCCCCGTGTCAATGCGCATCCCAGCGCCATGCAGAAGCCCACCGACGGCAGGTAGAGCACCCTTTCTGCGAGATAGACCCCAACCCATACCAGCACGTTCATGGCTGGTGCCAGCGGTGCAGCGACGAGTGCAGCCGCGAGGAAGAGCCGCATGCGTGCAGGACGGGACGCATCCGCCTGCTGTGACGGTGCGAGGCGCCATGGGCGAGCGAGGATGAGCAGCGCAGCAAAGGCGAGATAGGTGAGCCCCGCTCCGGCGTTTCGGGTGTCGCTCCAGCGCGTCAAAGGCGCGATGCACGCGTAGTTCCAGTCCACGCACAGCGTCTGTGGCCAGGCGAGCAGGTAGAGGTAGCGCCAGTGGGTATGCGCCACGGTGAGTGCGCGCGCGGTGCGGGTTGGCAGAAACTGAAGGTGGTTGTCCGCCACTCTCCAGGTGGTCACCAACGTGTCTCCACCCAGCACGCTTCCGCGCAGCGCCAGGTAGCACACCGCTGTAGCCAAGACGGAGACAACGCGGAGAAAGGCTGGGCGAAGGTACGGCTTACCCGCTTCCTTCGGGTCCGGAAGCAGCAGCCACTCGCAGCCTAGGTATGTGCCCAACGCGGTGATGCCCGTCTCCTTGGCCAAGGTGGCCGCCAGCGCGAGCGCCAGCGCGGCCAGGAGCAGCGCTGCCGAGGAGGCTGGAGTGCGTGCGGGCGCGCAGGCGGCGAGGTACAAGCGGGTGCCTGTGAGCACCAGCAGCGCGCAGAGCAGCTCCGCAGCGCCCACCAGCCCCGCGACCGCCTCCACGTGCACCGGGTGCGTGGCGAAGAGGAGCGCCGCCAGGGCGGCTGTGCGAGCGGGTGCCGGGTGCCGCTCCCACGCGGCCAGCCAGCCGCACAGCCGGAACAGCTGGAAGGTCACGCAGCAGTGCAGCAGCAGGTTCAGCGCGTGGTAGGGCGCCGGCTGGGGCTGCGCTCCCGAAGGGGTGGTGAGCACCCTCACCAGGCGATACACGCCAGTTGTCAGCGGACGCCAGCTCTTATTGCTCAGAGAGCTGCGCGCAGGCGTGCCCCAGAAGTCGCCCACAAGCAGGTGGCTCAGCGAACGCGACGCGTCAGACACGTCTGGGTTGTCACGCACGGCCGCGCGGTCGTCAAACGTGTAGTCCTGACTCACGCAACGACTGAACAGAGCCAACGCGGCGCTGCACGGAAGCACCGCGCCGCTCCACCAACGAGGGGGCGCGCGGGGACGCATGGCCGCGGCAAGGGGGCGGCGGAGGGAGCACCAAAGAATGACTTGCTGGCGCTCATTTCGCGCACGTGCGACACCACGCACGCGTGTATCGGCGCAAGCGTGCATAGGTATGACGATTTCAGGTCTCCAAAAAGCCACACAGTCGGCAACTCGGCATCTCACGTCACTTGCCATAGCTCGCTCTATCGTTGTGGATCGTCGTCGCTCTCTCGCGGATCGCTATGTCGTGGCATGTCGTGCCGCGCTTCAGCGTCGCCGTAGCTCTGTTGCTGGTGTTGGCGGCGCTGCCAGCGTCCTCGGCTCTGGGTCGCCGCTCGCCGTTATCGTCCCTGGAGCACGTGCCCACGCGGGGCGGCTGGCCACTCACCGACGTGGTTCTGGGACGCTCGGAGGCCAAGGACTACCGCGGAAGCAGCTACCTGTTCTTCGCAATCTCGCCACAGAAGGACGTGCACGTCTCCGGCTCCATGCTGCGCAACGGAGGCGTCTGGGAGGGCGGCCTCAACCAGCTGTTCTCCACGCTGGTAGCGGAGGCGAAGGTATCGCCCAGCGATGCGGACGTCGCTGTGCTGGACGTCGGGGCCAACATCGGCGCCTTTTCGCTCTATGTCGCCTCGCTTGGGTATCGTATCTGGAGCTTTGAGATGCAAGAGATGGTGTACACGCTGCTGGAGCTCAGCCGCCGCGTGAACAACTACCAGCGCATGCACACCTTCCACTGCGCGTTGTGGAATGAAAGCGGAGTGGAGGTGAGCTTCACGCCTGAGATTGGCAACTTCGGTGCGCAACGCCTCAGCCAGAGCTCGCTTGGCGCACCGTTGACCCCCGTTGACCCCCGCAGGCGGCACGTCCACTTTGCACGAGGGCGTGGGCTCCATCCGCATGACCACCGTGCGGCTGGACAGCCTCTTCACGCGCAGCTCCGTCTTCTTCCTAAAGATCGACGTAGAGAATGCTGGTGCGCCGCATTGCGTGGTCCAGCCAGCATCCTCTGAGACACCCCCTGTTGACCAGAGGCCTGGGTGCTCCGCGGCATCGACACACTGCTCGCCTCTGGCGGCGTGAAGCACATGGTGATGGAGACGCACAACACCCAGGTGGACGTCGTCATGTGGCTGTACGACCTGGGCTTTGTTTGCGGCAACTATGAGCGCCAGATGTGGAGCCGTGACCAGGCGGCGCTCAAGATCGCTTCCATCGTCGCCGGCGGCTATTGGGACGTGTACTGCCGCTTCCAGGCGGTCACCAACGCCTCCGCAGCAGTGGGCCGCAAGCTGCTTGTGCCGGAGCTGCGGGGCACCTACGCACCAGGCTCCGGATGGCACTGAATGCCGCTGCGCAATGCCGTTCAAGCCGAGCGAAGGATTCACGCTCGTCAGCGCTCAGCAGTTCGTCCGCTGTTAGCCAGCAGTTCGCGTCAGCAGTTGGCAGCAGCGCACTATTCGCATTATTCGCTCGTCTGCCCTAAGCCTTGCGGTCCTCCACCTGGATCAAGTGGTAGCCGTGGCTGGTTTTCACGGGCTGCGCTGTCATCTGTGGCGGCTGTTGTGAGGCGCTGCAGTCCTCATGCAGTTGGCGTCAGACCGACGTGCCTTGCCCTTTGCCAGCTTGAAGGCCGCTTCGGCAAAGACGCCGTTGAGCTCCTGACGCGTCTTCCAGCCCAGGTTGCCGCCCTCCTTGGCCTGTTGAAGACGCGAGGGTGACCTCGGTTCAGGACAAAACGCAAGTGGCTTGCGCTCGCACCTTGTCTTCGCTGTAAACCATTGCCACCTGGTTAAACTTTTTGGGTTCTACCACTGTGCCGTCCTCCTTGGTGTAGCCGATGATCTCCTGGGAGCAAAGCAGTGAGCCAGGCAGTTTGCAGCATGCTCGCGTTCTCGCGCCTTGAGTGCCTCCAGCACCTTACTCTGCTTTTCGCACAGGATGTGCCTCACCTTGATCTGGTTGCAGGTGCCTGAAGCTGCGAGTGAGCGCAGAACAAAAGCGCAGACGCCGAGCAAGCGAACGCACCCGACGGCGCCTCGTCGTCGTCGTCGCCGCCGCCCTTGCCCTTCTTGCCCTTCGAGGGCGCCGCCTTGGGCGGCATGCGAGAGCCGGAGGGACGAAGGCTGAGCTGGAGCCCCTCAAAATCTCAAAATCGGCCAAACCAACTTTACACAGCCTTCAATAGCGGTAGCTGGCGATGCTGCTGTCGTCCGTGAAGGTGTCTTCGTCGCTGAACCGGTCCCGCCGCTGCAGCGCGGGCGGCGCCGTGGCAGGAGCAGCCCTTGGCGGCTGCCGCTGGAGGTTGCCAGCTGCCGCGGCGGCGGCACCCGGGTTAGGAGGAGGGGCAGCAATTGAAGTCACCGCAGGAATCGCCGTCGCAGCGGCGGCTGGTTGAGTCCTGGGAGGCGACATGAATCGCTTGAAGGGTGAAGTGAATCGTCGCGGAGATGCCCCAGCAGACTGCGCTCGGCCGGCGGCTCGAACAGCCTTGGCGGCATCTTTGGCCGCAGCCTTGGCGGCCTTTTTGGCAGCTTTTTCCTGCGCCTTGGCCTCCGCTCTCGCAGCCTTGGCGCGCTGCTGCTCTTCCCTGCGGGCGCGGGCGCGCGGCGAAGGCGAGCGGCTGCGGAAGGGACTCCCAAAGCGGAAGCGGCGGGTGGGAGACGCCCCAGTCGCGGGCACATCCACCGAGCGACCCCGGGGAGGGGAAATCGGGGTGGTGCTGCTAGGCGTCCCTTCTGCAACACCCCACCCACCCTTTGCGCGCTGCTCATCAGCCAGCCGCGCCTGCGCCTGCTCTGGCGCGCGACGGCTCACCTCCTCCACGACGGGCGCGTGTGCCGTGTCCGCAGCGGCGCCGCCCTCTACGTTCCCACCGTCGCTCTCGCTTTCGCTCACCTCCTCGTCGTCCGTGCTCTGCGTCTGTGAGGAGGCGCCATCGCACTCACGAGCTGCTGGTTGCGGAGACGCATAAGAGAGCGTGGGAGAGTCCGAGGGCACCGCAGACACTGGTTCCACCGACGGAACCGGGATCCGCCCCGCACGCTGTTCTGCCAGGGCTGACGACGCCGCCGCAAAGGCGGCCGCCTTGATCTGCGCCTCTCGCTCCAGGAGCACAGCCGCATGCTCAGCGTCGCTCGCCGCACGCTCAGCGTCGGTGGCACTGAGCACAGGCGCGGGGGGTGGCGGGCTGCCCGTGGCCGTGCGAAAGGTGGTGCCCGCGCGGCTGGCCGGCCTGCTGGCGGTGTAGTAGGCTGCGTCGAGCGCGTTTGGGATCGTGCGCGGAGGAGAGCGCGCTCGGCCCCACGGCGAAGCGGCGCGACTGCCCGGCGAGCCCGTGCGGCTGGGCAACGAACGTTTGCCGGGAGAACCCGGAGGTGAAGCCAGGCCGGTGTCCGTGCGCAGCGCGGACGGTTGCACAGACGGCACGAGGGGCTCGCCAGGAGCAAGCAACGTGCAGATGAACATTGTGAGCACCACGCCCAGCGCGCGCACGGGCAGAGGAAGCTCCAACGTGGCGAACGCCAGTCCAACCAACACTGCCAGAAGCGCGGGTGGGAGTCGCATGGGCGCCATGGCGCTGCTTTGCAGCAGAAGCGAACAGCGTGTACGCACGCGATGCAGCACACACGAAGAAGCGTAAGACAGCGTGCGGCAAGCGGAGCCCGACTCTACGACACGATCAAAGAACGCGAACGCTCCATCAAAGACTGCAACACTCCTTGTCTCCTTCGCTCTGTGAGGTTTGCGCTGCTCGTTCCTCCTGCGCAGCTGTGCGGCTTGCGCCATGCACGGCGTGGGCGGCGTGACAGGTGCGATGGCGGGCGCAGGGTTGGGCGCAAGTCCCTGTCAGTGGCAAGATTTCCCTGTTCCTCCAGCCTATGGCGCACTCTTCCTCGAGGCCGACGCGGACGGTGACGGACAGGTTGGGCGCGCGGACGCAAAGTCGTTCTTTGCACGCACAGGCGTGCCAGGCCCCATCCTCGCAAAGGCGCGTTGTTGGGCGTTGGCCACACCCACGCAGCCTCGCTGTTCGCGCACAGCCGCACCGGACGCGCCTAGCAGCTGGGCTGGCGCGTATCGCCGCTGCAGTGGCGTAAAGCGCACGCATTGTGCGGGTGCCAACAACCCTTGTGCTTGGCTCAGCGCGCACCTCACGCCGCGCTCTTTTCACCCCCGCAGATCTGGGCGCGCGTGCACTTCTCCTCAGGTGAAGGGTTGACTGCTCCGGAGTTCGCCATGGCGCTGCGGTGCGTGGTGCCCTCTCTCTTAAGCGTTCAAGCCTCGTGGCTCACAGGCTCGCACTCATGCGCCCTCCGCAGCCTGTGCGCGCTGTTCCAGTCCGGCCACGACTTCAGCGCGGCCAACGTGGAGCGCACTTTAGAGCCCGGGCGCGCGATCCGGGCGCCCGCGCTCGCGCCCATCGCGCTCGTTGCTGCCGCCGCCGCAGCTGCAGTCGCGCCGCAAGGGCCGCCCCCGCTGACCGCACGCCCGCTGCCCGTGCCGCCGGCGCGCAGCTCAACAGCAGATGTGCGCTCTGGAGCAGCGGCGGGCGCAGCAACAGCGGTGCTTAGCCCTTCAGAGTGTCCGGTTGCCCTTGAGCTGCGTCCCGTGCCTTTGCGTGCGCGCCAGGCGTCCCGCCTGCGCTGCCTGGTGGGCACCCCTGGGGGTGTTCTCTGGGCTGGCCCCTCCACAAAGGGGGGGGTGCTGCGTTACCCCGACGTGAGCGGCACCGCCCCGCTGGGCAGCCCTCTTGGGCCCACACCAGCATCCCCGCCGCAACACCCTTTGGCTGGGGCGCCGCCGCCTGCGCTGGGCGCTGCGGCGGCCGTGGGCGAAGACCCGGACTCGGAGCCCTGCGCGGAGCTGCTGGGCGCCCCGTCCGTCTCCGCCGCCAACGGCGCATGCCTGCACGCCGGCGGCGTGCTGTGCCTGCTGGTGGACACCCCCCGGGGCCTGCTCTGGAGCGGCCACGCAGACGGACGCGTCGCCAGCTGGCGCGCAGAGCCCGCCCAGCGCGGCCAGGCGCCTGGCATGGGCGCCGGTACCGTGGCCTGCTGGCAGGCGCACAAGGGCGCGCTGTCCTGCCTCGCCCTCACGGCCGACGGCGCGCTGTGGACGGGCGGCAAAGGCGGAACCCTACGCGTGTGGCACGCCGGCATTGCACTGGCGGGACCCTCCTCCTCCTCTGCGCCGTCCGGAGCGGCTGCCGCCCTCGCGGGCGCGCTGGCCGGTCCCCCGGTTGCTGACGGCGCGCGCACGCTCACTCGTCGAGACGGAAACAAGCCCCACGGTGAGCTGAGGCACCTGGCGGTGGTGCAGCACGGCGCACGGGAGTTCCTGTGGAGCGCCGGAGGCACCGCGTTCATAATCTGGGACCCTAAGACCTACACGGCGCTCAGGGTTCTGAACCCAGACGGCTCCGCTATCCCGGACATGCCCGCCGAAGTCTCAGAGGCTGCGCAGGCGAGCTCGGGAGGAGGCTTCCTGGGGCGCATGGCGAAGGCTGTGGAGCGCCGCGTGGCTCGCGCAAACGAGTACCTTGACGGCGCAGACGTGGGCAGCGCACAGGGTGGGCCCCGCATCTGTGCCATGGCGGCCGCACCCTGGGGTGGGGTGGTGGCATGCCTTGAAGGGGGTGTCCCCGGGGTGTTATCCGTGGCGGGGCGACCCAACGTGGTGGTACAGCGCTACGCGGCTGACGGCACGCCCAGCGAGTCGCCGCTGAGCTGCGCGGCACCCGCGCGATGTCTGCTGGCATCCGGCACCTGCGTGTGGGCTGGACTGGCCTCCGGGGCCGTGATGGTCCTGGAGGCTGACTCGGCGGCGCAAGGGCAGCTGCGCGTGAAGGCCTCCTGGCTCGCGCACAAGACGGCCATCTGTTCCCTGGCTGCCGCGCCAGGACGGGTGCTCTCCCTCGCCGACGACGGCTCCATTCGAGGATGGGCGCCTGACGGGCTGCCACAGCCTGCGGTGGCGGCGGCGCTGGCGCGAGGCGCCGGCGCGTTCACGCAGCCCGTCACCCTGCGCCTCTTCAACGCCACCTGGAACGTGGCCGAGAAGCGCCCAGACGCGCGCAGCCTGCGCGCCTGGCTGGGCGGCTCCGCAGGCGCTGGCACCGCAGACCTGGCCTGCTTCGGGTTGCAAGAGATCGAAAAGCTGGGCGCCGGCTCGGTCTCCGCCTCCGCCGCCAAGGAGCTGGTGGGCCTCGGAGATTCGCTCAACGCAAACGGAGTGTGGTGGCAAAGCAGCCTGCTGTGCGCCCTGGAGGATGCCAGCCCCGGCGGCGGCGCCTGGGAGGCTCTGGGCGCGCGCCAGCTGTCCGGCATGCTGGTGCTGGTGTACGCGCGCAAGCGCCTGTCACCGTTCCTGGGAGCCTCTCAGAGCGCATCTGCCGCGTGCGGCGTGCTGGGCGTGGGCGGCAACAAAGGAGGGGTGGGAGTGAAACTGCTGCTGCATCGGCGCACGCTCGCCTTCGTCAACTGTC
>Ga0208951_1000744_pt1 | contig 14974 bp, 8 predicted proteins | sample GreLakmeMI27MSRF_FD_187702 | JGI IMG/M metagenome (GOLD analysis project Ga0208951, IMG submission 187702) | Freshwater lentic microbial communities from great Laurentian Lakes, MI, USA - Great Lakes metaG MI27MSRF (SPAdes) | ecosystem: Environmental > Aquatic > Freshwater > Lake | place: Great... | reverse complement strand
ACCAGTCCAGGCTCAGAGTACCTGTCCAAGCGGCGTTCAGAGTACACGGTACTAGGAGGTCGTGGCACCGCTAGCAGCACGCCCTCTTCCACCAGCCCCGCAAGCGAGGGGTGTTGCGCGGTCAACGCAGCCCCTGCCGCACGCGTGGCCTGCCGCAGGTTGAACTCGGCGGGCGGGCCCGCAAACTGAGATGCAGCTGCGCGGGTTGTGCGCCCGCCCCGCGCCGCCCCGCCCGGCGCGCGCCGTGCAGGGGCGCACCTGAACGGAGCCACACACGCCATACTCAGGTGGAGCTGGTGCCCGTGAGGCTATGGAGCACGTCGGTAAGTCCGCGGTTTGTCGGGTCCAGCAGCCCTCGTCCAGCCTTGAGTTTGCGCGCAGCCTTCTCCCTGTCGGCCGCCATCTGCGCGTCTTCGCGGGAAGCCCTGTCCGTCAAGCGCTGCTCGTCCATGTACCCTAGTCCCGCTCCGCCCACGTTTGAGGCACTCTCCGGCGTGCTGTTGTTCGCCTCCCTGACGCCAACCGCTACTGCGCCGAAGCCGAAGAGACCCGCCACCACGCCCAGCGTGTGCGGAAAGAGCTCGTGGATCGCCGCCAGGACAGCTTCTGCTGCACTTGCCAGCAGGTGCACGGGCATGGGCGGGGCGTCACACTGCGCTGACGGGGACTACTCCAGACAGTGCACTCCTACTACCGGGGCACCAACCAGGAGGTGGAGCAAGCGGCAGGATAGGGCGGCAGTGTCAGTTTTCCTGGGGGTGTTGGCAGTTGGCTGGTCGTACAGGGCCTTCTAAGATCAAACGGATCGGTGTTCGATATCCTACTATTCATAAGGCAGTTCGACGTCCATCCTCAGTCAGTGTGTGTAGAATGGCCAGCCTGGGTGCGCACCGCCCGTGGGCGGGCGTTCTCAGCTGCCCGCTGGTCGTCTTGCGCCCGCAGCCCCGCTCCGTGCGCCGCGTGGCCGTACGCGCTGGCGGCGAGGGCGGCGAGAAGCGCGCAGCTGCTGCGCGCAGTGAGGAGGAAGCGAAGCTTCTCACGCCGTTCGACGACGCGGCACGCTCGGCGGAACGCGCGCTCGCCGACGCCCGCGCGATCCTGCTTGCCACACGCCGCGCGTTGGACGACCAGGAGGCGGAGCTGCTGGGGGCAGCGCCGGCGCCCGTGCGAAAGGAGGCTGCGCGAGCGGAGCTGTGGAAGGCGGAGCGTGAGCTGAGTGCACTTGAGGGGTCCCTTGAGAAGGTGAAGCTGCCCCCGCAGCCGATGCTGGTCCCTCCTCTCGGCATGAGCCGCGGCGCCGCCAGCGCGCCGGGAGCTGCAGCGTCGGCAGTGCGTTCCTCCGCCATATCCGAGCAGGCGCTGTCAGTTGTGCGCGCCCGCGCCGCAGCCGTGAGCTCCTACCTCACCGCGCTGCGCCCGAGCCTCCCTCCCGCCGCCAACGAGCTCGCCTCGTCTCGGGCGCGGACTGCCCTGGAGGCGCTGAGCAGGTCCGCTGAGATTGCGCGCAAGGGCACTTCCAACTACCTGGCACGCGCCTCCGCCCTCCTGGACGGGGCGACCAAGGACCACCCCCAGGCGCGCGCGGCGCTGCGGGCGGCGTGCGGAGAGCCGGTCTTGAGCGCCGGCGTGCTGCTGGCACTGGCGCTGCTGGCGGGACGAGTGAGCACCACTGTGATGGCGCACCCCGCCACCGCTGCCAAGACTGCGCTCCAGCCCCCGCCCACTGTCGCCTCCGTCGCAGACAAGCCCAAGGCGCACCCAGCGACCACTGCGCCGCCAAAGGGTGTCCTTCCTTCTTCAACCGCCGCGACTGCCACCGCCAGTGCCAAGGCCAAGGCCAGCGCTGCTCGGGCCGCCTCCGACAGCAAGGAGAAGGCTGCTGCCGCATCCAAGGCTGCCGCCGCTGCTAAGGCGAAGGCGGATGCACAGGCGGCGGCTGCAAAAAGTGCAGCGGAGGCAAAGAAGGCTGCGGATGCACAGACAGCGGCCAAGAATGCGGCGGCGGCCAAGATTGCGGCTGAGGCTCACGCCACAGCCGCTGCCAAGGCGGCCACGGCCAAGGCTGCCACGGTCAAGGCTGTCGCTGCCAAGGCCAGCCAGGCCAAACCAGCTGGCGCATCCGCAGCGGCCGTCAGCAAGCAGGCCGCCACCCCGCCCGCCAAGGCGCTCGTCGCTGCTGCGCCCAGCGCAGCAGCCTCGAAACCGCCCGCTGCAGCTCGAGGCGCCGCCGCCCCAGCCGCCCCCGCTTCGTCCAAGAGCGCCCCAGCACCCACCGTCGCGCTCGCTGCCAAGCCTGCGCCCTCGGCGGCGGCGGCGGCGGCGGCAGCGGCAGCGGCCCCCGCCGCTCCTCCCAGTCCTGGCCTCCTTCTCCCGCTGCGTCGCCCCGCTGCCCCCCTGCCCGACGCCCCCGTCCCGTCCTCCTCTCTGCGCGCCGCCTACGCCTTCCAGTCCGCCTTCGCCGCCGACGGGGCCACCAAGGCGCTGCTCTTCACAGCCTTTGCCGCCACGGTGGTTGCCGCAGGCGGTCTCGCCTACTCGCTGGCATCCAAGGAGCCTTTGAAGGTCAGCGCCCTCAAGGCATACAGCATCCTCAACAACGTGCCCGGCACGGACGTCATGGATGCGCCCACGCCCGCCGGCGCGCTCACCGCCCACATCCTCTTCGTTGCAGGCGTCTTCAGCTTTGCGCTCATGATCGGCCTGGTGGGCGACAGCATCAGCACCCAGGCGGCCCTGGTGGCGCAGAGCAACGACGCCATCGTGGAGCGTAAGCACACGGTGGTGGTTGGATGGAACGACGCGGCAGCCTCGCTGCTCAGGCAGGTATCCCAGAGGCAGCGTGCCGGGTCGCTGTTTGTGGTGCTCTCCGAACTGGACCGCGAGCAGGTGCAGACTGCTGCCGAAGAGGCACTGGCGGGCAGCCGCTCGCGCGTCATTGTCCGTCAGGGCTCCCCAGGCAACCTGCGTGACTTGCAGAAAGTGTGCGCCGGCAGCGCAGCGCACGTGGTGCTCCTGCACGCGGACGGAGCAGCCGCAGGCGACGCGGCCGCAGCAGCCGAGGCCAGCAAGGCGATGTCGCTCATGGGGCTGACGCCCGTGCGAGGACAGCAGCCGCCGCGCGTGACGGTGGAGATGATGGGCTCGCCGAGGGATGACCTGGTCGCTGCGGCAATTTCGGCGCGCGCGCGCGCCGGAGGCAGCGGCGCCTTGCTGGCCCAGCGCACGAGCCTGGTGGATGCGCGCGGCAGCCTGGCGCGCACTCTGGCGGCGTGCGCCACACACCCGGGTTTGGCGGCGGTGTATGCGGACGGGCTGGCTGCGGGCGCTGAAGGCGCGGGGCTGCACGCGGTGACTCTGCCAAGCCACCTGCATGGCAAGACCTTTGGTGACGCATGGCGCGCCTATGCGCAGCCAGTGGCCGGCTACCTGCGGCGTGATCCCGGCGGGGATTGGCGAGTGCGCATGGCGCCGCCGGAGGGCGAGCAGCTTCTCAAGGGCGATTCGCTCGTCGTGCTCGCCGCCGGTAAGGCTGACGCTGGAGCCGCCGCGCGCAACGCTCCTCGGCGCAGCAAGTCTTCTGCCACCGTGCCTGTGGCTGCCCCCGCCCCGGGGGAGGCGATGCACATGGTGGTGGCGGGGCTGGAGCGCACGGGCATGGCTGACGACCTGCTGCAGTCGCTGGCTGCGCACGCGGCCCAGGGTCCCGCAGGAAGCACCGTGAGCGTGCTGTCCTCCTCTCTGACATCGTACGATGTGGGTCGCTTCACCAACGCGCGCTGCCGCTTCACGCTGGTTTCTGGCTCGTCCGGCAAGCGCAGCGACCTGTTGAAGGCTGGGGCTGCAAAGGCGAACCATGTGCTGCTGCTGGCTCCTCCGGGCAGCAACGAGCGCAGCGGGCAGACGGCGACGCTGGCCAGCCTGCTGCTGCTGCAGGACATCGTGGCCGGCACTGGCGCGCACGCGCGCGCGCCCCTGCACGTGGTGGCGACGCTGTCCGGCGACAACAGCGCGGCGGCGGCGGCACGCCTGGCGCACGCCAGCGGCGGCGCGCTGGCGCTGGACCTGGTGGATGTGCACCGGCTGGCGGCGGGCGCGATGGCCGCTGACGTGGCAGATGCGCGTGCCCCACGCGCGGCACAAGCGCTGCTGCGAGGAGGCGGCGCGGAGCTGGCGCTGCGCCCAGTCACGCACTACCTGCCGCCTTCGGCCACGGCGCGCGCTGCAAAGCCAATGACTGGGTGGCAGTTGGCGGAGGCTGTGCGGGCACAGGGTGACGTGGCGGTGGGCTGGAGGGCTGCGGACGACGAAGCCGCGGTTATCGTGGGAGGCAACCGGGCTGACAAGCGCACCTGGACCGCGCGCGACCTGGTGCTCGTCGTCGCAGCCACAGGCTGCGCTTGAGCGCGCCCGCTGTACTTTATGTATGTCACGAACTGACGAAATTCTGCACGACGCCCCCGTCGGTCGTTCGTCACGTCGAATTTTGCACAGTCTACGCCTCCGCATGCGGCGTGTGTGCATGGCCAACGTCTGCGCTGCCTGCGTGTCCCCTGTGCTCGCCTTACTGCTCTGCCGCAGCTCCACCACCGGGCCGGCGGCTGCTTGCCTGGAACGGCCCCGCTGCGGCGGCGCCATGCTGCCTGGGTGTCAGGCTGCGCGCGCACACGCACGGCGACGCCTGACGTGCGCCGCTGTGTGGTCCGCGGGCGGTGACTCCGGCAGGCGAGGGGTGCAGGTGGCAAGGGCGCAGCCTCTGTCTTCCAGCGCTGCGCCGCCCGCTCCACCCAGCTCCGCCGACACGGGCGTGCTCAACACCGTGCCCCTGGTGCGCCCTGGCCTCGCCGTGTGACACGCGCCCAGGGTCGACCACGCAGCGAGAGCAGCCGCCTCACGCACGCGCCCTCCTGACAGGTCGCCCCTGCCGAGGAGACGCTGGTGAGCGCCCTCAAGCGCGCCGGGCGCCTGACCGCCACGGCTGGCATGGCGCCGGAGGCGAGCGAGGCGGCCAAGTCTCGCCGTCGAGCGGCGCAACAGCTCGACGGCCTCACCAAGGCGCTCACCAACCCTTTGGCCACCTACGTGCAGGGCTTTCCTGCGCCCGCGCGTCTTCACCCGTTCGAGCGCGCACTGCTGGACCTGACCGTGGGCACAGGGGCGTACGAGCGCACGCTGTCTCGCGTGGACGCCCTGCGCAAGTCCGCGCTGCAGCTGGGCAAATCCCACGCCGGCTTCGCCAACCGGGCCGTCACAGCCCAGGAGGCTGACCAGCGCCGCAAAGCCGGCTTTGGGGAGCTGGAGGCGCTGTTTCGAAGGGGTGCCTCCTCGGTGGACGACCTCAAAGAGATGGCTAAACTCCTGCGGGGTCTGCCCGTGGCGGAGCTGCGCAGCCCCACGGCCGCGTTGGTGGGTGCCCCAAACGTGGGTAAATCCACACTCATCAGACTGCTGTCATCCGGCACACCCAAAATTGCAAACTACCCGTTCACTACCAGGGGGGTGGCCATGGGCCACGTGCGCTCCCTCGATGGAACCGTGCGATGCGTGTTGACCGACACGCCGGGCGTGCTCCTGCGCCCGGACGAGGCCCGCAATCGCATGGAGCGTCTCACGCTTGCGGCGCTGGCCTTTCTTCCCGCGGGCATCGTGTTTGTGCTGGACGCCAGTGGCGGCTGCGGCTGCGGCGTGGCTGACCAGCTGTCGATTCGAAGGGAGCTGAAGGGACGTTTCCCGGAGCGACCGTGGCTGGACGTGCTCTCAAAGTGCGACCTGCTGCCCCACGATGCCGCGGATGCGGTGCTGGCACGGGAGGCCATGGGGCCGCACGCCATACGAGTCAGCGTGTCCAGCGGGGAGGGCACGGAGCAGCTGCGCACGGCGTTGGCACTGCTGCTGGACCAGGCCATGGCGCAGGCGCGGGTGGTCGAGGCGAGACGCACAAGCGGCGGTGGAAACTAGACGAACGAGCGGAGCAAAACGAAGGATTGAAACTCATGGTTGAACACCCTCTGGTGAAGCCTTTTGTGAGGGACATCCAGCCGATTGATTGGAGTGTAGCTCAGATCTATGCATAGGCTAGCTCTAGCTTCATTCCCCTTGGCTCTGGTCCGCAAGGCGGATGAGATCGTCGATGCGCAGCACGGTGATTGCAGCCTCGGTGGCAAACTGGAGGATCTTGAGCTTGCTCAGCGCCGGCTCCAGCACCCCAGCCTCCAGGTTGTTGCGCACCAGGCCGTTGACCAGGTCCAGGCCACTGGCCTGCAGCGTCAGGTCGCCTTGCGGCAGCTGCGCGGCCGCGTGCGCAGCCACCAGCTTGGCGACCAGCTCGGTGGCGTCCTTGGCCGCGTTGACGGACAGCGTCTTGGGGATGACCAGCAGCGCGTCCCCGAACTCGGCGATGGCAACCTGCTCGCGGGTGGTCACGCTCATGGCGTGCTTCTCCAGGTGCACCGACAGCGCAGCTTCCACGGCACCACCGCCAGCGACCACGCGGCCGCTCTCCAGCACGCGCTTCACCACGCACAGCGCGTCGTGCAGGCTGCGCTCCATCTCGTCCAGCATGAAGTCGTTTGCGCCGCGCAGCAGCAGAGTGGCGCAGGAGCTGCCGCCAGTGCCTCTGATGAGCACCATGTCGTCGTCGCACACACGCTCCTCGCGCACCTCCTCCGCGCTGCCCAGGGAGGATGCGTCGAAGGACTCGTTGCCGTCCATGTCGCCAAAGGTGGTGATGACTTGTGCGCCCGTAGCCTTGGCTACGCGGCGCAAGTCGTCCTTTGGAACACGCCGACAGGCGATTGCGCCAGCCTCCACGAAGTATTTGAGCGCCATGTCGTCGATGCCCTTGGTGGTGAGCACCACGTTGGCGCCTGCTTTGAGGAGCATCTGGATACGCTCTTTGGTGGCGTCGCTCTCGCGGCTACGGATGCGCTCCAGCTCGCGAGGGTCAGACACCAGCACCTGCACGCCCATAGCCATCTTGGTCTTCTGCAGGTTCACGTCCAGGCAGGCGATCTTGGCGCCTTGAATGCGGCGAACCATGCCCTGAGCCGCTACCCCCATGTTCAAAGCGTACCCGTCCAGAAGCCGGCTCTCCTTGGCACTGCGGCCGTGCGCCTTGAGCACGTTGATGGCCTTGACGGGATACTTTGCGTTGCCGTAGTCGTCGTACGTCTTGACGGCTGTGATTGCCTCTACCACCATAGTGCTGAAAAAATCGCTCTCCATGCCCACGATCTTGCTGCTCAGCGCCGTGCGCGCCGCGTTGAGCAGCGTGTCGGGCCCTAGCGAGTCCACAGAGGTGGCCATGCGAGCCTCGATGAACTTGCACGCCTCGCGCATGGCCACGCGGTAGCCCGTGATGATGGTGGTGGGGTGGATCTTGTCACGCACCTGGACAGTCCAACAGCGTCAGCCAAGGGTGAGTGTCAAGGATGCCACAAAGCGTACCAGCAGCGAAGCACGCTTCAGAAGCTCAGCCGCGATGATGACCACCGACGTGGTGCCGTCTCCAACCTCCGCATCCTGGAGCTCCGCAAGCTCCACAAGGATCTGCGGGGGGGCGAGAGCAAGGCCGAGAGAGACTTAGGGCACAGATGCGGGGCGCTGCGTGTTGACTGAGGACGCGCCTTGGCAGCGGGGTGCTCAACCTCCAGCAGCTTCAGGATGGTGGCCCCGTCGTTGGTGACCGTGACGTCACCCACGTCGTCCACAAGCATCTGGAGAGCGATGCGTGAGCGCACAAGCCAGAGGGGCGGGGAGAGAGCGCAGAGCGGCCGCGCGAGGCTGGGCAGCGCTGCAGGAGGTGCAGCGCAGGAAAGGAGTCGCTCCGCTGCGGCCAGGGCCCGAGGCACGGCCAGGGCCGGGACGCAGAGGGACAGAGGGGAGTGCTGACCAGCCTTCCGGCTCGCCGCCGCGCGCTGCCACAGCGCAGACGCGCCTTGTCGAGGCCCACGGGGCCCAGGCTGCTCTTCACGATGTTGGCGATGGCCACGCAGGCATTCACTGCACGCCGCGGACCGACACGGAGGAGGCTCGGATCAGACTGGGTTGACGGCAGGCGCCTGCGCGTGGCCCGCGGGCCGCACGCGCGCGCGCACCGTTCTGCGAGCGCACATCCTCGCCCGTCTGGCGCGTGCCGGCAAGCTGCAGCGACTGCGATACGTCCTGAGCGATAGCGGCAAAGGCGCAAGCGGCTGTTAGCAAATGTCCGTGTCCACAGTGCCCAAGCGTGGCAGCCCGGCAGCGCTGCAGGCAGGTGCCAGGCGCAGCTGCGCGAGGCGCACACGGTTGCGGCGCACCATATGGCCTGGACGCCGCGCTTTGGGGGTTCACAACTCCACTCCGCTCACTCCCAGAGCCTTACAGCCACACGCAGAGTGCAGTCTGTCCTGAGCTGTCGCAATGCGCGAGGGCGGGTGCGAGTACGCGTGGCGGGACACCCGGGGCGCCCGTTCTACTTCACTGTTCTATCTGTTGTTCTGTACGGTCACACCGTCACAGGTCGTAGCGAGCTGCCTCCGCAATCCCTGTGCTGCGTGTGAGCAGTGCCGCGTGCAGCTGGCAAGGCGCCTGTGGAGAGGAGGCGTGTGGACGGGCGTCTGCGCCTACAGGAGGGCCTCCTGCTGTATGGAGCTGGACATCGACCTCAGCTCCTTGGGTCTTCCTTCACGCAAGGAGAGCAGTCTGGGAGCGCTGAAGAAGCGCGCCGAGGCTGCCGCGGTGCCGGCCGTGCCTGCTCGGCCGTTTGGGCTGGCCTCCCCGGTGGTCGCTGCCCGACCGCCGCCTGTGCCGCTGGCTGGACTGGACCGGCTGGCTGAGCTGGGCCGTCCGACGGCGGCACCCGCGCGCGCGACGGCGCACGGGCCCGGCACAGCTTCCGGAGGTGACCTGCTTGGTCCCTTCGAAGCACTCCATTCGCCACCTCCTGCCGTACCTGCGAGGCACCCCAGGCGCGTCTGCCGCCCTGCGTGCGCGCGAGGCACGAATCCTAGGATTGTAGCCCCACTTGGAAACCCGTCTGCACCCCGCGCCAATCTGAGTCGCCGCGCACTGCGCAGAACGCCCGCAAGGCCACACCAGACGCCCGCGCCTTCCACGGCTGCGCGTCACACTGTGGCTGAGGAGGAGGAGGATGAGGTTGACTTCTTCAGCGGAAGCCGGCACCACGCGCGCACGCCCTCTTACCCCCCCCCGCAACTCCCCGACGAGCTAGACGACTTTTTCAGCGGCGGCGGCGGCGGCGGCGGCGGCGGCGGGCGCGCGGGGTCGCCTGTGCCGCCTGCGCGTGCGCGATGGGAGGAGGGTGCGCCCCACCCGCAGGCGGGGCTCCCTGAGTCTTGTGAGGACTTTTTCAGCGGCGGCGCCTACGCGGTGGCTGCTGCTGCGGCTGCGGAAGAGCTGGCCAGGTCGGCGCCTCAATCCACCTCCGGGCAGTCCTTCTTCAGTGCAAGGCCCTCACAGCAGGATGCTCATGCGCAGCAGCCAGCGGGCGACCTGCTCTCCTCGCAGCAGCACCAGCCACCGCCGTTGACGAGTCGCGCATCGCTGTCTCGGCGCCACTCAGAAGGTGCCGGGGCAACGCACTCTGCTCAAGCTCGCACGCCGGCCGCCTCCTCGCAGCAGCAACCAGCGGCGGCGGCGGTCTTTGCGCCGCGCGAGACCGCTACCGATGCTGCATTGGCGCATCAGGAAGATGCGTTCGACATCTTCGCGGGTAGCAGGTCCTCCGCCGCCGCCGCCGCCGCGCCTGCCGCTGCTGCGCCTGCGTTCCACCATTTGGACGACCTGGCATCTGTGGGCGGCGGCGGCGGGAGCAGCGACGCGTTGCACGACGCTCTGTTTTCTGCGGCACCAAAGGGCCCCGCCCCGAGGCCCAGCGGCCCCGTCGCAGCATCGTCCGCGTCGCGCGCGCCGGCGGCGCCCCAGCCCAGCCTGGTGTCGGACGCGGCGGTGGCGGCGGCGCTGGCCAGCGGGCTGTGGGACGCCCAGGACGCGGAGGAGGGCGCAGCCGTGGACCCGGACGAGCCGGAGGAGCGCCGCGCGGCGCGGCGCAGGCGCCACCAGGAGACCCGCGCGCGCTGCGAGGCTGCGCTGCGCGAGAAGCTGGAGCGGGATGCGCAGGGCGCCGCGGCGGCGGAGGAGCGCCACCGTGTCAACGACAGCCTGGGCCCCAAGCTGGACGCCTGGGTCAAGAAGGGCCAGGGCAACATTCGGCTGTACCTGGCCACCGTGGGCGATGTGCTGTGGGAGGGACACACCTGGAAGGCCATCGGGCTCACCGAGCTGGTTTCACCAGTGCAGGTGAAGAAAGCCTGGATGCGGGTCCTGGTCAACATCCACCCGGACAAGGTGCAGCAGCGGGGAGGCACCACCGCGCAGCGGTTCGTGGCCGACAAGGTGTTCCACGTCATGTTGGACAGCTACAACGCATTTGCTGCTAAGGAGCTCGCCTGAGCGGAGAGACAGACCCACACGCACGCAACAAACATGCGTGCTATGCAACGTCACGGCGTCTCTTGCTCTCCTCACCAGCGCCCCTCACTCCTCGCGGCCCTCACTACCACGCACCTCCTGGCGCCAGGCCTCGTCCGACAGGAGCACAATTCGGTAGCGCGCCAGCCCCTGCGCCAAGCGCTCCATCGCCTCGTTGACCTGAGACAGTGGAAAGCGCTCCACCATGGGGACCACCCCCTTTGCAGATGCCAGGGTGAACATCTCGCGCATGTCCGCCCGTCCGCCCACGATGCTCCCTACCACCTGCTTCTGGCCAAACACCAGATCAAGCAAGGGCACCGGCATCAGCGCATCGCCGCCGGGACAGCCCACCTGGATGAGCGTGCCGCCGGGCGCGAGTGCGCGCAGGAGAGCCGCCACGTCCAGCGATGCAGAGGCGCAGTTCAGGATGACGTCGAACGCGCCGAAGAGCGGGGCGCCGCACTGCGACGTGCCGGCCGAAAAGACTGTCCAGTCCACGAAAGAAGATGCCTTCAAGGAGTATGCCTCCTTGCTCTTGCTGGCGTCGATGTCCACGGCGGTCACAGAGGAGGCGCCAAGCGCATCAGCGAACTGCAGCGCCAAGTGGCCAAGCCCGCCGATGCCGACGACGGCGCAGCGCATGCCAGGGCGCAGGTACCTTTTCAGCGGTGCGAACACAGTGATACCTGCGCACAGCAGCGGCGCGGCGTGCGCGGAGGCGAGGCCGTCTGGGATTGCGTACACGAAGTCTGCGGAGCAGCGAAGGTAGTCTGCAAAGCCTCCCTTGCTGTCGCGCCCGACGATGAGCCCCTTGTACGAGCTCGCGCTCAAGCAGAGGTTGTCCTCACCCCGCGTGCATCGCTGGCAGCAGCGGCAGCTCTCCTTGATCCAGCCCACGCCCACGCGCATGCCGACCATTGCGCAGCTGTGGGGGACGCCAGGGCCCACCTTAGCCACGACCCCGACCACCTCGTGACCAGGGATGAAGGGATAGCCGGAGATGTGCCACAGGTCGTCGCGCATGGAGGCGTCCGTATGGCAGAGGCCATTGTGCTGGGCAGAAGAGTCAGAGCTGTTCAGTCAAGAGCCAAAAGAGGATTGCGTCGCCGTGTCCCCGACTCGCGGAATCTGCGCTGTGCGGTGGCGCTGTTGTGCGCACCGTGACCATGATGTCCACCTCGCCGGGGGCGAGCTCGCCGAGCGTAAAGGTGTAGGGCGTGAGAGCAGCGCCCTTGGCCAACACGGCATACCCGTGCCGCTCTGCAGGCGGCACCGCAGGCTGCGCCGCAGCCTTGCGCGCGGTTGAGGTCATCGTGAGCACCGAGCTGCGGCGAGTAGGAGAAATGATGACGAGGAACTACCAACATAGGAGGGTGAGGAGGAAGCAATCCCCAAGCGAGGAAGATACCCCGAACCTCTCAGAGGGTTATTCCCCTTGCTCGTCACCGCCGGCCAGCTGCAGGCGGCCGCATGGTGCTCTGCAGAACTTGGATGAGGCGAGCACGCGCTGGTCAAAGGCTCTGGTGAGCGCCTCCTCCTGGTGCTCGCAGCCAGCCCCGAGCACAGCCGCGGCCGCCTTACAGGTCGCCCTGCGCAGCTTGCGCTCGCTGAGGAGCCCCCCCGGCGCGGCGGCCAGGACCTTGGAAGCGAGCTTCTTCCACTTGAGGCGCGATACGGCGGCTCCTGCCTCGCTCGCAGGTGGCTCCACCTGCGCCTGCTGCTCCTCCTCCTCGCCAAACGTCTTTCGCGTGCCCGTCCACTCGTCCTCCACGCCGCGCTTGCCGCGGCCCAGGCCCTTGCGGCCAGACGACTTGTTGCGCTCTGCAGCCAGCGCCATCGCCTCCTGCTCAGCCTCCGTGCCTGCAAACACTGCAGGAGGGGGGGGCGTGCGATCCTGCAGGGCACCCTCCAGCGCGCCCGCGAAGCGAAACACGGCGGACCACCAAAATGAGGACACGGCGGTGACGGCTGACCTCGAAGCCGTAGCAATAGCCTGCGGGGCAGCAGCCTCATCACGCGCTCGCTTCGCTGCGCGCTCGCGCGCGTCCGCAGCCTCAGCCTCCGCAGCTTCAGCCTGCGCGCGGCTTCGTTTTCCAGCCTTGGCCACCGACGCAGCCACGCCCGCGCTGGCGGCGTGCTGCGCCTCCGCGGCCGCGATGCGCGCCATCTTGCCGTCCCTTCCACCCCAGCGACCCCACTTGTCCTTGGCCAGCGTCCTGGCAAGCGCCAGCTCCTGTGCCGTGCCAGTGGTTGCGATCCCGTCGCGGCCTACCCGGCTGCTGCAGCCCAGGCCGGCGGTGTCGGGCTGCTCCGGCGCTGGCGCCTGGCTGTCGCTGTCGCTTTCAGAGTCGCCTTCGGAGGGCGAGTCGCTATCTCCGGGCAGGCCGGAGAGCGCCGCTGCAAAGCTGAGCTCCCACTGCTTCTCGCTCCACGGACGGCAGGTGGTCCCGCCAACCTGGGGCGCAGGAGGAGCACGCACAGCGTGAGCGCGCGCACGCAAAACAGGCGCGCGGTTCTCCAAAGGACTCACAGTCGAGGAGCTTCCGGCGGCTGTGCTGCGCTTCAACCTCTCGTGCGGGCCGCACGCACCCCAGAGTTGTCCTCCTTCTTCTTGGGCTTCAGAGCCTCAGCCATGCCGTCCTCGTTCTTGCCCAGACCTTTGCCACTGTGCCATGCGTCAGAGACTGCAACTCATCCACTCATGCCACAGCCTTCTATCCACCCCCGCGCGCGCGCACCTGGACCAGCCCAGCTTCTCCAGCATGGCGCGGCCGAAGCCCCCGAAGGAGGCTTGCGCATCTGCGGGAACGCCGTGGGAGGCTGGGAGGCGCATTGCGGCGCTTCTGCTCGCTGCTGCCGGCGGGCGAGCCAGAAGCGCTCAAGCGCACGAACGGAGCCCGGAGGCTCGCGACATGGCGCGCGGAGGCGTAGTACGACTGTCACTGTACGACACGCGATAGAACGCGCTGTGGCGCTGAGTCAGCACTCCTGCTCGCTGTCTACGACTATCGCGTGTTGCTGCAGCGTCAGTGCGTTGTTGCGAGGCCCCAGCCAGGCCCCGCCGCTCGGCGCACCCTCGGGCGCCGTTCGCTGCAATGCACTGCGCTCCCTCCCCGCTCCCCGCTCAACGCGCGCAACGCGTGGCGTCGTGCAGAGCTTCTTGCGTCGCCTCTGCAGCGGCGTTTAGAAGCTTGCGGCCCGCGCGGCGGTTGCATGCGCGGAGTCGCTCGCAGCTGCTGTGCTCCGCTTTGCCTGCGCCTGCGGTCGCCGCTGCTCCGCGGCCGTCCGCCGCCGCCGCCTCTTCGCCCGTGTCCGTGGTGCGCGTGACGAGCCCGGACGAGCGCCGGAAGATCAAAGCGTCCTGGGACAAGATCCTGCGCTGGGCGCGAGTCATCACCCAGTGCGTGCCCTCTGCGCCTCGCCGCCCGCCACACGCACACACGCTGAGCCGCTCACGCCTTGTCTGTGCGCGCGCAGGCAGCAGGCGAGCGAGGAGGACGTGCTTGCTGCCACGACGAAAGTGGCCGTACTTGGGGGCGGGTCCTTTGGAACAGCCATGGCCACGCTGCTGGCGCGCAACAAGCCCTCCTTGCAGGTGGTCCTCCTGCTGCGCGACAAGGCCACCTGCGAGGCTGTGAACAGCGTGCACGTCAACACGCGCTACTTGCCCACATTTACTCTCCCCACAAACGTGCGCGCAACCACCGACCCCCAAGACGCGCTCACCGCCTGCGACTACATCGTGCACGCGGTACCTGTGCAGCAGTCGTTTGCCTTTTTGAGCGCGCTGCGGCACTTGATTGCCCCAGGCACCCCTATCCTCTGCCTTTCGAAGGGCCTCGAAGTGGGCACATGCCGCAACATGTCGCAGATCATACACGACGCGTTGGGCCGCCCACAGCCGCTGGCGGTGCTCTCCGGTCCCACATTTGCAGTGGAGTTGATGCGGGGCCTGCCCACAGCCATCGTTGCCGCCAGCACGGACGCCAAGCTGGCTTCGCGCGTGCAGCGCCTCTTCTCATCCTCCAACCTGCGCGTCAACACCAGCAGCGACGTGATCGGCGTGGAGATTGCCGGCGCCCTAAAAAACGTCCTCGCAATCGCAGCCGGCATGGTGGAAGGCCTGGAGCTGGGCAATAACGCAATGGCTGCGCTGGTGGCGCAGGGGTGCAGCGAGATCAGGTGGCTGGCGGAGCGGATGGGGGCTGACCCGGTGACATTATCAGGTCTTTCGGGCGTGGGAGACATCATGCTCACTTGCTTTGTGCCGCTGAGCCGCAACCGCACCGTCGGCGTGCGTCTGGGCAAAGGGGAGAGCCTGGCCGCCATCCTGGCCAGCAGCACGCAGGTGGCCGAGGGCGTTGCCACCGCAGCCGCCGTGGTTGTGCTGGCCAGAAGACACCGAGTGGCACTGCCGGTGCTCACCGCGGTGGCGCGCATCCTAGACGGGGAGATGTCTCCACGAGAGGCTGTCGAGGCTGTGATGGCGCTACCGCAGCGTCCG
>Ga0208951_1000743_pt1 | contig 14981 bp, 19 predicted proteins | sample GreLakmeMI27MSRF_FD_187702 | JGI IMG/M metagenome (GOLD analysis project Ga0208951, IMG submission 187702) | Freshwater lentic microbial communities from great Laurentian Lakes, MI, USA - Great Lakes metaG MI27MSRF (SPAdes) | ecosystem: Environmental > Aquatic > Freshwater > Lake | place: Great... | reverse complement strand
CGTGCTACGAAAGCAGCATATCTTTGATAGCTCTACACCCAGCCCATCCCAGTGAGCCTCCGCCCTCCGCACCTTATCCCAGCCCCGCGCGCCCCCGCCCCCCCAGTCATCTCCTGCGCCGCCCCAGCTGCGTGTTGCTGGTGGATGTGGTGGTCACCTCGCTTGGCACCTGCGATTTGACGTAGCTGCCAGCGGTGCGCGCATAGCCCAGCGCAGAGCTGCCCAGCTTGGAGACGCTGTATTTGCGCAGCATCTCGATCTGTGGGCCAGATTTAAAGGGCTTGCCGTACTGGTCGGCGCCGCTAAAGCCCAGATACACTCCAAAGGCGCAGGGGCTGTAACTGGTTGTGTCGGCGGCGCTTGTGGCGTTTGAAGCGCTTGTAGCGTTAGTGGTGCTACTGTTCGTCTCGTAGACGCTGCATGTGGCGTTGGTCTGCGCACATGCAAACGCCTCCGTTCCAGCTTCGCTGACGCCCACGTACATGCACCGCTCGTCGTTAGGGCCACCACAGCCGGAGCATCCCATGTCAGCCCAAGTAAGGTACGTGAGCTTGCCCGCGCTGTAGCGCGCAATGAGGATGAGCTGGGTCACCACGCCCGTGTTGAGCGTGAGGGTGGAGTTCAGGCTGCGCTGGTATCGCGGCAGCGAGCGCACAGCGTTTGAACCGCTGCCGTAGAACGCAACCATGCTCACGAACTGCGCGCTGTTGTTGGCGTTGCGAGGCAGGCTGTAGTAGCTCACGTTCCGGCCGGTGACGTTCACGTTGCCGCAGTTCGCAGGGTCGTCGAAGATGCCGCACGTTGTTGACCCCGTAGAGCTGCCCCCCGTCACGTTCACGTACGTCACGTTCACGGTGTCGTTCGCGTGGATACGCGTGTACGTGCTCATAAGCGTGTCCTGTTGCTGCAAACACGAAGACGCAAAGCACAATGCACAGCCCTCTCAGAACCACCTTTCCAAGACACACACGCCTGCACGCACCGTCACGTCAATGTACAGCACCGCCATCTGGTCCGTCTTAGGCGTGTACATGGACTGCCAGAGCTGCGCGGGCGCGGGAGGGACGCGTGAGGGGCGCCCGTTGGTGAAAGGGCTCGGTGGGCACTGCTCAGCTGCGCACCGAGGGCACCAGCCCCCGCACTGAGCTGGGCACGGTGACGTTGATGGGCGCGTTGATGCTGGACAGGTACGCCTTGTTTGTGCAGGGGTGCAGGGCGGTAGTGTTCACGGTGCTCACGTTGCCCACGACCGTCGTGTATTCTGGGTCCCAGTCGCTCAACAGGCCGTTGATCCAGAAGGCCAGCCCGATGGCGTGCCCGCCGTCGCCCTGGAGTGCCAGGGAAGTGTGAGGAGCTGGCCCGTGGTGGAGCAGAGAGGAGGAGTGCTAGGTTTGAAGGAACTGAGACGGGCCACGCGCCTTGGTCACTTTGCTCGTCGAAGTGCTGCACGGGTCGTAGACGCCCGCGCGAGCGCCGGGCAGTGCAACCAGGAGCAACAGCAGCGCCGAAGCAGCGCCGCAGCTGCGCCGCATCACCCCGCGGGCAGCCACTGCGCGCAGCAGCCAGCCGCAGCGCACGGCGTAGGCACGGCTGCACGCCACCTGCGAGGGTTGCCGTGTATCGTACGACAAGTGTCAACAGCTCAACACAACGACGAAATGCGCCGCGACTTTTGGACGTCGGACGCCAGTAGTTTCCTCTGTCTAACAAGTATTGACATGCGCCTGCTCACTCCCGCCTCACACGTTGGCCGTGCCCTGTGAGAAGCTGGGGTCCTCGTAGTGGTACTTTCCGTTGCGCGCAATTCCAAAGCCCTTAGGGTCCGGGAACACATTCTCCAGCAGCTGCTTGCGCTCCGGGCTGGGGCTCGCCTCCGCAAACTCCACAGCCTCCTCCACCACCGCATCCACCGCCGCGCGCACAGCCTTGAGCTCCTCTGCGCTCGCCAGCTTCTCGCTGATGAGGTACTTCTCCAGCTGCGGGATCGGATCCTTGGCCGCGAAAAAATCCTTCTCATCCTTGCTGCGCAGTTCGTCAGGGTCAGCTAAGCTGTGGCCGCGGAAGCGATACGTCTCAGCCTCGATCAGCGTGGGCCCCTCGCCCGCGCGCGCACGCCGAACAGCCTCAATCGCAACCTCCCGAACTTTGAGCACATCCATGCCGTCCACCAGGTGGCCCGGCATGCCGAAAGGCTCACCCTTTTTGTAGATGTGGGGCTTGGAGTCGCCCAGGGAGGGGGCGGTAGCACGCCAGTGGTTCATGCCAATAGCCCACAGGTTGTTTTCAACCACGAAGATGATGGGCAGCTTGTAGAGGCTGGCCATGTTGAGGCACTCGTAGAAAGCACCGTTGTTTGCGGTGCCATCGCCGAAGAACGCCACAGACACCTGGTCGTACTTGTCGTCCTTCATCACCTCGCGCAGGTAGCGCGTGCGGAACGCCGCGCCGGTGGCCACCGGGATGCCTTCTCCGATGAACGCGAAGCCTCCCAGCACACCCCACTCCCGGCTGAACATGTGCATGCTGCCGCCCTGGCCGCGGCAGATGCCCGTCGTCTTGCCGAACAGCTCGGCCATGACCTCGCGCGGCGCGCAGCCCTTGGAGATGCTGTGCACGTGGTCTCGGTATGTGCTGGTCACGTAGTCGTCTTTCCGCAGCTGCTGGATGACGCCCGTGCTCACAGCCTCCTGGCCGTTGTACAAGTGCACGAAGCCGAACATCTTGCCGCGGTAGTACATCTGTGGAGGGACGCGTGAGCGAGGCGCGTGCCCGAGCCTAGGGCTGGCGTTGGAGCTTCTCGGGCCACGCCGGGCCGCGCCGCGACGCGCCTGCGCGCACATGTTCTCGAACGCACGGCCCAGGTACATGTCCTTGTACAGAGCCACGCCCTGCTCCTTGCTCACCTATGTGGGAGTGAGCACGAGGCTGGTCAGGAAAGCCAGACCGCTCGCACCGGCTTGACAGACACCGGTGCGGGTGCAGCAACGGCCTGCACGCGCCCAGCGGCGGCGCGCGAGGTGACGGCGCGCGAGCAGCGCGCGCGCAGGAGGGCGGCGGGTGCACGAGCGCTCGCAACGCGACGTGTGCACTCGCTGCGCCCTCTGGAGCACACCGGCGCGCTCATCAGCACCGGCTGCGCAGCCGCCATGGCGCCCAGACTCCCCAGCAGAGACGAGGTACCACCCAGGTGCCTAGGGGAGTCGCGACTGGTGCTTGCTGAGTCACATCGCTCGCAGGTCGCAGCGCAGGCGGGACCACCTAACCCATCGCGCCACCGCCAGGCGAGTGCGCCAGTGCGCCAGTCTCAGCGGTCTCAGGCGTCAAGTGTCAGCAGACGCATGAGCAGCGCCGAGTTGCCTCGCACGCAGCCCTGTGCGGTTGACTCACAGGCTGTTGTGGTGTGCGCCGACGCCCTTTTGGCGCCGTACGACGCTGCTGTGGTTCGCGCTCAGGCGGCGCTCTCTGAGATCAGGTGCGCTGCAGAGCAGAGCACCTCCGTGCAGCAGTCTGTGCCTGTGCCGCTCCTCGCACGACGCTGAGCCTCACGCACCCCGCCGCTGCGCAGAGAAGCACAGGCCGTCAGCTCCGAGGCGCTGGCAAACAGCAGGAGGGCGCTGGCGCTGTCGACGGCTGCTGAGGAGCTACATCACGCGGTGCGTTGAGTGTTGCTTGTCGGTTCACTCGCTCCGCTCCTCACTCCCTCTCTCTGCCCTCAAGGTGGGCTTCATCCCCGTCTACATGACCCGCGCGCAGGCTGCCGCGCGCGAGATGAAGGCGCTGCGTTCACGGCTGGACCGGTCGCTGGCGCGCGCACAGGCGCTTGCAGAGTGCGCGAAAACGGGCAAGCCGCTTGTACCCACAGACCTGGGCGCATATGCGGAAGCGGCTGCGGGCCTCAGCGGCTCGCTGAGCGGGTGGAACCCTCTGGGAACTTGGAGTGCCAGCACTTCTGCCACGGCAGCGCCGGCGCAACAGGCGGCCACACAACCAGAGCAAATGGAGCCGGTGGACGGTGGCGCCATCTAGCGCTGGAAACGAAGCAGCCGCGTGCATCGTTCACAGTCCATCCACATCGCCACATCCTTCGCTAGTGAGCTGCCCTTGCGTGTGCCCATCGCCCGTAACTCCACTGATACACAGCCTGTGCGAGCGTGCGGGATAGGGCGCTCGTCAGCGCAGCGATACAGAAGATCTGTGTGCGTACGGTACGGCGCTTTGTTCTGGGACACCACACGCTCCCCGGTTCTGCGTTGGGACTGTCGCCTGTCCTCTTCCGGTCTGAAAACTGGTCGCCAGAGCGCGGCCTGGCGGTGTGCAGCTCTGAGCGCTGCTGGCGCCGCACTCAGGGCGGCGGCCGACTCTTGGATCTATGGACCGCTACGTGGTGGTGCGACAGGTGGGCAAGGGCAGCTACGGCGCCGTGTACCTGGCCAAACTAAAGGTTGACAGGTATGTGAGCTTGCGCGCGCGTGTGGGGCGCAGTCTGTTGGCTTAGCCCTCGCGCCGCTTGACCGCCGCCACCGCCCACCACCGCCCCACTCGCAGCTCCATCTTGCTCGTGATCAAGCGCATCAAGGTGGACAACGAGCGGGAGGCGGCTGCGGCGCAGTTAGAGGTGCGGCGTGGCGCGGCGAGAGAGACGGTGGACTTGGCACCGCCGCTTATCCTTCTCTTCCACACAGGTGAAGATGCTGGCCGAGTTGAACCACCCGTACGTGGTCGGCTACATCGACTCTTTCAGTGCGTGCGGCCTGCGTGTCTCGCTCATGGGCGGTGAGAGCTGACCAGGGATCGCGCCCTGCTCTGCTCCATTCCCTGTCCCCGCTCTGCTCAGTGCACAAGGACCACCTCTGCATCGTCACCGAGTACTGCGAGGGCGGCGACCTCTACAGGCGTCTCAAGGCGTGCACCAGCCACCTGCCGGAGTCGCAGGTGTTGCAGTGGCTGCTGCAGACAGCCCAAGCGTTGGCACACCTGCACGACCGCCAGGTGCTGCACCGGGACCTCAAGACGCAGAACATCTTTCTCACCAAAGACGGGTGCGTGAAGCTGGGCGACTTTGGCATCGCGCGTACGCTGTGCGCGGGCGGCGAACTATGCAGTACCATCGTGGGCACTCCCTTCTACATGAGCCCCGAACTCATGGCGTCCAAACCATACGACTTCAAGACGGACATGTGGTCTCTTGGCTGCGTTCTGCACGAGATGACGAGCCTGCAGCACGCATTCAGCGCCGACGACATGTCAGGCTTGGCACTGAAGATCTTGCGCGGCACGCACTCTCCCACTCCGTCCATGTACAGCGCCGATTTGCGCGACCTCATCACGCGTCTGCTGAGCAAGGCGCCGGAAGCGAGGCCGGATGCGGCTCAGCTGCTGGCACACCCTTTGTTGCTGTCCGCTCAGGAGACCAGCGCCGGCGCCGGCGCCAGCTTCGAGGCTGAGTCGGCGGCGCACTTCGCACGCGTGGCGCGCGCCAGGCAGCTGACCAGTCTGCCGCCCGGCGCGCGCGTCCCTGCCAGGCGCCCATCCGCCCCCGTGCCGCTGGCGCGCAGTCGACAAGCATCCACCATGGCACAGCTGGCTGGCGGCGCGGACGCATCGCCGGCGGGTCTGCGGCGCAGCGAGCTGAGCCAAGCCACGGAGGAGCGGAGACTGGTGGAGGCGAACATCCGCACGCTGCAGGCGCTGCCGCCCTCTGCAGGAGGGGCTGCCCAGCCGCAGGCGGGCCCGCCCAGCTCCGCGTCGCGGGTGGCGGCGGCGCGCAGGGCGTACGGCGGCGCGGCAGCGGAGCGCACGGCAGCACCTCGTGCGGCGGCAGCTCCCCTCCGAGGCGGCCCCGCGCGCGCGTCGGCGGCGGCTCCGCCCGCTGCTGCGGTGGTCCCGCCTGCCATGTCATCGCCGCCGCCGCCGCCGCCGCCGCCGCCGCTGGCGCGCGCGGTGCCAGCGCACGTGGCTGAGGCGTCCGCTTGCCCCCGCCATGTGCAGTCCGCCCAGTCTCGGCTGCGCCACGCCGAGCCTGAGCGACGCATGCTCCTCCCCGCGCCGCCGCCGCCGCCGTGCTCCCCGATGCGCCTGGTGGCCGAGGAGCGCGGCGACGCAGGCGCGGCGGCAGAGTCGACCCGCGAGTCGCCGGATGACGCGGCTCTGGGCCGCTGCTTCAGCCCCACGCGAGCCTCCGCCCGCGGCCGCGCCGGCTCCTCGCCCGCCCGAGGGGGCGAGTCGCCGCCGCGCGCGCCGCCGCCGCGCGCGCACCGGCTGCGCGCTGGACCACACGCCGGCGACCCCTCTGTCGTCTCCGCCTCGGTCAACGGCCCGCTGGAGCACCACCCTCGCGCGGCGCAGGCTACCCGCGACCCAGCCGCCTCCCAGCTGGGGCTGGCCTGCTTGGAGGCGCAAGTTGGTGCCCTGGAGGATGCCTTGAAGGCCGCCCTCCCCGTGGCTCGCGTGCGCCGCCACAGCGAGTACGCCACCCCCTCATCCGCGCGCGCCGCCTCCTATAGCCCGATGCCGCCGCTGCCCGCCGCCTTTCGAGCAGCCGCGCTGGCTGCGCTGCGTGCTCGCGGCGCCGAGCGCCACGCCGCCGACGCGGCGCGCCGAGCGGCGGAGCTGGAGGAGGCCCGCCGCGATGCGGACGTGCGCGCCGCCAAGCTGGCGGCGCAGGAGCAGCGCACCCGGCTGGCCGCGCAAGCAGCTGCCGATTTCGCAACCTTGCACGCCGCGGACGTGGGCGGCCCCACCGCGCCGCTGGGCAGCAGCAGCGAGGTGCCTGCCGCGCCGCTGGACGCGTCCGTGGAGCTGCAGAAGCTGCGGGAGATGCACGCGGCGCTTTCGGCGCACATTGGCGAGCTGCAGGCGAGCCTGCAGGACCAGGGCGAGTCCGTCGGAGGCTCTCTGAGCCCCTCCCGACGGGGCTCCCTCCCATCCGATGATGACTGCTGCGACGCGCCTGACAACGCCTCTGACAGCGAGCTAGGCGAGGCGACCGGTGAGAGCAGCACGGACAACAAGAGCTGCGTGGGCCAGAGCTGCGCGTCTCTGGGTGCCTGCCTGGACGCTGAGGAGGCTGCTGCATCACAGCAGGATGAGGAGGGCGACCGCACGGTGCTTGCCCGCGAGACTTTCATCGCCGGCGGCGGCGCCTCTGCTCGAGTCGCCGCGCTGCGCTCAGCCTGCGAACGCTCCCTGGGCGCTCCGCTCTTTACCAAGCTGTACTCCTACTTGAGGGAGCGCGCGGCAGCCCACGCCTCTGGCGCGCCCGGTGACCCCGGAACGGCAACCGACGAGGAGGCCTTCCGCCAGGAGCTGCGCACTCGCCTGGGGCCGGGCAAGGCGCACTTTGTGGCGCTCATGGACCGGCTCATGTACGAGGAGGAGCAGCAAGCACAAGAAGCCAGCAGCGTGTGAGATTTTTAGATGAATTGCAGTATTGCGCTGCTGCTTGCGCGTCTTGTGTGCATCACTGCGTGTCTCGGGCGTGTCCGCACTCCAAAAGGGGTTGGGCGGAAGCCGTCATTAGAATGCGCACACCATTTGCGCGGGCAGCGCAGCGCTTGCGTCTCTGCTCTGCGAGAACATCAGCTCTATACCACCGCCGCCGCCGCCACCGCCGCCAACACTTGAGCCACAGGGGCGTGGTCGCCGGTGCCCTCATCCCTCCAGGCATAGGCTACATTGCCCTGAGCGTCCACCACCAGCAGCCCGCCCTGCTGCAGCGCATCGTCGCTCTGCTTCGGCGCGATCATGGTATAGTTCTTCGCCGCTGCTTTGACGCCCTCCAGTCCGCGCGCCTGGATAGCCTTGGGTGTTGCCGGGTTGAAGAACGTTCGCGCTAAGCCAGAATACAAGCCCAGCGCACGATACACCTCGCGCCCAGGGTCAACGAACAGCACCTCCACGGGCAGAGGGGGTGTGAGCCGCGCCGCGAAGGTGCGCGCGCCCTCTGGCGAGCCAACGCCCACGATGGCCAGGGTAAAGCCGGCGGCAGCCAAGCGCGGCATTTGGGAGTAAAGCTCCGCGCTTGCCTCCCAGCAGAAGGGTCACCCTGCGAGACGCCGCCAGGGCGTGAGTGCGGTGAAGGAGAGTGCGGTGAAAGGGCAGGGCGCCACGTAGGCAAGGCCTGTAGCAGCAGCTGTGCGCGCTGGACGCACCGAAGTGGCGGATGAGGGCGAAGACGGTGCTCTTGCGCGTGAGCTCTGGCGGGAAAGCTCGTGAGGTGCATACAAGAAGGCGAGAAAGAGAGAGAGAGCTCACCAGCCACTGGCACGGCATGTCCATCCACGGCCGAGAGCACGCTGAGCGGCTGCCCGTCCGCGCCGCGCGCCTGTTGCAGCGGGTTGACGCGCACGGGAAGCAGCTCAGCGCGCGCAGCGGAGCGGAGGAGGGCGCGAGGAGCGCCAGCGCCGGAGCGACGCAGGGCACAGCCGCGCATGGCCGGGGCCGCGCGCGCGGGCAGGTGGCTGGACAGCATGGCGCGTCACACGCGGCTAACGAGGGGCGCACGTGTGAGAAATTTGCATAGAGTGACGTGGCAGCATTCGCAGAACACACTACAAGCTGCGGTACAGCTGGATGTAGTCTTCGCAGACGCGGTCCCACGAGTTGTCCAGCAGCATGCATCGCTGCACCATCTGCGCCCACTGCTCTGGCTGCTCTCGGTAGAGACTCAATGCCCGCGAAAGCGAAGCCTCAAAGGCGCCTGCGTCGGCTCCGTCGAACGCAAAACCCGTCTCACCGTCCGCCACAGTGTCCGCCAAGCCGCCGGTGCGGCGCACGAGCGGCACGGCGCCGTATCGCTGGCCCACCATTTGGGTGAGTCCGCATGGCTCGAAAAGCGAGGGCACTACGATCATGTCCGCCGCGGCAAACAACAGGTGGGACAGCTGCTCGTTGTAGAAGAGGAGCAAACGCGCAGACGCACCATCTCTGAACTCCGGCTGGCTTGAGAGGTGCCTGAGTGAGCCGTCCTGAGACCCCGTGCCCAGCAGCACGAACTGCGCGCCCATCGAACCGCAGCGATGCGCCGCATGCTCCAGCATGCCGATGCCCTTCTGCGCAACCAATCGTGACACGGCGATCACCAGCGGCGTGGAGGGGTCAACCGCCAGTCCCAGACCCTCCTGCACGTAGCGCTTCATCGCAGCCTTGCCCTCCCGCCAACTGGACGCGTCAAAAACCACTGGCAGCGCAGCGTCACAGGACGGGTCCCAACTGTCGCTGTCGATGCCGTTGACGATGCCCTGGTATTTCGCGGCGTTAGCGGCGAGCACCGCGCCCATCCAGCCCCCCCGGGTTGTTTCGTCGCGGTACGTGCGGCTCACGGTGGTCACCGCGTTGGCAAACACCACGCCGCCTTTGAGCAGGCACATGCGTTCCGGGTTGTGTCCGATGGTACGCTCGTCCAGCGCACGCTCTAGGGTCATGAACGGAGCGCCCTCGCAGCCCGCGGCTGCGAACTCGTCCAGCTTGCACTCTCCCTTGCTGTCCGCGTTGTGGATGGTGAGCAGGATGCGTGAGCCCAGGCAGCCCTGGAATGTCTCCCAGTAGAGCATGGCTGCGGCGGAGGTCTGCCACTCATGGAGGTGCAGCACGTCTGGAGCTCGCCCCGTGACGCACAGGAACTCCAACGCCGCGCGACACAGGTACAGGGAAGCTTCCAGCTCGCCGGTGCCGCCCTGGGTGCCGTAGCATCCTCGGAACATGGCGTTATGTGACTCCGCCGGTCGCAAAAGCACTACCGGCACGCCCGCGATGGTTGCTCCATACGCAGACGTGCGCAGGCTGCCCAGCTGGAACTGTCCGTCTTGTGTGCGTCCCTTTGGCACGTCAAAATCCAGCAAGTGCGTGAGCTCTTCGATGGGCGACGCGTCGAGCGACGAATAAAAGGGGAGGACCACCTCCACGGCGTGGCCACGCGCAAGGCAGGCACGTGAGAGCCCCGCCACAACGTCAGCGAGGCCGCCAACCTTGGCCCAGGGTGCCAGCTCGCAGGTGAGATGGACCACGTGGAGAGGCGACGGGTCCTGGTGAGGGTGCAGACCGCGCGCTGCTGCGGGCGCAGGCAGTGCCCGGGGGGGGCGCAGCCAGAACTCCTCCCCGCGCTGGGGCCACACCACGGGCGGCAGGCGGGTCTGGGGGGCGGCCCGGGGGGCGGCGCGAGTTCGGGGGGCGGGTGGGGCTGTCGCGCGAACGGTGCCTGCGGACGCAGAAGGGGCCGCACCGGGAGAGCTTTCTCCCAGCAGGCCCTTCAGACGTGCATTCTCCGCACGCACAGCCGCCAGCTGTGCCGCCAGCTGTGCCTTGTCCGGCCCAGCGCTGCATCGCGTGCAGCGAACAGAGCGCACCGCAGGAACGGGGCCGCAAAGACGTGACGGCGCCACGGACAGCGCAGCAGGACCTCCTCGCAAGGCGGGCGCGTGGAGAGAGCGCATCGCACGCCGCGTGCACCAAAACAACGAGCAAAGGGTGCCCGAGAGCGAGAGGCCTGGGCGGCACGCACGGGCTGTCTGGCCGCTTCGCAGCGACGCAGCGGCGTGCAGAGCACCCGGAGGAGGAGCGTTTGTTGACTTTCCATCTTTGGTCTCCTCCTCCCCCCCCGACGATGCCGTCGATCGATGGCAATCTTCGAGAGTTCGAGTCTTGGAATTTCACCCTACAAGCGCCGCCCTAAGCTCCTCCGTGCCATAGCCGCCTGCATAGATCTCCTGTCGAGTCGCAGCGCGGGAGGTATGCCACGAGCGCTGGTCTGCGTTCGTTTGGGCGACCCAGCGCTTCCCGTGGGTTCTCCTGGCGCACCCCTTGAGCTGCGAGACGTGCTCAGCCAGGCGCTGGAGGCCCACAGCGTGCGCATCAAAGTGCGTCTGGTTGACGGTGGTCTGCCTCCGTCATTGGACGTGCCTGACACGTCCTATCACACAGGTCACGGCTGCTTCGCTGAACTATGCCGATGCGTTGGTGTTGCAGGGTCAATACCAGGAGAAGCCTGCGTTGCCCTTCACCCCCGGCGGGGAGGTGAGCGGCACCGTCGTGGAGCTTGGCAGCGCTGTCCGCGGGCTCACAGTGGGTGACGCCGTTCTTGCTGTGCTGCCGCGTTTCGGCGGCTTCGCGACCGAGGTGGTGGCGTCGGCGCGTGACTGCTTTGTCGTGTCGCCCCGGCTCAACCTGGTGGCGGCCTCGGGCCTTGCGGTTGCCTACGGTACTGCCGAGGTGGCCCTCTCGCACCGCTGCCGCGTCGCGCACGGCCACACGGTGCTGGTTCTCGGCGCGGCAGGCGGAGTGGGACTGGCCGCGGTGCAGGTGGCCAAGGCGTTGGGTGCCCGTGTGATTGCCGTCGCTCGCGGTACAGCAAAGTGCGCAGCGCTGCGTTCTCGTGAATCACCACACCTGGTCATCGACTCCGAAACGCTTTACAAGGAGCGCACTCTCAAGCAGGCCATCGCAGCGGTTGCGCCAAGAGGAGTGCACTGCATCTTCGATCCGGTGGGCGGGAGCATGCTCACAGAGGCTATGAAGTGCGCTGCCTGGGGATGCCAGATCGCGCTCATCGGCTTCGCGTCAGGCGAGATCCCGAAGCTCTCGGCGAATGTACTGCTGGTGAAGAACCTCACCGCACACGGCGTTTACTGGGGTAGTTACGCGCAGCACCAGCCCGATGTGCTGCGCGACAGCCTGGCCCGCCTTGCTGGGTGGATGGAGGATGGCATCGTGAATGTGCGCGTCTCGCATGCGCTTCCCATGGAAAAGGCACACGAGGCGTTCCGGGCTTTGCTGCGACGAGAGGCGATCGGGAAGGTGGTTCTGGTTCCGGGTGAAAGGGCCAAGCTGTGATCAGCACAATGCACTGAAAGAGCGCGGCTGAACGCGAGGCACGGGCACCTTTGTGCCGGCCAACCAGCTTTCAAACCTGCTGGTTCTGGTCATTCGCGGCGACTCCCGGGTCATCATTGTGATGTCCAGCTGCGGTCGCTATCAGACCCAGTTCCGCCAGGCAGACGGCGACGCCTGGATGGCCTCGTGGCGAATGGCCATCAGCACGTCTGAGTAGCGGAACTGGGTTTGGTACTGACCGCAGCTGGACATCACGATGGTGATGCGCGAGTCTCTGCGGGTGGCCAGTATGCGCAGGTTTGGACAGCTTGTTTGCTGGCACGGAGGTGCGCGTGCGACAGGCATCGGGCAAAAAGGACCAAGTGGGCTGGACTCATAGCTACTTAGCGCTAGTAATACAAGCCGTCCACGGCTCTTGTGGCCCAGTAGCAGAGCGCTGCGGCGACGATGAGCACGCATTGGACCACACAGGCCACGCCCGTGTACTGGTCATGCCCAGGCTTGTCAAAGTACACCAGCAGCGACGCAACTGCACCCCCTACCGCGCCGAAGGAGGCCAGGTAGCTGACGAACAGAAAGGCGCGCTTCTGGCTCAGCGTGTCGTCGCCGTACCCGCCGCCGCTGCCGCTGAGCTCGTCCCGACGCACGCAGTTGATCATCAGCAATGCCAGCGTGGCGCCCACGCCCGGCAGGTAGTAGACGGCCGGTGTCTGGGAGGGCAGCGTGAGACATGAGCGAGACGAGACACAGCGTGAGCCAGCCTTCTCACACCAGCGGTGTGCGCACGCACCGACTGCGCGCTGCACAGCACAGCGTCCGCCCAGATGCACCACCCAGAGCCTGCAGCAGTGCGCGTGAGGGGGAGGAGAGGGGACAAGGGGAGAGGAAGCCATTCGCTGCGCGGCGTGCAGGCGCTGCACGCACCGAACAAGGCGCCAGCTGCGACCGGTCCCAGGTGTTTGAGCGTTTCCAGCACGTCCTCAAGCGCCATTGCACGCCGCCAGCGCCAGCGCAGCGCGCAAAACAGTCCTCGGCGCAGCCTCAGGCACTGACCGCACTGCGGAAACTTCGGCGGCGATACACGCGAGGCACGGGACGGAGAGGGCGGGGGACGCAGAAGGCCAGAAGCCTCGGTGTTGAACAGTCGTCGCTCGCTCTCGCTCGCGTGCTACAGTGCTACAATTGTATCTCAGCTCCTCCGCCTTCGGTTTCTGCGTCTGGAGCTCCTCGTAGGCCGCCATGTTGCTCCTCAGATGCGCCTGCTCGCTGCGCCCGCGCGTGGTGCAGTGCAGAGGGCAGAACGCGCGGGTCCTGTGCAGCGCTGCCGCAGCGCCGTTCGCGCCCAAGGCGGCCTTGCTGGTCATCGGCAACGAGGTGCTGACCGGCAAAGTGGAGGACAAGAACACAGCCTTCCTCGGTATGCAACCCAGGCGGCGCTGGGCGCCTCTCGTGCCCACAGCCACCAGCCACACCAGCGCACAGAGCCCCACCACCTCACCGGCTTTGCTCACGCCTCCTTCAGCTCGCCTGCTCTACAGTCGCGGAGTGGACCTGATACGCGTGGAGGTCACCCCCGACGACCCGGAAGACATAGCGCGCAGTGTGGCAGCTCTCTCCGAGCGCGTTGGCCACAGAGGCTTCGTCTTCACGTCCGGCGGTATCGGGCCCACGCACGACGACGTCACCTATTTGTCCGTGGCGGCAGCCTTCGGTGTCCAGCTCGAGCTGCACGCGGCGACTGTGCAGAAGATGCGGGTGCACTACGCGGAGCTTGGCAAGGAGCTCAACGCGAGCAGGCTGCGCATGGCAACGTTGCCCGCCGGATGCACGGTGCACGAGATCCCGGGCTCGTGGGTCCCCCTCTGCCAGGTGCGCAACGTGTATGTGCTGCCTGGAATTCCTTGGCTCTTCAGGCAGATGTTAGAGGCGAGCAAGCAGCTGTTTAGCGGATCGGAGCTGCTCAGCGAGAGTCTCTACACGCACTCTGGCGAAGGGGAACTGGCGGCTGCTCTTACGGAGGTTGCTGATAAGCACCCTTTGGTGAGCATTGGCAGCTACCCGAACACGGACAGGGCCGATAAGCGGTACACAACCAAGCTGTGCTTCGATGGACGAGACGCTCAGGCGTTGCAGGCCGCTATGAGTGACACACGTTCAGTCATCGCGACCTTCGACGAGTGCAACTGAATGAATAACCACACGCCGCTTCACGCGTTGTCAGCGTACACGTCGGCCGGGATCTGTGTGCCCGGGGGCAGCAGATCTTGCATCATGTGGCCAAACCCGCGGCATAAGAAGCGCTCGGCGTCCCACGTGTACGCCACCCTCTCCTTGGCCTCACTGTCGCTGAGCGCGCGGCCGGCCAGCTTGTAGCGGTCGCGGCCGTCGAAGTTGGAGAGGCCGCCGCCGGCGACGGAGGCGAGAGTGCGGCGGAGAAGGCGAGTGACCTGCGGCTCGCGGGCAGGGTAGGCGACCGGTCAGTCCCCCCTCTGTAACGGCCTCCGCAGCGCGCCGTTCGCCCGCCCGCCCGGCGAAGAGGGCGCAGCTGCGCGTGCTAAGGCTGCGCGCGCAGGCCGCAGCTGTGCGTAGGCGGCGCGAGCAAGCGAAGAAGGGGGAGAGTCTGTTCAGGCGCTTTTTCTCCTCACCTTTCCGTGGTGCACAGTGACCCGATCCAGGTACAGGTGCTCCGGCCACAGCTCGTCCACGGACGTGATGAGCATGTCGAACACCTGCGGCTGCGCCTGCTCCTCCGGGGACTGCTCCAGCGCGAGGCGCGCTTCGGGCTTGCAGGCGCGCCGCACGCCCGAGCTGAACAGCGCTTTGGAGACCGCCTCCGCGCCCGTGTGGTCGCACACCAGGCCACAGAACACAGCCTCGTCGGCCAGGAACGGGGCCAGCAGGGAGGCGTCGCAGGCGTGGTAGGCCTGCGGAGCTCGTAGGCTCAGAGCGAGCGCCTACCAGCGCCGCCAGCCAGCGCGCACCTGGACGAACGCCGCGCACAGGAGGCTCATCTCGCGCGTGTCGCGGACACCCATCGCGAAAGGGGCGCGCGCGAAGTAAGCCCCTCCCGCCGCGGATCCCCTTTTCGGCCCTTTCGGATGGAGGCGACGGATGCCGCCGGACCCCCCTTTCGGATGCCTTTTCGGAGCCTTTCG
>Ga0208951_1000741_pt1 | contig 15011 bp, 10 predicted proteins | sample GreLakmeMI27MSRF_FD_187702 | JGI IMG/M metagenome (GOLD analysis project Ga0208951, IMG submission 187702) | Freshwater lentic microbial communities from great Laurentian Lakes, MI, USA - Great Lakes metaG MI27MSRF (SPAdes) | ecosystem: Environmental > Aquatic > Freshwater > Lake | place: Great... | reverse complement strand
GCTTTCACGCGCACCTCAAACCCCTCCGCGGTTCGTGAGTAAGGCGGCAACACAAGGGAGGCGTTGTTGATGAGGCCATGCAGGGGATGTTCCGCCACCTCAGGCGACGCAACCAACGCGTCGATGGAGCTGTGACGCAGCGAGTGGAGACGCTCAGCGCCCCGCAGCGGGAAGTGCAGGAGGAGGCACGCGCCTGAAGGAGGCTAAGTCCACCACGAGTCCAAAGACGCAGGCGCTGGGTAAGAGCGCTCTCAACGTCCCGATCGCTGCGTCCACTCGGTCTCGGCTACGGCTGGCGATGACCACACGCGCGCCGCGACGGAGCAGTGCGCGCGTCACCTCCAGGCCCACGCCAGAGCAGCCGCCAGTGATGAGGAAAGACTGTGGTGGGTTGTCAGGGCATGTGTCCTACAGTTCGCAGCTCGAGCCCACTGGTGGAGGGTACACGCCTTGCCGGTCAGGTCCGCGATGTACTGCGGGCTCCAGGCGTAGAACATGTCGCCGGCTCAACCGCGTGCCGTGCGCACACGGGTGCTGCACAGACTCAGCGAAGTGAGGAAGCGGGATGCTTTGGAGCTCTAGAGCTGAGCAAGCACTACTGCTGTGTGACGACTGTCTGACAGGCTGGGCGGAGGGAGCGAGGTAAGAGTGACGTGGCTGCTGGTACCACTGGGTGGTGGTGGCCGTGATTTACGACCGACGTCAGTCGGTCAATGCCCGAGATGCGCTTGCCGCGGAAAGAGACAGTGAAGCCGGCCAAGCCAAGCGGCCGCTGTTCAATGCACGCAGTCTGTCAGATTTTGTAGACGCTGCTACGAGTCTTCTCCTCGTTGGCCGCCTGGATGCGCTTGCACTCCGCCTTGTGCACCGGCCAGAACTGAGCCATGAACGCGTTGCTGCAGAAGGACGCGGATCCGCATGCGGAGCAGGCGCGGAGGCGCTTGTCGGAGGCGCCACAGCCGGCGCAGAGGAGCGGCGCAGGGCCACCGCCGCGGCACTCCAGCAACTCGATCAGCTCCTGGTTGCCCGGGTGGTACTGCTTCGCAGCATCCAGCGCCGTCTGACCCGAAGGTATGGCAACAGCCGGGTCTGCGCCGGCAGCGAGGAGCGCAGCACAGCAGTAACGGTGACCACCGATAGCTGCAAGGACGAGGGCTGTCTGGCCCTGGTTTGCTCGGGCGTCAATCTCAGCAGGGTTCATCTTCTGATTCTCAGGGCGCCCGATGAGTAGCGTCACACACGCCAGGTGCCCGTTCTGAGCGGCAAAATGGAGGCAGGAGAACGAATCGTTGTCGTGCGCTGTGCGTGAGGCCCCCGCAGCCAGGAGGGCCTTCACTATGGCGTGATATCCACCCTGACATGCGAGCTGTAATGGCGTGTTGCCGTACGGACCGTCAGGGTTAGCCGGGGGGTGTGGCTTGATGGTGCGCACGTCGATGTCGTCCGCAAAGTGGGGCAGCAACAGCTTGAAGATCTCTGGCTGGTTGGTGACGATGCTGGCATGCAGCACGTTGTTGCCAGATGCGTTGCAGATGCGCAGGTCCGTGTGCGGAATCAGCTCACGTGCGCAAGCAAGTTGGCCCTGGACGACAGCCTCAGCCAGCGGCGTGCTTCCAGCCTCGCCGCAGTAGTTGGCGTCAGCGCCTGCCTCAAGCAAGAGGCGCACCACGTCGATCGCTCCACGTTGGGCGGCCGCGTGCAGCAGTGAACTATTGCCCTGCTCAGGGAGGGTCGTGCTTGGTGATAGGCCGTCCGCGAGCAGCAGCCTCACCAGCGTGGCATGATTGTCAAGTGCGTTGTTTAAGAGCCAGCCCTCTTTATCAGCGCGTGGAGTGCGGCGCAGGAGGGCCGCGTAGTTGGCCGCCTCGGGAGGAGAGGCAGCGCAGCAAGCGTTGAGGGCGGCGTCCTCGGCGCGCAAAGCAGCCATGGCAGCTTCGGACATCCTTTTTGAGCGATGCGTGCCTCACACAGGCGTCACGTGGCAGCGCAGCAGGGCGCGAGGCAGCGAGAGTGTCTCGTCACAGCCCAAGGGTTGGCGCTCAGTTGAGCCCGTGCAGCGTGCACCAACAGCGGAGAGTAGCGAGCCCCACGGCAGCACCAAGGCACCCACAGGCTGCCGCGATACGCAGAGGGCGGAGCGCAGGCGGAGGAGGCCCAGAATGTGCGCGAGTGCACTCGCTCGGCCTGACTCTGTGAAAACACAGGCGCTCACGGGCACAGGCTGCGCAGAGCCAGCGAATACCGTGAGACAGGCTTGCGGAGGGAGCGAGTCGCGAATGACGTGGCACCGAAACGTACGATCACGCTCCTGGCTTCGAATCGAACAATCGAATATGTGTACACATGTGCCCTCCCTCGCCGAGAGCGTGGTAGACGTGAGCGTGTGCCGGCGCGGCGCGGCCCATGAGCGCGCCGGTAAATGGGGGCAGCGCGTCTAGTGGCCGCCTCAACGCGCGCGAAGTTGGACGCGAGGTTGGTCGCACGCTATACAAAGTGTGGGTGGAGCCTTGGAAGGCACGAACGGCGCCTCGTAAGTTTCTTGACAACGTGCACCCGCACACCCTCCTATGCGCAAGCTTGCTCGCACTTCCCTGCGCACCCGGTCCAACACTCACGCGCTCACACCCCTGCAGGAGCTGGCGCAGGGCGGCACGGCGGCCAACACGCTCGTCTCCAGCACGCTAGACATGGGACGTGAGATGTTTGTCGAGCCGTGGAAGGAGATGGGACAGGCACGAAAAGGCTTCCGGCTCTGCAGCTCTCGTCCTGCGCTTAGCTGGCGCACGCGCGCTGGGCTCGCAGGAGTTTGTGGAGGTGGCCAAGCCGCTGGCACAGCGCGGAGCTGCAGTGGCCGCGTCGGTGGTTCGCGCGCCCACTCTGCAGCCCAGCGCGGCCGTGCAAGCCCTCCCTTCCGCTCCGCCGGTGGGCCCCAGCACCCACTCGGAGGGTGGGCCGTCGCAGGAGGCTGAAAGGGTGGAGGTTGAGGTCTACGCCCCTCCGCGAGCCTCAATCTCCCGCCAAATGGTGCCCGGCGCTCCGCCGCCGCAGCAGCCTTCTTCAACCGCGCGTGCCACGTCACCTCGGACGTTTTCCCAGGGGGGCTCTACATCCGGACTCACTCCCAGCGAGATTCAGAGGCACCTGCAGGCGCAGGCTGACTGGCAGGCGTCTCAGCAGCGAGGCGGCGGTGGAGCCTCAGTGGGACTATACACGCAACACTACACGCAGCACGCGTCGCGGCCGCCGCTTCCGACGGGCGCGGTGTTGGTTGGAGCCCCAGCGACGCCGCAACCGGCGGCACAGCGCACAGCGCAGCAGCACCGCCAGCCGCAGCAGCAGCAGGCTGCCGATGCGCATCCGGGTCACAGGGGCGCAGGAGAGGCGCTGAGCGCGCGGATGGACGCAATGTTTGAGGCGATCGACACGCGGCCCAGGGGTGCGTCGGCCGAAGCCGAGGACTGGGCGGCGGTGCAGCTGGCGGAGAGGTCCACTCGATCCCGCGGCCGCGGCGCATCCACGTCACAGGCGAGCGGAGCGGCGAACGGGCGGCCGCCGCTGGCTCCGTCTGACGGGTCGCTGCGTGCGGCCAACGCGGCTGCTGAGGTTGCGCGTCAGCGTCTGGCCGCGCTGCGTGCGCAGCACCCAGACTCCTTCCCCGCCACCTCGCGCGCCCTGTACACGCCCTGGAAGGACGACAGCGCAGGCGGAGCGGCTGCGGGGGAGACGCGGGCGGAGGCTGACGCTGAGGACGAGGTTGAGGAGCACTGCGTCGCCGCTGTGCTGGGCCAGCGGTGGCGGGTCATGCTGGCTGCGCTGCTGTTCGTGGCCACGCTGGGGGTGTACCTGCGCGGGGAGCGGGCGGGATGGGGGGTGGAAGGCACGCCAGAGGGGCTCCTGGCCTGGAAAGCGGGGGCCTCCGCGGCGCTGGAGCCGCCGCCGGCGCCGCCGCCGGCGCCGCCGCTGCCCCCGGGCGTGCTGCCTGCCCCGCCCGCGGCGCACCACGGGCTGAACCTAGTGGTAGACGCTGGGAGCGGCAGCCACGAGGCGGAGGCGGCTGTCGCGGCGGTGGCGCAGAGCCTGCCGGCTGTGCAGGGCGCCGTTCAAGAGGCGCAGGCAGCCGCACAGCCTGGACGCAGGCGGCGAGGACTCCGACGCGCGCTGCTTCGCGAAGCCGAATAACCAAACGCGGCCGCCTAGAGACTACTCGAGACTCTAGACCTCTAGAATCGAGACTCTCTAGCTCTGCTTGTTCCGCAGCCAGACGCAGAAGTGGCTGCCGTCCGTGCCGTCGCTGCACGAGTGCCGCCACTCCGGCCCCGACGGTGCCCACCCTCCGCCGCCCAGCCGAAGCGCCAGCGTGCCGCCCACCGTGGCACAGTAGCTCTCCGCGTCCGCCTGGTGGATCACCACCGCGCTGCGGCTGCTCACGCCTGCCGCGCGCCGTGCTGCGCAGACGTTGCGCACCGCCGAGCGCACCTCCTCGCCCCATTCGAACAGGTGGTCCCACAGAACGCAGGGCGTGCCCGGGTGGGTCAGGATGTACGCGTACCCCTGCGCTACTCGGTCGGCGGGGAAGGGCCAGTGCGCCTGCGTACTGCCCGTGTCGTGGTTGTCAATGAACGTCACCGCTCGAGAGGGCCACAGACCCAAGACACCCGGCGGTCGGCCGGATGCGTCGCGCAGTCGCCACCACTCTCGCCGCGCACACGCCTCCTGGAGGATGCCCTTAGTCGTGAAGTCGAAGGCTGTGCATGCGCCGCCGGTGGCGTCGATCCAGTCCACGATGCCCTGTCGGTGCGCGTCCTGGTTCCAGTCCAGCGCTCCGTCGCTGTAGCGCAGCGTCTGCCAGAACTCGCCGACGGCAAACTGGGCGCCAAAGGAGGTGACGTATTCCGCGGCGTACTGCGCCGCGTAGCCTTTTGTGAAGTCCAGCCGCAGGCCCGAGAAGCCAACGTCCGTGCGCAGCCAGGCCAGCAGGCCCTTTAAATCCTCACGCACGCGCGCGTTGGTGTGGTCGATGTTGGGCGCCCCGACCCACTCCTCGCCAGTGCCCCAGCTACCAGTGCCCGCCCATTCGCCGTTATTTCGTGTGATGGCGGACTCGTCCCACTCCATGCGCATGCCCTCGTAGCGGTTCCACTTTCCCTCGCGCCCTCTCTTCGTGGCGCAGCGATGGTTGAGCACCACGTCGGCCAAGGGCAGGATCTGAGCCTCCGTCAAGTCCGCCAGCAGCTCGCGCAGCTGGGTTTCGCTCCCGTACGCCGTGTTCAGGTTATAAAAGTCCTGCGGCATGTACCCCTGCGGCGACAGGCTCTGGCTGCAGGGAGGCAGCCAGAGCGCCGTGAAACCCGCAGCTGCCACGTCAGCGACGCGGTCGCGCAGTCGCCGGAAGAGCGGCGCGCCGCCATGGTGGCGGTGCGACTCCCAGTTGAAGCCTTGGAGGAGAATCTCCCTCCCTAGGTCCATGCGAGTCGTGGTGGAGCTTTGTTGCTGCGGCTCCAGGTACGACCGCGCGGCGATGGGCTGCGGCGGCTGCGCGGCTGCGATGCGCGCGGACGACGCGGCTTCCTGCAGCGACGCCGCAAGCGCTTCCGTGGCTGCCAGGCGAGCCGCGAGCGCCTCAACCGCGCCGCGGGCCGCCTCAGCAGTTTCGCGCAGCTGCAGTGAGAGCAGCTCCGCCTGCTCCGCTTGCTCTGCCGCGGCGGCGTCCAGCGTGGCCAGGCGCGTGCTGAGGTCCACGCCCGACCAGGGCCCGCCCCCCAGCACCGCCGCCAGGTACTCCACCCGCGCCTCCAGCGCCGCAACTGCCCCCGTGGCGTCCACCTCGGCAGAAGGGGAGTCGGCGCGCTGCAGCGCACGCTGCAGCTGCGACAGCTGCGCCTGGATGGCCTGGTCGCCCGATTCCCAGGGACGGCCCCCGAGTGCCTGACCCAGCGCCTCCAGACGCACCTCCACGGAGCTGCCGGCGGGCAGCTGCATGGCGGCCTTCGCGCCGGCGGCGGCGGCGGCGGCGGCGGCGCCGGCGGCGCGCATCTCCATGTTGCGCTCCAGTTGTGCGAGGCGATCTTCCAGGGCTGCTGCGCGGGCGGGCAGGGATGGCTCCGCTGGACGGATCAGCAGGCGCGTGAGGCGCCTCAGCAGTCGCGCGAAGGGGCGGCGGCGCTGGGGGCGCGGGGAGGAGGGTGGGGGGGCGGGCGCGGCAAGGGGGAGCGTCAGCTGCGGAAGAGGAGGCTGTTGCTGAGAAGGTTGCTCTTGACTGTGCGCTGGCGAGACGTCAACCTGCTCGCCGCTGCCCCGCAGTCGCTCGGCGCGCATCACAGCCTGCTCCAGCTCCGCGCTGAGCTGGCGCAGCTTCTCCTCTAATGGCGAGCGCTGCACCCATTCGAGCGGCATCGCAGCCAGCGCGCTCTGCACGTTGCGCACGCGACGCTGCAGGTTCAGCACATCGTCCACGGCGGCGGCGGCAGCGGCGGCGGCAGCGGCGGGCGAGCCCCCGCCAATCCAGGCTGGAAGGCCGCCCATGGTGCCCATGCTGCGCGGTGCTCCATCCGGGCTGCTCCTGCCTGCGCCCATCCCAGCGGCGCCCAGCGCTGCGACGACGCAGAGCAGGAGCACAGCAGCCGCGGCGGGCAGCCTTGCGGAGGGCGGACACGCTCTCAGCGCCGGCGGAGCAGGCAGCGAGGCCAGCAAGGAGCTTGGCGGGGGCAGCGACAGCTGCGATGGAAGCCACTCGTGCAGGTCGTCGAGCCTTGAAGTGAGCGCGTCCAGACGCTCCTGCACGCGCGCGGGCAGCAACACGCGTCTCGCAGCCTTCCGGGTAGCAGCCACGGCCTGCGGGCACGCCCAGGTGCGCGTCAAAGCGTGCGCAAAGCACGAAGCACGGAGCAGTGGTGGCAGAATGGCGGCGGTTGTGGGATTTCGCGAGCGCACAGAGCCGGAAGCCCAGGCCGCCAGGAGCAGCGCTTTACAGCTCTACAACTACGCACCAGCCGTGAGTCGTTGCCCCAGTACCCGGTCGGGGGCAGGCCGTGTGCAGCCTGCCATCGACGCACTGCAGTCTCCGTAGTTTCTGCGTAGTAGCCGTCCGCGAGCTGCAGCGGCAGCCAGCCACCCTCCGCAAGAAAGAGCTGCAGTCCAAGGACGTCTGGCCCGTCGGCGCCTTCGAAAAGGTCGCGCACGGAGCCTGCGGGAGGCACCCCCGGGGACGCGCGGCAGGCTGGGCGGAGGGGCCTGCTTGCAGTCCTAAGAACGCTGCGACAGGCGCGAGGTGCGGCCGGCAGCCGCCTGCGCGGAGCGCACAGTGGCCGCACGGCCGCAGCCATGCTGCGCACAACACGCAAAAATCAGAGGGGGAAACTGTGATTCCTGGGCGGAGGCGCGGAGCGGCGGATGACGAGCGAGGTGGCGCTGACGCACGCATCGCTACCACAATAGACCGAGTTACAGCTAAGCCGCGCGGGCGCGGAGGCTATGCGATGCCCTCGCGCGTGCCCTTGGCCGTGGAGGCTGCTGCTGCGCCAAGCATGCCCAGGCTCTCACGCTGCCTTCCCAGCAGCGTCAGTGCCGTGGCCGCAACATGTCCCGCCGACATGCCCGCCTGCTCAACCTGCCACTCGTAGCTGCCGTGGTCGATGTAGGTGTCCGGGAGCACCATGGGCCGCACCTTGAGCGCGCCGCTGTCCAGCAAGCCGTCCAGGGCTAGAAACTGCAGCACGTGCGACGCAAATCCGCCGATGGAGCCCTCCTCCACGATGACCATGACGCCGTGTGACTTTGCCAGCTGGCGCACCAGCTGCACGTCCAGCGGCTTGCAGAAGCGCGCGTCTGCCACGGTGGCAACCACGTTGCACTGCTCCTTGAGCAGCGCCGCAGCCGCCAGGCAGTTGTTCACCGCGGTGCCGTAGCCCAGCAGGCACACGCTGCCGTCGCCCTGTGACACGACTCGGCCGCGGCCAATTTCCAACACCTTGCCCTTCATCCCCGGCCCAACGCCCGCAGCCGCCAAGTCCACCCCCACGCCGTTGCCGCGCGGATACCGGAACGCCGTGGGGCGCTCGTCGTACGCTGCGGCGGTGGCGATCATGTGGCACAGCTCAGCCTCGTTGGAGGGTGCCATGACCACCATCTCCGGGATGCAGCCCAGATAGGCCACGTCGAAGGCGCCGCAGTGGGTGGGTCCGTCCGCGCCCACCAGACCAGCTCGGTCCATGGCGAAGCGCACGGGCAGCTTCTGCAGCGCAACGTCGTGTACGATCTGGTCGTAGCCGCGCTGCAGGAAGGTGCTGTAGATAGCGCAGAAGGGCTTGAGGCCCTCGGACGCCAGCCCCGCCGCGAAGGTGACCGCATGCTGCTCCGCGATGCCCACGTCGAAGACGCGGTTCGGGAAAACCTTTTCAAATTCTGTGAGGCCAGTGCCGCCACCCATTGCTGCGTGAATGGCAACCACGCGCTCGTCCGCGCGCGCCTCCGCCACCAGGCTCTCTGCGAAGAACTGGGTGTAGGAGGGCACGGGCGTCTTCGCCTTGACCTGCGCGCCCGTTGCAAAGTCGAACTTGGCAACACCGTGGTACCGGTCCTGCGCGCGCTCAGCCGGCGTGTAGCCCCGCCCCTTCTCCGTCACCACGTGGATGAGCACCGGCCCCACGCTGGCCGTGTTTTTCACCTCCTGCAAGATGGCAACCAGGTCGTCCAAATTGTGGCCGTCTACCGTGCCGATATAGTACAGCCCCAGCTCCTCGAACAGCGTGGCGCCAGAGCCGGAGATGAGTCCGCGCGCGTATTCGTCAACCTTGGCGGTGATCTCCTGCACGGCCATGGGCATGCTCTTGGTGATAAGCTTCGCTTGCTCGCGCAGCTCGCGCAGCGGGCGGTTCGCCTGCAGCCGCCCAAAGGCTGAGGACAGCGCGCCCACGGGGTCCTGGTTCTTGTTGTTGTACTGCGTGGGCAGCGACACCTGCTGGTTGTCATTGAGGATGATAACCATGTTCTTGTCCAAGTACCCCGCATTGTTCATCGCCTCATACGCCATGCCGCCCGTGATTGCGCCATCGCCGATGATAGCCACCACATGGTTGTTTGCACCCTTCAGGTCACGCCCAACTGCCATTCCCAGCCCGGCGCTGATGCTGGTGCTGCTGTGTCCAGCGCCAAAGCAGTCGTACTCCGACTCGGCACGCTTGGTGAAGGGTGACAGGCCGCCAGTCTGGCGGATGGTCTTCATGCCCTTGCGCCGCCCCGTCAGGATCTTGTGGGGATACGCCTGGTGGCCCACGTCCCAGATGAACTTGTCATCCGGGCAGTCGTACACGTAGTGCAGCGCAACCGTGAGCTCTATCACGCCCAGACTGCTGCCCAGGTGGCCGCCAGACTGCGAGAGGCACGTTAGAGAGCCTGCCGCAAAAGCAAGGCCGCCAGGCGGAACGCGCCTGAGACACGTTGTAGATTGTGTCTGCACGCAACTCCTTGGCCAGCTGCTTGAGCTGCGGCATGCTGTGGAGGGCGGGGCGGCGGGATTTAGGGTGAGCGTTGAATGGGGTGCGCGCCGAGAAGTTGCGGCCCTGGTCGGGGCGCAGAGTGTGGGGGCTGGCACGCGCCTAAGGTTCTTGAGGTGCACCGGGTAGTTGCACGAGTCCAGCAGAGGCGTCGGCTGCGGGGAAGCGCGCAGCCGTGAACAGTCAGCGCCGGCAAGTGGAGCGCGAGCCACGGCAGCCGCACGCACCGGGTTGCCTGATAGCACCGGGTAGCCCTCTACAATCTGAGGTGAGGAAGAGGGTGATGGGGGCGAGTCAGCACGCGAGCCAAAACGCGCGGGGATGGCGTGCGTGCGAACTTGGGCGTGGCCGCGACTGAAGCCCAGCCCGCCCGCGCTCGCAGGCGCTTGTGTGAGCCCGGAGCGCCAGCCCGGGCGGTAGCCCGGGCTTGGTGGCGTGGGAGTGCCGCTTAGCAGCTGAAAGCCACGAAAAGGGGTGGCCTAATAGGCCCCGCTCTGCGCCGCGCGCGGCCAGAACGCAGCTTGCTCCGGCTTGCAGGGGCCACGGAGGCGCGGCCGGAGACGCACGACGACGTGTCGCAGCCGCCAGTCGGCAGGCGAGTCGGCAGCTCCCCTCCCCGGCAGTCCGCTGCGAGACGCACCCCCTCCTCCTCAAACGGAATGTCCTTGGGCCCGGCCGTCGGGGTGCTGGAGCGGCACAGCAAGTCGCGCCGGCCAGCCGGGCGCGACGCACGGCAGCGGGCTGGTGCAGCAGCCGATGGCGCGCCGGCGCAACGCCCGGCTCGCCGCGCTGGCACGCTGGCCAGCGCGGGCAGCGCCACGGCGCCTGCGAGCGCCATTTGCAGCTCAACCGGACGCGCAGGGCCCCGATAGTGGGCCTTCGTACGACAAAAAAGTGCGCGCCGCCGTCTCGTGGCATATCCAGACGCCAGCATGTCGGACGCGGAAACACAGGCTCGCAGCGACGGCGGAGGCGCTGCCTCGAGCAGCAGCGCAAGCAGCACGGCATCCTCCAAGCCGCTTGTCGTGCTGGTGCGTGCCGCCCGCGCCGGCAGCAGCGGCAGCCGTGCGCGACAGCTAGGCGTGCGTCACAGGACGCGCTGCTCACAGAACGCGCAGCCCTCTCTGCTCGGGTCAGTCGCGCGTCGCTCGGTCTTTCACCGCCTCGCCCTTGTTCACGCATGCTCTCCCTCGCCAGGTGGTGGGCATGGCTGGCAGCGGCAAGACGTCCTTCATGCAGCGCATGAACGCGCACTACCACGCAAAGGCGCGTGCGGGCCATCCTCAGACGAGCTCCACTCTGACTCCGCCGCCGCCTCTGCTGTGCTCACAGGGCACGCCACCTTACGTCATCAACCTTGACCCGGCCGTCACGATGCTGCCCTACGGCGCGAACATCGACATCCGCGACACCGTCAACTACAAGGAGGTGTGCCGCGCAACTGCTCTGCGCTTTGCTCTCTCTCTCTTTGCACCTCACGCCAACCGCCACCAGGTGATGAAGCAGTACAGCCTTGGTCCCAACGGGGGCATCCTGACTGCAGCCAACTTGTTTGCTACTCGCTTCGACCAAGTGATCGGCCTGCTGAAGGCGCGCGAGACTGCTGGGACGCTGGGCGTGGTGCTCATCGACACGCCCGGCCAGATTGAGATCTTCACCTGGTCTGCCAGCGGACAGCTCATCAGCGAAGCGCTGGGCGCCAGCTTCCGCACGGTGGTGGCTTACGTTCTGGACACGCCCCGCTGTGTCACCCCACAGACCTTTGGGGCGAACATGCTGCAGGCTGTGAGCATCTTGTACAAGATGCAGTTGCCGATGGTGCTTGTTTTCAACAAGATCGACGTGGCGCGCCACGAGTTCGCGTTGGCTTGGATGGAAGACTTCGAGCTGTATCACCAGGCTTTAGATGATGCGCCACAAGGGGGGTACGGCAGCGATTTGGCGCGCAGCTTGTCGCTGGTGCTGGACGAGTTCTACAAGGCCATGCGCAGCGTGGGCGTGAGCGCCGTGTCAGGGGAGGGCGCTGACGCGGTGGCTGCGGCGCTGTCCGCGGCGGGGGAGGAGTACGAGGCGACGTACGCGGTGGATCTGGCGGCGCGCAGGCTGCGCTTGGCGGGCGAGGTGGAGGCGCGCAAGCAGGCCAGCCTGGACAAGTTCCGAAAGGACCACCTGGCGCAGCCCGCCGACGGCCGCCGCGTCGTGGTAGACCCAAATGCGCCACGGCGGGGTGGGCAGGAAGGAAGCGACGAAGAGCAGGAGGAGGAGGAGGAGGAAGAGGAGGAGGAGGAGGAAGAGGAGGCGTGATGACAGTGTCAGGAGACCATGTGTGCAGCTTCGTTCATTCATGCAGTCCATTCAGTCCGTCATTCCTCTGCGCGTTCAATCACCAGTAGCTCCACCGGATGGGCGTCCCCGGTGTTGACGTCAAGCGCCGGTGCAGGCATGTGAACGGTGACCACGCGAGAGCTGCGCACCGCCAGTCGCCGCCCTCCGCTCGCAAGCAGCGCGTCCAGAAAGCGGGCGCGCAGGCCCTCCTTGCCGGGCCGGTGCGCAGTGTCGGCCAGCAGCAGGCGCCCGCGCTCGGCCAGCAGGTGCGCTGTGACGCGCGCCAGGGCGTCGATGGAGCCTGGCTGATACAACACGTCGCAGAGCAGTAGGACGTCGAACGAGCCGCGCAAGTGTGGGGGCAGAGGCGCGTCCCAGTCCAGCAGAGCAACCGAGGCTGGCTGCCCGTGCACTGTTGGAGCACAGTCAAAAGGAGGCAACGGCGGCAGGCCGGCAGGCAAGCCGGTCGGCGTCGCCACAAGCACGCCGCTGGCCGCCGCTCCAGCCAGAGCACACCAGAGGGCTCTGGGCTCTCGGTCGGTCATTGTGACAGCTGCGCCCGCCATCGCAGCCGCTATGCCAGCCAGCGCAACGCCGGCGCCCAGCTCGCACACGCGTTTACCAGCCACCAGTGAGGGCGACGAAAGCAGCTCGTCCGCCAGTGCGAAGGCGCTGGGCCACACTTCGCACCAAACCGTGTCTGCGTGCAGCTCCCCTTCCAGCCGGTGCATCGTCTCCACGGCCTCGGGCTCGCAGGGAAGCAGCAGCGTGACCGCATGGCCGCACGGCAGCAGCAGAGGCTTGCGGTGCAGGTACACGGGCGCGTGAGAGGCGTGTGCGTGCGGCAGCTCCATAGGTCGTTGCAACGCAGTCAGAGGCTGAGCGCGGCTGCTGGCGCGCGTGCGCGCCAGCAACGCGCTGTGAGGGTGACAGGTGGCTGTCATAGATTTGGCGGGGGTGGAGCAGTCCCTGTTGTTCGACGTCATACATGTTCTATCTGTGTTGTACGCGTTCTGCAATCTTCACCGCCGCCGGGTGCATTTGTGCGCATCGCCGACAAATGAGCCCGGCTACCAGGAGGCAAGCTGCTGCGGCTGCGCTTGCAGAGCACGAGCATAGCGCACGCTCCGAGGTGCGTCTCTTTGCCGCCGTGCTGGCAGCGGGCTGAGTCGTCCGGAACAGGATGAGGTTGAGGAGAGTGAGGGCTCGTTGAGCGAGGACGTTGCTCATCAGACACCGCGGAAAGCAACACACCACGCACCTGCAGCCACGCCCCCGCATGCGGGCACCACTCCGCGTCGCAGAAGAGCTCAGGCTGCGCAGGGGGGTCCTCACAGGGTACGCTCTTCGTGGCTCGTTTGGGCGTGCACTGACCTCGAGCTTTCACGCCTGCGACTTGCCACAGCAGACTCTCGCTCATACGCCCAGCGAGCCGGCGGCGAGCAAGCGCTCCACGCTGCCTTCGCCGTCCACAAGCCCGCAAGGCCCTTTACCTTCCCTGGCCGCCGGTCCGGTGCACACAGCACAACGCTCGCGCCTCTTCCCCCGCCTGCTGGTTGCCGCAGCCGCCCTCCTGCTGCTGCTGCTGCTGCTGCGCCCCAGCGCGCCGCCCTCGCCGTCCGCGCAGCTGCCGCGGTGCACGGGCGTGCCAGGAGCAGACATCTCTCGCCTCGTGCCCGCCTCGCCGCCCTGGCCAGACTGGGCCGCCGCGCTGGGCGAGACGCTGTCTGCGCCCAGACGCGCCAGCTTCCTGAGCCACGAGAAGGCGCACGTGGGTGCGCAAGCGGCGCGCTGTAGATGCAGGCGCCGCTTGCGTCGGTCCCTTCTCTTCTCTCTCGCCCTGACGCGGGCTTCTCGCACAGTGCTGCTGGTGTCGCCGCACGCGCGCGCGCCCTCCGTCGCCGCGGTGGACGCGGCTGTTGACGCCGCCTTTCCAGCCTGCGCTCGGGAGGGGTGCCGCCTCTCCCTGCGCGGCTCCAGCTTCTCGCTGTCCGACGACGCAGACCGCTACGCCGTCTCGCAGCGCCGGGGCGGCCTGCAGAGCGCCCTGGTGCGCCACCTGCGCGCCTGTCCCGCCGGGCTGGTGCTGCTGCACGGGCTGCAGGAGGTGTCTGCGTCGGTGCTCCCGGCGCTCCTGCCCCTCCTCTCCGAGGCTGGCCAGTACACCGCCGACGGCCAGGCGGTGCCCGCCTGGGGAGCCACGGTACTGCTCACCGCGCACCTGCCAGGCGCGGCGGCGGCGGGGCACCCGGAGGAGGAAGGGCTGTCTCGGAGCGCAAAACGAGCGCTGCAGGCGCACGTCTCCGCCCATGCTGGCGGAGACGAGGCGGCGCATGACCTGGGCAGGGCACTGCGACGGCGCGTCGATGACGTGGCTCCGCTGCGCGCTCAATGAAAGAGACGGAGGAAGAGACTGAGCTCTAACACACAATTCAAAGCAAGCGCAGCATTGTCTAGGGCGGCGCAGGTACGCTTTCATCACTGGTGGATGTGGATGTGGACGCGGCTCCGAGCCTTCTCCTCTTTCTCTGCCTGGATGCGCTTGCACTCAGCCTTGTGCACCGGCCAGAACTGAGCCATGCACGCGTTGCTGCAGAAGGACGCGGACCCACATGCTGAGCAGGCGCGGAGGCGCTTGTCGGAGGCGCCGCAGCCGGCGCAGAGGAGCGGCGCTGGGCCACCGCCGCGGCACTCCAGCAACTCGATCAGCTCCTGGTTGCCCGGGTGGTAATGCTTCGCAGCATCCAGCGCCGTGTTACCGCTATGTGTGACAGCAGCAGGATCTGCGCCGGCAGCGAGGAGCGCGGCACAGCAGTAGCGGTGACCATTCATTGCAGCCATAAAGAGCGGAGTACGGCTCAGTGAGTCGTGCGCGTCATCTCCGCGGCGCTCATCTTCTGGTTGTCAGGGCGTCCAATGAGCAGCGTCACACAGGCCAGGTGCCCTTCTCGAGCGGCAAAGTGGAGAGAAGAGACCGATTCGGTGTTGTGTGCCGTGCGCAAGGCCCCCGCAGCCAAGAGGGCCTTCACCATGGCGTGATGTCCACCATGACACGCGATCATTAATGGCGTGAAGTTGTACGGACCGTGGGCGTGACTTGATGGTGCGTACGTCGATGTTGTCCGCAAAGTGGGGCAGCAGCAGCTTGAAGATCTCCAGCTGATTGCAAACAATGCTGGCATGCAGCACATTGTT
>Ga0208951_1000740_pt1 | contig 15020 bp, 16 predicted proteins | sample GreLakmeMI27MSRF_FD_187702 | JGI IMG/M metagenome (GOLD analysis project Ga0208951, IMG submission 187702) | Freshwater lentic microbial communities from great Laurentian Lakes, MI, USA - Great Lakes metaG MI27MSRF (SPAdes) | ecosystem: Environmental > Aquatic > Freshwater > Lake | place: Great... | reverse complement strand
CGGCTTTTTGGCCTCCCTTCCGTCCGTCCGGCGCCTCCGGCGCCGTCCGTCCGTCCGTCCAGTCCGGGTCGGCCCGGAAGGGTCCGTCAAACAGCGGCTAGCCCGTCCAAAAGCAGATGCTAAAATTGACCTCTTCAGATTCGTTCCGCTGCGCCCGCTGCTCACAGCAGCCCGCAGGCGGGACCACCCGGCGCCTTGGGCCACCCTTCCGTCCGTCCAGTCCGGACGGATGGGTGGACGGTTGGGTCCGGTATGGGCCTTCTTCCGGAAGGCCCGTACCCCGTACACAAAAGTACACATACGGGGGGGCCCACCCTTAAGAAGGCAGGATTTCCGTGGAGTGTCTCCTTCTTCTAATCTCCGCGCTCCGCCCGGGCCGTGTCGCCACTCCAACTTCTAAAATTTCGCTCCGGCGCTGCGCGCCGGAGGACACACTGACTTCTAAAACCCGGGACTTCTTAACCTTGGGCCCCCCCTGTACACCCCTGACCCGCCAGGCCGTCAAAAAACGACTCGTCGCCACAGGTGCCACTTGCAGTTGACCCTGGGCAGCATTCGGCCCATTGGCGGCCTGCAGCGCACGAGCGCAGCTTTGGGGCTGCACTTTCAAACGGTCGCCTGTCGCACCGGCTCCGCGCGTCCAGCCGGAGCATGGCCTCCTGGGAGCTGACGAAGGAGAACGTGCAGCCGTTGAAGCGCGGCCGGTCGGCGGTTGCGCAGGGCGGGGGCGGGCTGCGAGCGGAGGAGGCTCGTTGGTGTGAGGAGTCGGCTCGCCGCCTGCCGGCGCCCCGCTGACGCGCCGCGTCGCAGCGCCTTCCGCAGCGAGCTGGCTGCATACGCGGGCGACGACCCACTCGCGCTGTGGCTGCGGTGCGCTGAGCGCAAGTGCAAAGAGTCTGGCTGTCGCTCACCACGCCCGCCCCAGCTTCCTGGAGTGGACGCAGGCCCACTTTCCCGAGGGCGGGCCGCGCAGCCAACTTTTGGAGACGTTGGAGCAGTGCACGCGCGAGCTGCTGCGCACTGGGCGCTACAAGGACGACATCCGCTACCTCCGAGTCTGGGTGCAATACGTGCGCCCCTGCGCGCCCCACGGCCGGCCGCCGCTCACGCACCACGCCCAGGCGGACTGCTGCCCCGAGCCGAAGGAGATCTTTGAGTTCCTGGAGGTGCGTCGCTCGCTCGCTCGCTCGCTCGCCTCTCCCCTCACGCCTCCCGCGCACAGCACAACGACATCGGCCAGGGATTTGCGCTCTTCTACGAGGCGCGCGCCGCGTTCCTGGAGCTGCGAGGCAACTTTGCGCTCGCGCAGGCGGTGTACGATGCTGGCCTGTTCCGGTGCGGCCTCGCTTGCTCTGCACCAGTGCCCGCACAGCTCACCACCGCGCACGGCTGCAGGCGCGCGCAGCCGCTAGAGCGACTACAGGCCAAGTTTGCGTCCTTCCAAGCGCGCATGGTGCGGTCTAGAGCCGAACTTCGCCTAATACGCTTGCCCTCCTTGCTGCTTCGTACGTTGATTGGCACCTTGGCAATGCCCCACAGGCGATGCGCGCGCAGTGCAAGCGTGAAGAGGCTGCGCTGGGCATGAGCGGCAGCGCTGTGGAGCAGGTTGAGCGAAGCGACAGGCGCGCCTGTTCGGCGTTCACGCTCGCAGCGGCCTTCTCACCCGTTACGCCTGCAGCCGCCCTCGCATGGGGCGGGAGCCTGCTTTGCCGCCTCCCGCACCGTCCGCGGGGCCACGCAAGCGGAGCTCTGGGCCTCCCAGGTGCAGGCCTGATGCATGCCTGGCTCCTCACACGCTGCGCGCCTGACAATCACGCGTTCCTTTAATCTGCGCAGCGTCGGCGCAGAGCTGGGCGTGTTTCAGGACGAGGCGCAGGAGCCGTGGCAGGGCCGAGGGGCAGCCAGTGGGAGCGCCCCGACTGCGCACGTGCGTGTCCGCCTCTCCGCTGCGCGCGCCTCGCTGCACTCACGCGCCGCGGCGCAGTGGGCAACGCTGGGGCCGCAGAGCCAAGTGTGCAAGGAGAACACGCAGGCGTGTGCAGTGCTCCCTGCGCCTGCCCGGGTATAGAGTTTGACACTGGAACTGGCTGGCAGGCGGCGGTGCAGTGGTCGTCAGCGCGACCCATGCCGGCGGTTCCGACCGCACGGGTGACGCTTGTGCACATCTTCGAGGACGAGCCCCCCGCCTTCTCGCAAATAGCAGCTGCAGCAACAAGCGCAGCAACGTCCCGCACTCTGCAGCGTGGCACGGTGCGCTTGGAAGCGCTGCCGGTACCTTATTACGTTCCTGACGCCAGCTGCTGCCTCCCTCCACTTGCAGGAGACGCAGGCTTCACGAGCTCTGCTATCGGCAAGCCTGCAACCCGCCAGTCAAGCGGCCTCTCGGACGCCGGTTGTGAGGCAGTGCGTGTCGCTCCCTGGTCAGCTGTTGTCCCGACTGCGCACTCACTGTGCTCGCTGCGCCCGCGCTCCCCAGGCACGGTGTAAGCCCGCCTGCGCACTCCCTCGAGACGAGCTTCGAGGAACAGCGCGCTCAGCTGTGGCTCGGGCGTGTGATGGCTCCGTCACCTGCAGCACAGGCTGGTCCTCCATCAGACGCCATAACCGTGATGGCTCCTGCCCTCACCTCTGCCTCTCGAGGTGGGTTTGAGCGAGCTAAGCTAGGTTGTTGCGCTGCGCGGCCTGACGCTTTGCGCACCCCACCATCTCAGTTGAGCCGCCAGTCGCTGCTTGGGCCTCCGAGCCGACCATGACTGTGAACTTGCGCGACGCATACACGGACATCATGCTCATGTTTTCAGCGTCTGCCCCTGAGGAAGCTGCTCCTGTCGCCGACCTGGACCTGCCTTACCGGGAGGAGCGGCCGGGACCTTCAGCCTTTGAGTTCCACATTCGCGAGGATACCATCGCAGTCCCCTCCTACGGGCGTGACGTGGCTGACGACTGTAATTGCGATGGCGGGAGGAAATCAACGGAAGCATTACAAGAGCTGCCGCTCTTGCAGGTGTGTAGTGAGTTGTGACAATCCATAAAGACATGTTTCCAACTAACTCGACCAGCCATTAGCTTCCACGTCGTTATCAAGCACGTCTTCCGGCATTTTCTCGCCACCCTTTACTCACAGTGCCCTTTCACGCCTTTTAAATCAAGATGATGAACTCCTCTTAATAACTGAAGGGATGAGCGTTGAAACAGACAGTTTAACGGCTGCGAAGTTCGAAACTTTCTTTTCCTCTCCACCAAAACGTCAACAAATGACGACATTACTTATATGTGGCTACAGCTATTCCATCGGAAGACTATGTGGAAGAGGAGCATTCGCCGATGTCTACGAAAGTTCGGACGAGCACTCGACGGATCAATTTTCTGTTTTAGCTTTGAAGATGAGTCGCTCACCTGACTCCCTTATGCTGACTTGGGAATTCGTAATATCGCGCCGGTTGTTCTCAAGAATCGATGCAAATCAGTGTGCTCATTTTTATCATCCTCAGCGATTACACAAGGTCAACGAGATTTCAGTGCTTGTATCACCATTCGGAATGCATGGTACTCTCCAGGATGCACTGAACACTGTTATTGTGTCCAGAGGTGTGGCGATGAATGAAATTGTTGCGATGTATTTCACAGTTGAGCTTTTTCGATGCTTGGAGATTCTACACAACGCTCAAATAATTCATGCTGACATAAAGCCCGACAATTTACTTTTACGTCTTGATGGGATTAAATGGGAAGAATGGAAACCCTCTCGTCCAGGAAACTGGCAAAATCGGGGTCTGACAATTATCGATTTTGGACGTGCGGTAGATCTTACTTCTTATCCCCCAGGAACCGAGTTTCTCGGTGATTCTGGAACGGAATCTTTTCGATGTACAGAAATGCAAAATGGCAAACCATGGTTATTTCAACCAGATACATTTGGTGCACTCGGTTGCGTGCATGCCATGCTATGGGGTACGTATATGGAGGTGTACTTTGACACTTCGCTCTGCAGATGGCGGCGCAAAGCTTCTCTGAGACGATACTGGGCCTGTGACCTCTGGGAACCATTGTTTGATACACTCTTGAATTTAGAGCATAGAGTGTTTCCACCTTGGAGGATGTTGCGCAACAATTTAGAAGTATACTTATCAAAGCCTGCTCAGTCTCGGTTATTACGGCAGCACTTACTGGAGCTTACGGTGCTCTTAAGCGAACATTGTGCCTAAAGTATATCCGGATTGCGGGATGGGGGGATGGAAGAGGGTGCGTTTTGTTCGGTCAGCCGTACCCACCACTACGCTGCTGAACACAGTCAAGGTCTTTGTCGTATGCTGCGCGGCCAGGGTAGCGCAGATGGAAGAGGGTCGCAAACTTGGTGGGAAGCAACTCATTATATATAAATATATACCGTAAGGCGATTAAAGCATAAAGCAATTATGCTATAAAATTAAAGCATATAGCGATAAAAGCACCAAAAAAAACCTGCGGAGAGGTAAACCATGGGCCTGATGGGTGCAGGGGCCTCCCGTGGCACCCTACTGTAGTGACGACAGTGCCTCGAGCCACGTCCCGGCCGCATGAGGGACTCCTATGGGTTCCTCTCCCGGGCGTCCCTTCGCTCGCAAGTCAACGTCACGCAGTGTCGCTTCGCTTCTCATCAGCCAGCGCACCGTTCCGCGCGAGAGTTGGTGCGTTCGGTGCGGCGCAACCTTGCGCACAATCGTGAGGAGAGATTTGTTTGGGCGAACAGGGTCGCGGCGCGCGCGAGAATGGCGAACGAGTGCGAAATCGAAGATTTTCAGGTGAACATTCGGCCGAATCTGCCAGCGTGCCCATGTAGAGGCCCCTGATGAAGTGTGAAGAATGAAGCGCATGAGGGGACTCCAGGTGGCTCAGGGGTCTCTGAGCTGTGCGCGGGTGCTTACCTTTTGCACGAAGCTTTTGACCAGTCCTTCCGGTCAACCCACTGGCCCCGCCGGCCGTCCTCGCCCTCCTCACTCTTCCAGGCATGTATTATATAGTCCCGCCACCCGCAAGGAGGCACCACGGTCCGTCCCGCCCAATTTCCGCGGACCCCACCCGGCTGGGGCGGGTGGGGTGCGTCCGCGTCATGACGCGTGACGTGTGACGTAACAGGGTTGGCGGTTGGGATGGGGTGGAGGTGGAGAGCAGAGTGTATATTTTCGTTGACCGCGGCGGCGATGTGGGCGATGCCGGCGGTGCGGGCGATGTAGGCGATGTAGGGTGGGGCGTCGATGCGGAGCGATGTGGGCGATGTGGGTTTGCATCAAGGCGTCAACGAAGGCGGACGGAAGGCGCCGAAGGCCAAGGCGGATCGAACGAAGGCGCAACCATTAGATTTGCTGTACATAGCTGACGCCACGTCACACGCCCGCCATCTTCACGCGGGGTGGGTGGATCACGTGTCCAGGTCGCCGCAGGAAGGAGGGGTGACGGAGGGGCCGGGGTAGGGTAGGGCCAGCGGCCCAGCGCCCACCCTCCCTGAGTGTGGCAGTGTGCTACGACGGCTCCTTGCGAGCTTGCGTTTCTCATGGTTGACGAGGAGGAGACCGATGTGCAGCGCAATAGTCACAGAGGCTAAACGCGCACCTTTTTTGACTCTTTGAGGAAGAGGTGGACAGGGGACCCTCGCTAATACTTGACACATCGCCGCACATCGACGCCCCAAATCGCCACTTTACATCGCCCGCATCGCCACACATCCGTCGCCCACATCGCCACACCGACATCGCCGTGCTCCCTGGGATCTCCGTTTTTGTTTTTCCGGCCGACGATCACTGGATCACACGATCGAATATTACACACGACACATCGCCACGCCACACATCGACACGCATCGCCGCACATCGACGCCTCACATCGCCACTCGCCCAAAGACTCGTCGCAACGGAGGACGCAGAGCGGCAGCAGCAGCACCCTTTGCGCGCCTCGCACACACATCCGCGCCGGCCACCCTTGCCGCGCAGCGTACGACAAAGACCTTGACTGTGTTCAGCAGCGTAGTGGGTACGGCTGACCGAGCGAAACGCACATCGCCACTTCACACCGCCCACATCGCCCACATCGCCCACCCGCATCGCCCGCATCGCCGCTGCGGTCAAATATACACTGTCCACCCCTATTGAGGACGGAGTGTAATCTACGTAGGTAGTGATCCGCATCCGAGCGATTCCCCCAGGAGAAGACCAGGAGACCTACCCTACGGCCTACGGGAGGACTTCAGGAGGAGACAACCGCCTGCTGCTCCTGGTGGACAACAACCCCTCTTAAGTAGTGGGTACTACGGCTGGCCGAACATCACCACAACAAGTCAACAACCCCCCTGCCGCTTGGCTGCCTCTTAAAAGGTTAAAACCTCGCCTTTCCGTTTCTCTCCTTCAGCGCTTTGTGCGCATCCCGTATTGAGCCTGGCTTGCCGCCAGCGGTGCCCAACTGTCCATGAGCTCTGACCTGCTGGGCGCGGTGCGCGAGCACCGAGGGCGAGGGAGCAAGCAACTTGAACGTGTGGAGCAGCCAGAGGTGGATGAGGAGGCTGGGCCTGCGCCCGAGTCGGGCGCTATGGGCGTCTTCTTCGGGGAAGTGTCCACCGTCAAGGCGCTGCTGGAGGCCATCCGAAGGAGCCTTCACAGGCTTGAAGCTGCAAACGACGAGAGCAAGACTGCGACCAAGGCGTCGCGCATAGCTGACATTCGCGCGCGCATGGAGACGGACGTGGACGAGGTCGGCAATAAGGCCCGCGAGGCGAAGGCGCGGCTGGAGGCGCTGGAGAAGGCGAACGAGGAGGCGCGCGGAAAGAAGGGCAGTGGCGCGGGCAGCAGTCAGGACCGCACGCGCACCTCGATCACGCTCTCCCTGCACAAGAAGCTGCGCGACCTGATGGGTTCCTTCCAAGAGCTGCGCGGCAAGTTCCAGGCGGAGTACAAGGAGGTGGTGGAACGGCGCTACTTCGCAATTTACGGCAAAAAGGCGAGCGGCTCCGCGAGCGCAGCGCGTGCCTTCTTGGGCTGACGCTCTGTTCGCTGCGCCAGGCTGACGACAGGGAAATAGAGCAGATGATCGAGTCCGGCGAAAGCGAGCAGATCTGGCAGAAGGCTATCCGAGAGCAGGGGCGCGGACAGGTACGTCTGTCGCCGCCCTGTGGCGCGCGGCGTGCCTGACCGACCTCGCCATCCGGCCGGCAGGTGCTCGACACCGTGCAGGAGATCCAGGAGCGCCACAGCGCGGTGAAGGACCTGGAGCGCCAGCTGCTAGGTCTCCATCAAATCTTCCTCGATATGGCTGTGCTAGTCGAGGCGCAGGGCGAGATGTTGGACAACATCGAGACGCAGGAAAGTTGCACAGGAGCTGCTCCCTTCCTCGTGCTGACACTCCCCGGCATTCCAGGTTGCAAAAGCGAACGAGTACGTCAACCAGGGCAACAAGGCCTTGACCAGCGCCAAGGCGCTCCAGAAGGACACGAGGAAGTGGATGTGCTGCGCAATGATGCTCCTGCTCTCCATCTGCCTCATCGTCGTGCTCGCTGTGGTCAAGCCGTGGAAGGTGCGATTTCAGATGTGCGTGGACACACGGAGCACGCACTGACACAAGCTTATCTTTTACAGAACGGGATTGCCTGAAATGCAACACTCTGTGCTGCTGTTGGACGCGGCGCGTCGCGGGCGGCGACGGATACACACTAACTTCTTTGAAAAGGGACCGCTGGTCTGCCTGGTCTACGAAGAATGCACGACGAGTCACTTGCTTGCAAACGTGGCGATCAGGCTCGGCTCTCTTGCCACGGGCGCCTGTGCGCAACGATCATGCTGCACCTGTATGGGTTGCTCTGCCCGGATAGAACGTGCCTGGCGACAGCCAGTCAGTTGGGAGAACAGTGAGGCAGCGAGCCGGACAACGCGCCAGATGAATTCGACGCTGGGCAGGCCGCGCTCGAGCACCAGGTTCTCCAAGGCGGCCTCATCCTGCGAAAGAGCAGCGATGAGCGGCGAGTGTCTGCACGCCACAGAAAACAGGCGCCGCTCACCAGGTCGAGTGCCTCCTCCAGCCGGGCGACGGCGTAGCGCGCGTACTCGCCATACGCCTTGTCATTGGAGGCACTCCCCTGTGGGACCACCCCGTGCGTAAGAACGCAGTCGAGCAGCGCCGCATTGGCGGGAGCGCACCAGGAAGTTCAGCAGGTAGAGCTCAAACTTGACGGAGGGAGGGAAGAGGTCAACGCAGAGGCACAAGAGAATCCAGCCGCGCAGCGTGGAGCGAGAGTCGGGGTTGCCAGTCTGCAAGAGGGGCTGCGTCAGAGAAGAGCAGGAGCATCGGGTGCGGGCCAGGGACGCACCAGGTGCTTGCACATCTGCACAAAGATCTCGTCACGCAGCTCAACCGACTGCACGCCGGTCATCAACACGTGGTGCCCTGCCGCGGCTGGGTAGGTCGTCTTGCGGTCGCCGCAGAATCCAAGCAAGCACTTGTGGCACGAGATGGCCTGCTTCCCCAGCACACTGTCCAAGTCGAGCAGCGAGCGGGGCACCACCTCCTTGGTGTACGTCAGCATGCCGTCCTGCACCTTCTTCTTCGTGCTGGCGAGCATCAGACGCCCCTTGGCGAACCGCTCGTGTGGACGCAGCCCACCGAACTTCTCAAACCGCCACCGCGCCCCGCGCGAAATGTCCAGGATCTGAGCCATCGTCCCTGTCGCGACAGCTGCAGGCAGCGGCGCAGCCTCCAGCGTCTTCAGGAAGCTGCGAGCTTGGTTTAGCTGTGGGGGTGGACGCTGTCAGCACTAGACATAACTCACCGAAGGGCATCGTACCTCCACAATGCGAATGTCGAGCGCCTCGGCAGTCTCCACAGCGGCCTGGATCTTGTCGTAGTCTTTCGTCGCAAGCGCGCGCCTGAGCACGTCGCCAGCCTTGACGGCCTGGTCTGCCCGTATCTGTGGCTCGGCAGGAGGACTGAGGGGCCGTAACGGATGCGCGTGATGCAGGAACCGGGCGCACCATTGTCTCGCGCGCCAGGGCGATCGCCTCTGCAGCGTCTGGCGTAGCAGCTGAGGGCCCTGCCGCCTCTGCGCGCTTGATGGCTGCGTTCATCTCAGCCAGGTCGGAGGGGGTGACACCCACAGCGGAGTGCATCTTGATCTCGAACGCCTCGGCCTGCGCCTTGGCGTGGGCGGTCGCCTCCCGCTTCTCGTGCTGCTCCTTCACGAACTTGCGCGCCGCGTCAGCTTCGCGGCCGGCAATGCCCAGCTCGACCGCGTGCTGCAACGTAGCCTCAGTGGCGCCCAGGTCTCTGGCCTTCACAGCCTGGTCCAGCGCCTCGCGAACCTCGCGCTCCATCTTCTCCCGCGCCTGCTTCTGCACCAGCGCGTCGCGCGCGGCGCGCGCGCCCTTGGGTGGGGGCAGGGCCAGCTCGGTGAAGCGGGCGAGCGCTGCGTCCATGGCGGCCACGTCGCCGGCAGCCTTGGCCGTCTCGTATGCCAGCGTGGCCTCCTCTTCAGCCACCATGCGGCCCAGCAGGGCGCGCACCTCACGCGCCTCGTTGCAGTCGCCCATGCTGACGGCCTCGGCCGCGAGCAGCGCGCTCTCCAGCGCTGCGCGGGAGGGCTTTGCAAGCGCGCTCTTCAGGCCCTCGCGAGCCTTCACAGCAGCGATCAGCTGCGCTCGCAGGGTCTTTGCCGCGCGACTTTCGGGCGTGTCCATTTGCAGGTTGTCGGCCATCGAGATTGCCGCGTCGAGTGCTGCAACATCACGTGCGTTGGTGGCGTTCACCAGGGCGACGCGCGCCTCTTCCTCCTGGCGCAGCCGCTCCTTCAGCGCGCGTATGAGCCCCTTCTCAGGCCACGCCATGCCGCTCTCAGGTAGTTGGTCCAGCAGGTCGAAGGCGCTGTCCAGGGCGGACACGGGGCCGCGGGCTTTGAGGGCAGCCTTGGCTGCGCGGCGCGCGAGGTTGACCATCTTCCAGAACTTGCGCAGCGAGTAGGCGCGGAAGGCGCGGCCAATCTTGCTGGAAGACTTAGTCTGGACGGCGGTGAGCTCTGCGTCCAGCTGCGTGTGCTGCTCGTGCTTGAGCATGACCTTCGTCTTGCCCAGCACAAACTGGCCGGGCTTGAGGACGCCGGAGCGCGAGAGGGAGGTCACCAGTGCACCGGCGTCCTTGGCCCATGGGCGGACAAGGACGCGGTAGCGTGCGAGGAACTCCGCCAGCGTCGGCCGCTCCGCGTAGCCAGCCTTGCGCAGTTGGCACAGGCCGAAGATGCCGGTATAGCGCAGCTGCGTCAGCACCTCCTCCTCAACGTACAAGCTGCCCCGCTTCTCCGTGTTGGGCTTGATGCACTTCACGAAGTGCGGCTGCGTCGCGTGCAGCTTTCCCATCAATGCGCCCAGTTGTCGTGCAAACTGGGCTCCCAGGCTGGGCGCCGTGAGCTTCTGGCGGGAGGGACCGGCTGTGCGGCCAGAGCTTGCGTCGCCGGTGCCAGCGACGCCCTCGTTGCGCGCAGCCATGCAGTCAGACACGAGCTGCATGGAAGAGAGCTTCATGCACGCCTCCAAATCGGAGTGCAGCAGGTCGCGAGACTTTTCAATCAGGCCATCCACTTTGTAGAGCACCTCGCCCGCGTAGTGTCGCACCTTGAAGGTAGTGGCGCCATCCTTGGCGGCGCGGGCAAAGTTGGCGTGCTTGCCGTGCACCTGCTGCAGCTTCTCCAACAGCTTCGGGTTGCTACCACCGGGCGTGGTCAGCTCCTCCTCAATCATGGGAAAGATGCCGCCCGCCTTGCCGCCCGCGCCCGGCTTGTTCTCAAGCAGCTCCAGACAGGGGCCATTGTCCTGGTAGGGAACCTCTGCGACTGGAACGCCTTCCGCTCGATACTCAGCCTGCTCGATGCGGAAGCACTCCTCGTTGAAGTGGCTCTGCAGCTTCTCGTTGCAGTAGTTGATGCAGAGCTGCTCGAAGCTGTTGGTCTGCAAGATCTCAAAGCCGAAGATGTCGAGCACTCCAATCTGCCTCCGGTCCTTCTCCTCTCCCAGGCCCCGGCGGCCCAGCACGGCGTTGATCGCGTTCCGCAGGAAGGCGAAGAGGCCCGCGTACAGCGCCTTGGCCAGTGCGTCGCGCGCGTCCTCGGCCTCTACAGGCGTGCGAGGGATGATGGCGGTCTCGCCCAGGGTGGCGTAGCTGCGCTCCAACAGCGCTTTCTCCAGAGAGCTAGGCACGACGCCCAGTAGGGTGGCGGCCGCTTCCACTGGCTTCAGGTCCACGACTTTGCAGCCGTCGATGTCACTGCCCTGGCGGCGCAGCACCTGCGCCTTAAACCTCACATTGCCGATGTGCATGATAGCAGCCAGTAGCTTCCAGAGCTCCAGCGCGCGCTAGGAGGGCGTGAGTGACAGTGTCCGTAAACAAGCGTGCGCGCAAGCGCACCTCGCCAACCAGGTCGAACGCTGCAAGCGCAGACTTGAGCTTCTCGAATTCGTCAGAGTCTTTCACGTGCGTCAGCGTGTATGTAGAGCTCTGCGCCAGGTAGCCGAAGTTTTTGGGCTCTGCGCCGCCCGCCACCTTGAGCAGCAGTGCATCTGCCAGCTTGCCGTCCAGCTTTGCCGCGGCCAGTAGCTGTGGTGCCGCGCGCGCGATGTCACCACACGGCAGTCGTGGCGCAGACGTGCAGACGCACCTGGTAGAAGATGTGATAGCTGCGCTCTCCAGGGTCCAGCATCACCACTCGCGACTTTTCCAGGAGATAGGTCTGGATGATGGCGCCCTTGATCTGGCCGGCGCGGCCGAAGATGACCTCGATCCACTTGCCGTAGCGCGAGGAGTTGTCGTTGCGCACGGTGCGGGCGTTGCCAAAAGATTCCAAAATCTGCAGGCAGGCCTCAGGCGCCGGCGCGCCGCGAGAGCAGGCAGGGACGCGCCGTCTGTGCACAGATGCACTGGTCCTCCAGCGGCGTCTCGTTGTCGTTCTTGGTGGGGTGCACACTGTTTGACATTTCTGGGACGGGCACAAGGATGTGGTGAGTCGCGCGTGCGCCAGCCTTCCGGGGCGCGCCAGCGCACCCGTGAGGTACTCTAGCACGTGCTTGGTGGTCTCCGTCTTGCCGGCGCCGCTCTCACCAGACACAATGATGCTCTGGTCCTGCGCGTGGCATCCACGCTCAGACCGCCCCAGCGCAACCGCTGCGCGCTGCGGGCGGCACCTTCCACTCGCGCACGAGGTTGCGGTACGCGTTGTCCGCGATGGCGTAGGTGTGTGGGGGCAGGCCCACGCTACCGCTCTCGTGATACCTGTCACGCAACCGCAACGCGTGCAGCCCAGTCAGGGGCCTACCGTCTCGGCGCGCAAGGCGGGCGACCCGTGGGCAGCAGGTTCGCTGCGCGGCTGCCCGGCGCACTTTTCCAGCGTGTCCGGCGTGTACAGCGGCAGGAGACGGAAAGGGTTGATGGCAAGGAGCACACTGCCGACGTAGGTGTAAATCCGGTCCTGCTTGAACCGCGCCGCCAGGTTGCTCTGCGCACAGCACGCGGCGCGTAAGTGGCGGGGCAACGCGGGCCGCGGGTGAGGGGAGCACGGACCGCAATGCTGGCCTCGTCCAGGTTGCGAAGCTTCACCATGTTCTCGCGAGCAGCCTCTGACTCTTCCATGGCTGCGAGCACAGCCCGACGTAGCGGGGGAGGAGGCCAGGCGGAGGCGCAAAATAAAAAAATGCCGCACGGCGCACGCTGCCCTGCGCGTTTCATCAGCAAATGCTTGCTGCTGTCGTTATCGTGGAGTTGGAGCGCGAGATACAAGTAGAGCCCAACAACAAGTAATAAGAAGAAGGCAGTGCGCTGCGCATGTTATCGTCATGACTGAAGCGCTGACGTTGAAGCTTTGACTGGCTCACTTTCTGAGTTACAAAGGCTCCGTGGCTACTCCTCACTAGTCCTCGTAGTCCTGGTTGGGTCGAAAAGGTCTGTCGTTGTCGTCGTCGTCCGACCGCCGCAATTGCGCGTCACACGTGAAACACCCTCATTTTTGCGCCTAGTTGCTTGGCACTAGTTGCTTGGCACTACAAATGCGCCGCTACACGAGCGCGCCGCCGAAAACGGTGTCGATTTTGAGCACCATCTTGACCACCTGGGTGGCCAGAAGCATTTGCTGCTGCTTGCCGATGAGCGTCTCAAACACAGCCTGCTGCCGCATGTCGTTCGTCCCCTCCCCCTTGCAGTCCACGCCCAGGCGGGGGTTCTGGTCGCGCACCTGCGCAGCCTTGACGGCAGCCACAGTCTCGATGGGGGGCAGTCCGCTGTTCTCGGCCAGCGCCAGCGGCACTGCCTCCAGCGCATCTGCAAACGCCCGCATCGCGTACTGCTCCACACCCGGCACGCCGTCCGCCGCAGCCTCTACGGCCAGCGCGGCAGCCAGCTCCGCAGCGCCGCCGCCGTAAACGATTGCGCTGCTCCGGATCAGGTTGCGCGCCACGCAGAGCGCGTCGTGCAGCGAGCGCTTGGTCTCGTCCACCATCATCTTGTTACCCCCGCGCACGAACAGGGTGACAGCGCGGCTGCCCGCACAGCCCTCCACGAAGAGCATGCGGTCCTTGGTGGTGCCAAACGCCTCCTCGCGCACACACCCAGCCTTGCCAAGCTTGTCGGCGGTGAGCTCCTCAAAGCGGGGCACGATGCGGCCGCCCGTGGCAATGGCAAGCAGCTCCAGCTCCACGCCGCCCACCCAGCGCACGGCGGGCAACCCCGCGGCGGCCAGCAGGTGGTTCGCCTCGTCGTCGAAGCCCCACTGGCAGACCACCAGGTTCGCCCCGGCGGCGGTGCAGCGGTCCACCATGTCCCGGAAGTATGCAGCCTCCGCAGCCTGCAGCGCTTCGAACTTCTCCGCCGTGTCGATGTCCACCTTGTGCTTCGTCTTGGGCTTGGGCGGCTCGAAGGGGCACGTGAGGATGGCGATGCGGGCATTGTCCACCCGCTTCGCCATCTGCGGGTGGCTCATGTCCTTGTCAAGCACGATGCCGTGCACCAGCCGCGTGTCCTCCAGCGTGCCGCCAACCTTGCCCTCGATCTTGATGAGGTCCAGGTTGACGTCGCCGCGAGCCAGGTCGGCCACAGCGAGCACCGCGGACACGCACATTTGCGCCATCTCGCGCTTGCACCGGTTCACGCTGAGGAGTGGGGGTGGAGGGGCGTCAGCGCGGAGGGGCGGGAGAGGGTGGCGTGGCGCGTGGCGTACATTTTGGAGGAGAGGGTGGTCATGCAGGTGCGCACGAGGGGCTCGGTGTTGTCCGGGCCAAACTCGAAAGTGTCCGCAACCTCCGCCAGGCGCGCCACAGCAACCTTGCTGGCCGCCTCGAAGCCCTCCGCGATGCGCAGCGGGTGGATGCCCCGGTCCAGCAGCGTCTCGGCCTGCTCGAGGAGCGCACCGGCCAGCACAACCACACCCGTCGTGCCGTCCCCGATCTCCGCATCCTGGCTGCGCGACAGCTCAACCAGGAGCTTGCCCACCTGGTGCTCCACCTCCATCTGCTCCAGAATCGTGGCGCCGTCGTTGGCTGCGAGACCGCTGGTCAGCACAACGCGTGCGCAGTGCAGCCCGGCGCGCACGGCCACGCACTGATGGTCACGTCCCCGTCCGAGTTCTGCAGCATCTTGTCCATGCCCTGCGCGGCGCGGCAGCGTGAGCAAGCGCGCACCCCGCAGAGCGGAGGCGCGCACCTTTGGGCCAAGCGACGAGCGCAGCGTCTTGGCAACACTCTTGGCGGCCAGGATGTTCTGCTTCTGGGCCTCCAGGCCGCGCACGCGAGCCTTCTGCGCTTGCTCCTGCGCGGACGGCGGAGAGACGGCGGTCAAAGGGCTGTCCGGACTCTCGGCCAACGCCGCGCGCGCCTTGATGATGATGAACGGCCGCCCATACTCGTCAAACGCGAGCGACATATTGCACGCGGCACGGAGACCGCGGAGGGGCCCACAAGTACGGTCTAAGCCCCTCCCGCTGCGGATCCCCTTTTCGGCCCTTTCGGATGGAGGCTTACGGATGCCGCCGGACC
>Ga0208951_1000736_pt1 | contig 15075 bp, 3 predicted proteins | sample GreLakmeMI27MSRF_FD_187702 | JGI IMG/M metagenome (GOLD analysis project Ga0208951, IMG submission 187702) | Freshwater lentic microbial communities from great Laurentian Lakes, MI, USA - Great Lakes metaG MI27MSRF (SPAdes) | ecosystem: Environmental > Aquatic > Freshwater > Lake | place: Great... | reverse complement strand
TTGAATGTAACCGTTATGTTCGGAGTGGATGTTGCTTCTGAGACGTTAGCAAGTGAAGTTTATAATGAGTACGTGGTTGGACACAAGACACCCGATGGTAAACCAGGATTCTACCCGAAACTCCTCAAGTCGCTTCGCAGTTATTTCAATACGATGGAGAAATCAAAGAGATTGGAGATTAAAGGAAGAATGGACGGGGTCCTTCAGACCTGGACTCAGGCCTGAGCCTCGGTCCAGTATAGATTGTACGAAGATGTCGTCATGCTCACGTTCAGAGCACTGGCCGCAATCATGAGCGTGTCAGGTCCATCGGGGTACATGCGATTCCCACCGATGATGGTGTTTGACAGCTCCTTGAGCCCCGAAAGGTCGATCGTGGATTGAGTACCACCGAGGTTAAACATGGAGAAGATGCGCTCACCTGAACCCGCCGTGTACCCACCACCTGAAAAAGCCACGGCGTACTGCGCGAAACTGGGCTGACCACCCTGTGCCACCGCGTTAATCGGAAGCCATGAGAATGTCGTCGCGTCAAAACCAGCTGGATTCAATACTCCCAAAATGTTCAACGTGCCGTTTGTTCCGACGCACGTCACATCGAGCTTCTGGAGCAGCAGCTGCGCACGATTCAGCAAGTCACGGATCCCAATGTCACCGATGATACCGTTGCTCACGGACGGCGAAAGACGCAAAAAGAACAAAGGAGTTGGCGTTGCACCAGCTGTCAGTGTTGACGTACGGTTCAACTGGAAATTGAAGAAGTATCCACGATCCTGGTCAAACTGACCATCCATGATGAATGCCGAACCCCAGTGGGTCAGTGATGGACCACATGTGACTGAGACCAAATTGACCGAAGCACCGATCGCGTGCGTCGCCGCAGCGCCACCAGAGAAGACACGGTTCGAATCCGCAATGTTGTACGTCAGATTGGCCGCTCGGGTTAGTCCAGTCAACCCATTTGTCGTCTTGCCGGTGTAAGCCATCATCTCCTGGTCAATCATGACAGTTCCAGCTGAAGGCCAGTACGTGGTTGCATCCGCCATGGTAAGCGACGTGTCACCTGTAGTCATTACAACCGACAATGTTGATAAGGCGGCGTTCGACTCGTTCGCAATCTCGTAACGCACGGGCATATTACCGGTTCGCATGTACGCCTCGTCGTTGACGTTGTTGTTTGTCATTCGGTGAGCAAAAAGCCAATTGCCATTCGTACCGCGAACCATAAAGTCAACGAAACCTGCACCGTACCAAGTGTACTGGATCCCGAGCATTTGCATGCGTGTCAGATCCACTCTGAACCCACTTGGTCCGTTGCCGTCGATCGTATCCCGGTTGAACTGCGACTGGGGCGTGCGCAGCTCGTTAATCTTGCACGCCTTGACACCCGACGTGATGTTTGCAGCTCCACGGTACGGTGGGTTCATCGTAAGTGCCGTCTGTGACGAGATACCTGTGACTGTGTGTGTCATCCCGCGGACGGTGATGCGATCACCCACCTTGAGCTGATCCTGGAAACGTGCGCTTGCGTTACCCGCAAGTGCCTGAGAGTTCACATTGACAGTCACAAGGCCGGCCAATTGATTCGTGCTCGAGCGCTTCACAGCCCACAGTGTAATTCCGTCAAACTCCCAGAAGAGTCCATTCTGATCTTCAAAGATTCCTGCACGCACGGAAGCGCCGTGCCAATTGGCCACCACGAATCGCGGCTGATCACCTATGTTGGGTGTTGTTGTCGTCAGGGTCGTGACGGCCTGGACGTTCAGTGTCGATGACTCGATGACATCTGTAATAACGTACGTGTTGTTGTACTCTGACGTGGTGAGACCACGTAGAATGACAGTTGCACCTCTTTGAGGCGCGCCGTGCACAATGTCAGTCGTGACGGTGATGTTTGAGCCTATGGCCGTACCCGCCGCCACAACGCTCACAATGTCGTTATTGGGGCAAAACAGGGTACCGGATGACCAAAGAAAGCCTTTACCGGATTGGTACCGGAAAACCTTCTTGGACTGGCGAAGAACATTCGAGCCGTAGGCAGGCTGATTGACTGAAAGCAAAACACCCCCATCGAATTGCCGATGAGTAACGGTCGAATAGGGTTGGACGTACAGGGATCCACCCGCCCCCACTCCCGTCCCTGTCAGTGATGCGATTGAAGTGAATGTGAATGTGGTTGCCGTCGGGACTGAATCAATAAAGTAGTCACCCTGTGTGTTGAGCGAACCCGATGCGGGTGTCCACGCAGTTGCCGTCAACGGGGTTCCAGGGACGAGTCCGTGGGTTGTCACCGTGGTGACTGTAACTGTTGTTCCAGACTGTGAAAGGGCGCTCACCTGAACTTTAGCTTGTCCGTTGTTGAACACACCACCTAGACGACACACCGTGTACGCCGTGAAAATGGACGCAGTTGGATTTGCAGCCACCGCCCCCTTGGCGAAATAGGTGAATGATGTACCAGCTGACACTGCCGTCACGAGGAAGAACCCCTCGGCACGATCGGCTGATTTGACGGCATTTGCCAATCCGGTAATCGAGATGACAGACGCGACCGCGGGAGGTGTGGTGGTAAACACCGTAATCACGGACGGAGTTGCTGCATTGGTCTGCACGGCAGTCACCACGAGGTCCGTGCCTGGAATCTCAAAAAAGGAGGGTGTCTTGCGAACCTCCTGGTAGGTTTGCCACTTGGTAGCCTGGAGGCCGTACTCAAAATCAGCATCGATGACAGACTGGCCGAGCGATACACGCTGGCGTTCGATGGCATCGGTACCAAAGTCGTAAGGACGAGTTTGGTTGTTTATGATGAAGGGCATCTCTAATAAAGATGGAACATCTTTATTCACCTGACTTCACGCTGCGCTAGACGACTCTCTTTCAGAGACTCAAATAAAAGACCACTTGTTATTCTCACCGGTCCACATCAGATTCACTGACGTCCACCCAAGTTGGATGTACGCATTTGACTGACCGTCAATCTTGTCCGCACCCGACATCTGGATGATGATGTTATAGGCTGTATTTGTGCCTGCCAGACCCGATTCATCCTTGATGTTGTACACCTTCCCACGGGTCAGGGTTGCGCCTTGAGGAATTGTGACTGTTCCACCGTTTGACATGCCGATGTAGTAGTCTGAAGACAAGGCTGTGTATGATGTGGATCGCGCAGTCAGCACCTGTGAAACCACCACCGAGGCTGACGCCATGGGGTTCGGGATGTATGAGCTGAGGGGTGTTACCGCCACGAATGTGCTTGTCGATACGAGTGCCACGGTTGTTGACGGCCCAAAGGTGGCGTCTAGGTAGTAAAACTTGGTAATGTCAGTCACGTTGAGAGGTATCGTGATGGACGTGCTAGGGTCTTGTGTGTATGTAGGGGCGTACTGGTACGCGTATGCACCAATGGTTGATGGAAGGGACGAATCCGATGTTGAACTTCCAACCCCGATCTGCATCAGAAATTGATCAGTCGCGTTGAGACACACCTGGATCTGGTAAACACCCGCCTGGTAAAACAGCAAGTTACCGTTTGCACTCACAGCCATGATCCCGCTCGCTCCAGTCTGGGTCCATCCAGCGGCTGAAGTCATCGGCACGTGATATGTGTTTGAGGCGGATCCGGACGCCAGTGGGGTTGCTTGAGCAAGAGGGCTCGAGAGAGTCGTCCCTGTTGTTGTGACGAGGATACCCGCCGCTGCATTCACCGAACTGGTAATGTAGTTACCGAAGGGGGCAATCTGGATGTACGTGCCATTTTGAGACCCGGATACTGTTGTACCGGCTGTCAGATAGTACGTCCCAGATGTAACTGCGCTTTGGCAAAAGACATCCAGGTAGTAATACTTGGAAATGTCCTGAACGTTAATTGGGATTGTGATCGAGTCGCTTGGGCTTGCGGCGGATGAGATTGTGTAGACGTACGTGTAAGCGCTTGTGCTCGAAAGAAATGCGGAAGATGTGTTTGTGCCGAGCGCCACCTTGACTACTGGTGAATCCATGACGAGAGCCATCGTCAATTGGTACAGGCCTGTCGAGTTAAACTTGACGAGACCCTGTGCAGTGATTGTATAGCCCGAAATTGCCTGAATTGCATTCTGTGTGAAGCTCTGGAGGGGCACGTGGTAGGCTTGGAGTGTAGGAGCGTCGGTACTGGTTGCAAATGCTGTACCAGTTGCAGTGTTGGTGGCGAGGGTCAGTAAAGTGCCCTGATTTATGCCTGGAAACTGTCCAGTGATAGTTCCGGTGACTGTTAAATTTGTGGTTGTGATCGAGTTTGACACGAAGAGATTGCCAGTGACCGTCAGATTTGCGTAAGGAATTGCCGTCGTACCTATTCCGACATTACCAATTGGATAATTCAGTGGTCCACCGGTTGTTCCTGACCACTGAGATCCCACAAAGCCTACGATATTAGTCGTGTAGATGTTGGCTATGTTCGCCACGAGAATGTTAGCTGTGATGATGTTTGCACTTGTTGACACGTTCAGAACCGTCACGTTGGCATATGAGGTGACGTTGAGAACTGGAGTGGAGATGTTTGTGCTTACCGAGAGATTACCTGTTATTGTCAAGTTTGCACCTGGATTGGTTGATGAGCCAACCGCCACGTTCCCTTGATTGTAGTACAGTGGCCCACCGACAGCCCCAACCCATTGAGATCCCACAAAGCCTACGATGTTTGTTGTGTAAATGTTGGCGATATTTGCTGAAATGAAGTTGGCAGTTACGAAATTGGCTGTACTGGTCACGTTGAGGTTGACGAGGTTCATGGTGGTGACATTTGCCGACTGTATGTTGGCTGTGATTAGGTTTGCAGTTGTCACGGTCAGTTGCGTGATGTCAGCCCCGGTCGACACGTTGAGTGACTGGATGTTGCTCGTGACCACATTCAGGGTTTGAACATTGGCACTTGAGACTGAAAGTTGAGTCGACACGTTGAGTGTCTGGATGTTGCTCGTGACCACGTTTAGGGTTTGAACATTGGCACTTGAGACTGAAAGTTGAGTCGAGACGTTGAGTGTCTGGATGTTGCTCGTGACCACATTCAGGGTTTCAACATTTGCACTTGAGACTGAAAGTTGAGTCGACACGTTCAGTGTTTGGATGTTGCTCGTGACCACATTTAGGGTTTGGACATTAGCGGTGACGAGATTGGCACTTGACACTGTAAGGATGGTGATGTTAGCACCGGTACTGACGTTCAATGTCTGTGTGTTGCTCGTGACTACATTGAGGGTCGCGAGGTTTGCTGTGGAGACGGTCATCGCAACCACATTGAGGGCCTGGACATTTGCGGTGATCAGATTGGCTGACACCAAGTTGGATTGGATTGTCACTGAAAGTTGAGTAATGTTGGCACCGGTGCTGACGTTCAGTGTCTGTGTGTTTGAGGATACCACATTCAAGGTTTGGACGTTGGCTGTCACGAGATTGGCACTTGAGATGTTGGCCAGGGTGGTGACTGAAAGGGTGGTGATATTCGCACCGGTCGACACGTTGAGTGTCTGTGTGTTACTCTCGACCACATTGAGGGTTTGAACATTGGCTGTGACCAAATTTGCCGATACGAGATTGGCCAAAGTACTTACCGTAAGGGTTGTGATGTTGGCACCTGTACTGACGTTGAGTGTCTGTGTGTTGCTCGTGACCACATTTAGGGTTTGGACATTAGCCAAAGTACTTACTGTAAGGGTTGTGATATTCGCCCCCACTGACACGTTCAGTGTCTGGGTGTTACTCCCGACTACGTTTAGGGTTTGAACATTAGCGGTGACCAGATTTGCCGAGACAATATTGGCTAGGGTGGTTACTGAAAGGGTTGTGATATTTGCCCCCATCGACACGTTCAGTGTCTGGGTGTTACTGGAGACTACATTTAGGGTTTCAATATTTGCTGTCACGAGATTGGCACTTGAAATGTTGGCGAGGGTGGTGACTGAAAGTTGGGTAATGTTCGCCCCGGTACTGACGTTCAATGTCTGGGTGTTACTCCCGACTACATTGAGTGATTGAATATTGGCGGTGACTAGGTTGGCACTTGAGATGTTGGCCAAGGTGGTCACCGAAAGATATGTGATATTTGCACCAGTCGAGACGTTGAGTACCTGCACATTCCCCGTGCCAATATTTGCCGTAAGGATATTTGCAGTCAAGATGTTTGAACTCACTGAGTTACTCAGAGTACTTACTGTAAGGTATGTGATATTCGCTCCCGCAGACACGTTAAGTGTCTGAATATTACTTGAGACTACGTTTAGGGACTGGACATTGGCGGTGACTAGGTTAGCACTGGCGAGGTTTGATTGTGTCAGTACACTTAGGTTTCCAGTGACGACTATATTTGAAACTGAAATTGAGTTGGAAACGGCGAGGTTACTCAGGAGTCCCACTGAAGTGATATTGGATTGGACGGGGGTGGCGAGTGATCCAAGGATTGACCCATTGAGGTTTGAAATTCCGGCGACATTCAAAGTCCACAGTGTCCCCACGGAGGTTACGTTGGTTTGGGTGTTTTGAACCTGGTTTGAACCGACAGCTCCTACGATGCTCGTCACCGGAAGATTCGTGAGTCCTGCACCAGAACCTGTATACGTCCCCGTCACTGTGATGTTGTCCGCGAGAACACCCTGATTCACAGTCAGCGCGTATCCCGGACTGGACGTTGCGTGAATCGCCACATTCCCATGGTCATCAATCACCATGGCCAAGGTTTGAAAGTCCCAAAACTCGGCGACATTGTGTATCCCACCCTCATATTGAACCACTTTGAGAGCTGTCGCCGTCCCTGCATTGTTTATACTGAGAGCATTTGTCACTGACGTGTTTGTGGCGGTGACGATGAAGGTGTTGGTCACGGTCAAGTTTGATGCAATAAGATTTTGAAAGAATGCACTTCCTCCGACGGTCAGATTTCCAACAAGTGTAGAGTCTCGTCGGACCGTAAGGTCTCTGGTACTCGACAAGGAGTACACATTCAGGTCTCCTGTGACATTGGAGTACCCCATCTGTTATTAGTTTAGATTATTTGCTTTGACGATTCGCGGTCCAGATACATGTCGAACAGCTCCGCGCATCAAAACACCGGGAAGCATCCAAAGGACCGATTTGCGAACTCCATTCCGAAGACCGTTTCGGACACCCGAAGGTGTTCTCGGTCGATTTGCCGCCTTTTCATAAATATCAAAGAGGGTCGTGACAAACTGCTCAGACGCCTTTTCGGCGTTGTTGTGCGCATTCTGACGATTCTTGTTGTTCATGGCATTCAGGTACCTCATGTACGAATCCACAATCTTGTTGCGATCGTTCGAATTGAACTTGTACCAGTTGAGCACCTTGGCAAGAAACGCAGGTCCAACCTTGCGCAGAGCCACGTTCCGTGCGCGGTTACGAATAGCCATCTTGATATTACCTAATATATTTCGGCGTCCGCTTGCCACACAAACTGAGCCTCGTCAACCCTGTTCGCGCCCACGGTCTGAGCGAAATTATATGTGAATCCGTACAAGGAAGTCTGGTATGAGGTAATGGCTGTGTTTCCATAGGCCCCTGCGGTTGTGATTGACGTGAAGGTGCTGATATTCGTATTCGCTGTGAGATTTGAAAGTGTCGTATAGACTGCTACATTTGGATCGACACGCTTCGTGACGACGAATGGAATTGTGTTGACGCGCCCGGAATTGAGTGCGGCTGCGTACTGCGTCTCTAGATTCGTCTCGAAGAATCTCTCACAATAGATGTGCGTCATATTCAATGGGCGAACCTCAAACGGCGTTGCAATCGTCCCCTCCTCCAACTGAGGTCCTGTGATTTGCAACCGTGTACCCGCCACCGCAGGCCACGTCGTCGCCCCGATACACGAAACTGGTGCAAACCCTGGATTCGCCGTCCAAACTGAAGTCACTGCGACCGCCCTATTGTTGCTACTATTCACGCCGTACGACACGCCTCCTATGAGCACGTCCACGTACCCTTCCGTGACGAGTGACGCCCATGTGCCTATTGTGCACGTCGGCAAGTAAACTGTATACGTCTGCCACGTCCCTGATGTGATGCTTACGAGGTTCGCAAAGTACGTGTTGTCTTGTCTGGATCTGAAGACGACCGAGTAATCTCCGGATACTGTTGTGTTTGCATGAAACGAAAAGACGGCTGGTTTTGCCGTCGCCTGACCCCACCTGAAATCAAAGATGAATGAGGCTTCGATCGTCTGGCTCAATGGGCAGACCCACGTGTTCCCGGTCGTCCCCGTGAGCCCACTAATCACGTAGACGTTCGCACACTGGCTAAATCCGTTGGTCGTTCCGAGGGGAACATCCTGTTTCACGCTAAAGGATACGTTCGAGGTGGCAAGACCACCGACATCCACACGCCAACGATCCACGACCCATGTATTTGAATATGAAAATACGGATGTATTTGAGACTGTAATTGAGTTGGCGCGAGCCGCCACACGGAATGTGCCGTTGACTAGTCGATTTCTGTACCCTGCAAAGTTCTGGTACGACACATGGTTCGAAAAGTAGCCCTGGCCGTAAACTGTGAGTGCGTACGCCGGTGACGTGAGTGCCGGTGCTATCAACCCACCGACCGCCAGATTGGCCGTGATGATCACGTTACTGTTCACATTCAGCGTGGGTCCGTACAAACCGAGTGAACTGATGTTTGAGGTGACGAGGCGCTGGGTCGCTGTTGTTCCCGTCGATACGTCCAGATTGTAGCCAGGCGCAGGGCTCGTTCCCACTCCAACTGAATTTGGAAAGTAGATGTTCGAAGCTGAAGAAATCCACTGCGTTCCAGGGGTTCCTCCAGGTCCACCAGTTGCAAGCCCACCACCCGTCAGAGGGGTGATTGTCAGGTATGTTCCACCACCGGTTGTGTTGGCAGTCTCGTAGAGCCGTGTCGGTGCAATTGAAAACAGGTCAAGGTAGTAATACTTGGAGGTGTCTGTGATATTGAAGGGGATCTCAATAAGTTCTGTGGGATTCTGAGTAATCTGTGTCATGTGGCGGTACATATATTGCTGATCCGTGCCGTGCACATCGGCAGCGTTTGACCCGAGAGCCAAACCCGTGATGTTGTCGTCGCTGTAAAACGTGGCACTCAAGAGGTAAGGGCCGGCCGTGTTGAATTTGAAGTTTCCATTTCCGGTGACTGTAATCATGGTGGATGTACCACTGATTGTGAATCCGTTCGAAAGACCGACCGACAGAGGGTAGGCGGTTCCAATCGAGCCCGTGTACGGTGTTTGAGTCACTATAAAGTTGGGCAAGCTAAGGAAGTAGCCGCCGCCCGCACCGAGCAGACCCAGCTGCGAGTACACATTGCCAAGGGCGACGAGATTACCGGTGAGGTAGGTGTTCCCCGTTGCTGCCAAAGGGACGATATTGGATGTAACTGTCAAGTTGGTCACGTTGGCTGTTGTGGAGACGTTGAGGAACACCACATTCGCAGTCTGAATATTGGCTGATAGTATGTTGGCTGTGAGGATGTTTGAGCTGAAGGAGTTACTCAGAGTACTCACCGTGAGGTAGGTGATATTTGCGCCTGAGTTCACATTCAAATTTAGAATGTTCGAGAAGACTGTATTTAGGGTCTGTATATTGGCTGTCACGAGGTTGGCTTGGCCGGCAGTTAAATAGGTTACGTTCGCCCCGCTACTGACGTTGAGATTCAGAAGGTTCGAAAAGACTACGTTCAAAGATTGAATGTTTGCAGTGACCAGGTTGGACGACACGATGTTCGCTTGTCCAGCCGTCAAGTAAGTTACATTCGCTCCAGTTGAAACATTCAGATTCAGAATGTTCGAGAAGACTACGTTCAAAGATTGCACGTTTGCAGTGACCAGATTGGATTGACCGGCCGTGAGATATGTCACGTTGGCACCGGTACTGACGTTCAAAGATTGCACGTTGGCAGTGATCAGATTGGATTGACCGGCCGTGAGATATGTCACGTTGGCACCGGTACTGACGTTCAAGTTCAGAATGTTCGCAAAGACTATATTTGAGGTTTGGATATTGGCAGTGATCAGATTGGCGTTGCCGGCAGTTAAATAAGTCACATTCGCCCCGGTGCTGACGTTCAAGTTCAGAATGTTCGAAAAGACTACATTGAGAGACTGTACGTTCGCCGTGACCAGATTGGCCGAGGCGATGTTGGCCAGAGATGTGACCGTCAACTGAGTAATGTTGGCCCCGGTACTGACGTTCAAGTTCAGAAGGTTCGAAAAGACTGCGTTGAGCGTCTGGACATTGGCAGTCGTGAGATTTGCCGACGCCACGTTGGACTGGCTGACGGTAAGTTGAACCACGTTGAGCGTCTGGACATTGGCAGTAACTAAATTGGACGACACCAAGTTAGCCTGTCCAACAGTCAAGTACGTCACATTAGCCCCGGTACTCACGTTCAGATTTAACACGTTCGCAAAGACGGTGTTGGAGGTTTGTATGTTGGCAGTGACCAGGTTGGAAGAAATCAAGTTCGCCTGCCCGGCAGTGAGATACGTCACGTCCAGAAAGACTGCATTTAGAGTTTGGACATTCGCCGTGACCAGATTGGACGACACCACGTTCGCTTGACCAACCGTAAGGTAGGTGACGTTCGCCCCGGTACTCACGTTCAAGTTTAGAAGGTTCGAAAAGACTACATTCAAGGATTGCACGTTTGCAGTCACCAGATTGGACGACACCACGTTCGCTTGGCCAACTGTGAGATACGTCACGTTCGCTCCAGTACTCACGTTCAAGTTTAGGAGGTTCGAAAAGACGGCATTGAGAGTCTGCACGTTGGCAGTGACCAGGTTGGATTGGCCGGCAGTCAAGTACGTCACGTTCGCCCCAGTACTGACGTTCAAGTTCAGAATGTTCGAAAAGACTACATTCAAGGATTGCACGTTGGCTGTGACCAGATTGGACGACACGAGGTTGGATTGTCCCGCTGTGAGGTAGGTGACGTTGGCTCCGGTACTGACATTCAGGTTGAGAAGGTTAGAGAAGACTACATTCAAGGATTGCACGTTGGCTGTGACCAAGTTGGACGACACCAGATTGGCTTGGCCAGCAGTCAGGTAGGTTACGTTCGCCCCGGTACTGACATTCAGATTGAGAAGGTTCGAGAAGACTGCATTCAGGGTTTCGACATTGGCAGTGACCAAGTTGGACGACACCAGATTGGCTTGGCCAGCAGTCAGGTAAGTGACGTTCGCACCGGTGCTGACATTCAGGTTGAGAAGGTTTGAGAAGACGACGTTCAGTGACTGGATATTGGCTGTGACCAGATTGGATTGGCCGGCAGTCAGGTAAGTTACGTTTGCACCGGTACTGACATTCAGGTTGAGAAGGTTCGAGAAGACTACGTTGAGCGTCTGCACGTTCGCCGTGACGATATTCGCCCTGAAGATGTTCGCCAGGGTTGAGATGGTTGCGAATGAGATGTTTGCGCTCGTTGAGATGACATTGGTGGTTGAGACTGCATTCGAGGCGTAAATGTTACCAGTCACGTGTAGATTTGCACTGGGTATCTCGGTAGAAATTCCCGCGAATCCGTTGTTTTCGGTGATGATGGCAGTTGGCCAGAAGCCCGTGTTTGTTGCACCTGTTCCCGTTTGGGATGTCAGGTCGGTAATGATTACAGTGGAGAATGCAGTTGAAGATGTTCTTAGGACAAGGCCGACGTTGACTATTTCAGCCGTGGCGTCGAGACGCGTCGCGCGCATGTACGTCTCTCCCGCAGATGAGAACAAGTCGAGCCCAATCTGGTTCGGGCCACCTGGTTTTGACAAGGGGATTGCACGCAGCCAGTTGCCCGCGCTCAAGTTGTAGGTCGTTGTGATGAGGAAACTCTTTGTACCTGCAGAACCACCTGCACCGCGGCTCATCAAGTCGATGTGCATCACGTAAATTCCCGACCCGTATGGCGTGTCGCGAAGCATACAGATGTTCGAAAAGGACCCTGCACCGGATGCTACTGTGAAATTGAAGCTCTGCCCGACTGTACCTGACACGAATGACTGACCAAAGACTGAAAGATTGGACGACACGTTGATGAATTGAGCATTTGTGGTTACTATATTGGCGGTTCGGATGTTCGCCGTAAGTATATTTGCCGAAGCGATGTTCGCCAGGACTGTCACCGACAACTGGGTGATGTTCGCCCCCGATGAGACATTCAGATTGAGAAGGTTGCTCGTGACGACATTCAAGCCTTGAATATTTGCAGTGACCAAGTTGGCTGAAGCGATGTTGGCCAGGGCTGTCACTGACAACTGGGTGATATTTGCCCCGGTACTCACATTCAGATTGAGAAGGTTGCTCGTGACGACATTCAGGCTTTGAATATTTGCAGTGACCAAGTTGGCTGAAGCGATGTTGGCCAGGGTTGTCACTGTGAGCTGTGTGATATTTGCCCCGGTACTCACATTCAGATTCAGAACATTTGCAAATTGAACGTTTGCACTTTGGATATTTGCACTGACCAAGTTGGCCGAGGCGATGTTAGCCAGGCTTGTCACTGACAACTGAGTGATATTTGCGCCGGTACTCACATTCAGATTCAGAACATTTGCAAATTGAACGTTTGCACTTTGGATATTTGCACTGACCAAGTTGGCCGAGGCGATGTTAGCCAGGCTTGTCACTGACAACTGAGTGATGTTTGCTCCCGATGAAACATTCAGATTCAGAACATTCGCAAATTGAACGTTTGCACTTTGAACATTCACAGTGATCAAATTTGCCGAGACGATGTTCATGTTGGTGAAGAATGCGTTTGTGGCTGTGATTGCATTTGCGGCCCAAATATTACCGCCAAGACCATTTGTGTACACGTTTGCACCGACTGAAAAGACCGAGTCTGGACCACCGAATGATGCAAAGAGCGGCTCTCCAGCTGTCATGACGACGTAGCCCTGTGCGTTGTTTGTCGCCAGCATGAGCAGAGGTCCAGATTGGCCTATTGATTGTTCACCGCCGCTAAAGTATATTTTGTAGTTGTCATTGATTTGTGATCCTAAATTCACGTGACCCTCGACATCCAGCTTGTAGAGTGGATTCGTCGTCCCTATACCCACATTCCCGTACTGATTCATGATGAAAACGTTCGAATACCCACTGAAATAGACGACATTGTTTCCCTGTCCTACAACCGTCAGTGTGTTTGCAAAGACGTTTGTTGTCGTGACGGCATTTGTCGAAACCAGGTTAAGGGTCGAAATGAGGTTCGAACCCACGACTGAACCATACAAACCACCTAGGGCTATGATATTCTGAGCGGCGACTGAGTTGGACGCGAAGATGTTCATGGCTGAAATCAAGTTGGATCCGACAAGGTTGCCATAGAATGTGCCCGACGCACTCCCCACGTTGAGTGTTGAAATATTTGCAGTCGTCACAGAGAGACTCTGTGCATTTGCAGTGACTACGTTGAGTGTCGTCACGTTGGCCGAGAAGAGGTTGGCTTGGGCGGGTACGATCAGATTACTCAGTGTGGCCACGAGGCTCGTGTTGAGTGTCAGTACATTTGCAGTTGTGACGTTGGCACTGGTCACGTTCATGACGGGATAGGATGTCGGCAAGGCGACGTTGCTTGCAGATGTGATCCGCCCGTACTGATCAACCGTCACTTGTGAAATGTTTGCCGAAGATCCATAGTCACCAGCCGTCACGCCACTCGTTGGCAGGATCCCCACAGAAATTGTGCCAAACAGAGCGGTCGCGTTCACGCTCGAGATGACGACGTTACTGGCCGCGTTGATTCGTCCGTACTGGTCGACGGTAAACTGAGACACAGCTGCACCGTTTCCATACACACCAGGAGTGACTCCGGTCGTCGACAGGACCGAGTTTGAGATGGGACCTACGAGATTTGCTGAATTGAGACTTGAGATTCCATAGCCGTTACCTGCAATGTTGCTCATGGTCGCAAGGCCAAGCACGTACAGGTTTGTCCCCGGTGGTGGATTCGTGAGTGTACCGATCGATACCGCATTTGCGTAGGTTACGTTTGCGGCATTGCTCGTCCACTGAGAGGATGTGATGGCGACGTTACTGATGGATGAGATGCGGCCATACTGATCCACAAGCATCTGAGGCACATTGGAACCTGAGCCGTACCCACCAAAGACGCCCCCGACCACTGGCAAATTTGTAGCTAAAATTGCGTTATTGAAAAACACATTCGTGGTGGTGACTGAGTTTGACACGTACAGATTTCCAGTCACTTGGAGGTTTGCACCTGGAGTTGTGCTTGATCCAACACCCACCTGATTTATGTAGTAAATTGGTGAACCAACTGCACCAGTCCACTGTGAAGACACGAACGACACGTTCGAGGCGGAAGTCACCCGACCGTACTGATCAACAGTCACTTGAGCCACATTAGCAGCTGACCCGTAAGTACCGGCAGTTGCACCACTTACTGGAAGAATAGAAGTTGAAATTGTTCCCACTAAATTTGATGAATTTAAGTTTGAAATTGCAGAACCATTCGAAGCTACTAAAAGTCCGGATACAGTAAGTCCCGTAAGGGTCCCGACCGAGGTGATATTGGGTTGACTTGCCACTGTAACACTTAGTGCTGTTTTGACACTTCCAATAATATTTGATGAATTTAAGTTTGAAATTGCAGAACCATTCGAAGCTACTAAAAGTCCGGATACAGCAAGTCCGGTCAAGGTGCCTACGGAGGTGATGTTGGGTTGAGCCGCCACGGTAACACTTAGTGCTGTTTTGACACTTCCAATAATATTTGATGAATTTAAGTTTGAAATTGCAGAACCATTCGAAGCTACTAAAAGTCCGGATACAGTAAGTCCGGTCAAGGTGCCTACGGAGGTGATGTTGGGTTGAGCCGCCACGGTAACACTTAGTGCTGTTTTGACACTTCCAATAATATTTGATGAATTTAAGTTTGAAATTGCAGAACCATTGGAGATGACAGCCAGACCAGACACCGTAAGTCCCGTAAGGGTCCCGACCGAGGTGATATTGGGTTGACTTGCCAGGGTCACTGACTGTGCTGTCCCAACCGTTCCAAAAATATTACTTGAATTTAAGTTTGAAATTGCAGAACCATTGGAGA
>Ga0208951_1000733_pt1 | contig 15136 bp, 12 predicted proteins | sample GreLakmeMI27MSRF_FD_187702 | JGI IMG/M metagenome (GOLD analysis project Ga0208951, IMG submission 187702) | Freshwater lentic microbial communities from great Laurentian Lakes, MI, USA - Great Lakes metaG MI27MSRF (SPAdes) | ecosystem: Environmental > Aquatic > Freshwater > Lake | place: Great... | reverse complement strand
CATCGACATGTGCAAGGGCGTGCAGTACCTGTCTGAGATCAAGGACTCCTGCATTGCAGCCTTCCAGTGGGCCACCAAGGAGGGCGTGCTGGCTGACGAGAACATGCGCGGCATCAAGTTCGAGCTGGCAGATGTGGTCATGCATGCTGACAGCATCCACCGCGGCGGTGGCCAGATCATCCCTACCTGCCGGCGTGTGCTGTACGCCGGCGTGCTATCTGCGACGCCGCGGCTGCTGGAGCCGGTCTATCTGGTGGAGATCCAGGCGCCTGAGGGCGCGCTAGGCGGCATCTACAGCTGCCTCAACCAAAAGCGCGGCATGGTGTTTGAGGAGCTCAATCGCCCGGGCACACCCATCTACAACGTCAAGGCGTACCTGCCCGTGACCGAGTCGTTCGGCTTCACCAGCGCGCTGCGCGCAGCGACGGGCGGACAGGCGTTCCCCACGCTCATGTTCGACCACTGGGAGCTGTTGAACAGCGAGCCGCGCGACGAGGGCACGCAGGCGGGCAAGCTGGTGCTGGACATTCGCAAGCGCAAGGGCATGAATCCCGTGGTACCGGCGCTGGCGGACTACGAGGACAAGCTATAGACGCGCAGATGGCGCCCTACCTAAGTACGCAGAAGCGGACACGCGCCTCATACGCGTGCAAAGAGTCATAGAGTTTGCAGCGCTTCTGTTGACAGAGTCGCCGTGGTTATTGTGTGTCCGGTGCTTGGTGCGTGCGGCAAGGTGCCGCGCGTGGCCTGTGGCGCGCGCGGCTGGGCGTCGTGCGTCGCTCACGCCTACGCCTTGGTGCGCCCGTAGGTGCGCATCTTCTCCTCCGCCGTCTGGAAGCGGCCGTGGCCAAACTTGGAGCTGGTGTCGATGAACTTGAGCTGCACCTTCTCCAGCGCCGTGCGGCTTGTCTGCTTGAACAGCGAGCGGCGAAGGGTGAGCACGCGCTTGCGGGTGCCCACCACGCAGCCCTTGACCATGACGAAGTCCTCCTTCACCACGCCGTAGTGAGGGAAGCCGCCCAGCGGAGTGACTGGCTTCTCGGTGCGGTCGTACTCGGTGCTTGCACTGTGGCTCTCCGTCCCAGCCTTGCCGATCTTGTAGATCTTCTTGTTGCGCTCCGTGCGGTGGAAGTAGCCGCGCTGGCCGGCGCGAGGGACCGCCCATCCCACGCGGCTGGGGTGCCAGGCGCCGATGCAGGCGACCTTGCGCAACCCTCTGTGCGTCTTGCGCGGCAGGCGGGTCACGCCCCAGCGGGTCACCACGCCCTCCATCCCGTGGCCCTTGCTGACGCCGATGACGTCGATCATCTCGTTGTCCATGAAGACGGCGTCAATGGGAATGGCCTTCTCGAAATACTTTGTGCAAAAGTCAACCTTGTCAGCCGCGGACTTGCCGCCGTTGACCTGGATCTCCATGATGTGCGCCTTCTTGCTCTTCAGGTTCTTCACCTTGCGGACCTGAGTGTGCACGATTGCGCGGATCACCTCGCAGTGCTTCTTCAGCTCCTCCAGCTCCTGCTCAATGGTGCCCTTGCCCTCCGTGTACTTCTTGCTGTACTTGCTGAACGCCTTCTTCTTGGACTTGTACCTGGGCAGAGCGAGAGGGCGCGTGAGCCTCCAGGTTTAGGGTTTACAACAGCGGGGCGCACCAGTTCTTGTAGAACCGGCGGCGCACTTCGTCGCTCAGGTGCTCAGCCCACACGGTGTTGAAGGTGCGCAGGCCCTGCGCGGTGCGCACGTAGCCAACCACTCCAACCACAATCATCGGCGGCGTCTCGATGATCGTCACAGCCTCGCACGTCTCCAGCAACTCCTTCTTGCTCGTCTTGCCGCCCGCGCGCTCAGTGTCGCGGATGATGTGCGTCATGCCAGCCTTGAAGCCCATGAAGGCGGTCAAGTGCGGCTGCTTGCTGGCGTCGTCCTTGGGGAACTTGTGCACTGCAGGGGGGCCGCAGGGCGTGGGTGAGCAGCTGCGGGGGGCGGAAGGCGGGCGGGCGGCGCGCAGCGGCTGGTCGGGTTGACAACCCTAAGGCAGGTGGCAGCGACACACGCGCTGTCCGAGCACACGGGGCCGGCCCGAGGCGCACTGCGGCGCGCAACGGCCGCGACGCGGTGGACTGCAGGCGTGCGGGTGCACTGCAGGAAGCTGAGCGTGGCGTAGGGCGCGGGAGCGACGGCTGCGAGCCCTGATCTACCCGCGCTGTGGCGGCCAGGCACGCACCCTTGCCGCGCAGGCGCTGCGAGCGCTTCTTGGGCAGGAAACCCAGCGAGCCGATACGCGGGTCTGCGGGTAGGAGCGGCGTCAGCGAGCTGCAGACAGCGGCGAGCGAGCGCGAGAGCAGCGGGGTACGCACGCTCAAACTTGCGGTGCGACATGGCTGCTGATCTAGAGGGCTAACAGGCGCTCGTAGGCGACACTGTGTGGCTCGTGGCGGCACCACCTGCTGCCGGCTATTTGGTGTCATCTTCGATTGCCATGTTACAACGCCTCACGATGCGGGATGCGCTGGTCAACAGCCACGCGCCTCCGGCTTCTCCGTTACTGCGTGACCTGTGCCCAGAGCTCCTTTCCAGAGCTTCCCAGCCTGCCCGCCACCCGCGCACTCGCCTCCCTGCCTGCGCACGCTCGCCTGCAGCCATGTCCGGCACCGGGGCCAGGTGCGCCCCTCCCGCGCCACTGCTGCGTGCCGGGGCCCGCCTGCAGCCTGCTGGCGGGCGAGGCGCTGCGTGCTTGTCTCCGCAGTGGCTGAACGCCTGCGCCTGCGCCCCAGACTGGTGGTTGCGCCGACCGTGACGGTGCTGGGCACGATCAAGACGCGCCTGCTGGCGGCCAAGAAGGGCCACCAGCTGCTAAAGAAGAAGGTGCGCGGCGTTGGGCGCTGCGTGGCGGGCGTTTGCAGCCCCTGGCCCTAAAGCACTCTCGCAACTGCCGTCTCACGGGCGCCCGCCCCGCGCCGTCCAGGCTGACGCGCTGACCATGCGGTACCGGCAAATCCTGAAGCGCATCCTGGCGTGCAAGAGCAAGATGGGTGACGCAATGAAGGACTCGGCCTTCAGCCTGGTTGCCGCCAAGTACGTGGCCGGCGAGGGCATCAAGCACAGCATCTTCGACGCCGTGGACACCGCGTCGGTGCGCGTGCGCGCGGCGACGGACAACGTGGCCGGCGTGAAGCTGCCCCGTTTCGAGGCCTTCACGGACAGCTCCACTTCCCTGGACAGCAAGATGGACATGACGGGCCTCGGCAAGGGCGGCGCACAGATCCAGGCGTGCCGCAAGAAGTACCTGGAGGCCATTGAGGTGCTCATCGAGCTGGCCAGCTGCCAGACTGCTTTCCTGACTCTAGACGCGGCCATCAAGGCGACCAACCGTCGCGTGAACGCGCTGGAGAACGTGGTGACGCCGAAACTGGAGAACACTATCACGTACATCAAGGGCGAGCTGGATGAGCTTGAGCGTGAGGAGTTTTTCCGGCTCAAGAAGGTTCAGGCCAAGAAGAAGCGCGACATGGCTATCTTTGAAGCCGCGCGCGCCGCAGCCGCAGCTGGGGCACCCATGCCGATGCCGATGCCTGCTGCTCCGTCAGCAAAGCCGGCCGCCCCGCCCGCTCCGCTGCTCGCAGCCGCTGCGCCCGTCGCATCCTTCGCCGCGCATGCCTCCGCCGCCGCGTTCCACTCGGAGCTGGACTCGTTCGCCGCCGCGCCGCCGCCCACGCCGCCGCCGGCGCCAGCCGTGTCGGCGTTTGTGCGCAATGCCCTGAGCGACTTCATGGACGACCTCCCGTCGCAGCCCGCAGCCTCTCCCCTCCTCGCAGCACCGCCCACAGCCTCCGACTTTGACTTTTTCGACGGCGCAGCGCCCTCGCAGCCGTTGGCGCAGGGGGGCGATTTGCTGCGTGTGACCAAGGATGAGGACCTGCTGGACTTTTAGTAACACCGTATCGCGCATGGAGCGATGATACTGCTACCGCTATCATGTGTGTCGCGTCTCGTCCTGTGTCCTTTCCAGCATTTCTTCCTCGCAGCCGACTCTTGCTCCTAGCAGCCGCGCCCCTTCCTCCCCATCACTGTGCGCCTGCGCCTGCGCCTGCGCCGCCTGTTTGCCCCACACGGCGAGCACCAGTCCCCACACCACTGCGATGCCGCAGAGGAGCTGCCCCAGGAAGACGGCATCCCCGAGCGTCAGAAAGTCCACAACCACCGTGAGCACGGGCTGCAAAGGAATCCACAGATTAGCCACCGTGGGCCCCAGCGCAGCGTTGGCCCGCCCAAGCAACACGTTGTTCGCGGCGGTGGCGAAAAAGCCGCTGTACACAACCGCAGCCACCAGCCACCCGGTGGGCACCCAATCCTGTGCATGAGAAGTGAGCAGCGCTGCGGGCGTCAAAAACAGCACCGCAAAGATCGCCACTCCGGCGGCTGTCGAGATCACAGGGTAGGTAGCCAGCGAGCGCTTGTTCACAACCTGCACCGCCGCCGAGAAGAAGGCGTTCAGCAGCATCCAGCACACCCCCGCAGGCACGTTTGACGGCGCGTGCTCCCCTGTAGGCACGCGACCAAACAGACGACGGCCTCGGAGTGGTGCCATCAGACACGCAGCAACTGTGCAGAGCAGCAAGCCAGTTAGCTGCGCCCCGCCCGCGAGCGAGCGCACGTGCAGCGTCTCCATGCGCATGAGCAGCGCCATGGCCAGCGTGAAGACAGGAGTCAGCGGCGTTAGAGCTGCGCTCAGGTCTGGACCGGCATCGCGCAGAGCGCTGACGATGGAGAGCCTGATGACGGCAAACATGGCGCCCGCGAGTGCCAGGAGCCTGAGCAGGCGCCTGTCCATTGGTGGTCGCGTCTCGAGCGCATAGGCGGCTCCACTCAGCACAGCTGCGCCAACACACTCTCGGTACAGTGACAGCACCGCTGGGTGCGCGCCCTGGCGCAGCGGCACGGAGATGATGACGTGCATAAATGACCAGATGAGAATGGTAAGGCAGAGACCACCGTGGAGCAACAACAGCTTGCGGAAGGGGAGCGGTGCAGGGGTCTTCTCGCCCTCTGCTGACGGCGCATCCTGGGCGGCGCCTCCAGGCTGCGTGCTCATGGCCTCATGCCCGCCGTGGCACGCGGGGCTATAAAGGCGGCATGCGGAAAGCGGAGGGAGCGCCGGTGCCTCGCTGCAGCGGTCTTTGACGACGCGTGGTGCGCATCTTTGATGACCAACGCGCCATCTTGCGCACGCCTCCTGCGCTATGTCTCCGCGGGACCACCTGCGCAGCTTAGCCTGAGAGGCTGCACTTGAGGCAGTCGAGGCGTGATGCTGACAGAGTCAGCAGGCGCGTGCGTGGACCGCCTGACTGCCGCGCTGGGCGTGTATCACCGTCATAGTGCTGGCAGCAGCACAGCGCCAAGCGACGCTGGCGCCTCGCTTCGTCGCTGGCTCCTCCGTCAGTCACAACAAGGGCTGGCGGAGGCGCTGACAGTCACGGACGGCCCATGGCTAGCGCTGACGCTCGCAATGGCGGAGCAGAGGACGCACGAGGTGCGTGGCGTGCGCTCCGTTGCTCGGGCTGTGTTGGTTGACCTCCAAACTGGCTTTGTAACTCCACAGGGCGCAGACTGGTTCTTTGTGGATTTGGAGCAGCCACCTTCGCTGCGCTCGCTGACGCTGTGCGGAGGCGAGGCGTGCGACCTGCCGTGCGTGTGTTATTGCAAGGCGAGGGGACTGTGCGCACGGCTGGCTGGCCAGCAGGAGGCTGCGGCGCAGCTGGAGGCGCTGCTGCGCGTCTCCTTCACAGACCGCGGCGTGCCGCACAGCCTGCGCGTGTCCCCAGAGGCGTGCGGGGACGCGCCCAAGCTGCTGGCGCTGCTGGACCAGCTCTCCTGGGGCTCCTTCCTGAGCCGCGCGCCCGCCTGGCGCGCGGAAGGCGCGTCGCACGCGGGCTATGTGGCGCTGGGCGGCGGCGCGGGTGTACGGGAGCGATGGGTGGAGACCCCTTGGTTGCAGTCGCTGGGCTTTTACAGCCTCGCAGCCTTTGTGGTGAACCGACTGGAGGTTGCCCTCTGGGCGCGCATCAAGCCCGCCCAGAGAACCAAGCGACCGGCCACATCACTGCCGTTGCCAAACGCAGCCGCTCGACTCGACGCCTTGCCCCCGCTGCCGGCTTACGCCGCGCACGCCGCTGCTGCGCGCGAGCTCGCCGCGCGACTCAGATGCACCGCCGCGTCATCCTGTGACGGCGCGGATGCGTGGCCCAGAGCCAAAGCTGCGCTGGAGACTGCGCTGGAGACCATCGACGCGCTCGCCCGACTGCCGCCTGGACGAGACACGCTGCCGTCCAGTCTCCTGTGGCAGCCCATGTCGCTGGCGGCGTCACGCGCGGGCAGCACGCTGGCACGGTGCGGGGCCGCTGCGGTTCGTGCGCTGGAGAATGCGGCCGCTGACGGCGCGGCTGCCGCGCTGCTTGCCGAGGAAGAGGCTTCACACCAGGCGGAGGCGGCGCATGCCGCGCGCAGGGCTGCGAAGCGCTCGCGCGCGAGGGACGCACAGGCGAAAGCGCACCAGGTTGCGATGGAGCAGTGCGTGCGCCAAGCGGCGGCGGAGATTGCGGCGCACGTGCTCGCCCGAGTGCTGGCGGCGGAGCAGCTGCCCTGTGCGGCTGCGAATGCCGCGGCTGCGGGTGCGGCGTTGCCGCGCGCCACGTCGATGCCTCAGAAGCAGCGGCGCGCCCTGGGATGGGTGCCCCGAGAACAGGAGGCCCCACCTGCGGCTCGTCAGCCTCACCTGACACTGCCTCCCCGTTCACGGAGCATCGACGGCGGGCGGCGGACGCCGCTGGAGCGCACCGCGAGCGTTCCCAGCCTCGCACAGGTGAGGCTTCGTGGCGACTCCTGCTACGGACTCGCCGCGGAGTCGCCAGACAGCCCCTCCCCTCGACACACCCCTCCGCCGGAGGCGGAGGCGGACGAGGAGTCGGACGAAGGGGCACCCTGGGCTTGGCCCCACCACGGTCCCATCGACCTGGGAGCCGCCTTTGACGCCTCCGGCTTCTTCTGGTCCACCGCGCGGGAAGACCCGTCCGGGAGCGCCCGCCCGCCGTCGCGCGCATCATCCGCCTGCTCGGAGGACAGCAGCGCGGGAGGGTGGCGCGAGGGGTACGTGCGCCAGCTGCTTGAGGCTGAGGACTCAACCACCGGCACTTCCGGCGTCTCCTCGCCCCTGCCCTGCCCGCAGCGGCGGCGCAGCGGCACGCAGGCGCGCTCCGTGGCAGGCTCGCCCAGCTCTGAGGCGGAGGCGGAGCGCGCGTGGGCGGACGCGGTGGCGCTGCGGCGCAACAGCACGGCGCTGCCCGCGCTGCATCGCCAGCTGGCCGGGTCAGCAACTTCCTCGCCACGGCGGGCACACCGAGGCTCGTCCCTGGAACGACGACCTCCGCATGCGCCGGCCCGCCCCGCACCCCAGCAGGCGCCAGCAGCGCCGCAGCCGGCGCCGCTGTCCATGGCGCCCGGTGCGGCGCCGCGCCTCCCGCCCGCGCTCCTGCGCCGAGTGGTGGCGCCCGCATTCGCGTGCGCCCACGCGCCCTGCGCCTACGCCGACGCCGCCGCACGGCGCGCGGCGTTCTGGGCACAGGCTGGAGCCGCCGGCGAAGCTGCCGCGTCGCGACTGACGGACCAGGTGTCCGCTTTTGCGCGAGATGTGGAGGCTGCGGCCTTTGCCTGCAGGCCCGCCCGCGTTGCCGCCGTGCAGCGTGTCACTCGAGCGCTGCAGGACCTGTGGCCGCGCGCCTGCACCCGCGTCTTTGGCAGCGAAGCTGCGGGATTGTCGCTGCCAACCTCGGACGTGGACATGGTCGTCGCGCTGCCGCCCGTGCGCCAGCTGCCCCCCATCGAGGAGGCTGGCATCTTGGAGGGCCGCAACGGCATCAACGAGTCCGTGCTCAAGCAGGCTGCGAGACAGTTGACGCGCCAGGAGTGGACGGAAAGCGCCAAGTGCATCGAGAGCACCGCCGTGCCCCTCATCACGCTCACCGTGCGCGGCCAGCCTGGCGACGCGCTGCCCGTTCGCTTGGACCTATCCTTCGACGGTCCGCGCCATCAAGGCCTTGCCACGGCGGAGCTGGTTCGCAGCCTGGTTGCCGCCCTGCCGGTGCTCACGCCGTTGACTCTGGTGCTCAAGCAGTTCCTTTCCGAGCGCTCGCTCCACCACGCCTACACGGGTGGCCTCTCCTCATACTGCCTCGTGCTGCTGCTGGCCGCCTATCTGAAGCATGCGGCCGCCGCCGGGGCGCCATGCGGGCCGCCTCCCTCCCTTGGCGTGCTGCTGGCAGACGTGCTCCACTTTTACGGCCGAGACTTCGACCCTCGACGCTCTGCGGTTGCTTTGGCGCCAGAAGAGCCACACTCGGACGCGCCCTTCCCGGCCGCGCTGCTGTTCCCTGGGCGAGGCGGCCGCGAGGCGCTCATCGACGTGCTGCACATCAGCGACCCGCTGGGCGGGGTGCACACCAACGTGGGCCGCAACTGCTTTCGCTTCCTTCAAATCCAAAAGGCGCTGGGCGACGCCAGCCGGGCCTTAGACGCGCAGCTCGCGGGCGGCGAGGGCCCGCTGCTTGAGGGGCTGATCTGCACGCGTGTGGCGTGCTGAGACGAGAGCACGAGATGAGACCTCTCCTTTCCCCTATGGGGGGCTTCTGGTCCTTCCTCTCCTTGGAGAGGAAAGACCAGAAGCTATCGTTGGAGATGGTCTTGAAGTGCTTCTAGACGAGACTCTATAGAGCGTGTGACTCTGGTGTCTAAAACACGCACCACTGCAACACAATCAGTTGTTGCCTCCGCGAGTGAGAGCCAAGAGCTGGGGCAGCTGCGCCAGGGGAACATTCGACAGCAGCATCTGCCACTGCTGCGCGGTGGCTGTGGCGTCCGGCGTGGGCAGCGTCAGCGCCAGCGTCCCCGGCGCAGAGGCACTGGCCGCGAGGGGTACCACCGGGGCTGCCGTGCCCGCGGCGGTGGAGGCGCTGTGGAGCATCTGACGCAGCTGTGCGTTCTCAGCTTCCAGCTGTGTCACCCGCTGGCGGGACACGAGCAGCTCCGCTTGCAAGGCGTAGTAGCCCAGCAGCTGCTGTGCAGCGGCCGCGTCGCCAGCGGTGGTGGGTGGCAGCAGGCCAGCCAGAGTCTGGGCGTTGAGAGCCCCGACACCAGCCGCGGTGACGCCCCCGCCCGCGCGCGCGCCCGGCGAGGCCAGCACGGCCAGCGCGTCTTCCGCTGCGCGGAGGGCCGCCTGGGAGCAGGCGGTGTCAGTTTGAGGCACACGCGCGCATCGCGTAAGCACCCCCGCCACGTCACGCGCCTGCGTGAAGCAGTCTGCGGCGCCTGGAGCGCCGGCGCCGAAAAGTGGCGCCTGCTCGCTGCTCATCAACGACCCCAGCTCCCCGCTCGGCTCGAAGAGCACCACGGCGGAGTCGTTGGGGGGGTGGAGCGCAGCCTCCGCGGACTGAGAGTGGGAGCGGAGGAGCGTCAGAAGAGTGGACAGAACTTCCAACGCGAAGGTAAAAGTCCAACATACCGACCGCTTGCTGCGCTTCTCCCCAGTGGACCCCTTCTCCTGGCGCTTCTGCTTCTGCGCGGCGGTGTGGCAGAGGATCTGTGGCGGCGGAGGCTGTCAGCGAGGTGCAGTCGTTGCTCGAACAGGCCTGGTGGGCTAGAGCACCCAGCGAACAGCCTGGCGCAGCTGTGTGTGCGCGCGCGCACCTTGCCGCCGCGGCAGGCGCACAAGCCGGAGCACTGGGCGAGGCGGGCGGGGCGCGTCAGTGCGGGGCGGAGCGGAGCGCGCGGAGAACAGATCTCGAACGAACAGAGGCTGGTCGGCCCGACGCACACACGCGGCCCAGCGCCAACTGGGACGCGCTAGAGCGCCCCACCAGACGGCACACGCGGCGGGCTGCAGTCGGCACCGCGTGCGCGTGCGCAGGCACTCGTTGTGGGAATGCGAGGAGGCGGAGCGGAGCGCTGCAGTGTGTGCCCCAACCACGCAGCACGCGACTGCGCAGCAGTGCAGGTCGCGGGCATGCGTGCATGCAGGCTCGCCCCGGCGCTGCGCTGGTGAGGGTTTGTGGGCTAGGCTGGGATCCCAGTTGCGACGCACGAGGCAGTGTGCTCACCCGAGGGCAGACGCCCACGTCCGCAAGGTCCACCCCCTGAATGCTGAGGCGCCCGCCGCAGTCGAAGATGTGGAAGCTGGGACTGCGTGTCAGGCTGCGTTCTTGTGACAACGTCACACCGTCCGACGTACCGGCAGCCGCACGCGACGCACAGCCTCATGCGCGCGTTGTCCTTGATCTTGGCGCCACACTTGTGGCACGCGCCCGTGGGTGCACCCTCCGGGCTGAACGCCTCGCGTGGGTGGCCCTCATCCGGCGCCGCAGTGGCGAGCACTTCCAGGCCCAAGTCGCCAGCCTCGGGCTCCATAGTCTCAGCCTCCATGGCCCGCACACAGGTGGCGAGGAGGGACTTAGAACGATTCAACGATAGAACCCGAGAGTCGAACACGTGCGTGCGTGCTGCTGCGTTTTCTTCTACGCTCGTCGAACACGACGCACACCATGAGAACAGGAGGGACTTCTGGCATCTTCACTCAGTGTCTCACACGAGGCTGCGCACGCCCTCACGCGCCGCTGCTGACCTTGAGCACCGGCCAGCCCCTGTACGGCCCCTGTTCCAGGGCGGTCACCAGCGCGCCGCCGGCACCTGTCCGCAGCAACAGCTGCGCGGCGACGGCATTCATGGCACATCCTCGCGCAGCAACGGGCTCACCCAGCTCCCTCAACGCCGCGGATGCTGTTCTGAAGCGCTCAGCCGCCAAGGCGTACATGGTTTCAGGCTGAGGCGGCCCTCCTCTGGGCTCCTCCTCGCCCGGCGGCTGGCCCGCTTCCCCCCCCTGTATGGGCTCACCCCGCAGCTGCGCTTCCCACTGGTCGTAGTACAGCGCTGGCGGGGTGGCATAGTTGTGGAAAGTGCCGTAGCGCTGCCAGAAGCGGTGAAAGTCTTGGTTGTAGGGCGTCTCAGGTCGAGCCAGCCGCCCGCCAGCCTCCAGGCCGATGAGCAGGCACACGTAGGCGGAGCAGGCGAGGCGCATCGCGTGCATGCGAGCCAGCCCAGGGGCGGGGCGGGGCTGCGCGGCTCGCTGGAGGGCCTGCTGGGCGGCGCGCGCAACCGCGGCCGCCTCCTCCGCCGCCACCTCCGCCGCCCGCCGCTGGCGGCGGTCTCCCGGGGGGCTGCCTTGCGCCGCCTGGCGGGCTGCGGTGAGCGCGTCGCGGGCGCGGAGCGCGGCGGCGCACAGCGCGGCGACGCCCGGCTCGGCCACAGCCTCTCGCAGGGCAGCCTCCTCGCCCTGGGCCAGGCCGTCCTCCTGCCATCCGTGCAGGTACTCCAGGTACCAGAAGAGCGGGCCCAGCTCCGCCCGGCCGTACAGCTCCAGCGATAGACCAGCCTCCAGGTGCGCCGCCTGCACCGCGCAGCTCCACCGGCACGCCCACCCGCTCAGCGCGTGCTGTCCGAACCAGCTGCCCGCCCAGCCTGGGCTAGCCTGGGACGCCACCCAGGCGGGCACCAGCTCCGGCGGGCACAGCTGCGGCTCGACGACTCCGACTGCGCCGTCGGAGAGGGACAGCCCGCCCAGGGCGGCGGCGCCGTCGCGGGGCTCCTCCTGCGGGGGCGCCGCCGGCGGCGCGCGGCCCTCGCAGCGATGTGCCGCGTCGCAGAGGGGCGCCCACTCGGCGGTAACGTGGCGCAGGCGGCGCCGACTGCGAGGACGGCTGCAGGCGAGCGCACGGAGCAGCGCATCGCACGCGCGCGCCGCACCCACCAGAAACTGATGCACGGCCGGGGGCGAGGACGCCAGGGGCGGCGGGGAAGGCGGCGCGGGCGACGCGGGAGTGCTCAGGTGGACCACTCCTGCGGCGACGCCTGAGGGGGCCCACACGTCTTCCAGCGCCATTGCCGCCAGCTCCGCCTGGTCAGGCAGCATCGCGATGAGCGCGATGGAGCGCGCCAGGGTGGCTGGAGGGGAGGGGTGTGTGTGCTGGGCGGGGTCGCCCAGCTCTCCCCGGGTGAAGGCGTCCAGCCAGCTCACCAGGCCGCCCAGCGTGCGGCATCGCGCGCCAGCGCACCCATCCAGCACGGCGCCTAGCTGGTGCACGTGCGCGTGCAGCGCGGCCAGAGCGTCCGGCAGGGCCAGCAGTTTGGTGGCACGGGGAAGAGCGCCCCCGAGCAGCCGTCTGGACACCGCTGGGTCGAACCCCACTCGGGATGGCGTCTGCGCTGTGCCCTCGCCGCGCCGTGGGCGCGCGCGAAGCGCCTGCAGCGCAGCGTGCGCGTCGCTCAGAGCTGCGCGAGCGGCGAACTGCGCCTGCGCGCCCGCCCTGGACCCTGCGCACCCCTCGAACGCCCCGTGGGCCTCCACCAGCGCGCAGCGCAGACGGAGGTGCTGCGCCAGCGCCGAGCGCGTCTCCTCCTCAGCGATAGCGTCCGGGTGGGCTTCCAACCAACGTCCAGCAGCCGCCAGTCGCGCGGTGCTCTCGCTGCGACCCTCCAGGGTGGCGTCTCCTGCGAAGCTGAACCCGAACGTGGTCAACCCCAGGTCTTCCTCCTCGTAGATGTCCGCCCGAGTGGCCAGCGACAGCGCCAGGCCCAGCGAGCTGCGCGCCCCAGCCACCAGGGCGCCCACCAGCGGCTGCGCAGCTTTAGACAGCTGTTCCGGAGCCTGCAGGTACAGACACGTGAGCAGCGTGTCCGCCAGCGTGTGCCCCGCGTGCCACGTGGCTTCGCACACCTGGGCGAGGGGCGCAGTGGCAACTCTCAGTGCGCACAACAGCTTCTCGCGCCAAGCCGCCGCCCAAAGCGCACCAACAACCCCTCAGCAACCGTCAGCGCTTGCTCGGCGGTGGGCTCGGCTGGCGCGGCGCCAGAGGCGAGAGACTGTTCCAGCGACCTCAGTCCGTTTGGGTCCATCCCTACATCCATCCGTGGTTCCATCATCTGCACCGCCGACATCGCCTCGTACATGCTGTTGGCGCCGCGTCAGCGGCAGCGCGCTCCTAGGGGTGAGCGCAGCGACGCACTCGAAGGTTGAGCTGTGCATCAGCTCGCCCAGGCGCAGGGCCGCTGATCCATCGTCCAGGAGGCGGGAAACGTCGCGCCAGCCATCCCGCTGCAGCGTGGACGGCCCCGCAGGCGCGCTCATAGGCACGCAACAGGCGAGGGCCGACCGAGTGCAAGATCCTCGCACGGACACTCCACGGTCGACGGTCGACGCTTGGCTGCTGCATAGCGTGAGCGCACGGTCAGGGCCGCACAACGCGTGAGTGAATGAAAAACGAGAGCTCTAGTAGACTCAGTCTCAGTCTCGTCTCACCGTCCCAGTCCTCCCCATGATCCAGCCTTCTTCTTCTCCTCTGGCTTGGCGGGCTTGGCGGGCGCAGCCTTGGCGCCCGCCGCCGGCGCCGGCGCCGCCGCCGGCGCCTTGGCGGCAGCAGCCTGCGCCGCTTCTCTCTTCTCCGCCATCTCCTTGGCCATGAACACGCGCTGGTAGGCCACCACCACCTTGCTGCCAGAGTCCATCGCATCCAGCGGGTCCTTGCGCAAACGGTGGCTGAGGCACAAGCTGATGATGCGCGCAATGTGCGCCTGAGTCACCACGCTGTCTCCCTCCAGCGCACATAACGCCTTGGCCGCGCGGTTGACTGTGATGTCCCCCCGGAGACCGTCCACGTTGATCATGGAGCACACTTCGGAGACCTTGAGTGTAAGGTCTCGGGGCATGCTCACTCCTGGCAGCCTGACACGCGCAGCCTCCAGCTTGGCACGCAGCGCCTCTGTCTCTGCGGCGCATGAGTCGGTGAACTCCTGCGCGTTCTTCTCGAACAGCAGCCGGTTCTGCACCAGCGCCACGCGCGCATCCTTGTCGTAGATTGTGCCCACCGTCACAGCCATGCCGAAGCGGTCCAGCAGCTGGGGGCGTAGCTCGCCCTCCTCGGGGTTGCCGGAGCCGATCATGATGAACTTTGCCGGGTGTAAGATTGAAATACCCTCACGTTCAACTGTGTTCCAGCCGCTCGCGGCGCTATCCAGCACCACGTCCACCAGCGAGTCGTCCAACAAGTTCACCTCGTCCACAAACAAGATGCCGCGGTTCGCCTTGGCCAACAGTCCCGGCTCGAAGGCCTAGATATGGAAACCCAAACCACAGTGTTAGAACACCGCACAGGAGCACAGCACAGCGCAATAGCGTCACGCGCCTTGACGCCGTCAGACAGCGCGCGCTCAATGTCGATCGTGCCGCAGATGCGGTCCTCCGTTGCGCCCAGAGGAACTTCGATCATGGGAATGCGCCGAGTTGCAGTCGGCTGAGGCAGCCCTTTCGCGTAGCGCTCGCGCGCCTCGGGGCCCATCTGCTGCGGGTCCTCGGGGTCGCTGTTGTAGTTGTCGCCCGCAACGATGTTGATCTCGGGGAGCAGGTCGATGAGCGCACGCACCTGGAGCGAGTGCGCGTCAAGCCTGAGACGCCCGGCAGAAGGGCGGCAGGCGCGCGCGGGACAGAGGCCTTGCGTGGCGTGCGCGAGGCAGGCAGGGAAGAGCTGAGCGTGCAGGGCACGCACCGCAACCGACTTGCCCGTGCCGCGGTCGCCCATGATAAGCACCCCCCCGATGCGAGCGTCCACCACGTTCAGCTGCAGCGCCAGCTTCATGTCCTCCTGTCCCACAATCTTGACAAAGGGAAAGCCGAGCGCCTGTGGCCGGGAGCGCAGCAAGCGAGCGTAAGGTCTCAGCCAGCGCAGAACAGGGACCACAGGCCTCGCTGGTGACGCGCCCTCTTGGAAACGGGCAAGGGAGCGCCCGCCGCGGCCACGGCTGCGACGACGCGCACGCGGGTGGCGCGCGCGGCGCGGCAGAGCGCGGCGGGCCGGGCGATATGGCGTGACTCCCCCAGGCGGCGCCGTGCGCACGCCGCGTGCACCGGCGGCGCCTGCGCTGCCAACATCGTGAGGGACAAAGGCGCAGATAGGGAGACTCGTGTGTGCCTGTTTTTCAGTATTCAGTTGATTCAGTCCGAGCCGCACGCTCGCTGCGGCGCTCTCTCACCCCCCCCCCCCCCCCC